>AACY020561882.1_pt1 | contig 20703 bp, 19 predicted proteins | sample 267378 | NCBI WGS metagenome assembly AACY02 (sample SAMN02954345, study PRJNA13694) | marine metagenome | biome: aquatic; feature: ocean; material: water; isolation source: isolated as part of a large dataset composed predominantly from surface... | reverse complement strand
ACATCGTACACTTGATCTCAGAAGACCAATCATGCAAGAAAATCTGCGATTAAAGTCTAAACTTACAAAATCTATTAGAGACTATCTAGAGAAACATTCATTTGTTGATATTGAAACTCCTATTCTGACAAAAGCCACTCCAGAAGGAGCTCGTGACTATTTAGTCCCAAGCAGAACAAATCCTGGCAATTTTTTTGCTTTGCCACAGTCCCCACAATTATTTAAACAGATGCTAATGATTTCTGGATTTGATAGGTATTATCAAATTGCAAGATGTTTTAGAGATGAAGATCTAAGAGCTGATCGACAACCAGAATTTTCTCAGATTGATATAGAAGCCTCTTTTGTAGAAGAAAATGATGTAATGAAAATATCAGAAGGCATGGTTAAGCATGCTTTTAAAGAAGTGCTCAATTTTGAAATAAAAGAAATTCCAAAAATAAATTGGTCTGATGCCATGGAGCACTATGGTTCAGATAAGCCAGACTTGAGAAACCCGCTAAGACTAGTTGAAATAGGTGAAATTTTCAAAGAAGAAGAATTTAAAGTTTTCTCAGATCCTGCAAATGATCCAGAGTCTAGAATCGCAGCCTTAGTAATTGAAAATGGAGATAGTGTAGGGAGAGGTCAAGTTGATAGGTATACAGATTTTGTAAAAGAATTTGGCGCTAAAGGTTTGGCATACATTAGGGTAGAAGAAGCCGATATATCTGGATTAAATTCTCCAATTCTTAAATACTTGTCAGAAAAATGTTTAAAAAGCATTTTAAAAGATTTAAATCTTAAAAAGGGGTCTTTAGTTTTCTTTGGAGCTGGTGATAAGAAGACGGTTAATGACTATATGAGCAAACTTATTTCTAGAGTCGGCGATGATCTTAATCTACTAGAAGATGGCTATAAATTTTGCTGGGTAACTGATTTTCCAATGTTTGAAAAATCTGCAGATGGAAATTTAACTTCCTTACATCATCCATTCACTAGTCCTGAAGAAGAAGACCCTAAAAAATTAGCAAAGATAGATCCTTTAGATATGAATTCAAGAGCTTACGATATGGTTGTTAATGGAATTGAGATTGGTGGCGGATCAATTCGTATTCACAGAAATGAAGTTCAAGAACAAATTTTTTCAATTCTAGGATTAACAGAAGATGAAGCGAATGAGAAATTTGGTTTCTTTATAAGAGCTTTAAAAACAGGTTGTCCTCCTCATGGTGGAATAGCTTTTGGTCTTGATAGGCTTGCAATGATTATGACTGGTTCTGACTCTATTAGAGATGTTATAGCGTTTCCAAAAACTCAATCAGCGCTTTGCCTTCTTACTGAAGCGCCTGGGTCAGTTCCAGATGAAAGTCTAGAAGAACTAAAAATAGAAAGGAAAGAAGATTAATGGCTGGCCATTCAAAATGGGCAAATATAAAGCATCGTAAGGCAAGACAAGATGCAAAAAGAGGCGCCGTATTTACGAAAATAATAAGAGAATTAACAGTTGCTGCGAAAGATGGCGGTCCAGTAATTGAAGACAATCCAAGATTGCGATTAGCTCATGACAAAGCTTTATCAGCCAATATGGCTAAGGACACTATAAATAGAGCCATTCAAAGAGGTGCTGGAGGCCAAGAAGGTCAAAATCTTGAAGAAGTAATCTATGAAGGTTATGCTCCTGGCGGTATCGCGGTTTATATAAAAACCCTAACAGATAATAAGAATAGAACAGTTTCTGAAATTAGACATGCATTTACTAAATACGGTGGCAATCTAGGCACTTCAGGTAGTGTGGCGTATCTATTTGAAGCAAAAGGTAAATTATTGGTAAAGTCAGATGCAACAGATGAGAAGTTGTATGAAGTTGCTATAGAGAATGGTGCGGATGATATAAATGATATAGATGGAGATAAAACAGAAATTGTATGTGATCCAAAGAATATATCAGGATTAAAAGAAATGGTTGAAAAGTCTGGTTTTGAAATAGAAGCATCTGAAATAGTTATGGAGACAGAAAACAATATATCCTTAGATGAAGAACAATCAGAAAAAAACATGAAATTAACAGATGCACTTGAAGACCTTGATGATGTTCAAGAAGTTTTTACAAATGCAGACTTAGATGAATCGGTATTTGCAGAATGACAATAAACCAAAGAAAAAAAGGACATGATTTTGAAAGAAAAATTGCAAAAAAATTGCAAGAAGACTTAGGTTTAATTAAACCGGTTCGAAGAATACTAAACCAATATCAAGAAAAAAATCATCCAGATTTAAGGCTAGGCAGATGGAATATTGAGTGCAAAGCCTATAAAAAAGGTTTTGAACCAGCATCAGCTTGGTGGGATCAAGTATTAAGCGTTACTAAAGAAGGCGAATTTCCTGCTCTTATATATAAATTTGATAACAAACCTATAAGAATTAGAGTGTTCGCAAAGAACGTTAATGAAATGCTGACAGATGAATCAAAAGTGGTAGATTTGAATTGGGATAGTTTTACATATCTGCTAAGAAAACTTTATTCTAAAGATTTGGAGAGACACGAAGAATGAATGTTGATGGATTAGAATTACTGCTTCAAGCATCTTTGCCGGTTCAGATAATACTTTTTATCTTGTGTGTCGCGTCACTAACGTCTTGGGTTTTAATTTTTGAAAAATATTTCACACTATCAAGATCAACAAAAACTTCTCATGAGCTAGAAGATCGTTTTTGGCAAGGCGAGAAAATAGCTGATTTATACACTGAACTTAAAGAAAAAGATGTTTCTGAACTTGAAACATCAGAGCTTATATTAGTGACTACATATGAAGAATTAAAGCAAAAAAGAAAAACTGATCAATCAATAGAATCCGCAGAAAGATTAATTAGGGTTGTTGTAAGTAGAGAGGAAGAAAGACTTTCGAATAATCTATCTTTATTAGCCACTATAAGTTCCAGTGCACCTTATATAGGCTTACTGGGAACAGTTATAGGTATAATTAATGCTTTTCAAGGGTTATCAACAACAGCTCAACTTACTCTAAGTTCAGTTGCTCCTGGTATTTCAGAGGCATTGATAGCAACAGCAGTTGGTCTATTAGCCGCTATACCAGCTTTGATAGCTTATAACCAATTTTCAAAACAATTAGATAATTTGATTAATGGCTCATTAGCTTTTGCAGAAGAAGTAATAACTCAGATTAACAAAGAAAAATAATGTTACTTGAAAAAAAGCATAGGTCAGGGTCAAAAATCATTAACGAAATTAATGTTGTCCCTTATGTTGATATCATGCTTGTTCTTCTAGTAATTTTTATGGTTGTTACTCCACTTGCCATACAGGGGCTAGATATTAATCTCCCTAAAACTCAGGCAGATCAAATTGATTTAGAACAGTCTCAACCATTCGTAATAGATGTAAATAAAAACGGATTCTATTTTATCGAAGAGGATGGTGGGTTTGTTCAGGTATCACTTGGATTTATCGAGGATAGGTTCGGCAAAATAATAACTACAAATCCACAAATTGAAATTATTGTAAGGGGAGACCAAGAAACATCCTATCAGTCTATAGCAGAACTTCTAAGTGTACTTCAAGCTAATGGCGCGACTAACTTTTCATTAGCCACTCAACCATGATTAAATGGTTCTCAGCCTTTATTTTGTCTATTTTAGTGCACGCTTTAATTTTTTTAATTTATAGTTTTTTAGATTCAGTCCAAGAAGAAACCACAGATAGGAAGATTACTAATGTAAGTTTTGTGCAACCAGAAAAAAAAGATATAGATATAAAGAAAACTACAGAAAAAAAAGATACAAATACAAAGAAATCCACAACCCCAGAATCAATCAAAGAACCTGAAAAAAAAACCATAAAGGATCTGGATAAATATTTAATTGAAGAACAAGATCAGGAGACGTTTAATAAAAAGCTAGACAAAGTTGAACAAATTAGTGCGCAAGTTATCAAAGATATTGAGAGTATTTGGATAAGACCAAATAATATTACAAAAGGAATGTATGCAGAATTTAATCTAACAATTGATAGGTTAGGAAATATAGATAATTTTGATATTAAACGTTCAAGTGGAAGCGATACTTTTGATAGAGCTGCTATAAATGCTATAAAAAAATATAAAAAAATAAAATATATTAAGAACGTAGATGAAGAAACATATAGAATTTATTTTGCAAATTTTACACTTAGATTTAAACCAGAATGATTAGAATTTTTTACTTAATTTTTATAAATCTTTTTTTACATTCAGAGTTAATTCTGGAAATAACTGAAAGTGCAAATCAACCAGTAAAAATAGCAGTTTTACAAAAAAATGATAGTTCATTTAAAGGCCAAGAGATCGTTAATATAATTTCAAATGACCTTAAAAGAACAGGTGAATTTGAGGTTTTAGGTTCAGATCAACTTTTGAGCATTCCTTTGAATGAATCTGAAGTTATTCAAAGAGATTGGTTACTATTAGATGTAGATTCGATAATATTTATAGAAACCAAAGAGACTGATAATAGTCTTGACATTAATTATTCTATTTTTAATGTTAGTTATAACGATACTGAAGATAAGCGCAAAGTATTAGGATTACCAGACAGTATTAGACAATCCAGTCATTATATTTCAGATGGAATTTATGAATTCTTTTTTGGGATAAAGGGTATTTCAGCAACTAAACTAATGTATGTAACAAAGAATTCTGATATTTACCGTTTGATGGTTAGTGATGCTGACGGATTTAATGAACAGGTTTTATTAAAATCTAATAAATCCATAATATCCCCTGCATGGTCATCTGATGCTAAAGATATAGCTTATGTCTCCTTTGAGAACAATAGAGCTCAAGTTTTTACCCAGAATTTAGAATCAGGAAACAGAGAACTTATACTTAGTTCAAGTTCTTCTGTAAGTTCACCAGCTTGGTCACCAAATAAAAAATTCCTAGCTTTTACATCCACCATGGATGGAAATTCCGAAATTTATCTTATTGAATTAAAAACAAAGAAAATTTCTAGGCTAACTGAAAATTCTTCAATCGACACAGAGCCAGCCTGGTCAACTGATGGAAGAAAAATTATTTTTACATCTGACAGAGCAGGATCACCACAAATTTATGAAATAGATATAAGAACAAAAATCAAACGCAGACTAACTACTGAAGGAAACTATAATGCTAGAGCATCATACTTGAATAAAAATGAAATAGTTTTTGTCCATAGGAGTACAGAGAATTTCAATATTGCTAAATTGAATTTAAAGACAAGAAACTTAGAAGTTTTGACATCAACACAAAATGATGAAAGTCCATGCATTGCACCAAATGGCAATGTTATAATTTATGCAACAAAAGATGGTAGCCTTTCTTATTTAGCTGGGGTTAATATAAGCAGTAAGGTTAAATTTAGATTGCCAGCTTTGTATGGCGAATTAAAAGAACCAGCTTGGTCACCATTTTTGAGGTAATTATGAAAAATATTTTAATTTCTTTATTTTCTATTCTATTTATATTCGCTTGTTCATCAGTTGAGACTGTTGATGTCCAAGAGACTAAAACTGTAGATTTAACGTCATCTGAATCAGATTCAGGAAGCTCTATGAGTGAACTTGATATAGGTGAGCCATATACTAAAGTTTTCTTTGATTACGATGACGACACATTGAGAGAGGACGCATTAAGTGACCTTCTTGCGATCTCAAGACTAATGAAGGAAAACAGTAGATATACACTTTTGGTAGAAGGTCATGCTGATGAGCGTGGAACTAGAGAATATAACTTAGCATTGAGCGAAAGAAGAGCATCAGCTGTTGAGGATTTTCTGGTATCAACAGGAGTCTCTTCATTCAATATAGAAGTTGTTGGATATGGTGAAGAAAAACCAGTTGATGCTGCTTCAAACCAAAATGCTTGGGCAAAAAATAGAAGGGCTGAACTCTACTTTATTAAATAGTGAAATATCTATTTATCCTTCTCTTAATCAGTCCTCTGGCCTTTTCTCAGAGTGATGAAGACAAAGAGTTTATAGAGCTTTATCTCAAAATTCAGTCTTTAGAAAAAGAAATTGCCTCACTTAGAAATGAAGTTGAGATTCTAGAAACTCAAGTAAAATTCTATCAAGAGAGAAATGTTGAATTAATAGATGAAATTGATTCAAAGCTTATCTCATTAATGTCTGTTGAAGATCTGAAATCAATTGAATCTAATGGCACCCCTCAGACACAAACCCTAAATAGTTATGAACAAGCCATTGTTTTAATTCAGAAAGGTAATTTAGATGCAGCATTAACAGCACTCAATGTGTATGTTCAAAATGCTGAAGAATCAGATGAAACTCCATTAGCATATTTTTGGTTAGGAGAAATAAACTTAAGTAACGGTAACCTTGCTGTTGCTACACAGAATTTTAATACTTTAATAGGGCTTTATCCTGCTCATTGGAGAGTGCCACTTGCTAAGTACAAGCTTGCAACCATATACCTTGAACAGGGAGATGAAGATAGGGCAGTAGCACAATTTGAAAGTGTTGTAAGAGATTTCCCTGAAAGTTCAGCTGCAAAAGCTTCCAGAGAATCCTTAAGTAGTTTAGAATAAGCCGTTCAAATTTGGGTCGTTAGCTCAGCTGGTAGAGCACCGGGCTTTTAACCCGTTGGTCATAGGTTCGAATCCTATACGACCCACCAAATTTGTGTGTAATTATAGATCTCTTTAATTACATTCAATATGTTGTAAAACAACTAAACTCATGTAACATAACTCTTATATTCAAAGCTTGTAATATGCATCTTAAAAGAAAACTAAACTTATTATTTTCTGCATTTTCAACAGTTATTTTAGTTGCATGCGGAGGCGGTGGCGGTAGTTCAGCACCAACACCAGCACCAACACCAGCACCAACACCAGCACCAACACCGGCACCAACACCAGCACCAACACCGGCACCATTGGAGGCAAGTTTATTATCAACAACTATTGCTGGAAGTGCATATGACATTATCCAAATTTCAAATGCTAATTCAGGATCAACACCCGGCGGTACAGCAGATGCAGGCATAAAAACAGTATATGTTTATACGCCAGATGGTTCTGATAATGGAGTTGCAACTTATGAGGGTACTGTATGGCCTTATGTAACATATAGTCAGGCTGCAGGAACTATCGTTGTACCTGATAGTATTACTGCTACGTTCTCTGTAAATTCAGAAAACCATGTCTTAATCAATAACCAGCCTGTATATCAATATGCAGGAGATGATGCAGGTTCAGATGTAAATGGGAATGGTAATGGTGGTGTTTGGTATGCAATTCAAGCAGATGGAACAAGCTTAGAGCCAGATTCAACACCAGCACCAACACCGGCACCAACACCAGCACCAACACCAGCACCAACACCAGCACCAACACCAGCACCAACACCAGCACCAACACCGGCACCAACACCGGCACCAACACCGGCACCAACACCAGCACCAACACCAGCACCAACACCAGCACCTTCTGGCCTAGCTGTGGGTGGTGACATAGGTGTAAGTGGACCTTTTGCTTTAGATTCAGATGTTAATAGCCCAGATATTACCAATGTAGAAAATGGATTTACTAATAGGGCTCAATTTGTAGAGGCTAATGCAACAATTCTTGGTTGGATGGGAAATAGCGATGAGTTAGAAGTATTCCAAGTTTTAGCTCAAAGTGGAGGTTCAGTAGCTTTAGAGCTAGAAATAATAAATCATGATGGCGATAGTGGTGATACAACAAATAACACTGATATAGATATTTATGTAGTTGATACTGAAGAGGTAACTGTTTCTTCTGGAGCAGGTTTAGGAAAAACTGAAACAGCAGAGATACCTGCAGGTAATGGGACTATTTATTATTTGATTATAGATCACTGGAGAGGTTATAACACTGTACCTTCATCTTACGTAATAACTCAGACACCAAATTTTGCAACTTCAACTGAGCAAAAAGAAGCAACTGACAGATCAAATGCCGATTTTAGTTTAGATAAAATATTAGTTGTCAAAAAATCAATGCCACCTGAAATGGTTATCGATTTTAATGCAACTGAAAATGAGCTTCTAGAGTCAATGGGGAATAGATCAGGAGGATTAGTCGAAATTACCCCTGAAGAATTAAGCAATATGGCAGGGCTACCAGCAGATGAAAGCTATTCTTCAAGACTGAAAGAAGACTTCCCTGATGCTCATAAAAAAGGTAGATGGCAGAAAGCTTTATCTATTTTGCAGTCCCGATCACCAAGTTTAGCTATTGAGCCAGATTGGAAAATTTATACCCATGCAGACCCATTTGTAGCTGATCCTAGTTATAACACTTATCAATGGTGGAATTTTGATGTAACCAATCTTCCAGAAGGTTTAGATATTATTGGTCAAGAAGTTAAGCCAGTAAATGTTGGTGTTTTGGACTCAGGAAGCCCTAGCCTAGATGATCCAAGTTTTGAGAGATCAACTTTCCTTCCTGATTGGGGTTGGGATATGGAAGACAATGATACTAATCCAATGGATGAAGAATTTTTACTATCAGACTTTAGTCATGGAATTCATGTCGGCAGTACAATAGCAATGCTGAATGATGGGTTAGATGGCAATGGAATGGGAGCAAGGATAACTCCAATTAGAGTTTGTTATCAGGGTGGCTGTGGAAATACTTATGATGCTTATTTATTTGTTAATGGTGATGCCAATCAATCTAATACTTATTTCAAGGAAAGAGTAGGAGATAATCTTGGCATACCAGTAAATCAAGTAACTGAAAAATTACATTCTATAAATATGAGTTATGGTGGTGGCGGTAGTCAAACCTCGCAAGCTTGCGTTAAATTAGCAGAGCTATCAGAAACAGGCATATTAGTTGTCTCATCATCGGGTAATAGTGGTATAGGTTCTATTGGATATCCTTCATCTTGTCCTACTGTATATTCAATTGGTGCAACTAATGGAACAGATAGAAGATCAAGTTACTCCTCAACAAATCAATATATAGATTTTGCTGCCCCAGGTGGAGAATATTCAGATTGGAATGCTGATGGTGTTGATGATTTAGTTTATGCCTATGCTTATTGGGAAAATTATGTAATGAATAGCAATAATGGTAATTATATGATTGGCGCTCAAGGCACATCAATGGCTTCACCTCATGCTGCTGGAATACTTGGACTAATAAAATACTACTATGAAGAAGTAGCTAAACCATTCCAAACAAATACTTCGTTACCAACAGTACTCAAATATACCCAAGTAGATAAAATGTTAAGAGCTAACTTACTTACTAATGATGTAAATAAAGAAGCAAGAGATAATGATCCAACTGCTAGACCTGGCTGGGATGAACATTTAGGTTACGGAATAATTGATTTAGAGAAAAGTCTTAAATCTATTAATGCCTTTAATAGTGGTTATTTTACAAGTTTTGATAATCTTCCTTATTATGAAGGCCCATCATTAGTAGCTTTAGATGCAGCTAGTTCTTATGAAGGAACATTTACTATAACTCCTAATGGTGCAGCTGGCCCAGGATTCAATACAGTTTCATATACTTATGTAGACGAATTTTTAGATGTGACTGATAATGGCTCAACCTTTACAGTTAAGAAAGATCCAGATTATTCATGGGCAGGCTGGGTAAATACACCAATCACTTTTAGCTTCCCTATGGAAGCAGGGGCAGGAGTTCCATATGATGGTTATGAATTGCTATCAGTTGGAGTTAATGTGATCTTTCATGTAATAGGAGATGCATACGATGTTAATTTCCCTACTCTTAAAGCCCGACTTCTTGATGATGTTGGAGTATTAGTCGCTGAATCTACTTCTTCAGTTACTGATGGAGTGGGAGCGTTTGTATTTGATGAATTGACAGCAGGAACTTATAGACTTTCTATTGGTTCAGATATAAATGGAGATAATTCATGGGGTGGTCCTGGAGAAATGTCTGGTTCTAGTGATTTATTTCAAATTACAGATACAAATGTCACTGTTGATATAAATCTTGCTCCTGAGAAAACGGGGGTTGCAAATAGTGCACCTGTAATCACATCCAACCCAACAACTGTTGCTTTCGTAGGATCAACATATATTTATGGTGTAGATGCTTCCGATGCTGATGATGATGATCTTACATATACATTAACTGTTTATGATTCATCAGGAGATGAGGTTGATTCTTTCTTATCTTTTGGTGCATTTCCATGGCCGGCAACAACTCTATCAGGGACACCAACTGCTGATGATATAGGTGTGTATACGGTAAGAATAGTAGTTACAGATGGTACTGATGCTGCTGTTCAAGAATACAGCCTAGAAGTCAAACAAAGTTAATTCTGATGTCACAAGAAAATGATTCCATTCTGGAAGAATTTTTTAATTCAATTACGCCAGATTATGACTTTGATATAACAAGAACACCTAAAGAACCAGACTATTCAAATGATGATTGTTGGGCAGCATTACCTACTTTCTCTTCTGTAGCAGGATTACTTCCTAAAGAATTTAATGAAGAGATTAATGATAATGAAGCCGATTGTTTTTTTATTCATCCTACTGGTTTTTTTCTTAAAGATTGGAATTTTGATATGTCAAAAGATAGTTCAACTTTTCAAAGGACTGAGCTAATGCTAGCAACTCAAGCCTCTGTTTTTAGTAAGATCACAAACATTTATGCACCTGAATACAGGCAAGCAACATTTGCTGCTATTTCTACCAATCAAAAAAATAATAGTGCTCTATCTTTAGAACTAGCCTATCAAGATATAAAAAAGTCGTTGTTATATTACATAGAGAACATGGCAACAAATAAACCACTTATTTTAGCTTCACATAGTCAGGGGTCATTACATGCTCAAAGACTTTTATCTGAAAAATGTTTTGGTACTTATTTTAAAGATAATTTAATTGCTGCGTATCTAATTGGTTACCCTCTTGAGCAAGACTATCTTAATTATCATGGCTATAAAATATCCTCTTCTGAAGATCAAATTAAGCCAATTATTCAATTTCAAACTATTGGTGAGGGCGGAAAAAGACAAAGACTAAAATTTTGGATGTATGATGGCTCTGGCTACTCACTTCAACCTATTAATAAACTTGCAACAACAAATCCAATTTCTTGGAATAACTCATCAGATTGGCATGAATCAAAATTTGACTCTTTAGTGATGCCTAAAATTACAGGACCTTCAGTTTTAGTTGATTATCATCGTATTGAGAGCAATGAAAGCCAAATAAAAGAAATATGGATGCCAAAAAACCAAGAATTTTCAACAAGAATAGGCGCTGATGGCCACCTTGAAGCTAAAGGACCAACCATAGATAGAATCTTAGCCAAAGATATTGGTTGGAATAAAGATTTACATATATGGGACTATCAAATTTTTTGGAACCATATTAGAAAGAATGTTAAAAAAAGAATAAATACTTTTTTAGGAAAATAATTGAAACTTAATAATATAGAAAAAATTTCATTTGGGCTTGGTGGTGGAGTCAATGCAATAAAGACAGACTTCTTTGTATTTTATTTAGGCGTTTACTATTTAACAATCATTGGTTTAAATCCACTACTCACTGGTATTGCCTTATTTGTAGCATTAATTTTTGATGCTGTTACAGATCCTATGATAGGTGCATTTTCTGATCGACTTAAAACTAAATATGGGCGTCGGCATTTACTAATGGCACTATCTTTAATACCAATATCATTGAGTTACATTTTACTTTTTATACCTGATTCATCATGGACACAAAATGAGTTGAAACTTTTTCTTTGGTTACTTTGTTTCACTATATTGACTAGATTCTCTGTGACTCTTTTTGACATACCTCATAGAGCATTGGCTGCTGAAATACCAGATACATATGAAGACAAAGCAAAAATTATGTCATTAAGAGAAGGATTTCAGTCTCTAATAGCTCTCTCTCACTCTTTTATAATCTTGCCTTTATTAAACTTTAACCCTGACTCATCCTCTTGGTTAAATATTGGATTTTTAGGTGCATTTTTGATGTTTTTCTTTGGAATTATATCAGTCATAGGAACAAAAAATTTAATACCTAGTTTAAGAACATGGAATGAACATCCTGCCTCTAAATCTAATTCAAGGTGGAAAAAATTAAGCATAGAATTAAGTTTTGTTTTCAAAAATAAAACATTATTAATATTTCTGGTAGGTTCTGTATTCATACAAATTGCTTGGGGCCTTGCTAATAGTTTGACTCTATTAACAAATACTCATTTCTGGGGTCTTGAAACTATTCAACTTCAACAATTTATAACAATATATTTTTGCTCAACAATTTTTAGTTGGCTAATAACTCCAAAACTTGTAGAAATATTTGATAAAAAAAATATAGTAATTTTTAGTTTGGCTATTATTGGTATATTTCAATCATTACCATTTGTACTATTTAAATTTGGCCTGACTCCCCCGCAAGGAAGCCAAGAATTAATAATATTTTTATCAATACCGCTATTTTTAACAGGAACCTTCTCTCTAGTAAGTTTAATGACGAGGGAAGCAATGGTTCCTGATGTTATTGATGCAATACATCTGGAGTCCAATATAAGGCAAGATGCAACTATAAGTTCATTAACATCTTTCTGTGCTAAGTGTATGACAGGGTTTGGACAATTCTTCTCTGGTTTTATTCTTTGGTTAATTGCTTTTCCTAGGGGCGGCAATGAACCAACATTAATGCAAGAAGAATTTTTAGCCTTTTTTCAAGGCCCTATGATTTTTATTCTCTTTCTAATCCCTATTTTTATATTCTCTTATTATCCAATAACAAGAAAACAACATAGAGAGATCAAAGAAGGTTTAGAGAATTCTTAAGTTGGAGTTTATAATTTAAACTCATTTGATTAAGGGCAGAAAATGGATGTAAAAGATGCAATAAATAAAAGACGTTCAGTGCGAGCTTTTTTGGACAAAGAAGTTGATATTGAAATCGTTAAAACAATTTTAGAAACCTCTAAAAGAGCACCATCAGGTGTAAATTCTCAACCTTGGAAAGTTTATGTCTTGATGGGGGAAGCTAAAAATAATTTAGTTAAAGAAGCTTGTGAAAAATTTGATAAAGGTGAAATGGAAAAAGAGCTTTATCAAGTTTACCCAGAAGAAAGACCAGATTGGTATAAGGCTAGACAGAGAAGTACAGGTTTCGCATTGTATGGAGCGCTTGGTATTGGCAAAGATGATATGGATAAGCGTATTGCTCAGGCAAAAAAGAATTATGAATTCTTTGGTGCACCAGTTGGGCTATTCATAACTGTAAACAAGACTGTTGGCCCAAACGGGTGGGGCCATGTTGGACATTTTATTCAAAATATATGTTTATCTGCAGTGGGAGAAGGTTTAGGAACATGTCTGCAAGAGGCATGGGCAGGACTACCAACTCTAATAAAAGAACATGTTGGTTATGGCGATGATGAAATACTTTGGTGTGGAATTGCTTTAGGTTATGAAGACGAGGAGCATCCAGCAAATAACTTTATAACCGAAAGAGAAGAATTAGAGAATTACGCAAAAATACTAAAATGAAAGAATTTAATCTCCCAAGCCAACACGGGAATCTTAGAGGTGTTATTTGGGATGATGTTCAAAATCCAATTGGAACCATCCAAATAGCCCATGGTCTTGCAGAATATCACGGCAGATATATAGAGACAGCAAAATTCTTGAATGATCTTGGTTACATAGTTTATTGTAACGATCATTTGGGACATGGCTTACATATCTTAGCTGGAAAACCTAAAGGTTATTTTAAAGAAGAGGGAGGTTATGATGCAGTTGTAGATCAGCTTGCCGAAATGAATTTATATATTCGTAAAGAAAGTCCATCTGTGAACCATTACATTTTAAGTCATAGCCTTGGAACTCCTCTAACCCTTTCTTTATTGCAAAGAAATTTATCTTTTCATGGTGTAGTTCTTAGCGCTCCATTCAGCTTAAGTCCAGGTTTGCTTTTCCTCAATAATCTACTACTTTGGCCAGAATATACATTTACTGACAGAAAATCTGTTAGCAAAGAAATGGAAAAACATACGACTTTAAAACATAATTCTTTTTTTGAGCCTAATAGAACAACGCATGATTATCTTTCAAGGGATGAAGTTAAAGTCGATGAATATATTGCTGACCCATACTGCGGCTTTCCTAAAACAATTCAATTATGGAAAGATTTAGCAAATGGCTTTAAAAATCTTTGGACCAAAAAAAGCTTTTCTAATATAGATTCAAAAATCCCTTTCCTAGTTTTAACCGGCGATAAAGATCCTATCAATGAAAAAGGAAAGCAAGCTGAAGAGATATCTAATTTATTAATTGATTGTGGTTTTAAGTCAGAATTTATGTCATATAAGGGAATGAGGCATGAACCGCTTACAGAAATTAATAGAGATATGGTGATGAAAAAAATTGGTAGTTTTTTTGCTTCTAATTCTTAGCTTCTTCTACTGGACTTGACATAAGTCTGAAGTATTAAAATTCTTTCAGTAATTATCTCTCTAATCTTAAAATTATTTCTAGCAATTCTTCTAGCTTCTTGGAGGTCTCTTAGGGCCTCTTCATATCTTCCCGAATAAAATAGAAACTCACTATTTGTAAGGTGATATCCAAGCATATTGTTGCTACTTTTTTGCACCGCACTAAGATCTTTTAATAGATTTATATCTACTGGACGATAAAATTTTATATCTTCTAGTATTTGTTCGGCAGCTAGATAGTTCTCTTCAAGAATATGTGCATTTGCTAAATTATAACTAAGCGGGTAATTGCCAAGCGATACCTCAAGAAGCTTCTTTGTATAATCTTTACTTTTTTTGACATTGCCTGATTCAGTATAAACTTCTGCTTTTGAAGTTTTTATTATTAAGTTATCTGGATATTTGGCCTCTAGTAATTCAAGAATTTCGATTGATTTCGTAAAATTTAACTTCTTCTTTTCTATAAGAGCACTAAAATATAAATCTTCATCAGTATCTCCAATTTCCTTTTCAAAAGCCTTTATTGAAAGATTATCAGTCATCAAAAATTTAACTCTCTGTTTAATTAATTTAAAGTTTAAGCTGTCAACTGTTCCACCCTCAGATCCTCTCGCTCTTTCTCGAGATTCTGTAATTCTTCTAGTGGTAATTGGATGAGTTAAAAGAAATTCTGGAACATTATCTCCACTTAACCTTCTAAGTTCTTGCATATTCTTGAACATTTCTGCCATTTCACTTGTGTCATAGCCAGAATTTTCTAAAGTTACGAAACCTTCTCTATCAGCTTCAGTCTCATATAGTCTTGAGAATCTCAGACGCTGAGTTGCAAGCAGTCCTTGTCCTCCTAATATTGCTGCTGGACTTCTTGTTGTGACAGCAACAACAATCGAAGCTAATATTGCTGCCATGCTAGCATTACTTCTATCACTGCTTTCCAGAATTTGTCTAGCAAAGTGCCTTTGACTCAAGTGAGCTAATTCATGAGAGACTACTGAAGCAAATTGAGCTTCATTATCAGAGTGTTTGAATAACCCAGCATTAATTCCAATTATTCCTCCAGGCGCAGCAAAAGCATTCAAATTATTATCTTCTATTAATAACACCTCAAATGTTTTTTTACTTACTTTGCTATTTTCACCAATTTTATAAACAAACAATTCTGTCCATTCTTGAACAATTGGGTCATAAAGGATTTGTGCATCTTTTTTTAGATCTCTTAAAAACTGTCTTCCAAGTGCTTGTTCTTCCGTTTCAGAAACAGCTCCGCTTAGTCTATCTCCTATAAGAGGTAGCTCAATTGTCTTATCTTGAGAAAAAACAGTACTTGCAAATACCAAGCATATAAAAAAATGAATTGTTTTTTTAATCATAAAGTTAACTATAATTATTTGATAACTATTTTATAAGAAGATTCAATAAAATGAGATTAAATAATATATTAAAAAATCAGCAGTTAATGTTTCTTTTTACAGTACTAGCTGTTGGATCCTTCGCTTTATGGGTGGTAGGGGACTTATCCTCATTCATATTAACAAGTATAGTTTTAGCTTTTTTATTTAGGCCAGTACATGTTTATTTCACAAAAATAGGAGTCCCTAAGGGAATAAGTGTGGTTATTACATTCTTAATTGTAATTCTGATAGCATTTCTATTCTTATTATTATTTGTTCCTCTTTTCATAAATGAAGCTCAAAGATATATCACTGAATTACCAAGTTTCTCATTCTTGGAAGGGCCATTAAGAGGTTTTTTAGCATCTATTAATGCTCCAATTGAATCAATTGATGGTGCTCAAAGTCTATTTGCAGATATAACAGGTTTAGCTGCAGATGCTGTTTCATTTGGGTTATCGAGAATTCAGGAGACTTGGAATCTTTTTCTAGGCATTACGCTTGTTCCTATCTTTCTTTTTTTCTGGTTGTGGGATACGGATACACTATCTTCAGGATTTTCAACATTAGTTCCTAAGAAAAGAAAATTTTTAGTTAGAGTTTGGAATGAAACTAATGATAATGTTCAGAATTACTTCAAAGGAAAATTTATTGAAGTCGTTGTAGTAGGAGTTGTTGGAAGCTTAATGTTTTGGGCTCTTGGTTTAGATAGTCCAGTTTTAGTCGGAGTAACTTTAGGTCTTAGTCAATTTATACCTTTCTTTGGTCCAGTATTCATGACATTTCCTATACTGGCAGTTTCTCTAGCTCAATTTGGGTTAGACCCTTATGTACTTGTAATTTTCTTTGCTTTTGTAGTTCTGCAATTTATAGATGGCAATATATTTTTACCAATTTTGATGTCAGGTGTCGTTAAATTGCCAGCAGTAGTGGTACTGCTTTCTGTTTTCTTTTTTGGTGCTATTTTTGGAATTTGGGGAATATTTTTTGCCGTACCATTATCTAGCTTTATAAAATCTATTATGGATAACTGGAAGTTTGTTGATTCTTAATCTAAAGAGCAGAGCATCTGGTATACATCTTCTACATGCCCAGGTACTTTAACTCCTCTCCATTCCTTTATTATTTTTCCATCTGGACTAATTAGAAAAGTACTTCTTTCTATTCCCATGTATTTTCTCCCATACATAGATTTCTCCTTCATTACTCCATAGGCATTACACATCTTCTCATCTGGATCTGATATTAATGGAAAATTCAAAGATTCCTTTTCTTGGAAACTTTTATGCGATTTGATGGAATCTCTAGAAACTCCAACTATTGCACAGTTTTTGGCCTTAAATTTTTTATGATGATCTCTGAAATCTTGACTTTCGATAGTGCAGCCAGAAGTTTTATCTTTTGGATAAAAGTATATTACGAGGTATTTCCCTTTAAAATTATCAAGACTTAAATACTCATTTTCATCAATTAAGCCTAAAAAATTTGGTGCTTTTGATTTATCATTCATGAGTAGATTATAGGAAAAATTATTTTGAAAGGAAGCATAGTAGCAATTGTTACCCCAATGAATCAAGATGAGACAATTGATTTTGATTCATTTATTAAGCTAATTAAATTTCATGAAGATTCTCGAACTGATGGAATAGTTCTTGTTGGCACGACAGGTGAATCAGCTACATTAAGTAAAACAGAACGAGAAGAAATATTTAAATTTGCGAAGAGTGCTACAAATATTCCCTTAATTGCAGGAATAGGAAGCTCATCAACATCAGAAGCGTGTGAACTTGCAGATATAGCCTTAAAAAACGACATAAGAGACTGTTTAGCTGTAACACCCTATTACAATAAGCCCTCTCAAAAAGGACTGTCTCTTCACTATGAAGAGTTAAGCAAAACAGGAGCTAACGTAATCTTATATAACGTTCCAGGAAGAACAGGAGTTGATCTTTTACCTAGTACTGTTCTTAAACTCACAGAGAATCAAAATATTACAGGCATAAAAGAAGCCGTAAATACCGAGAGTAGGTTTAAAGATTTATTAGCAGTCAAAGCAATGAGACCAGACTTCTTATTACTATCAGGAGATGATCCAACATTTGTAAGCTTTATGAAATCAGGAGCAGACGGCATTATCTCTGTAGCAGCAAACGTAATGCCTAAGCAAATAAAGAAATTGAGTGATTTATGTTTTTCTAAAAAATTTGAAGAAGCAGAAGCAATTAATAAAAAATATTTGAATCTTTATGAACTTTTGTTTACTGAAGCAAGTCCAAGCCCTTGTAAATTCTTACTTGAAAAAATGTTGTTACTAGAGAATAATCTTAGATTACCTTTACACCCACTTTCAGAGGAATTTAAGGAAGAAATATATGAAGCTTTTAATAAAATTTAACTTATTAATTCTAGGAACCTTATTTTTGACTAACTGTTCAGTTACAGAGAATACTGAAAGGTATTGTCCAGAAGATGGCTGTTTGTTAGTAAGAGAAAATCCAAATGATAGATTTGCTGAAGAATCAGCTGAATCAAACCTTGAAGAAGAATTTGAAGCACTAGAGATATCAAATGATTTTCCTTATCCGCCTGAAGGCCAAAGCTATTTGAAAGAGGGCTTAGTGCCAAGACCAAAAAAAATATTTTCTTCTGAAGGTTCAGAAGGAGTAGAAGTAAGAAGGTTAGGTGGTATTTATTGGATTTATATGGAAGCTTTACCTTCAAAGACATGGCCTCTAATAAAAGATTATTTTTTTGATAATGAATATGATCTTATTTCAGAGAACCCTCGAAATGGAAAGATAACAGCGAAAAATTTGGAAGATGAAATGTTTCTTACTCTTGAACATGGAATTAAAAACAATAGTTCAGAAATTTACTTATCCAATGAAGACAATACAAGTAAAGAACAGCAATTTTTTGAAGATATGGCATCTTATTTATCAGAAAATCTTCCAGGATATCAAGGAGATTCAATTGCTGCACAAGGACTAAATTTAAATAAAAAGGCAAGAATAGTTTATGTGAAGAAAGAAATAGGAATTGAATTTAAACTTCCATTTGACAGAACTTGGTCAGCAATATCTAGGGCAATTGAGAAAACAGGATATGAAGTTTCTGATAGAAATAGAGAGCTAAGATATATTCAAATTAAAGTTAAAAAAGAAAATACAGGATGGTTAAATAATCTTTTTTCACCATCTAACACTGAAAAGTATTGTCCCGAAGGTGGCTGTCTATTTGACGCTGAAGAAAATATTGATGCAGATTATGAATTAATTTTTTCAGAGTCAGAAAATAATACCCTATTAGAATTTAAAAGATTATCTAATACAGACGTAACAGTAGATCAGTTAGTTGATGAGATAAACGAATCATTATCATGATAGAAAAACTCAGTCTAATTTCTGAAGGAAAGGCTAAATCATTGTATGAAACATCTGAGACATCTGAGCTGTTGATGGTTTATAGAGATGACACTTCAGCATTTGATGGTAAGAAAAAGGAAGCTCTTAAAGGAAAGGGAGAAATAAATAATAAATTCAATGCTTTTATTATGCAGTATCTAGCAAACAATGGTGTTGAAACTCACTTTATTAAACTCGTGCAAGATAATGAAAGCCTTGTTAAAAGACTCGATATGTTGCCAGTTGAATGTGTTGTAAGAAATATTGCTACAGGCTCATTATGTAGAAGGTTGGGAGTTGAAGAAGGCATTAAATTTGAAGATCCACTTTTCGAATTCTTTTTGAAAGATGATGATCTTGGGGATCCTTTGATAAATGATAACCATATAACGGCTTTTGGCTGGGGAACTGAACAAGAAATATCTGAAATGAAGGAAATAACTTTCAAAATTAACCAACTTCTATGCGATTTATTTAAGGATGTGGGCCTAATCTTAGTCGATTATAAGGTTGAATATGGTAGATCTAATGCATCGCTAATACTAGGCGATGAATTTACTCCAGATGGTTGCAGAATATGGGATGCTGAAACAGGAGAGAGTCTCGATAAAGATAGATTTCGAAAAGATCTAGGAGATGTAGTTGAGTCTTATCAAATAGTAGCTCACAAATTAGGCATTTCACTTTAGTTTTTTACTCTAACCCCCACATCTCATATAATAGATACCGCTATGAAAACTAAGGCTATATATTTTGATTATGCATCAACTACTCCAGTTGACCCTCGTGTTGCGAAGAAAATGCATGAATGCCTATTATTAGATGGTAATTTTGGCAATCCTTCCTCAAGATCTCATGAATTCGGCTGGAAAGCTGAAGAAGTTGTAGAGAAAGCAAGATTCCAGGTAGCAGACTTAATTAATGCAGACTCAAGAGAAATAGTCTGGACTTCTGGAGCTACAGAATCTGACAATCTTGCCATTAAAGGCGCAGCTAAATTCTATAAAGATAGAGGCAATCACATTATTACATCTAAAATAGAGCATAAAGCAGTATTAGATCCTTGTAGACAACTTGAAAGAGAAGGGTTTGAAGTAACTTACCTAGATCCAGATAAGGACGGAGTTGTAACCTTAGAAGAAATAAAAAAACACGTTAAAGAAACAACAACCTTAATTTCATTAATGCATATTAATAATGAACTAGGCTCAATAAATGATATCGGCAAGATAGGAGATTTTGCACGCGAGAAAAATATTATTTTTCATGTCGATGCAGCTCAGAGCATAGGAAAGATAAACATAGACTTATCTAAATTAAATGTTGATCTTATGTCGTTCTCGGCCCATAAATGTTATGGACCCAAAGGTATGGGTGCTTTATATATAAGAAGAAAACCTAGAGTTAGATTAGAAGCACTGATACATGGTGGGGGTCATGAAA
>AACY020302367.1_pt1 | contig 20711 bp, 19 predicted proteins | sample 267378 | NCBI WGS metagenome assembly AACY02 (sample SAMN02954345, study PRJNA13694) | marine metagenome | biome: aquatic; feature: ocean; material: water; isolation source: isolated as part of a large dataset composed predominantly from surface... | reverse complement strand
TGCGCAGCGCTTTCGAACCCCTCGGCGAAGCGCGGCAAGTCCCACTGCGCGATGATGCGTCGGCTGGCGGCGCCGAAGGCGTCAAGATCGACTTCCCCGCCGGCAATGCGCGCCATCAGGCGGGCGAGGCCGTCGACGTCTTCCGGGTCGAAAACGAACCCGTTGACACCCTCCGCCACAAGGTCTGGCGTGCAGCCGCACCGGTTGGAGACAAGCACGGGCAACCCAGCGGCCATGGCTTCGTTGACGACGAGGCCCCATTGGTCGGAAAGGCTCGGCAGCACGAAGCATGCGCCGCCGGCGTAAACCTCTGGCAGATCCTCGTATTGCAGGAAGCTGTCGATCACGATGCTGTCAGCGTGTGCGCTGGCATCTCGCGCGGCGATCAATCGGTCGCGGTCTGGCCCGTCGCCCACGATCCGTAGTCGCCATGCAGAGGAACCAGCCTGCGCCGCATAGCTGTCGTACGCCATGATCAGCGCGATTAGGTTTTTCCGAGGAATGAAACGGCTCACGGACAGAAAGCAAGGCGCGAGCTGTGAATTGGGAGAATTGGGGGTGGCTTTCGATGCTGTATGACTTGGAGCGAAATGGACGTTATCGACAACATCAAAACCATGCGAAATTCTTTCCGCCGGAAAATGGAGGGAACACAAATATTCCCGAGATCGAGCGCCGGCCACGACCGCGGCTCCAAAACTCCGAATAATACGAGACTTGACTTTTTCAAGTACGGGTGAACGGTGAGCGTCCTCCTTGGTCGAATCAGACATCAGGACAATGGGCGCTGCCACTTTCTTTGCGGCGATGAGAAGCGCCAAAGCGCAAGGCTGACCCCACCCTGGCACGGCGACAACGCCGGGACTGTGCGACTTCAGGATTTCATCAAGCCTTGTCAACAACCTTCGCGGCGAGACCCTGTCAGGGTTCTCTCCATGGAAAGCCGTGACGAAGGGCACGCCATGGCTTGGAGCCTCATAGCTCCACGCATAATCGTCGACTGTGCCGAGTTCCAACCCGATCACGGGCATCCGCGCAGCGACAGCCCGCAAGCGCGCATGGTGATACGGTCCGAACCGCTGGAACGCGAGCACAGCCGGTCTCTCCGACAGGCTGGTCACAGGCGCGCGCCGTAGGCCTGCATCCACCCCGACAGCATCATCAGGTTGAACAGCCGGTTCGCATGCGCATCGGGTCGCGCCGCGAAACCGGCGAGCGCGTGGCGGGAGAAGCCCGCCTCGGTCAGATGCTCGACAGTGGTCCGCAGCGGCTGAGCGAGAGGACCACGCAACCATTCCGCGAGCGGCGGCGTGAACCCCTGCTTGCGGGCAGCGTCGAAGCCTTGCGGCAGCCGCCGCGCCGCGAGCCGCCGAAGGACGATCTTCCGCGCGGTCGCGTCCGCCTTGAGGCGCCACGGGACATGCCTGAAGGCGTAGTCCAGCACGTCGAGATCGAGGAAGGGGGCCCGCACTTCGAGGCTGTGGAGCATGCTTGCGCGATCCACCTTCACGAGCACCTCGTCCGGCAGATAGCTCACGAAATCGGCGCGCGCGGCGCGCTCCGGCGCGGCCAGACCGGTTGGCGCGAGCGCATCGCGCGCCGTCTCGACATCCACGCTCGCGCCGGCATGGTCTGGCAGCAGGGCATGACGAGCCCGGCGTCCAAAGAACACGTTGAAGCGCCCGATCGACCCCGCCGGGTCGAGCGCTGAACGCAGCAGGTTGCGGCCGGGCCAATGCTGCGGCGAGCAATCGGCGAGGAACCGCCCCGACCGTGCGAGCGGGGCGGGCGTCATGCGGCGCAACGGATCCATGCGCGCCAGCGCTGAATAGCGCGGGTAGCCGCCGAACATTTCGTCGCCCCCGTCGCCGCCGAGGGCGACGGTGACGTGCTGGCGCACCGCCTGCGAGAGCATCGCCGTTGGCAACAGCGAGGGATCGGCGATCGGCTCGTCGACCTGACGCGCGAGGACCGAAATGAGACCGGGATCGATCGCCGGCAGCGGGATCTCGCGATGCTCTGAGCCGATCGCCCGGGCGACGGCGGCGGCGTGACAGCTTTCGTCATGCGCCGCCGAACCGGGAAAGGAAACGGTGAACGTCTTCAGGCCGCGCGGTAGCGACTCCGCGGCGTATGCCGCGACGAGACTTGAATCGAGGCCGCCGCTCAGCAGCACGCCGATCGGCACATCGGACACCATCTGGCGTCGCACCGCGCCGGCGAGCACCGCGTCGAGACCGTCAACGACCTCATCGTCCGACTTGTCCTCTGGCTCCGTCCGGCCCGGCTCCCAATACCGCGAAAAGGTCAGCCCGCCCGTGTCGAGATCGAAGGTCGCCAGCGTCGCCGGCGGCAGCTTGGCGTAGCCCGCGACGAGACACCCCCCGCCGCGCACATATCCCCAGGCGAGGTATTCCTCGAGCGCAGCCGCGTCGATGCGCGGCGCTATCGGGTCGAGGCTCAGCAGCGCCTTGAGTTCGGACGCCAGCGCCACACCGCGCGCGTCGTGGCGGTAGAAGAGCGGCTTTTCCCCGACACGGTCGCGCGCGAAATACAGGCGCCGCGCCCGGGCGTCGAACAGTGCGAAAGCGAACATGCCGGCGAGCCGCGGTAAGCAGGCTGGTCCCCATGCCCGCCACGCAGCAAGGATCACCGCGGTGTCGCTGCCGCCGCGCCTTTCGTAGCCGAGACTGTCAAGCTCGGCGCCAAGGCTTCGGTAGTTGTAGATTTCGCCATTGAAGGTGATGGCGAGCGTCCCGTCGTCGGCGACCATGGGCTGCGCGCCAAGGGCGCTGGTCTCGATCACGGCCAAACGCCGGTGCCCGAGAGCGACGTCGCCATCGGGGCTGATCCACGCATCCTCTCCGTCCGGGCCGCGGTGCGCGAGGGTCGTGACCGCGCGCGTGAAGACGGCTGCGTTCATCGCAGGCGACAGGGCGAGTATGCCGCACATTCGCCAGCTAAACTCCGCGAACGCCAGCGGGACCGGACCGCGCGCGACCGGCCGGGAAGCCGACGCTGCTGGTGCGCGCTGTCCGTTGGCCTCCGAAAAACTTGAAAAGCAGGATGCCCGGCACCGTCATGAAAAGGATGCGGAACCCGGATTCACCCAAATCCTGCGCAACAATGTAAGGCGTGACGCTCATTGTCACGACATAAATCAAAAATGCCAGAACACCTTGCGAGGAGCGCCGATAAAGAGAACCAATCACAAAGCCACCCGCATAAAGAGCAATAAAGCCAAAGTATCTAAACTCCCAAAACATATCTGTTACAATACCCCAGTACGCTCCTGGCGCGATTTGCCAACCCAAGATCGGGTAACTCACAAAGTATAGATATGATTCGTTTATATATTTTCCAATACTAGAATAGAATCCAACATTGAGAAAATTCGATGCATCACTATACTTTGTAGGCCAAATCTGTGACGGAACCGGCCGCACCAAGAAGGTTATAAGGAAACGCCCTCCATAGTCATGGTCGTTCCGCTCCAGCGCCACGTTCGCCATCGCCGCGCCATAAATATAGTCGTTGCCCGGGTTGATTGACGCGAAACCCAGCGGATCGATGTCCGTGTCAATTTCCTGCCCACGCCAGATCGCTTCACGGTTGAAGAAGAGAAGCGCGACCAGAAAGAACGCCGCCGCACCACCGGCAGCGAGCGCCGGAAGCGACGGCCGCCGACGCGCCGCCAGGAACCACGCCATCGACAGGCCGAGAATGAAGATCAGCGTCGGGCCGCGCTTGGCGACGAAGAGGCCGCGGATCAGCAAGGGCGACATCAACACCACACAGACGAAAAGGTCCTTCCGGGTCAGCCGCCTGTGACTAACGGAAAGCAGATACATGGCCGTCGCCGGGACGCTGAAATGATACGCCTCGTTAACATACCCGAACTCCGAAGCGACATTTCCAGCCAGGCGACCAGCCGTGATGGACGCATAAAGCGCGCTGCCGAGCGCGATGGCCGCGAGAACCCGCATCGTCTTGCGCGCAGCGAGCCGCTGTCCGGTTGTCAACGCTGGGCCGCCGAACAGAGGTGCGCCACGACGCCGAACACCGCTGCCGATCACGAGTCCTGACAGCAGGCAGATCACGCCACCGAGAAACAGGCTTTGCGCGAAGACCAGTTGCTCGTCATCCAGCATCCCGCGCAGCGCAATGGGAACCGTGAGCTCGAAGCGGATCGGATAAAAGACATACTGGAACAGCAACATGGCCCCGAAAATGACCGCAGGGGCCAGCGGATCACGGGTGCGGGCGAGCGATATCAGAATGAAGCCGACGATCGACAGCCCAGTCAGCAGGCTAAGGTCGAGAAAAGCCACTAGCGGTACGCTCTGCCCGACAAACAGGGGCAATGGCTCGCCCGGTCACGGACCTGGGAGGACATCACGCTCGCCCATCCAGTATTTCGCCGATCCTGCGGACGGACTCCGTCCAGAGCACTTCCTTCCGCCGCGCCCACGACACCGCCTTCATCGCGTTCACCCTCTCCCTGTCGCGCGACAGCGCGATCAGCGTCGCGGCGATGTCGGCGTCGCTCTGCTCGGGGCGCACGAGGATCGACGCCCCGGGGATCACGTGGTCCGGCGAGCCGCCGACGTCCGGGCCGATCACGGCGAGGCCCAACGCGTGGTACTCTCGCAAGCCGATGCCGCCGGCCTCGGCGCGGGACAGCAGGCACCCGACGTCGGAACCGCCCACGAGCTCGGCATAGCGCGCGGCGTCGGTGCGCTTGTCGATGAAGCCGACCCAGTCGACGTTCGGCGTCGCGCGCAGAGGTTCGTCGACCGTCTCCCGCCCGCATCCGATCACCCGCAGGCGCAGCGGCGCCCCCTGCCCCGCGGCGATGGCGGTCGCGCGCAGCAGGCGGTCGAGGCCCTTCCGCTTGGGGTCTTTCCCGACGAAGACGAGGCGCAGGACGCCGTCGCCATTCGTCCCGGCCCCATCACGCGCAGCGGTCAGCGCGCCAAGATCGATCCCGCCGGTGTTTGCGCCGGGTACGACAACGTGAACCCGCTCCGGATCGACGCCGTAGTCGTCGATCAGACTTCTCGCGGCCCACCGGCTGTGCGCGATCACGCCCGAGGCGAGATGGTATCCGGCGCGCTCCGCGTGAACGGCGGATGCGACGACGCCGCGCCCGACATCGTTGCTTGACCCATACGCGTGAAACATCTGCGTCAAAGTCTGATCGATGAAATACCAGCGCCCAACGTCGCCGCGCATCACAAGCGACCGCGGGTAGAGCTGGAAGCAGTTCAGAAGCATCGCGCCGCCAATCGCGTCGGCATGCGGGCGCCATAGAGCTTCCAGAAAAGCGTCGGAGTATTGGTATCCCCCGCGGCCGTAGCCTTGCATCACACGCAGCAGGTTCCACGACAGCCGCCGTCGCCGCCAGGCCGACCCGTTCACCCCCATGGGCAGACCAGCATGGAGGACGCCTTGTGACCGTGCTTCCATGAGCAGGTGAAACGGTGTCCCGCTCCAGGTGGCGATGTCGTTCGGGTCGCCGACCGCGGCGAGCAGACGCTTCATGCAAATCGGCCTGTGGCGTCGCCCGAGGCGCGGTTTTTGCCATCAGTCTTCAACCCCAGAACCGCCTCCCACCGTCGCGCGCAGGCGGCGACGGCATACTCCGTCCGCGCACGATGGGTCGCCGCCTCCGCGAAGCGCGCCGCCTCGCCGGGCGGGTCGATCAGGCGCAGCAGGCCCGCGGCCAGCGCCACAGGGTCGGCCGGCGGCGCGAGGAGCCCCGCCGCGCCGCCGTCCAGCACCTCCCGGCAGGCAGGAACGTCAGTTGCGACGATCGGCACGCCCGCGGCCATCGCCTCGATGAGGGCGATGCCGAACCCTTCGTCGCGCGTCGTGCTGAACGCGTAGAGGTCCATCTGACCGAGCAGTTCGGGAACGTCGGTGCGGCGACCGAGAAACCGCGTCGCCTCCGCCACGCCGAGCCGGCCGGCCTCGGCTTCGAGCGCGGGGCGAAGGGGGCCGTCGCCGACGATCCAGAGCGTCGCGGTCGGCGCGGCCGGTCGAAATATCGCGAAGGCCCGGATCAGCGTGAGATGATCCTTGATCGCGTCGAGCCGCGCGACCATGCCGACGACCGGGCTGTCTCCGCGCCGGCCCTTTCGCCCGATCGTCGCGCGCGCCGCGATCTCCCCGACGTCGATGCCGTTCGGGATGACGCAGGACCCTCGGGGCAACCTTGGCCCGACACCCTTCAACGCCGCCATCACCGACTCGGAGCAGGCGGCGACCGGACACCCGAGCTGCCGCGACCCGCTGAGCACAGCCGCCCACGACCGCAGCGCCGCCGGGTCCTGTGGCGGCGGATTGCCCGCCCATGCGCCCACGGCCCGGACCCCCGCCCGGCGGGCCGCGAGGGCGGCGACGAGGTGGTGTCGGCCGAAACAGTTGACCAGGAGGGCGTCGGGCGTCTGGCGCCGCAACGTCGTCGTCATCGCCTGCATCGCGCCGAGCCCGCCGAAACGCCGGAGCCCGAGAGCGACGACGCCGCCCGGCAGCGCCGCCTCGAAGGCGTCACGCAGCGCGCCGCTGTCGTCTCCGAGGGCGACGACACGCTGCTCGAACGCGCCGCACCAGTGGTGTACGAGCCGCAGCGTCATCGTCTCGGTGCCGCCGGTGTCGAATCCGGCGATCACATGCGTCAGCGCCGGCCTGTCAGACGGCTCTGTCACCCGGCGTCGATTCCGAGCAGCGCCGCGTAGCCCTCGGCCATGGCCGTCTCCGAAAACACCGCGAACGCCTTGTCGCGGGCGCGCCGCGCGCGCTCGGCGGCCCCCGCAGGATCCTCGCGCACCGCCGTGATGGCGCGGGCGAGCGCCGCGGGGTCGCCCGGGGCGGTCAGAAGGCCGAGCGCGCCGTCGTCGAGCACCTCGCGGCACGCAGGCGCGTCGGTCGCCACGATCGGCACACCGGCCGCCATCGCCTCGATCAGCGCGATGCCGAGCCCTTCGTCGGGCGTGGTGGAGAAGGCGAACACGTCGAGCTGGCCCAGAAGCTCCGGCACGTCGCGCCGCATGCCCAGCAGCGTCACCTGCGCCTCGAGCCCGAGTTCCGCAATCAGCGCGCGGTATTCGTCGCGCCGGGCGCCCTCCCCCACGAGCCAGAGCCGGACGGCGAGCCCTTTCGCCGAAAGCTCCGAGACTGCGCGGATCAGCGTCGGCTGGTCCTTGTGCCGTTGCAGCGTCGCCACCATGCCGATGGTGAAGGGCGCGTCGGGCGCCCGCCCGTCGCGCGCCGATGCGGCGCGCGCGGCCACCGTGTCGAGCGGCGCGCCGTTGTAGATCACCGCGGTCTCCGCTTCGGTCACGCCGAAGGCGGCCACGGCGCCGTCGCGCACGTAGCGGCTGCAGCAGGCGAGGCGATGCGTGAAAGGACGGCCCAGCCGCACGAGGCGCCGGAATTTCCGGAACGCGCGGTTCGGCGTCGCCGCGGGATGGTTCCCGACATGGGCGACCACCCGCTGCGCGCCGGCCAGGCGTGCGCCGAGCGCTATCACCGCATGCCAGCCGAGCGGCATCGACAGCACGGCGCGGGCGCGCGTCCGCCGCACGAGCGAGAAGACGCGGACCAGCAGCAGCGCGTATCGCCACAGCCCCCGCTCACCGAAGCCGAGGGCGACACGCTCCACTCCAAGCGCGTCGAACTCCGCCGACAGGTCGTCGGGCCGCGCCTGCAGCACGCCGACGACGACGCGATGACCCGCCGCCTGCCAGCTCCGGCACAGCGACAGCGCCATACGGGGCGTGCCTTCGGCGGCGAGGGAGGTGAGGATGATGGCCGCTTCCGGAGAAGACATCAGATCTAACAGGCTGCTGAAAAACCCTTCCTGATCCCGCCTTTCGGTGATTCCATCGCTTCCACGGCGGATTGGAGGGGTGGGATGCGCGGATCGGATCGGCGGAGCGGGGCGCTGTTCTCCTATGTCGACCTTGAGGAGCGTGTGCCGGCGTCGCATCCGCTGCGCGCGATCCGGGACATCGCCAATGAAGCGCTTGGGGCGCTGTCGGAGACCTTCGAGGCGCTCTACGCCCCGATCGGCCGACCCTCGATCCCGCCCGAGATGCTGCTGCGCGCCCTGCTGCTGCAGGCGTTCTACGGGATCCGGTCGGAGCGGCTGCTGATGGAGCGGCTCGACTTCGACCTGCTGTTCCGATGGTTCGTCGGCCTCGGCGTGGACGATCCCGTCTGGGACGCCTCCTCCTTCTCCAAGAACCGCGACCGGCTGCTGGAGGGCGAGGCGGCGGCGGCCTTCCTGGCCGCGATCGTGGCGCATCCCAGGGTGCGGCGGCTCATGTCGAGCGACCACTTCTCCGTCGACGGCACGCTGATCGAGGCCTGGGCCTCCATGAAGAGCGTCAAGCCGAAGGCCGGCGAGGACGGCCCGTCCGACCCGCCGGGCGACGCGCCGCCGCCGGACGGCGCGAGCCGCGGGCGCAACGCCGAGGTCGATTTCCGTGGCCAGCGCCGCGCCAACGAGACCCACGCCTCCACCACCGACCCCGACGCGCGGCTCTACCGCAAGAGCCCCGGCGTCGGCGCCGCGCTCTGCTTCACGGGGCATGCGCTCATGGAGAACCGCAACGGGCTGATCGTCGACGCCGAACTGACCCGCGCCACCGGCACGGCCGAGCGCGTCGCCGCGCTCGCGATGCTGGGGGGCGTCGCCCGCGATGCAGGGCGCCGCGTCACCCTCGCCGCCGACCGGGGCTACGACGTCGCCGACTTCGTGATGGAGGCGCGTGAGCTGAACGCCACGCCCCATGTCGCCCAGAACACCGTCCGCCGACGGTCGGCCATCGACGGCAGGACGACCCGCCATCCCGGCTACGCCGCCAGCCAGCGCGCGCGCAAACGGATCGAGGAGTTCTTCGGCTGGGCCAAGGCCGCCGCCGGCCTCCGCAAGACCAAGTTCCGCGGCCTCGCCCGCGTCCGCTTCGCCTTCACCCTCGCCGCAGCCGCCTACAACCTGGTCCGCCTCCCCAAGCTCCTCGCGGCATAGTCCGCGGAGAGCCGACAAGGACGCCACCGAAACCGCCGGGCCCGTCGCGAAAACCAGCGGGACGGACGAACTGCCTTCATCCCTATGCTTTTTCAGCAGCCTGCTAATCAATCAACACTAAACATGTGAGAAATTTCGTTTCGTACTGCCACACAGCACGTCAGTGTCTCCCTAAGCTTTTCCACACGAACTGTTTGGCACCCGTCCACCAGCAGGCCGGTCGTAGAAAGCTGCGTTCTTGGTTCCGAGTTGATCATTGGTGGGGAAGGCCCTCGTAAGCGAGCAGATCGGCTTGCAAACTTGCTCGCTATAAAGCTACGGTACCAATTAATTTTCAGTCGGGCTTTGAAAAGTGCCCTAGCCATTTTTGGCCTCAACGGCTGAATAGCACTCTCGTCAATTTACTACGCTTCAAGTCTATTAATGTATTGCCTTTGTAGAATTTCTCGACCTCAGCACGCCGCCCAGCAGATAATGAAACTTTCTGTCTAAAAAAATAATTAACGCAATCGTATATAGTAGTCTTCCCTGAACCAAAAGCCATTGCGCGATAGGATGAACTGAGTAGGGATTTGATCAGTGTTTTAATAATGATTTTTCTGGATCTCCAGCTATGTTGGTCGTGTGAATTACTCCGCATTCGCAACAAACTCGAAAATTCGTGGCTTTTCACTCCAATATAATCAGCAACCACATTTTGAACTTTTTCATCAGTAAATAGCGCCTTAAACTCCACAAATAGGATTTTGTCTCCAAATAATTGCGTGAGTTTTTGAAACAGATCGCAATAACGAAGAACATCAGTTTGGAGTTGACGCTTATCTCCTTTAATCTTCATAGCAATAAAATCATCAAACGACCAAAACGATAACTCACCGTTCGAAAAACGCTTATATGGATGCATTTGATATCCGCTTCTCCATATTTCAATTTGCTCCCGAAAAATGAAAATAATTTTTGCATTGGGAACCAACGCTTTAATATTTAACATTACATTTATAAGCAACTCTCTCTCTCTTGAAACAATGATAAGTGCTCATCAGATAAAATATTAATTTTTTCATCCTGAAACAGGCCATGAATGGTTGCCTCTGCAGAATGAAGATCTCCCGATATCAGTTGGCTTAATAGCCCCTTCGCTTGTTCGGATGCATGATATCCGTGAGTTGGTACATAATTCACATTTTCAATATTTGGAAAAACATTTTCTTGAAGTGATGTTGATCCACATTTCGCGAAGCCACAGTGTATTAAAACAGTCGGGTGCACATTTTTATTTTGAGCCAATTCACGAATTCCTCAAATCCAGCCAATGTGACAGGTCTCGGTCGATAAGCGCCGCAACGGCGGTGACGTCGTCGCGCACATGGTCCTCAATCGCCGCCCGGGTCTCCGGAGACAGCGAGGGGCGCTTCGCCTTACCGGTGTTTAGCGTATTGATGCGGTCGAGCAAGGCGCGGCGCGGGCCTACGGGAAACCGGTTGATCGCCGCCTGCAACGGAGCTGGTCGCCACGAGAGGAACCGAGCGAGGCGTTGCGAGCGACGTGAATGGGACGGGTTGGTCACATTGTTGACGAGCGCCATGGGCGCGAGCTCAAGAAATTCCAACAATTCGGCGGTTACAGCATCGAACCTCGTGGAAAAATCTTCGTAGAGGATCACCTTCACGTTCTCGCGCCCGAATAAGTCAATGTAGCGCCTCAAACCATCGTGATAGCGCGCGACATCACATATGATCTTGTAAGGATCTGGTTTGATTGGATCCCTGTCCACGGCCGCGAGATGCGCCTTCTCCGCGGCAAGTCCCTCTTCTATGGTGTCAAACGGGTGGGTCCCGTAAAACTTGCGATACTCGAACAGTGAAACAACGAGATCGAGCGGCCGTCGGAGCGAGACGATGATTTTAACGTCGCCGCCACAGACCTGGTGGATCAGCTTGGGGGCGGCGCTCGAGTAAAGGTACCAAGTCGATCCCTCACCGAGCCTTGCCTCGACGCGTCCTTCAAAAAGCGCCAGATAGGTTTTTTCGTCCATTGGATCGGGATGCGAGAGGTCGTGTGAGAAATAATTCGGCTCACGCAGCGCGGGAATATAGACATCAGGGTGCTGCTCTAGCGCGGCGCAAATGGCTCCAGTGGCGCATTTAGGCGCGCCCACGACAAAAAAGTTTGGCATGAACTGACCGTGCACAAATCTTCCTTCACGTCATTCTTAAAGCGCCCAATGTACAAATCTCACCGGTCAGTCAGGGCGCATCGGAATACACGACCGGCCATCCTCATGTGACCGAACGGCAGATTGATTGCACGAACCGGTTGGACATTGTGCCAAAGATGCTCGACCATCTACGCTTTTTTGATAGGTGGTATAGGCATGGAGTGCGCCCCTGCGGTTGGACAGATCGGGTAGGCCGGAATTGACCGGGGCCGGGCTTTCCAAGGAAGAAGGCCGATGCCGAGACGCCACCGCAGCCATAGCGCCGAATTCAAGCGCCAGGTCGTCGCCGAGTACCATGCCGGCGAGACCCTCCACGCCCTCTCCCGTCGTCACGACCTTTCGAGGAACCTGATCCGCATCTGGGTCGAGAAGGCCGAGGCCGGCGCCCTAGACGAGGACGGCGCGGCCGCCGAGATGCTCACCGCCTACGAGGCGCGCATCGCCGCGCTCGAGCGGCTGGTCGGCCGGCAGGCGCTGGAGATCGATTTTCTAAAGGGGGCCGTGCGCTCCGGACCCTCGCGGAAAAGCGCGCCTACATCCGTGACCAGCGGCCCCGCGGCCTCTCCGTCCGGCGGGGATGCGAGCTGATGGGCGTCGCGCGGTCCAGCTACTACGCCGAGCCCGAGGCCAAGCCCCGCGACGAGGCGATCGTCGCGGAGATCCGCGCCATTGACCTTGCCCCTGGATCAGGGCCGGGTTGAACTGGAATTCTCCGGTTGGGGTTGGGTGATGAGCGTCGGCGCGGAGCCCGCAAGAGGCTCAAGCGACGGCGCGGGGGTGGTGCTGAGAAACTCCATCGGCGAGAGGTATCCGAGCGCCGAGTGCGGGCGCTCTGCGTTGTAATGGCGCCGCCACGCGCCGATCTCGGCGCGAGCGTGGCGGACCGATCGGAACCAGTGCAGGTTGAGGCATTCGTCGCGGAGCTTCCCGTTGAAGCTCTCCACGAAAGCGTTCTGGACGGGCTTGCCCGGCTCGATAAAGCGCAGCCGCACGCCAGTGCGCTCCGACCATTCGAACATCGCCCGGCTCGTGCCCTCCGGGCCATTGTCGAGGACGATCTCCTCGGGCAGGCCGAGGCGCTCGCCCAGTTCGTCGAGATACCGCGCCACGCGGGCGCCGGAGATCGACAGGTCGATGATCTGGCCCGGACAGAACCGACTGTGATCGTCGACGATGTTCAGGATCCGGAAGCGCCGGTAGTCGACGAGCTGATCGCTCATGAAATCGAGCGACCAGCGCTGCATCGGCCGCTCCGGGACCTGCGGGGCGACCCGATCGCGCCGGGGCAGCTTGCGGCGCTTCTTCGTGCGCACCTGCAGGCCTTCGGCGCTGTAGAGCCGCCAGGTGCGCTTATGGTTCACGACCAACCCTTCGCGCCGCAGCATCGCGTGCAGCCGGGGATAGCCGTAGCGGCGGTTCTCCGAGGCCAGGGCCCGCAGGCGCTCGAGCACCGCCGCGTCGTCGCGGTCGACCGGCCGGTACTGCTGCACCGATCGCGCGAGGCCGACGATCCGGCAGCTCCGCCGCTCGCTCAGTCCCATCTCCGTCGTCAGGAAGCCCACGGCTTTGCGCTTCGCCATGGGCGTCACCAGTTTTTTGCCAGAAGCTCTTTCATCGCGGTCATGTCGAGCATCTGGTCCGCGACGATCCGCTTGAGCCGCGCGTTCTCCGTCTCGAGCTCGCGGAGCTTCTTCGCATCAGACGCCTCCATGCCGCCGAACTTCTTGCGCCAAGCGTAGAACGTGGCCGTCGAGACGCCTTCACGGCGACAGAGCGCGTCGACCTTCGCTCCCGCCTCATTCTCCTTCAGCAAGGCGATGATCTGCTCGTCGCTGAACCGGCTGCGCTTCATCGGATCGTCCTCCTTCGTCCATTCAAAGGTGGAAAATCCCAGCTCGCAATGGCCCGGATCGCGGGGGCAAGGTCACCATCACCGACGACTTCGAGGGCTACGGCTATCGCCGCGTCGGCGCCGAGCTGCGCCACCGCGGCTTCATCGTCAACGCCAAGAAAGTGCGCCGGCTGATGCGGGAGCACGACCTGAACCCGCGGCGGCGCCGGCGTTTCGTCCGCACCACCGACAGCGATCACGACGGCCCGATCCACCCGTTTGTGGCCAAGGACCTCGAGGTGCACGGGCCCGACCAGCTCTGGGTCGCCGACCTGACCTACGTCGCCATCGCCGCCGGCTTCGTCTACGTGGCGCTGATCATGGACGCCTGGTCCCGCCGCGTCGTCGGCTACGCCATCGGCCGCCGGATCGACGCCCGCCTCGCGGTCGAGGCCCTGCGTCGGGCGATCGCGCTGCGTCGGCCGCTGCCGGGGTGCGTGTTCCACTCCGATCGCGGATCCCAATACGCCTCCGAGCCGCACCGCGACCTGCTGAAGGCGCACGGCTTCGTCGGCTCCATGAGCCGGCGCGGCAACCCTTACGACAACCCGCAGGCCGAGAGCCTCATGAAGACGTTGAAGGTGGAGGACGTCTACCTCATGGAGTACGAAACCTTCGAAGACGTCGCCGCCGGCGTGCCCCGCTTCATCGAGGCCTACAACGAACGACGCCTGCACTCAGCCCTCGGGTATCTCAGCCCCGCCATGTTCGAGGACCGCAACGCCCGCGCCCCTGTCAAAACCGCCGCGTGACCGTGTCCAACCGCAGGGGCGCACTCCAGCATGGGGAGCAAATCGCGCCATCAACGTCACGCGATGGCCCCGCGCGACGAACCCCTCGCACAACAGCGCGACGATGCGCTCGGCGCCACCGTAGCCTTTGGGCGGCACGGGGAGTTTTGAGTCGGCAATGACGAGTATGCGCATGGTCCTGGTCACCGCGTGGGTACGATTCGCGCAGCGACGTTCGCAGCCTGCATGGCCAGCGCCACGCGGCGACGCGTTGCGGCCGGGAACACCTCGATCGGGCCATCGGCGAACCGCCAGAACTGACGATCGGCGAAGCGCGGCGTCCGTCCCTGCGCAACCCGCCGCCACAGAAACCCGCGCTGCCACGGCTTCACGTCGCCGATCGCATGCGCCATGTAGGCCAGCTCCGTCGCATGAAACCCCATCGCCTCGAACCCTTGCAGCGACAGCGGCGCGTCGCTGGCGAGCATCGCGGCGTTCAGGGCGTCCTGATCCATCCAGGCGAAGGGATGGTCCTTGTCGTCGTCGAGGCGCTTCGCCTCCATGTCGCCGCCGACCGGCGCCGCCGCCTCGATCATGTCATGCCAGGCGTCAAGGAACTCCCGGTCAGCGCGCTGCACGCCGACGAACCCCGAGTTGACATAGTGATCGACATCCCGGCAGCGGTGGCCACGGGCCTCGGCGATCGCGCGCCAGCGCCGCTTCATCGGGTGCGTCGCGGGCATGAAGTCGGGCGTGATGTTGCAGCACATCGCGACGCCGAACCGCGCCCACTCGCTGTAGAGCCGCCACGGCTTCAGCACCACGACGTCGGGGTCGAAGTAGAAGACCGCGCCAGCCTCTGGCGCATGCGTGTCGAACACTTCGCGCATCAGCGCGGCCTTGTAGTTGGCCAGGTGCCACGGCCAGTCGAGATCGACGAATTTCAGCGAGAGCGCATCGGTCACGCGCTGCACCCCGCTCCGATCAGTCTCAGCCCAGGGCGGGCGCTCGCCGCGCACCGCGACCACCACGACGCCGGCGAAACCGCTCCGCACGAGGGAGTTCGCCAACGCGCCGACTCCGTGGTGATAGTCGCCCTCGTAGAGGGTGCAGACAGCGTCGATCATGTGGGGCTCGTCGCAGGCGTGCGCAGACCGAAAGGCGTCCGCGCGATGGCTTCGTAAAGTTGCTGCTTGCGTCGCGCGAGCATGGCGTCCGACGCCAGCACCGGCGAGACCCCGCGCAGCCCCTCGAGGAACGCGACCGCACGCGCCAGCCGCCGGGGATCGGCCCGCCCCCAGGCGCCGAGGCCGAGCCGCCCGGCTCCGATGGCGGCCAGCGCCCCGCCCCTGTAGAGCGTCGTCATCGCCCCTGACGGCGCGCCGCCGACGAGTTCCGGCGAGAGCGGCCCCGGCCGCGTCGCGTCACGGTAGCGGCCGAGCGCCTGCGCGACGTCCGCCGCTGGCATCACATGCGGCTTGTACGGCACGTCCATCGAGGCGGCGTAGTCGAGCCACTTGAACTGGCGCGCCAGAGGCGCGCACGCGACCATCGGAACCCACGGCGTCCGCACCGCATCGGCGACGATGGCGGCGTGCATCGCGTCGGCGATCACCAGTTCGGCCCCAGCGATGCGCGTCATCACCGCTTCGGGTTCGTCCATCGGGTCGACATAGCCCACGTCAGCCGCCGCCGCAGCTTCGCGCCAGAACGGCCCCGCGCGGCTCTGGGTGCTGTGATGGAGCACGAGAAGCGTCCCCGCGCGCGACAGGGCGGCCGGCAGGTGGTCGCCCACCAGCGCCGCGGGGTCGGTAATCGCCGCATCCTCCGGCAGTCCGAGACGGTCGCACGTCAGCGGACCCCGCACCCAGTGAAAACGCCAGTTCCGCCGCGCCGCCGCGCTCGGCGGCGCGCCGATGCCCGCCCCGCTGCCCATCACATGGGTCGGTAGGCCCGACCGGGCGCGCGCCTCGAAATGGGCGCAGAGCAAGGTGCCGATCCCGTAAAAGTTTACGGTGGAGGGCGCCTCGGCGAGCACCCGCGGCCAGAGCCACTCGTTGATGCAGTCGCCGAAGTTGCGGCCGAGTTCGGGAAACTTGTACCTCACAGGACTCTTGGCGGCTCGATCGGCGCCGCATCGGCGAGCAAGGCGCGCATCGAGGCGACCGTCCCGAATACGGGATAGCGGCGCACGACCCGCAGGGCGAGGCTGTCGAGCGTCTCCTCTGGCAACCGCAAGGTACGACCAGCGCGCAAGACGTATGTCGACCCACGACGGGCGAGTCGTTCGCTAAAATCGAAATGATAGGCGCTTCGCATCGGTCCGTCACTGTAATGACGAAAATAGTCACGCATCGCAGGGTCACGGTTGTTGTTCCACTCTGGCTGGAGGAGCCCGAACCTCGGATAGCGCTTAGCGGCAGCAATCATCTGCCCATTTTCTCCCCAACCGACCTCATCTTCGAGACTCACCGGAAGTTTTCTTCTTCGCAAAGCATCAAGAAGAATCTCCTCGGCGCCTTGTCCTGCCAATATTACCCCCGAGTTTGGGCGTCCCGAAAATCCATTTGCCATAAATAGATCGCACCGAGGGTGTACATGTTCGAATATTGATGGTGATCCGCTGCGAACCTCAACATCTGCGTCGATGAAAAGCACCTTTTTCAGGCCCTGTCTCAGGGCAGACAGCAGCAAGATAATTTTTAGCCACGCACATTCACGCCCCATAGTCGAAAACTTCGGGCGATTAACCAAGTGATAACAGCAGCCGATACGCTCTGCATAATAACGATGCGTCTGAGGCAGCCGCGAAAAAACAAGGTCATAGCCATTCAGCGCTATCGAAAAAATCATCTCACTCCTCACAGAGATAAGTGCCCAATTACGATCTTATAATGCGCTTGAAGGTGCTTTTGTATTTGGACGGTATGTTCGATTTTAGAACCTGAAATATAGATATCACTACTGGAATATTAAAATCGACATAAAGCGGCCATCCACTACGCCGCCGATAATAAGTGTACTTGTGTCTATAAGGGTGAGTCTGCGCAGAAAAGTCCCATGGCTTGAGTCCCTTGCCACCATCGAAGTGCACAATGTGCGGCTCAATATCTGTCTCAATATTCGGCACATACTCCGCCTTATTGGAGTCAAACCGCCATCGTGCATTCCAGATTGGCGAAATCGGAAGGAAGTCTCCATTCACAACTGCGTTCAGCGCATCCTGATCCCAATAGGAGAGACTTTGCGGGTTGTCCGCGATAAACGCCATGGCGCGGCGGAACACGTGTTCACGCTGAACACCAGCCATGTTCAACAGCATAATGCCATTATTGAAATATCGCGCGTCTGGGCACATCCCAAGCTTTGCCTTGTGTCGGCGCGCATGATCCTCGGTTGTCCATTGCTTGAAACCTTCCACGGCGGCGACTGAATGACCCTTGAGATCCGTATCCCACAGCGCCCGCAACGATCCGACGACGACCGTGTCGCCATCGAGATAAATTACCTTCTCAACGTCATCTGGCAGCAGCTGGTCGGCGAGAAGCCGCGCATAGGCCATTTTAGATATGTGGCCGGAGACAGGAACATCGCTGAGGGCCTTCTCGGCAATGTCCAGAAAGACACAATCTGCTCCGTGCTTCCGAACAGCGGCGGCGAAACGCGCCCTTGTGCGGTCCGGCAGGCCGTCAACGATGGCATAGACGGTCTCGACAGCATTATGCATCAGGCACGATGTTATCGAAGTCGAAGAGTGCGGCGCAAAACGCTCATCGAAGGCGATCAAAATCTTCATTTATTCCTCATTTCTCGCATATCGAGATCCAACAAAGCGCTATGCCTCAAATGGTTTTTCAGCGAGTACGACGATATTGATATACAATCTTGCCGAGGGATCGCTCGACTCCTTGACAGCCTCACGGCTCAGCCACAAGTCCGCAAATTTATTGAGAGCTGTTCCAACAAAAAAACGAAGAAGCTTGAGCGATGCAAAAATGATAACCATTTTTAAACTACCGTTTTTGGGAAATTTCAGCGGAACACGGTGGGTTTGCTGCGACCAAAGGAATAATACTGCTCGGACACCACACGTTGTTTTCAAGGATTTGGTAATCTGAAAACCCACAGAGTGAATAAGATTTTCAAGGCCTGCACTTGTCCAGCGCCACAGGTCATCGGGGCATGGGTGGTCTTCATAAACGCCGTGAGTGCTCAGGACGAGCTTTCCACCCGGCCTCAAAACGCGAAAACATTCGTCAAGATAAACCTTTGGATCGCTTACATGTTCTAGAACTTGGGATGATAACACAACATCATAATCTGTCACCCCCGCAGGGAGACGGCCTTTTTTATCAATTTCAATAGAAACTCCTTGGTACTTCTCAATGTCAGCTTTGTCATATTTTCCGCAAAAAAGACTCTCATAGGGTGAACCGCCAGCACCATAATCAAGAACTTTTCCCGCTTTTACCGGTAGGATAGACTTAATAGCGTGAAGCAAGTCACGGTTTATGATATAGATATCATCGCCATAGTCTGGCTTCAAGCGCTTCCGCACATAGGTACTTCCTGCAATTGACAAAGCTTCCTCCGTACCGCTTACGTCTAGTTCAGGATTACAACAAGCGTCCACATTAAGGGCTTATCGCCCTAAGCACCGCATCCACAAACTGCTCATCGCCAAACTCGTCCTTCAGCTCGTCGAGATAGAACTTCCGGCACGCGTCCCGCCGCGCCGTCCATTCCGCCTCGGGCATCCCGGCGAGCGCGTCCCAGCACCGCATCCCACGAGTCATACTGGCGGACGTCGACGATCGACCCGCTCGGGAACCGCTCCACGATGCGGATGTCGCCAAGGTAGATTTAATCGGCTCCGTTGGCTTCAATTGAAGGCTATGGCCTATCGCAGCAGGGAGATATTTTATCACGTGACATTAAGAACTTCTTTGGCACTATCAAAAAATCTATCGTGCACGCATCTTGAGTCTTCTTGGGAAAAAGACATCCCAGCCATGCTCATTTCACGCCAAGCATCTGGCTGGATCGATTCTACCGCCAACACGAGAGCATCGTATGAACGAAATCGCCGCGCATCAATATAGGTTCCATCAGGGAACGGCGGTTCGGCATCACCAAGATAAATTGGTATGGTTCCTACATCAAAACACGCAAACGCTTTTTCTGACACATAACCCCAGTTGCCCGTCCAGTTTTCGAAGGTAATTGCAAAACGATAACGAGCGAATACTTCAGCAGTCGCTCCCTGAAAAGAACCGTTGGCGTTTGGGGATGCATATCTAACTAACTTTGAAAATCGGCTTTTAAAATCTTCTTTTCGCCATCCAGCCCCATAGACATCAAAATCTTCTGATATATTACGGCGGTCAAAAGCCTGAACAATTTTTTCACGACGCGTGAAGGTTGATTGTTTGCTATAATTAATGTAATCGCCTACTGATATCGCCCATTGTTTATCACGCTCATTGACAATATTTTTGAGAGAGAACGGCCAATTTCTGATATGGCTAAAAATTCCATAGGATCTGTTGCCAGCTATTATTGTTGCCAGTCTTCTATTTTGAGCTTCGGAAAAGCATTGGATGCCAAAACCCAGATCCCTTACTGACAAGTTTCGGAACGGCAAATTGCAAAAATGCAATCTGAAGTGACTACTAATATTTTCTAACTCTAAAATACTATTGCGATTATAGGTGAGCACATCTGAAAACAGCTGATAGTTTGAAAAATTGTGCTCTCGAGGGGCAACGATAGGCGACTCGACGACATGCAAAACGCGCCGCGCGTTAGGCCATCTCGTTCCGACCTGGTGCACCACTGCAGGAACATTCGGCAGGCCAAAAAACCAAACAAAGTCAGGCGTAACGTCAGTGCACTCAGTCACTAGCCTGAGGTCTATGCCGATGTTCTTTAGGCGTCGGCGTAACTCCTGATAAGGACGAATCCAGTAGTTATTCTGCTCGGCGCGCCTCCAGTTAGCCCCTGTTCCACCTTCTTGGCGCGCCCACTGAACCCAATCGCGCCAGAACCATTCAGGATCGTTTGGCGTCCGGGAAGAGTGCAATGCAACGGTGAGCCTGGCGGTCATTCGGCAAACCCAACGTCGGACTTGTCGGTAACCAACGCGCCATACACCGCCCGATACCGCTCCGCCTGCACCCCCAACCCGTACTCCGTCACCGCCACCTGACGGCATATCTCGGACAGCCGGAGCCGAAAACCCTCGTAGCCCAGCATCGTCTCGATCGCCTTGCGCAAGGCCCCCACATCCTCCGCCGGGGCCAGCAGCCCCGTCACGCCGGGGCGCACCATGTCGGGCACGCCGCCGACGTCGAAGCCCACCACGGGCGTCCCGCAGGCCATCGCCTCCAGCGCCACGTTGGGCAGGTTGTCGGCGCGGGTGGGCAGCACGAACAGGTCGGCCGCCGAATAGGCGAAGGACATCGTGCGCGCCGATCCGATGTGGCCGAGCGAAACCGCCCCCGCCGGCGCACACCCGCCGCCCGCCGCGGCCAGAACGGGCGCCGGGTCGGCATCCAGCCCCGCGAGCGCCGCCTCCAGCAGGTCGAAACCCTTGCGCGGGTCCGTCACACCTCCTGCCGCGAACAGCACCACGGGCCGGTCCTGCGGCAGGCCGAACAGCGCCCGCGCGGCCGCCTTGTCGCGCGGCGCGAACACGTCCGTGTCGAGACCGTTCGGGATCACATCCACGTCGAACCGGCGGAACAGGGCGCTGCGGCGGGCTTCGGCCGCCAGCCAGCGGCTCGGGGCGACGATACGCGTGGTCTCGGGCGACAGGCCGCCGAGCGCGGCGGC
>AACY020536546.1_pt1 | contig 20719 bp, 20 predicted proteins | sample 267378 | NCBI WGS metagenome assembly AACY02 (sample SAMN02954345, study PRJNA13694) | marine metagenome | biome: aquatic; feature: ocean; material: water; isolation source: isolated as part of a large dataset composed predominantly from surface... | reverse complement strand
TCTGGAGCCGAAGCCATTCCGCGACGGGGCGCGGCAGCGCGGCCCAGCTCTCCGGCGCGTTCAGCATGGCGATCACGCGCTTGGCGAGAAGCGCCGAGATCGGCAGCTTGCCGCCGGCGAAGACGGGGATCTTCGGGTCCTTGCCGGCCGCGTTCGTCACCTGGAGGCTCATCTCGCGCAGCCCCTCGAAGCGGACGACGCGGCCGCCGATCAGGAAGGTGTCGCCGGGCCGCAGCGTCGCCGCGAAGGCCTCCTCGACCTCGCCGAGCTTCGCCCCGCCCCCGCGCTTCGAGCCGGCGCGCACCGACAGGGTCTCCGCCTCGACGATGGTGCCGACGTTCATCCGCAGCCGCTGCGCCGAGCGGGGGTCGCGCAGCCGCCAGAGCCCGTCCGGCCCCTGCAGGAGCCGCCGCCACTGGTCGTAGGCGCGCAGCGCGTAGCCGCCGGTGGCGCAGAACTCGAGGCAGGCGTCGAACTCCGAGCGCGGCGTCTCGCGGTAGGGGCCGGCGCTCCGGATCTCCTCGAAGAAGGCGTCGGCGTCGAACGGTCCGGCGCAGGCGCGCAGCAGGAGATGCTGGCAGAGCACGTCGAGCCGGCCCGGCGGGCGCGGTTCGCCGTCGAGGTCGCCCTCGCGCGCGGCTTCGAGCGCCGCGCGGCACTCCAGCATCTCGAGCCGGTTGGCCGGCGCCAGCAGCGCGCGCGAGGGCGCGTCGAAGCGGTGGTTCGCCCGCCCGATCCGCTGCACCAGCCGCTTCACCCCCTTCGGCGCGCCGACCTGGATCACGAGGTCCACGTCGCCCCAGTCGATCCCGAGATCGAGCGAGGAGGTGCAGACGACCGCGCGCAGCTCCCCCGCCGCCATCGCGCGTTCGACCTTCTCCCGCGCCTCGCGCCCGAGCGAGCCGTGGTGGAGCGCGATCGGCAGGCCGTCCGCGTTCACGTCCCAGAGCGCCTGGAAGAACAGCTCCGAGAGCGCGCGGGTGTTGATGAAGACCAGCGTGGTGCGCGCCTTGCGTATCTCGTCATAGACGGCCTGCGCGGCGTAGCGCCCGCCCGAGCCGGACCAGGGCGGGTCGCCCGCGGTCTCGAGGATGCGGATGTCGGGCTCCGGCCCGTCGGGCGCGCGAACGATCCGGCAGGCGCCGGAGGCGGGAGCGAGCCAGTCCGCCAGCGCCTCGGCGTCCTCGGTGGTGGCCGAGAGCCCGACGCGGCGATGCGAGGGCGCGAGCGCCGAGAGCCGGGCGAGGCAGAGGGTGAGCTGATCGCCGCGCTTGGTCTCGGCCAGCGCGTGCGCCTCGTCCACCACCACCGCCCTGAGGCCGCCGAAGAGGCGCGGCGCGTCCTCCTGGCTGAGCAGAAGCGCGAGCGATTCGGGCGTGGTCAGCAGCATGTGCGGCGGGTCGCGACGCTGGCGGACGCGGGCGCTCTGCTTGGTGTCGCCAGTGCGGTCCTCGACGCGGATCGGCAGGCCCATCTCCTCGACGGGCTTCGAGAGGTTGCGGCGGATGTCGGCCGCGAGCGCCTTCAGCGGCGAGACGTAGAGCGTGTGGAGCCCGTCGGGCGGGGCCTCGGCGAGGGCGACCAGCGAGGGCAGGAACCCGGCCAGCGTCTTGCCCGCCCCGGTCGGGGCCACGAGCAGGTCGCAGCCGCCCGGGCGCTCGCCCTCCAGCAGGTCGAGCTGGTGGGCGTGGGGCGCCCATCCGCGGGCGGCGAACCAGTCGGCGAAGGTCTGAGGCAGCGGCATCCCGAAGACATAGCGGGGCCGCGCCGGGCTTCGAACCCTTGTCGCGCGGGCGGCGGCGCACAGGATGCGCCCTCTGATTTCGTAAAGAGAACCGTGTCAACACTGATCATGGATCCATGAGCGCATGCCCGAGGCGCCCGATCCCGCGGGCATCTGTCTTGCACAGGCGTGCTCGGGCCGGCGCTGCGGGCGATCCGAGTGCGCAGTCCGCCTGCTCTGCGGGACGAAGCGCACATGCGCTCTCTGCTCAGCGGTGACGGCGATCCGAGCGACCATCCTGTCTGTTGCGGATCATGGAGAGTCGGATCGGGCGGCGAGCGCGTGCGACCAGCTGGGAGAGTGATCCCGCATCCGTGGCCGGGCCGCCGCCGGTTGGTCCGCCCATGACCAGCCTGTACAGTCGCACGGAGAGGTGCGCCCGGAAATCGCGCCAGCGGCGCGATTTCGGCGACGAGAGGGCGGAGCCAGGAAACACGCGGAATTGGCCAGGGGGCGCGATCGTCACGGACAGTCTGCGCGCCATGCTCGCGGTCGTCCGAGAACAGATCTCCGAAACGGAGCGCGCCATCGAGGCGTTCCTGCGAACCCATCCCGAACTCGGGCGGAAGGTGCGGCTGCCGCGCCATCCAAGGCGTCGGCCCGGTCGCAAGCGCCGTCCTCGCCGCGCAGACGCCGGAGCTCGGCGCCGTCGACCGGCGCGCCGCGGCGTCGCTCGCAGGGCTCGCCCCCAAAGCTCGGGGACGCAAAAAGTGGCGCGGTCGACGCTTCACCGGCGACGGCCGACGCCATGGCCGTCGCGCCCTCTACATGGCTGCGCTCGCCGCCATGCTCGCCGACAGCCCCTTCGCGCAGACGGTCGAGCATCCGCGCGAACGGGGCAAGCCGTGCCGCCTCGTCGCCATCGCCATGGCCCGAAAACTGTTCGTCATCGCCAATGCGCTTCTCCGCGACGAACAACCCTTCAACCCCCGAACAAAAGAAGCATGGAAACGCAGTGGCGCGGATCGCGCGGCCGCCCCGTCCCGGGGTGAGGGCCGTCTTGGAAACGCGCCGGTGGCGCGTTTCAGGCCCGAACGGGCGGAGCCCCCGGCCAGTCGCATCGCGACGGTCGCGAGAAGCGGATCGGTCGCAGTCGCTTGCGCGATAAATCGCCCAAGCCCCGGTGTTCCGAAGCGACCACAGTGGGGCGTTCGCGCGATCCTTCGCAAGCAGCGGCGCCGTCGGTTGCGCGATGTCCCCTCCGTCCCCAAAACAGACCCGTCCGTTTCGGGCTGACCGCCGGCGGCGCCGCGCCGCCTTCACCTCTTCTCCATGTTTCCGCGAGAGCCTGCCCGGCGGCGCGGCGCGGGAGCGCGCCGCCGCGTCAGGGGAGAAGGACATGCGACCGACCGCCATCGTCGCCGCGGCCCTCGGCTGCTCCGCCGCGGCCCTCGGCTGCTCCGCCGCGGCCCTCGCCGAAACGGCGGATAACGGCCAAGATCCGTGGAGCTACGCGGGCGAGACCGGCCCGGAGCGATGGTCGGAGATCGACCACGCCTACGCCGCCTGCCGCGCGGGCCGCGCGCAGTCGCCCATCGACCTCGAAGGCCCTGCGGCGCCGGCGCACGCCCCGGAGTTCCATTGGAACCATGTCGCCCTGGAGCGTGAACGCGACAACGGCCACACCGTGCAGGTCACCACGGAGCACGCCGGCTGGATCGACCTCGACGGCGCGCGTTACGATCTCGCCCAGTTCCACTTCCATCACCCGAGCGAACACGCGATCGAGGGCGAGCGCCATCCGCTGGAGGTCCATTTCGTCCATGTCTCCGCGACCGGCCGTCTCGCCGTGATCGGCGTCATGCTCGACGAGGGGCCCGAAAACGCCGCCCTCGCGCCGCTCTGGCGCGCCTTCACCGCCGCGCACGACCATGACGTCGCGGGGGTCGTGACGCTCGACGCGCTGCTGCCCGAAGACCATTCGGCTTGGCGCTACGACGGCTCGCTGACGACGCCGCCCTGCTCGGAGGGCGTGTCCTGGGTCGTGATGCGGACGCCGCTCCAAGCCTCGGCCGAGCAAATCGAGGCCTTCGCGGCGCTCTACCGCGACAACGCCCGGCCGCTCCAGGAACGGAACGGCCGCGCGCTCGGCGCCAGTGACTGAGGATCGCCGCCGGTCGGCGCAGCCCTCGCCGAGCGCCGAGACCCGCACGCACGCACGCCCGCGAAGCGGGGCCGCCTTCCCTCGCGCCCTCGAAGCGTCTAGATGCGGGCCGGTTCCCGCGACGGGAGGGCGGCGGTGCAGTATCTGGACTTCGAGAAGGGCCTCGCTGAGCTCGAGGGCAAGGCGGCCGAGCTGCGCGCGCTCGGCGCGAAGAACCCGGACATGGACGTGTCCGACGAGGCGGCGAAGCTCGACCAGAAGGCGAAGAAGCTCCTCAAGGACCTCTACAAGGATCTCGACGCCTGGTCGAAGTGCCAGGTCGCCCGGCACCCGGACCGCCCCCGCGCGCTGGCCTATGTCGATGCGCTGTTCACCGAGTTCACCCCCCTCGCCGGCGACCGCGGCTTCGCCGAGGACCGCGCCGTGATCGGCGGCCTCGCCCGCTTCGAGGACCGCCCCGTGGTGGTGATCGGCCACGAGAAGGGGCGCGACACTAGGAGCCGGCTCGAACGCAATTTCGGGATGGCGCGGCCGGAAGGCTACCGCAAGGCGATCCGGCTCATGGGGCTGGCGGACCGTTTCGGCCTGCCGGTGATCACGCTGGTCGACACGCCGGGCGCGTATCCCGGCAAGGGCGCAGAGGAGCGCGGACAGGCCGAGGCCATCGCCCGCAGCACCGACGCCTGCCTCGGGGCCGGCGTGCCGCTGGTCTCGCTGGTGATTGGGGAGGGGGGCTCGGGCGGCGCGGTCGCCTTCGCCACCGCCAACAAGGTCGCGATGCTTGAGCACTCGGTCTATTCGGTGATCTCGCCCGAGGGCTGCGCCTCGATACTCTGGAAGGACAGCGAGAAGATGCGCGAAGCCGCGGCCGCGCTGCGGCTGACCGCGCAGGACCTCAAGAAGCTCGGCGTGATCGACCGCATCGTGAAGGAGCCGCTCGGCGGCGCCCAGCGCGCGCCGCAGGAGGCGATCGCGGCGGCGGGCGAGGCGCTGTCGCGGATGCTGAACGAGCTCGACGGGAAGTCCCCCGAAGCGCTCAGGGCGGCGCGCCGGCGCAAATACGTGGCGATGGGGCGCGCGGAGGCGGCCTGAGCGTGCGGCGAGCAGGGCTGACGTTTCCCGCGGGCAGTAATGATCGGGCCGGGACGGATGGGTCTGGTCCGGGGGCCTTAGCAGACTGCTGAAGAAGCCTTTCTGATCCCGCCTTTCGGTGATTCCATCGTTATCGCGGCAGGCGGTGAGGATCGGATGCGCGGATTGAATCGGATGAGCGTGGCGCTGTTCTTCTATGTCGGCCATGAGGAGCGGGCGCCGGCGTCGCATCTGCTGCGCGCGATCGAACACAAGCGCCGTGTCGGGGCCGAGGCGGTCAAGAAGCCCGGCGAGAGCGTCCCGCGCGTTGACGACGCGCCGATCCCCCGTTTCGGCGTGGAACACGTCGATCCAGTCTTTCGAAAGCTCGACGCCCACATGGGTTCGCGTCGTGACCGCCCCCGGTTCATGTCCGCGTGCGTCTTGGCTCCGCCCGCTCGTCGACAAAAGCGCGCCGCTGGCGCGATTTCCGGGCGCTCCTCTCCATGCGACTGTTCGGGCTGGTCCTGAGCGGACCAACCGGCGGCGGCCTGACCACGGATGCGGACTCACTCTCCCAGCTGGTCGCACGCGCTCGCCGCCCGACCCGACTCTCCATGATCGTCAACAGACAGGATGGTCGCTCGGATCGCCGTCACCGCTGAGCGGAAAGCGCACATGCGCTCCGTCCCGCAAGACGGACGGATCGCGTTCTCAGTGGACGCTATCGGTCCCGGTCGCTCCACGAGCCGCGGCGCAGGGACCGCCAGGAACCGCGGCAGGCCGGTGTCAGCGACCCCAGCTGCGGACCGGACCGCAGTCCATGTGCACGAAGTCGGAGCGGGAGTAGCGACCGACCCCGCCCGAACCGAGACGCTCGGCGGCGCCGGCCATCTGGCGGACGCTGCGGCTCTTGAGGTGGAGGTCGGCCGCCATCGCCTTGGTGTGATAGGAATTGCGCGCCACGCCACGGCTTCGGCTGCGCAGCAGGCGATTGGTCTGCGGCGTTCGATAACCCGAATAGACCGTGTAGGGCTCGCTCGTGTCGAGAAGCTGGTGCGCAGCGGCCATGATGTCGATCACCTTGGTGGAGATCGGCTTGATGCGATCGACCCGCCAGTCGCGCATCAGGTAGTCGATTTCGGCGAGCGCCTCGGACACGTACTCGCCTTCGATCCAATAGACGGTGTTCACGCTGTCGCCGGTTCTGGGGTTGAGCAACTTTATCTTTCGCACATCCCCGGCCCCGGTGAGGATGCTGGGCGCAGCGAACGCCTTCGGCGCCGCCATCGCGCCCGCGGCGGCGGCGATCCCAAACAGGGCCGCTCGCCGCGACGGTCTCGCGTCGCGGTCAGTCAAAGCGCATCGTCCTCGTTCCATGGGCGGGCTTGAGCCCGCCTCTGTTGTCCTGATCTTGGTGTCGCACACAGGGCACACTCCACGCAAGTTGCGATATTGCAGCGTCGGGCCAGCTCGGCGGCCGCGACGCAAGGCGCAGACACCGAATCACATGCTGCGGTTGTATGTTGAGTTAACGGCTCGACGCGCGCACGAAAGCGCCGACATTAGAGGGCATTAGGAACCGCGGACGGCGCAGGAGCATTGCATGTTTGATTCGCGCCGCGACTGGGTCGACGATGCTGGGAGGCAGGCCTGTGACCACGAGGATACACATGTGTTTCAGACCGTTCGCGCTGGCGGCCGCCGTCGCCGCGCTCGTTTGCGCGGGCCCCGGCGCTGCGATGGAAGGGTCGATTCAGGAACGCGCCCGGGCGCTCGGCGACGCCGCCGAGATCTACGCGCAACGCGACTTTGCGCCGATCTGGACAGGCGAGGCGGCGGCCCGAGGGGCCGCTCTCGTCGCTGAGCTTCGCGACGCCGACGCGCATGCGCTGCCGCCGTCGCGTTACGCGCCGGATCGACTGGCGGCGCTTCTTCAGAGCGGGCCGCAGGACGAGGCCGAAATCGCTCTGTCGCGCGCCTTCCTCCTGTACGCGCGCGATCTCTCCTCGGGCCTGCTAGAACCGCGAGATGCGGCGCGCGGCGTTCGGCATCGCGCCCCGCGGCCGAGCCCGGCGCTCTTGCTCCGGCGTGCGGCCGAAACAGAGGACCTGACTGCGCTGATGGCTGCGCTCGCGCCCTCCGACAGCGGATATGCGCGGCTCGCGACGACCTATGCGGAGCTGCGCGCCGTCGCCGAGCGCGGCGGATGGGGCGCTCCCGTTTCGCCTGGTCCGACGCTGCGCGAGGGCGACCGCGGCCCGCGCGTGGTCGAAATCCGACGTCGCCTTGCGGCGATGGGAGACGCCGAAGACGAGGCGGTCCTCACCCCGGCCGATCCGACGGTGTTCGACGCGGCGCTGGCCCAGCTCGTACGCGCGTTTCAGGCGCGGCACGGTTTGAACACGGACGCCGCAGTTGGTCCGCGGACGCTCGCGGCGCTCAACGCCTCGCCAGAAAAGCGCGCCGCGCAGGTGGCCGTGAACCTGGAACGCCTGCGCTGGATGAACCGGCCGCTTGGCGACAGGCGCATCATGGTGAACCAGGCGGATTTCACCGTGCGCCTGATCGACGGGGCGGACGTTTTGTTCGAGGAGCGCGTGATCGTCGGCAAGCCGCGCCACCAGACCATCGAGTTCTCCGACGAAATGGAGTATCTCGTCCTCAATCCCACTTGGCACGTCCCGCGCTCGATCGCGACGGAGGAGCTTCTTCCTCAACTCAAGGACGATCCGACCCTGCTGCAGCGCCGCAACATGCGCCTGTCGCGCCCGGACGGCGGCCCGATACCTTTTGACACCGCTTCGTACGATTTCACGGCATACGACGCGCAGAGCTTCCCTTACCGCATCCGTCAGGCGCCGAACCCCGACAACGCGCTTGGGCGCGTGAAGTTCATGTTTCCGAACGATCACGCCATCTATCTCCACGACACGCCCACCCGACGGCTCTTCGAGCGGGATGCGCGGACCTTCAGCCACGGCTGCGTGCGCGTTCGCGATCCGCTTCGGCTCGCGGAGATCCTGCTCGGCTTCCAGATGGAGAACCCGCGCGATTTCATCGACACCGTGCTTGCAGGCGGGCGGGAGCGCTATGTGAACCTCGCCGAACATATCCCGGTTCACCTTTACTACAGCACCGCGTGGATCGACGACGCCGGGCGGCCGCAGTTTCGAGCCGATGTGTATGGGCGAGACGCGGCGGTATCGGCGGCGTTGAGGGCGCATGGAGTCGACGCGCCCCAGATCTGACGCGCTTGGCGCAGCGTCTCCGTCCGGCTATGAGGTCGTCGGCGCGCGACGGCTTCGCCCGCCGCCGCGAGCCGCGCCGCCGGAGACGCTTATGCGCTACACGATAGCCGACATCGCGAACGCCGTCGCGGCCCGCGCCGAAGGGGCCGTCCAACAAGAGGTGCGGCGTGTCGCGCATCCCTCCGAAGCGGGTCCCGGCGATCTGGCTGTGGCCTTCGACGACGCGCACGCGGCGCTTCTTGCGACCGGATCGGCGCGCATGGCGATCGTGTCGGAAGGTCGGGACTGGCGCGCCCTCGGACTCGACGCCGCAATCCTCGTTGGTCGGCCGCGTTACGCTCTCGCTGGTCTCACCGAAGCGTTCGCGAAACCACATGGCTTGGAGCCCGGAGCGCATCCGACCGCCGTCGTTTCGCCGGATGCGGAGGTGGCGCCGGACGTCGCCATCGGGCCATTCTGCGTCGTTGAGGCCGGCGCCCGGATCGGGCCGCGTTCGGCGCTGCTCGCGCAGGTTCATGTCGGCGCCGGCGCCTCGCTCGGAACGGACGCCCTGGTCCATCCCGGCGTGCGCATAGGACGCGACGTCACCATCGGGGAACGGTGCATCCTGCAGCCGAACTGCGTCATCGGCGGCGACGGATTCTCTTTCGTCACGCCCAAGCCTGGCTCGGTCGAGAGCGTCGCAGCCACCGGACGTGTGGCCGAGGACGCGCGGAACGGCCGCTTCGCGCGCATCCACTCGCTCGCGGCGGTGACCCTCGGCGACGATGTCGAGATCGGCGCGGGCGCGACGATCGACCGAGGCACGCTCGCCGACACCCGGATCGGAAGCGGGACCAAGATCGACAATCTCGTGCAGATCGGCCACAACGTGCGGGTGGGCGACACCTGCCTGATCTGCGCGCAAGTCGGGCTTGCGGGAAGCGTGACGGTTGGAGATCGCGTGGTTCTTGGCGGACAGGTGGGCGTCGCGGACCATGTCCGCATCGGCTCGGACGTGCTGATCGGCGGAAAGTCAGGCCTGTCGACCAACGCGCCGGACGGCGCGGTTCTGCTCGGCTATCCGGCGATGCCCCGGGACGAGATGCTGCGCCTCATCCTTCACATGCGCCGCCTGCCGCGGATCGCCGATGCGGTCGAGGCGCTCAAGAAACGGCTTTCCGCGCTTGACTCGAAACGCTAGAAGCGGCGCAACGGACGAGAGGCATCCATGACCGACGACGTCGCGCGGAAAATCGTCGAGATCATCGCCGAACAGGCCATGATCGACGCCGACGAAGTGAAGCCGGAGCAGTCGCCTGATGATCTGGGCCTCGACAGTCTCGGTCTCGTCGAAATCGTCTTCGCCATTGAAGAGACGTTCGACATCTCCGTACCCTTCAACGCGAACGAGCCTGACAAGTCGGAGTTCGACATCTCGAGCGTCTCCAAGATCGTCGAGGCCGTGAAGACCCTGATCTCAGAGCAGAAGAGCTGAGCGCGATGCGTCGCGTCGCCGTCACCGGCGTCGGAGTGGTCTCGGCCCTCGGCGCCGATCGTGAGAGCCATTTCGAGGCGCTGCGCGAAGGGCGTTCCGCCATCGGCGAGATCGACATTCTCGACGTCGAGCGCCTCCAAGTACGGATCGGCGCGCAAGCCAAGCACTTCCGCGGCGAGGACCATTTCACGAAGTCCGAACTCGCCCTCTACGACCGGACCACACAGTTCGCCCTGATCGCCGCGCGCGAGGCTTTCGCGGACAGCGGCCTCGAGATCGACGAGGCGCTTTCGGTCCGAGCGGGCGTCGTGCTCGGCGTCGCTCTGAACGGCATGGAGACCATCGACCATAATTACAGGCAGGTCTTCGAGCAGAAGAAGAACCGGGTCCATCCGTTCATCGTACCGCGTCTGATGGTGAGCGCCGCCGCGAGCCATATCTCGATGCGCTACGGTCTGAAGGGACCGTCCTGGACCGTGACCACAGCCTGCGCGAGCTCCAACCACGCCATCGGCCAGGCCGCGCAGGCGATACGCTCAGGGGCCGCGGACGTGGTTGTCTCAGGGGGCGGAGAAGCCCCGCTGACGTTCGGCGTCATGAAGGCGTGGGAAGGGTTGCGCGTCCTTTCGCGCGACGGCTGCCGCCCCTTCTGCCGTACTCGGAACGGAATGGTGCAGGGCGAAGGCGCCGCCATCGTCGTTCTGGAGGAAATGGAGCGCGCGAAAGCGCGCGGCGCGCCGATCTGGGGCGAGATCGCCGGCGCGGGCGTGAGCGCCGACGCGAGCGACATCGTGCAGCCAAGCGAGGACGGCGCCGCGCGCGCCATTCGCGGCGCGCTCTCGGAGGCGGGCCTCTCGGCCGACGCGGTGGACTACGTGAACGCCCACGGGACGGCGACGGCCGCGAACGATCGGACCGAAGCGGCGGCGCTGCGCGCAGTGTTCGGCTCGGCGGCCGACACTTTGGCGGTTTCTTCGACGAAGTCGATGCACGGCCATTGTATCGGCGGGGCCGGCGCGCTGGAGCTTGCGGCCGTTCTCATGGCGATCCGGGACGGGGTCGTGCCGCCGACGGTCGGCATGGTGGAGCTTGATCCGGACTGTCCGATCGACCCAACGCCGAACGAAGCACGCGAACGACCTGTTCGCGCCGCGCTCTCCGACGCCTTCGCCTTCGGGGGCTTGAACGCCGTCCTGGCGATCCGCGCCGTCTGACCCGCCGGCGGGGCTCGCCCGAGCGCGACCGCGCGCTAGCGAACGATGTCGCTCCGAGCGATCACCCGGCCGGAGCGACCATGGGTCAGCGCAACTCGTCGTAGCTGCGCGTGAAGCCCATGAGGGACAGCCGCGCATTCACCGGCTGGTCAGGCTGCTGCGCGGCGTAAACGGTCAACTCCGCCGCGGCGCCGCGTTTGAGCGTGTTAACGCCGTCCGCCGGAAGACCAATATTCGCGACGCACCCGTTCTGCGCGCAGACGAGGAACGGCGTCTGGATCGGCTCGCCCCCGTCGACGCGCATCGCGAGGCCGCGGGTCAGCAGGACGCCGAGAGGCGCGAAGACGCGCATGACCGCCTCCGCATTGTCGTTCCCGTCGATCGGAACGACCTCGACCTCGAGCAGGGGCTGGCCGCCTTCTGGATTGTTGACGGTCTGACGCATGCCGCACTGCCGCGTGCCCTCGACGCAGCGCACTTCCCAGTCGCCGTTGGTCGCGGTCACGACCGTTTCGACATTCTGCTGTGCTACACTTGCGCCGGCCTGCAAAAGGCCGACGACGAGCGCTGTGGCGGCGGTTGTGAAACGGAGCAAGACGGACCTCTCGGTTGCGTTTCGCGCTATTCCTGCGCGCCACCCCGAGTGCCGGGCCGCTGAGGCGAAATCAAGGCCCGTTCACGAATTATGGGGACGCCCCCGGGGAGCGCCCCCTATCGTTTTTCCACCCTGTCGGACTGGCCGCTATCAAAACGGACGCTATGCGCAGAGCGCATGGCGGTCAAGCGTCTGTGGCGATTCTCACAGACCAAAAAAAAGCCGCGTCCGGGACGCGGCGAGTTCGACAGGGAGGAGGCGCCCGGAACCGAGAGGATCGTTCCCGGACGCAGGAAAAGTATCGCGGGAAAAAGTAAAATATTCGTTTTCGTCGGTGGCGCGACGCCACCGACGTCGGTTCATTCTCCGCGCGGGCATCGGGTCGCCGCCCTCAAGCGCCGCGGATCGGCTTCACGTATTGGAGCGCCATGTCCCAAGGGAAGAAAATCCAGGTGTCCTGGCTCACCTCGGTGATGAAGGTGTCCACGAGCGGACGCCCTTTCGGCTTCGCATAGACGGTGGCGAAATGCGCGCGCGGGTACTGTGCGCGCACCACCTCAAGCGTCCGCCCGGTGTCGACGAGGTCGTCGATCACGAGCACGCCCTCCCCGTCTCCCGTCAATTGCGCGTCCGGCGCCTTGAGCACCTGGGCGGCGCTCTGCGTCTGATGCTGGTAGGATTTCACGCAGATCGTGTCGATCGTGCGGATGTCCAGCTCCCTCGCCACGATCGCCGCCGGCACCAGCCCGCCGCGCGTGATCGCCACGATGGCCTTCCAAGCGCCGCCCTCTCCCGGCCCCTGATGATCGAGCCGCCACGCCAGGGCGCGGCTGTCCCGGTGCACCTGATCCCAGGAGACGTGGAAGCCCTTCTCGTACGGCGCGACGGTCACGTCAGCGCCCGCCGGTCGCGTCGATGTCCGGCGCGTCGACCGCCTTCATCCCGACGACGTGGTAGCCGCAATCGACGTGGTGGCACTCGCCCGTGACGCCGCTGGACAGGTCCGAGAGGAGATAGAGGCCCGCCTTGCCCACGTCGTCCTGGCTGACGTTGCGCCTCAGCGGCGAGTTCAGCTCGTTCCAGCGGAGGATGTAGCGGAAATCGCCGATGCCGGAGGCGGCCAGCGTCTTCATCGGACCGGCCGACAGCGCGTTCACGCGCACGCCCTTCGGCCCGAGATCCATCGCCATGTAGCGCACCGAACATTCCAGCGCGGCCTTGGCGACGCCCATCACGTTGTAATGCGGCATGACGCGCTCCGCGCCGTAATAGGTGAGGGTCAGCAGGGAGCCGCCTTCGGTCATCAGCGGTTCGGCCCGCCGCGCGATCGCCGTGAAGGAGTAGCAGGAGACCGCGAGCGACGTCTGGAAATTCTCGAAGGAGGTGTCGACGTAGCGGCCCTTCAGTTCGCTCTTGTCCGAGAAGGCGATCGCGTGCAGCAGGAAGTCGAGCCTGCCCCAGCGCGCCTCGACCGCCTTGAACACGGCGTCGAGACTGTCCTGATCGCTGACGTCGCAGGGTTCGACGAAGTCCGCGCCGACGCTCTCGGCCAGCGGAGACACGCGCTTCTTCAAGGCGTCGCCCTGGTAGGTGAAGCCGAGTTCGGCGCCGGCGTCGCCGCAGGCCTTCGCGATCGCCCACGCGATCGACTTGTCGTTGGCGACCCCCATCACGAGCCCGCGCCTGCCCGCCATCAGCCCCGCCGCGTCGCCCATGTCCGTCGTTCCTTTCGCCGTCGTCGCGGTCGCTTAGGAGAAAAGCCCTGTTGCTTCAAGTGCGGAGCGCGCGTCGCGCCTTTCCGCGGAGGCCCCTCGAGCCTATGACTGTCCCGGCGACGGAGCGTGGAGGCGGATCTTGACGAACGAGCGCAGCGGCATCTTCTCCGGCGACGACCCGTTCGCGCTCGCGCGCGACTGGCTCGCCGAGGCGCGGGAGACCGAGGTCAACGACCCGAACGCCATCGCGCTCGCCACCTGCGGCGCCGACGGGCTGCCGAACGTGCGGATGGTGCTGCTGAAGGACATCGAGGGCGACGACCCGGACGGCGCCTTCGTGTTCTACACCAACTACGAGAGCGCGAAGGGCGTCGAACTCACCGAGAATCCGCGCGCGGCCTTCACGATGCACTGGAAGAGCCTGCGGCGGCAGCTTCGCGCGCGCGGTCCGGTCGAGCGCGTCGACGCGGAGACGGCGGACGCCTATTTCGCCTCGCGGCCCTATCAGAGCCGGATCGGCGCATGGGCCTCCGCGCAGTCCCGTCCCCTCTCGGGTCGCGGCGCGCTGGTCGCGGAGGCCGCGAAACAGGCCGCCGCGCATCCGTTTCACGTCCCGCGTCCGCCGCATTGGGGGGGCTTCCGCATTCGCCCCCTCGAGATCGAATTCTGGGCCGACGGCGAATTCCGGATGCACGACCGGTTCCGCTGGACCCGCCCGACGCCGGACGCGCAGGCCTGGACGGTGACGCGTCTCAACCCGTGAACACCGGCGCGGCGTGCGGACGGCGGTCTCGCGACGACGACGATTGACCACGTATAGAAGACAGTCATTCCTGATTGCGGCGGTTGTTCCCATGAAGAAACGATCGCACATGGCCTTCAGCGGCCGGCGATGCGCCGGCGGCGCGACAGCCGCGAGGAGGACGCCATGACCGACGCCGTGAACGGACTGCACCACGTCACCGCCATCGCGGGCGACCCGCAACGCAACCTCGATTTCTACGCGAAGGCGCTCGGCCTGCGCTTCGTGAAGAAGACCGTGAACTTCGACGATCCGGGGGCCTACCACCTCTATTACGGCGACGAGACCGGCGCGCCCGGCACGGCCATGACCTTCTTCGCCTGGCCGGACACGCGGCGCGGGCGCATCGGCGCCGGGCAAGTCTCGCTGACCCAGTTCGCGGTTCCGGCAGGGTCTCTGCCCTTCTGGACGGACCGCCTGCCGCGCATGGGCGCGGAGCCCGTCGCGGACGACGCCGCGTTCGGCGAGCCGCGCGCGGTCTTCGCCGATCCGGACGGATTGCGCTTCGCGCTCGTCGAAACCGATGACGGCCGCGCCCCATGGACCACCGCCGACGTCGCCGCCGACGTCGCGATCCGCGGCTTCCGCGGGGTGACGCTGTCGCTTCACGATGCGGCGGGCGCCGAGCGCGTCCTGACCGAGGTCTTCGGCTACGCGCGCGAGGCCGAGGTCGCGCATGGGAACGGGCGCATGATCCGCCTGCGCGCCGCGGGAGGCGCGGCGGACGTGGTGGACCTGCGCGAAGACGCCTCGCTCCCTGTCGGGGCGGAGGGCGCAGGCGTCGTGCATCACGTCGCCTTCTCGGTGCCCGACCGCGCGGCGCAGGCGTCGATGCGCGCGCGCATGGCGGAGGCGGGGCTGCGCGTCACGCCGCAGATCGACCGGGACTATTTCTGGGCGATCTACGCCCGGGTCCCCGGCGGTGTGCTGTTCGAGGTGGCGACCGATGAGCCGGGCTTCACGCGCGACGAGCCGAAGGACTCGCTCGGCGAAAGCCTCAGGCTGCCCGCGCAGCATGAACATCTGCGCGCGCGGATCGAGGCGGCGCTGCCTCCGATCGCGCTTTGATCCAAGGCGTCTGCGATTTTTCCCGCGGAGCGTGTTAAGCAGCCGCGGGGAGGGCCGCAGATGCCTGAGTCGTCCGCTCGGAGAAAGACGCTGCTGCTGACCGGCGCGAGCCGGGGCATCGGCCACGCCACGGTCAAGCGCTTCTCGTCCGCCGGCTGGCGCGTGATCTCCTGCTCCCGGCAGGCGTTTCCGGAAGACTGCCCGTGGGAGGCGGGGCCGGAGGACCACATCCAGCTCGACCTCGCCTCTCCCGACGACACGATGCGGGCGGTCGAGGAGATCAAGAACCGTCTGCACGACGGCAAGCTCGACGCCCTTGTGAACAACGCGGGCATCTCCCCGAAGGGGCCGGACGGCGAACGCCTGACGACGCTCACGACCAACCTGCGCGATTGGGGAAAGGTCTTTCACGTCAACTTCTTCGCGTCGATCGTTCTGGCGCGGGGCCTGTTCGACGAACTGAAGGCGGCGCAAGGCGCCATCGTGAACGTGACCTCGATCGCGGGGGCGCGCGTGCATCCCTTCGCCGGCGCCGCCTACGCGACCTCCAAGGCGGCGCTTGCGGCGCTCACGCGGGAGATGGCGGCCGATTTCGGACCGCACGGCGTGCGCGTGAACGCCATCGCGCCGGGCGAGATCGAGACGGCGATCCTCTCGCCGGGGACGGAGAAGCTCGCCGAGACCCTCCCGCTGCGACGGCTCGGACGCCCGGAGGAAGTGGCGCGGACGATCTATTACCTCTGCGGGGCCGAGAGCAGCTACGTCACCGGGGTCGAAATCGAGATCAACGGCGGCCAGCACGTCTGACGGGGCCGTCCGTTCAGGCGCGCGCGTCGGTCCGCCTGCGGGCGGCGCTCCGCGCGAACGGCTTGCAATCGGCGCCGCGCTGCGCCATGTAGCCGCCGCTGTCCCGCCGACCCGGTCGGCGGGCTTTTCGTTCACGAGCATGGGAACGGCATGGCCAAGGAAGAAACGCTCGAATTCCCCGGGGTCGTGACCGAGCTGCTGCCGAACGCGACCTTCCGGGTGCAGCTCGAGAACGGCCATGAGATCATCGCCCACACCGCCGGCAAGATGCGCAAGAACCGCATCCGCGTCCTGGCGGGCGACAAGGTGCAGGTCGAGATGACGCCCTACGACCTCACGAAGGGGCGCATCACCTACCGCTTCAAGTAAGAAGGGCGTGGACGTCGCCTCAGCCGACCGGCCCCGGCTGATCCTCGCCTCGGCCTCGCCGCGCAGGCTCGCCCTGCTGGCGCAGATCGGCGTCGCGCCGGACGCCGTCTCGCCCGCCGACATCGACGAGACGCCGAGCGCGGGCGAGCTTCCGCGCGCCTACGCGCTCCGGCTCGCGATCGAGAAGGCCGCGGCCGTCGCCGCGCGCGAGGGCGCGGAGGCCGCCGTCCTCGCGGCGGACACCGTCGTGTCGATCGGGCGGCGCATCCTCGGCAAGCCGGCGGACGCCGACGAGGCGGAGCGGTTTCTGCGCCAGCTCTCGGGCCGACGTCACCGGGTCACGACCGGCGTCGCCCTGCAGGCGGGCGATCGGGTCTGGACGCGCAGGGTGGAGACGCAGGTGAAGCTCAAGCGGCTCTCGGAACGCGAGATCGCCGCCTATCTCGACGTCGGCGAGTGGCGGGGCAAGGCGGGCGGATACGCCGTGCAGGGCGTCGCCGCGGCCTTCGTCCCGTGGATCGGCGGCAGCTACAGCAACGTCGTCGGCCTGCCGCTGACGGAGACCGCGGGGCTGCTGGAGGCGGCGGGCCTGCCGCCGAGCTATCGCGGAGAGCCGGCGTGAGGCGCGGCCGCGTCATCGCGCTCGACCGTCTCTCGGGGCGGCCCGCGGCGGCGCTGCTGGTCGACGGACGGCTCGACGACCTGCTCGTCGATCCGCCGCCGGGCGACCCGGCCCCGGCCCCGGAGGCCGTGTTCCGGGCGAAGATCGTCCGCGCGGCGCCGGCGCTCGGCGCCTGCTTCGTCGATCTCGGCGGCGGCGCTGCGGGATGGCTGCGGGGCGAGGGCGCGCCGGGCGCGTCCCCGCTGGTGCAGATCGCCCGTTTCGCCGACCCCGGAAAGGCGGCGCCCGTGACCGAAAGGCTGACGCTGAAGGGCCGGACGGCGCTGGTCACGCCGGGCGCGCCGGGCGCGAACGTCTCGCGCAGCGTGAAGGGCCGCGCGGCGCGCGAGCGGCTGGCGGCGGTGGCCGAGGCCGCGGCGGCGCGGGCGCCCGAAGGCGTCGGGCTGGTTCTGCGCACCGCGGCGGCGGAGGCCGGCGACGCCGAGATCCTCGAGGAGATCGACGCGCTGCTCGCCGATCTCGCCGCGCTCGAGGCGGCGCCGGCGCAGGCGCCCGCGCTGCTGCGCGCCGCCCCGGGGGCGCAGGCGCAGGCGCTGCGAGACTGGGAGGCCGACGCGGTGGACGACGCGCCGGAGGCCTTCGAACGGCTCGGCGTGCACGACGCCGTGGCGGAACTGGCCTCGCCGCGCGCGCCTCTGCCCGGCGGCGGCTGGATCAGCGTGGAGGCGACGGCCGCGATGGTGGCGGTCGACGTCAACACCGGCGACGACTTCTCGAAGGGCGCGGCGCAGCGCGTGAACCTCGCCGCCTGCGCGGAGCTTCCGCGCCAGCTGCGCCTGCGCGGGCTCGGCGGGGTCGTGCTGCTCGATCCGGCGCCCATCAAGAAGGGCGCGCGGCAGGGGATGGACGCGGCGCTGAAGCGCGCCTTCGCGGCCGACCCCGTCGAGACGCAGATCGCGGGCTGGACGCCGCTCGGAAACGTCGAGATGCTGCGCCGCCGGGAGCGCCGACCGCTCCGGGAGCTGCTCGATGGCTGATCCGCGCTGCCCGATCTGCGGCAAGCCGACCGCCGCGGACTACCGCCCGTTCTGCTCGAAGCGCTGCGCGGACGTGGATCTCGGCCGCTGGCTCCGCGGCGACTACGCCGTTCCGGGCGAGGCGGCCGACCCGGCGGCGGGAGACGGCGAGGACTGAGCGACCGGCGCGGGCGCCCAACCTGGGAGCACTGAAATAATTGGGTTTTTACGGCCGATTTCGATAACCGCCGACCTCTCGCCCGCAGCGCCCCGGCGTGAGACGCCGTCGTGATCCTTCGCGGAGACCGCCATGACCGCACCGCGCCGCGCCGACCCCGCGCCTCGGCCGCCCGCCCGCCGGGCGCTCGGCTTCGCCGCCATCGTGGTCGCGGTCGCGATCTGGGCGGGCTGGATCCTGCTGGTGCGCGCGTCGATCGGCGGCGCGCTGTCGACCTGGGACGTGGCGGCGCTGCGCTACGGGGTCCCGGCGCTCGCGCTCGCGCCGGTCTGGCTGCGGCGCGGGCTCCTGCCGAGAGGGGTCGGCGCCCTGCGGCTGGCCGCGATGACCCTCGGCTGGGGGGCGCCCTTCGCGATGTTCGGGGCGCAGGGGCTGCGCAGCGCGGAGCCCGCCTTCTTCGCCGCGATCGTTCCGGGCGGGATGCCGCTCTGGGCCGCGTCGATCATGGCGGCCGCGCTCGGCGCGCGGTTCGCCCTCCGGGCGCGGCTCGGCCTCGCGCTGGTGGCGGCGGCGCTCGCCGCCGCGATCCTCGGGGCCTGGGCGGCGGGAGAGGACGCCAATCTCGCGGGCGCGCCGTGGCTGTTCGCGGCGTCGGCGTCCTGGGCGGCCTACGCGGTCGCGTTCCGGGGATCGGGCCTCTCGCCGCTCGAGGCGACGGCGATCGTCGCGGCCTGGTCGACGCTCCTGCTCGCGCCGCTCGGCTTCGTGATGGAGAGCCGCCTTCCGGCGCTGAGCCCCGCGGAACTGGCGACGCAGGTGCTGCTGCACGGCGTCGTCTCCGGTTTCGTCTCGGTGCTCGCCTTCGCGACCGCGGTGCGGGAGTTCGGCGCAGCGCGGGCGGCGGGCTTCTCGGCGCTGGTGCCGGTGACGGCCGCGGCGGCGGCGGTCCCGCTGCTCGGCGAGGTTCCGGGCGTCGCGACGGCGGCGGCGATCCTCGCGGCCAGCGCGGGGGTCGCGCTGTTCAACACCGCGCCGCCCCCGACGATGCGCGCCGGCGCGGGGGACTGACGCCGCGCCGCGCGCCGGCCATGCGGGGCGCGCGCCGGGTCGAGAGCGACGGGCGTTGGTCGGACCGGGAGGGATGGGTCCGCGCCGGGTCCGGAGGGGCCGTTGGCGGTCCGTAGCGGCGCCGCTGCTTGATAAGGGCCGCGCGGCCGCCCCAAGGGTGGTCGCTTTGGAACGCTTGGGCTTTGGCGGTTTATGGCGCAAGGGACTGTAACGGCTGCGCTTCTTGCGCCGTAGCAATGCGACCGCCCCCGGGGTGGGGCGGCCGCGCGGTCCGTGCTGGTCGCACGAACCGCCGGGGCCGCTCCGCGCCTTCCTCAATGGCCCCTCCATCCCACGATCGGAACATTGGACGTGATCTCCCGCTCGGTCCGCCGGCGTCGGCGCATCGACGCGCGACCGCCGCTTCGGCGTGGGCTGCGCGGACCGGGCGCGATCCCCGGACTCGCGTCCGACGTCGGGGCCTCTATAGTCGTTGACGAAACGTTGACGTCCGAGGGGGCCGGCCGATGACCGATCGCACCATCTCGCCAGAGGCCGCGGAGGCGCTCGTCGCTCAGGTCGACGTGGGCGCGCGCGATCCCGCCGGCTGGGAGAAGCGGGTGATCATCGGCCTCGCCTTCTGCTGGTCGCTGTTCCAGCTCTACATCGCCTCGCCCCTGCCCTTCTGGATCCAGACGAACACGGGCCTGCCCGCGGTGGTGCCGGGCACCGACGCGCGCCTCTTCCACCTCGCCTTCGGGCTCGCGCTGGCGGCGCTCGCCTATCCGCTGCTGAAGTCGGGGCCGAAGGGGCACATCCCCTGGTACGACTGGGCGCTGGCGGCCGCGGGCGTGGTCGCCTGCCTCTACATCAACGTCTTCCGCGATCAGATCGCGACGCGCGCCGGGCTGCCGACGACCGGCGACATGGTGATCTCCAGCATGGGGATGCTGGTGCTGGCGGTCGCCGTCTACCGCGCGCTCGGGCTGCCGCTGCTGATCGTGGCGACGATCTTCGTGCTCTACGTGTTCGGGGGCGACGCCGCCTGGCTGCCGGACGTGATGCAGTGGCGGGGCGCCAGCTTCGGAAAGGCGACCTGGCACTACTGGATGCAGAACGAGGGCGTGTTCGGCGTGGCGCTCGGCGTTTCGGCCACGCTGATCTTCCTGTTCGTGCTGTTCGGCGCGATCCTCGAGAAGGCCGGCGCCGGCAACTACTTCGTGAAGATCGCCTTCGCCCTGCTCGGCCATCTGCGCGGCGGGCCGGCGAAGGCCTCCGTCATCGCCTCGGCGATGAGCGGTCTCTATTCCGGCTCCTCCATCGCCAACACCGTGACCACCGGGACCTTCACCATCCCGCTGATGAAGAAGACCGGCTTCTCGGCGGAGAAGGCGGGCGCGGTGGAGGTCGCCTCTTCGACCAACGGCCAGCTGACGCCGCCGGTGATGGGCGCGGCGGCCTTCCTGATCGCCGAGTTCACCGGGGTTCAGTACTCGGAGATCATCAAGCACGCCGCCCTGCCCGCCCTCGTCAGCTACATCGCCCTCGTCTGGATCGTGCACCTCGAGGCGATGAAGCTCGGGCTGAAGGGGCTGCCGCG
>AACY020347494.1_pt1 | contig 20749 bp, 14 predicted proteins | sample 267378 | NCBI WGS metagenome assembly AACY02 (sample SAMN02954345, study PRJNA13694) | marine metagenome | biome: aquatic; feature: ocean; material: water; isolation source: isolated as part of a large dataset composed predominantly from surface... | reverse complement strand
TTTATCGAAGAGGCGGCGGGGATTTCTCGCTATAAAGAACGGCGGCGTGAAACGGAAAATCGTATTCGTCACACCCGTGAAAACTTAGAGCGTTTAGGGGATATTCGCAGTGAGTTAGCCAAACAACTGGAAAAGCTCAGTCAGCAGGCAAAAGCCGCAACACAATATCGCGAGCTAAAGCAGGCTGAGCGTAAAACCCATGCTGAATTGCTGGTGATGCGCTACCAAGAGCTGCAAAGCCAGATGGCGAGTTTATCGGAGCAGATTAGCTCGCTTGAGCTGCAACAAGCGGCAGCGCAATCCTTAGCGCAAACGAGTGAGTTAGAAAGCACTGAGCTGCAAGTTACGCTTTCACAGTTAGCCGAGCAAGAGCAGCAGGCGGTCGAAGCCTATTATCTAACGGGTACTGAAATCGCAAAGCTTGAGCAACAGTTGCAGAGCCAAAAGCAGCGCGACGCCCAGCTACATACTCAGCTCGAGCAATTGAGCGAGCAAATCACCCAAAACCAAGCCAAATTAGCCGCTTATCAAGCTAGTTTTCAAGCGCTTGAGCTAGAGCTTAGCCAACTTGCGCCGCAACATGAGTTGCAGCAAGAAATGCTCGATGAGCTGCAAGCCCAGTGGGAGATGAGTGTTTCGCGCAGTGAGGCGCAAAGTGAAAGCGCCAGAGTGCTGGCGGCGACAACCGCTCAGCATAAGCTGCAATTAGAATTACACCGCAGCAAACTGACGCATCAGCAGCAATTAAATGCCCATAAAACCCAGTTACACCAAGAACAACAGCAAGAGTTAGCCTCACTCAATGAGCATGCCCTTGAAGATAACAGCGCATCACTCAATGACGAGATTACCCAGTTAGAGCAAGCATTAGCTGAACAAGTTGAAATTAATCAAGAGTTTGAATCCACTCTGGCTACCGATACTCACGCGTTAGATGTTGCGCGAGGTGAGTTTGAGCAGTTATCGCAGCGTTTAACTTCGATGCGGGCGCGCTTCGAACTGGTTGAACAATGGCTGGCAAAACAAGAAGAGTTAAGTGATAAGCCGCAGCTGTGGCAAAGCATTCAAGTGGAAAACGGCTGGGAAGCCGCGGCAGAGCTGGCGCTGCAGGGATTAATGACGCTGCCCGTGGGCGTTGACGCCAATGAGATAGGGTTTTATGCCGATGCTGCCTTGGCGGCGGATGCGCATCTCGATGGTTCTCCCATCTTAGGGACAAAATTGAACCTTGCCCCTTGGCTTAAGGGACTTAAATGGGCCGATAATCTGGCCAGCGCACAAGCACAAGTGGCGAGCTTGGCGGCCGATGAGCGAATTGTGACCGCTGATGGTTATATGCTTGGCAAAGGTTTTTTGATTGCCAAACAAGACAATAGCCAATCGTTAGTGCAACTGAGTAAAGAACAAACTCAATTAAGCGAAGCGATTAATGAGTGTGAGCAGGCGCGGGTAATACAGCAGTCAAAGCTCGATGCGTTGGCGCAGCAATTAACCCAAGTGCGTGACAGCTTAAGCCAAGGTATCAAACGCTTACACCAATTACAGCTCGATAAAGCCACCAAATCTACCCAGCTTAATAACGCAGAGGCCCAGGCCAAGCAGCGCGAAGTTAAACGGGGACAACTAGCAGAAACCGTTGCGCGAACGCGCAATGAGTTAGCCGAGCTGGCTGAGCAGTTAATGCTGCTTTCGGAACAAGAGGATGAATTGGCGGAGGCGCTAGCGTTAAGCCTTGAGAAACAGCAACAACAAAGCCTTGAAGCCCAAGGGGATTTAGCCCGTCACCAAGCGCTAAAGGCACAAATTAGCGATGCCGAGCGCCGCTTAGCGAGCCTCAATGCCAGTCTGCAATCGGTCACCACTCGGATGGCGGTGAGTACAGAACAAATTGAATTACAGCGGGTCCGTGTCAGTGAATTAGTCCACTCACAGGAAACACTGTCAGCCCAGCTTGCCAGTGTTGTCGCACAGCAGGGTGATCAGCAAACGGCAAAGCTGAGTGAACAACTGGCGCAGCTACTCAATCAGCAACAGAGTCAGCAACAGGCACTTAAAACGCTCAGGGCACAACAAAGTTCGCTCACTGAAACGCTAAACAGTATAGGATTAAAGCAAAAACAAGAGCTTGGTAAGCTTGAGGGCTTGACTCAAAGCCTCAGCACGTTAAAGTTACGTCGTGAGGGATTAAAAGGGCAGGCTGACAGCCAGTTGGCAGCCCTGGCGGAACAGCAAATTGTGCTTGCTCAGGTGATTGATTCGCTGCCTAGCGATGGTCAGCCAGATAAGTGGCAGCGTGATTTGGATCAGATCCGGCAAAAAATTATCCGTTTAGGTGCGATAAACCTCGCGGCGATCGAAGAATTTGAGCAACAAAGTGAGCGAAAATCCTATTTGGATCATCAAGATGAAGATCTTAATAAAGGGCTTGCAACACTAGAAGAAGCCATTCGTAAAATCGATAAGGAGACCCGCACCCGCTTTAAAGCCACATTTGATGCGGTCAACGAGGATTTAGGGCGATTGTTCCCCAAGGTGTTTGGTGGCGGGCGTGCCTACCTTGCGCTAACGGAAGACGATTTATTAGAAACGGGCGTGACCATCATGGCCCAGCCGCCAGGTAAGAAGAACAGCACAATCCATCTTCTTTCCGGTGGTGAAAAAGCCCTAACGGCTTTATCATTGGTATTCGCGATTTTCAGGTTGAATCCAGCTCCCTTCTGTATGTTAGACGAAGTGGATGCGCCCTTAGACGATGCCAACGTAGAACGTTTCTGCCGATTATTGAAGGAGATGTCGCAGAGCGTACAGTTTATCTATATCAGCCATAACAAAATTACGATGGAGATGGCTGATCAACTTATCGGTGTGACTATGCATGAGCCGGGTGTATCCCGTATAGTCGCAGTAGATTTAGAGCAAGCGGTGGCGATGGCCGACGCGTGATAACTAGAAGAAAGACAGGGTAACCAATGGAAGATTTGCAACTAGTTTTGTTCGTTTTAGGCGCCATAGCCATAGTTGCTGTGCTGGTGCATGGATTTTGGTCTATCAGAAGACAACAGCCTAAGTCATTGAAAGATAGTCCGATGGGCAATTTCTACAAAAAGCAGGCAGAGCGTGGCGAGGCTGCCCCCAAGCGTATCGATGCCGATGGTTTCGACGCCGATGGTATTGGCGCCGTCAGAGTTCGTAAAGCGAATGAAGCTCATACCCCAGAGGCACCTGCGTTTAACCCTTATTTAAAGCAAGAAGCCAAAGCACAACCGCAACCAGTGGAACCCGTTCAAGTTGAACCTAAACCACTGTTTAAGCAAGAACCAAGCATGGCGCAGCCCGACTTTAATTTGCAATCACCGAGTGTGAAAGAGCAACACCGCGGTCCTAAAGCATCGCGCCAAGAGCCAGTATTGCAAAGCCATACAGCGCATTTAAATCAAGCTCACGTTGGCCAATCCCATGCGGCGATAGTGGCGCAAAAGGCGGCTGAAGAGCAACGTTCCCAAGTGCAAATGCCTACCCAAACCGCGTTGTTTGATGATGAAGAGGCGTATGAAGAAGAGCAACCTAAAGCCGTTGAACAGGCCGATGATGATTTAGGTGAACCACGTGATGTACTCGTACTGCACGTGGTGGCGAAAGAAGGCCAGCAACTTAATGGTTCCGAATTATTACCTTGCTTTTTAACCCTTAATTTTAAATATGGCGATATGAATATTTTCCATCGTCATGTGGATAATGCCGGTAATGGTAAGGTGTTGTTCTCCATTGCTAATATGGTAAAACCTGGTGTTTTTGACCCAGACAATATGGAGCAATTCAGCACCCAAGGCGTGGTATTCTTTATGACTTTACCTTGCTACGGTGATGCGCTAATGAATTTCTCTATCATGCTTAACTCGGCGCGCCAATTGGCGGATGATATCGACGCGGTTGTGCTCGATGGTCAGCGTCAACCTTGGGGCGAGTTTACTAAGCAAGATTATTTACACCGCATTCGCGCAAACGCTTAATGCACCGCCGCGAGACCGCGGTGATGGACAGATGGGGCCGCTAAATGCGGCCTCATTTTTTGCAACTTTTTGATGCTTAAGAATTCTGGATAATGAATATGCAAGACATTCAACTCGATAAACGCCTATCTGAACTGCTTTCACAAGCTGTTACGTCGGAAAATGCGCAGCCATTGATGCAGGCGCTCTGCCAATCTCTGAATGAACACAATATTCGTTACTATGTCGACGATGCGCCAAGCATTACTGACTCAGAATACGACAGATTAATGCAGCGGCTGAAACAGCTTGAGGCCGAGTATCCTCAGTTTGTTGCTGCCGATTCGCCTACCCAAAGAGTGGGCGGCATGGCGCTGGCAAAGTTTGAACAAATTACTCACCTTAAACCCATGTTAAGTCTTGATAATGCCTTCGATGAGGCGGACTTTAGTGCATTTCATAAGCGTGTCAGCGACAGAGTGGGGCAAGTGAGTTTTTGCTGTGAGCCGAAACTCGATGGTTTGGCGGTGAGCATTTTATATCGCAATGGGGTGCTTGAGCGCGCCGCGACCCGGGGCGATGGCACTGTGGGCGAAGATATTACCGAAAACGTTAAAACCATTAAGTCGATTCCGCTCAAACTGCGTGGTGACAACTATCCCGAATTGGTCGAAGTGCGCGGCGAAGCCTTTATGCCCAAGGCGGCATTTGAGGCGCTAAATGAGCGTGCACGCTTAAAGGATGAAAAACTGTTCGTAAATCCGCGTAATGCGGCGGCGGGCAGCTTACGTCAGCTCGACAGTAAAATTACCGCGTCACGGGCGCTGTCTTTTTATGCCTACGCCTTAGGTGTGGTGGAGCCGACTTCCCACGAGTTAGCTAAGACGCATTACGAGCAATTGCAGCAACTTAAATCTTGGGGGCTACCAGTCAGTAGCGAGATTAAAGTCTGCGACGAACTCAGCCAAGTGTTTGCCTACTATCAAGATATATTGACTCGCCGCAGCGATTTACCCTTTGAAATCGATGGTGTGGTAATGAAGGTGAACGATATCGCCCAGCAGCAAACCTTAGGGTTTGTGGCCAAATCTCCCCGCTGGGCAATTGCCTATAAATTCCCCGCGCAAGAAGAAATGACGCTGCTCGAAGGCGTAGATTTTCAAGTGGGCCGCACCGGCGCGGTGACTCCGGTCGCACGCCTAAAACCTGTGTTTGTCGGCGGCGTGACGGTTTCGAACGCGACTTTGCACAATGCCGATGAAATCGAGCGTTTAGGTGTGATGGTGGGCGATACCGTGATTATCCGCCGCGCCGGCGATGTGATCCCGCAAATTGTGGCCATAGTACCAGAGCGTCGCCCTGAAGATGCTAAGGCGATTACCTTCCCGCAACATTGCCCCGTTTGCGGCAGTTTGGTTGAGCGATTAGAAGGTGAGGCCGTTGCCCGTTGTAGCGGTGGCTTATTCTGTGAGGCGCAGCGTAAAGAGGCGATCAAACATTTTGCCTCCCGTAAGGCATTAGATATCGACGGCATGGGCGATAAAATCGTCGAGCAGTTGATTGATAAGGAGTTGGTTCAAAGCCCGGCGGACTTATTTAAACTCACCGCCTCTATGATGACCATGCTCGACCGAATGGGAATGAAGTCGGCCACCAATCTTGCGCTGGCGATTGAAGCGGCTAAAACCACGACTTTGCCTCGTTTCCTCTATGCCTTAGGCATTCGAGAGGTGGGGGAGGCCACGGCGGCGAACCTTGCGACACACTTTGGTAGCCTAGAGGCACTGCGCGTAGCTACCATTGAGCAACTCATTCAAGTTGAAGATATTGGTGAAGTGGTTGCCCAGCACGTGGCGCATTTCTTTGCTCAGCCCCATAACCTAGAAGTGATCGATGCTTTGATTGCGGCTGGTGTCAACTGGCCTGCGATTGCAGCGCCAAGTGCCGATGAGCAACCATTGAAGGGGCAGACTTGGGTGTTAACGGGCACCTTAAATCAGCTTAACCGTAACGATGCTAAGGCACAGTTACAGGCTTTAGGCGCCAAAGTGGCGGGCAGTGTGTCGAAAAATACCGATTGCTTAGTGGCGGGTGAAGCGGCGGGCTCCAAGCTTGCCAAAGCGCAGGAGCTAGGCGTGAAGGTGATTGGCGAAGACGAATTGCTCGCGCTGCTCGCTGCCAATACCTAATGCGAGTTTGATTTGATGAGTAAAACGCCTTGCTTAGCAAGGCGTTTTTGTTGAGGGTTCATCTTGGTTGGGCGCGGTTTTCTGGCGGAGCCATGATAAACTTGATCTATCCGCAGATTGCACAGATAGCAATCATTGTGCGCTTATAAAAAGGAAAACCGATGACAGATCTCAGTGATATTCGCCGTGAATACACCAAAGGTGGCTTAAGACGCGCCGATTTACCCCAAAACCCGATGCAATTATTTGAATTGTGGATGACACAAGCCAGAGATGCGCAGCTGAGTGATCCTACCGCGATGTGTGTTGCCACAGTGGATGAACATGGCCAACCTTTTCAACGAATTGTACTGTTAAAGCGTTTTGATGAAACAGGTTTTGTGTTCTTCACTAACTTGGGCAGTCGCAAGGCTCAGCAGATTGCGGCCAATAATAAAGTGAGTCTACATTTTCCTTGGCATCCGATTGAACGCCAAGTGTCGATTCTCGGTGAGGCGCAGCCGCTTTCTACCGCCGAAGTGCTGAAATACTTTATGACCCGCCCCAAGGATAGCCAGATTGCCGCTTGGGTGTCGCAGCAGTCGAGTAAGCTGAGCGCACGACAAGTACTCGAAGGTAAGTTCTTTGAAATGAAAGCCAAATTTGCCAAGGGCGATGTACCATTACCGAGCTTTTGGGGCGGCTATCTAGTCAAGCCCTCGAGTATTGAGTTTTGGCAGGGAGGGGAACATCGCCTACACGATCGTTTCCTCTACACTCGCCAAGCGGATGAATGGGTCATTGACCGTTTAGCACCTTAATAGGCGAGGAGCGTAAGCGTGGGACAGTATAAGATTTGGGTGGATGCCGATGCTTGCCCAAACCCAATTAAAGAGATTTTATTTCGCGCAGCTGAGCGAAAGGCGCTGCCGCTAGTGCTGGTGGCGAACCAAATGCTACGGGTGCCACCGTCACCGTATATCAGTCAAGTGCGTGTTGGCTCAGGCTTTGATGTGGCGGATCAATACATTGTCGACCATGTTGAGGCCACACATTTAGTCATCACTGCCGATATCCCGTTGGCGGCGCAAGTGATCGAAAAGGGCGCGCTGGCGCTCAACCCCCGCGGTGAACTCTACACCACTGACAATATTCGCCAAAAGCTTACGATGCGTGATTTTATGGAAGATTTACGTTCATCGGGTGTACATACAGGTGGACCTGATACTTTGTCTGCGGCCGATAAGCAGGCTTTTGCCAATAGTTTAGACAAATGGCTTGTGCGGGTAAAATGATAGTTCACTGGTCGCTAATCAATAAAAAGAGTATCTTTAGTGAAGCTTAGGTGATCTTTGTCACGGTTTGCTAAGTGCTGAGCAGCTTTGTACTTCATAACAAGGAGCTGCTGGATCTTACAACTCACAATTGAGGATGGATACGATGAATAAATGGATAGGAATCGCGGCATTATCGACGTTGATCAGCTTCAGCTCCGTTGCCCAATGGCAAGTGATTGAGCAGGATTCTAGGGTCAGTTTCGTGTCGGTAAAAAAGGGGGATATTGCTGAGGTTCATCATTTTAAGCAGCTAAAAGGTACTCTGAAGGATACTGGCCAATTTGAGCTAACAATTCCGCTGATAAGCGTAGCAACGGGTATTGATGTGCGTGATGAGCGTATGCAGCACTTATTGTTTGAAGTGTCATTGTATCCTGAACTTAACTTGAGTGCCCAAGTCGATAGTCAAATGCTCAAAGCGCTTGCCGTGGATGAGTCAAAGGTTGTTGACATCGAGGGCAAAATTGCCCTGCATGGAAAACAGCAAACAAAAACTTTTTCGGTAATTTTGACCAAAGTATCTGATAATAAACTGATGGTTAGTAGTTTTCAGCCGATAATTATCAATGCCAATGAATTTGGCTTGGTTGCAGGGGTTGATAAGTTGCGTGATATTGCAGGTTTATCTAGTATTAGCCAAGCCGTTCCGGTGTCGTTTGTACTAACCTTAACTCAGTAACAACAATAAGATTGGTTTAGATCAATACGTCAGCTGTTGTTTAAGATAAGGTTATGAGGTGGCTGACGTATAATGCTCATACTGACCACTTAATGGGTGGATGTTGAGGCTTTTTAGATGTTAACAGTGTCCTTAATGGCGCTCGATTTAGTTGTTTTAAGGGTTAAAAATGGTCACAGATAAAGACGGTTACATGCATTTAATCCAGTATTTGACTGAGCACCTTGGCTTGTTCGAAACGCCTGATACCCAAAATGTGTCCGACGATACTGTGATGGAATTGTTTGAGGAACAATTATCCGCGCAGATTATTATGGTCTGTGGTCAAAATCCGTCACTCTCCTTTAGTGAGCGTAATACCATTATCCGTGAGGTCGATGCCATTGTGTATGATCTCGAGGAAATTCTCGCCTCTGTAGCCAATCATAGGGCAACACCTGAGCAAACGCTGTTTATCACTGAATTTTCAGGACTCATCAAAAATTTATTTGATCAAGAGATCGCAAAATTTCAATCCCATGCTTAATGTTTGAGGCTAGTCATCGGGTTACTCTTACTCCCATTGCTTATCGTTAGCTCTTGGGAATTGAAGTCGTGTTTTAATCCCGTTCCTTGCCTTCAGCAATTGCATATTGGTTTTTCCATCATGGCTTGTCTCTTCACGCTGGATTGATTGCCGTTGTTAGTAACAACCCTTTGTGCTCATTTTTCTGTTTTCTGTCGATATTCGCACAAAAGCCTATGTGGTTAGGGGAGATAAGCTATCACTCTGCTTATTTTGCTTTCCGAGCCGTAGAAAAATCACCAGTTGTTTAAGCATCTTTGCTTACAGGGTATATCTTTACTCTATAACGATATTTTTGGGTGATATACGAAGGGAGATGCATAATGTTAACCATATGTCCTAGCTATGCCGATGATTTATTAACCATTGCTGTTTCCGGTCAGGTAACGCATCAGGATATTGAAACCATTTTGTTTCCGGCCATTGAAGCTAAGTTATTGGATCATGCTTGTATTCGTTTATGGTATGAATTTAGTGCTGATTTTATGGGTGTTACAGTTGGAGCACTTTGGGACGATGCTTTACTCAGTGTGTTCCATTTCAGTGATTTCGCGCGGGTAGTGATGATTGCGGATACGCAAATGCTTGGGACTATGGTCAATACGTTAGCTTTTATGTTGCCTTGTCCGGTTAAAGTCTTTGGCGAAAATGAGCGTGTACTGGCTAAGGAATGGCTAGACGACGACAAAGTGATTGCACTGTAACAGAGAGTAACTGCTCGGATTGTTGATGCTTAATTTGTAAAGCATAGAGCCGGGCGGCAAAGAGCTGTTACACCGTAGCCAACGGCCAATAGCACTCGATTTGAGTGCCTAGATTGAGTTCGCTGTTTACGATTAGCTCGCCATTTAACTCATATTTTATCCACAAATTGAGGCAGGATAGCGTTCCTGTGCATTGTCTTTGAAGTATGTCATGCCTGAGTTGCTCAAGATGAGCTGTCGAGATCCCCACACCATTATCCTGTAGCAGTATATGTAATTCATTACCTCGTTTATCGAGTTGCAACAGTATTTCGCGATGTTGATGATGCTCTTTAAATGCGTGTTGTAGAGTGTTATTAAGCAATCGATAGAAAAACTGCAAATATTGCCAAGCATTACCATCGATAATTAATAGTTCATCGCAGTTAAGATTTACTTTCACCTGTGCTTTGAGTAATTGTGGCTGTAATAGGCTGAGCAAATGTTGGAGAAACTGCGCTAAATGGAGCGGTCGTATTTCACTATGTTGATCAGTAAATAGCTGCGATATTTGTCTTAATCTTACGGCCTGTTGACTCATGAGATGCACCGCTTTAGCAGACTGGTCGACATATTCACCTTGACGAATCTGACATACTTGAGCGAGGAGGCGATCCTGCTCTTGCATCATTTGATTAATCACTTCGGCGAGGAAGTGCTGCATGAGTTTTAGACTTTGCTGTTTATTGAGGTTGAGTTGGATTTGCTGTGTAATTTCATGATTGAGCTCACCTATCTGCTCCCTCATTAAGGCGAGTTCTTGCTGGGCTAACTGAGTTTGATGTTGCTGTTCCTTTATTTGTTGCTGTTGTTGTTCTAGCAGTTTTTCTTGTGCTTTCTCTTGGCGCTTTTTGAGATCCACATTAAAGCCAATTGCACCAACGCCAATAGAATTATCTTCATCATCTCGGATATCAAACTTAGTCATCTGGTAAATAATTTCACCACGGGGAGTTGGTATTGGCTCTTCAAAATGCAGAGCATCGTGGCGATGGTTTACCCGTTGATCGTTCTGTTGGTAGAGTTGAGCGAGAGGAGCTGGGAAGAGTTCAAAATCCATGGCACCGATAATTTTTCGCCGTTCGATACCGAGTACTTCACAATATTTATGATTGACCAAGGTGTATCTGCCATTTAAGTCTTTGATATAAATGATGGTAGATGCAAAGTCTAATAAAGATCTTAATTGTTCCTTATGTCGATTCAATTCCTGTTGAACATGTTGTTGACTAAGTAACTGTTGTTCCAGTGCGAGATTGCTGGCATCTAAACTCGCCATAGCGATTTCAAGCTGTTGAGTACGCGATAAAAAAGTCTTTGCGAGTAATCCGACTTCGTCATGGCGCTCTTTGGCTTTGAGTTCGATGGAGGCAGAGTCATTGCGTTTAAGCGCTCTGACCATTTCCATTATAGGAGCCATGATTAGCCTATGTTGCAGTATGAACAAGGATATAAGGCCTAGCATTTGGATTGCGACTAAAGAAAGCCCCACCTTTTCAATCAGTTTTTTAGCGGTGTCTTGTAACGGTGCGACTGGTGTGACGACTAAAATTTTCCAATAAGTATGGGGCATAAGAAAAACAGAAACGAGTGAAGGCGCCTTTAGGACAGGATCCATTGTCAATGCGATTGAAGCGATACGTCGGGGGGTTGTGAAATGGTTTTTCGCGTTGTCATTCACAATTGCAGAGAGCATTTCTCGCTCATTATCGCTGCTTAATCGAGTGAGATTATCCATTTGCTCTTGAGTAAAAACGCGCTCAGCAATTGCTTGGTCGATAAAACTGCGATCTGCCAACTGAAGCGCTGATGCTATAGGAGTAAAAGCGTGCTCTACTTTAGCTAACGCATCAAAGCTCATTAAATGGTGTGTCGTATCAGACTGAGATTGGCGTGTATTATCACGATTAGGAAAAGCCAGTATTTGATTTTGATGGTCAATAGCCACGACATAGCCACTGACATCCAACATGGCATTGCGTAACAGCTGATTGAGTTTTTCTAGACTAATATCCGTGGTAGCTGCACCGATAAATTGGTGATCTACCCACATGGCGCTTGATGCGGTAACCATAGGTTCATGGGTTGTGGGATCGATATAGGATTTAGACCAAAAGACTTTACCTGCGGGGAAAAAACGGGTTGGTCGATACCATTCTTCAGTATGATAACTTGGGAAGTTATCACTGTTGTAGCTGTCTATCGCAACCAACTCACCGCGAATATTGTGCGCCCAAAACAAGCTGTCACGGAACTTTTGCCGATTAAATGCGCCTGGCTCAGGCCAAATACCGCCACCAGAGATGATGTCTTTTTGACTTTCTATCGAAAGTAAAACGGGAATACTTTTACTGAGCTGTTCAGGTTCATGGCGGTAGAGCATGGCGATTTGACTAATCGCATTCACTTGATTTTCGACTTGTGAGGTCATCTCCTGCAGTTTAGCAATAATTATTTGACCGTGATTCTGATTAAGCAACGTCTGTTGCTCACTGATTTGTTGGGTCTGGATATTAAGGATGACCCAAGCAGTACTGAAAATCAGTATGCTGGCGATGATGAGTTGGAGCAAGCTGAGCTTAAACGGCAGGCTTTTTTGCCATTGGGTTAACGAGGCTTGTGGCGCAAAGATAGGCCGTTTATCCATGTTATACGGGGTCCAAATGCCGCGATCATTGAGCCAGTTTAGCTTTTTTTGATCTAATTGCCATTGGCTTAAATCAAAGTTAAGTCATAACACTAACTAAAGTTATAAATGGAGAGGCATAAAAATAAGGCAGACCTTAAGTCTGCCTATTGAAACTTATTTATAGAGTGACGGTTTATTTGAGCCGCTGAGAATTGGCACAATAAACAGTAATAACATCACTAGATAACCACTAAAGGCAACGACCATCCATTCGGCCATTGTCACTCCCATAAATTGCCATGGCACATCGGTACACATACCCGTCGGCATCATGATGGCAGGAAACCATTCATGCAGTGGCATCCAGGCTGGAAATTCGGGTAAAAACGAGCAGGTAGAAAACGGTGAGGGATTGTTTTGCATATCCACTAAGGCTAATGCTAGCTTTAGGCCCCATGTTGCGCTTATTGCCCAACCCAGTGCTCCCAAAATTCGAACGATACGGTACTTTGGCACCGTCATTCCCACAAGTCCTGCAGCCAAAATACCGAATACAGCGAGTCTTTGGTAGATACACATCACACAGGGATCTAATTTCATCACGTATTGAAAATATAAAGCGGCCGCTTCAAGGACAATCGCAGAGCCTGTCAGAATAAACCAAGATGCACGGGAATGGGCAAAGCGAGTGAATGCTGTCAAAAGTGAACTCCGTATCAACAAAAAACGCCCTTGAAGATAGGGCGTTTGTTTGACTGTACTGAACTCATAAAGTTCAGTCAACTCTGATATTTATGTTAGTGAGCTGCCGCAGGCGCTAAGGCTTCCTTAACACTGTGGTGCAAAATTGCATGGGAATCATAGAAATACTGCGTCATTTGCTCTAAGAAACCCATTTCAATCGCCATTACACCCACAACCGATAGGACGATCGTGTAAGGCAATGCCATCCATACCATTCTGCCGTAGGACAAGCGGATGAGTGGTGCAAGTGCTGATGTCAGTAAGAACAGGAATGCAGCTTGACCATTGGGTGTTGCAACTGAAGGCAAGTTAGTTCCAGTGTTAATCGCCACAGCCAACAGGTCAAATTGATCGCGGGTAATTTGACCATTAATCAAAGCCGCTTTGACTTCGTTAATGTAGACCGTCCCCACAAACACGTTATCACTGACCATAGAGAGTAAACCGTTAGCAATATAGAAAATCACTAATTGGGTATTGCCTTCGTGGTTCAGCGCCCATTGGATCACGGGAGCAAATAGTTGTTGATCAATAATCACTGCGACCACGGCAAAGAATACCGCTAACAGCGCCGTAAAGGGGAGAGCTTCTTCGAAGGCTTTTCCTAGGGCATGTTCATCGGTAATACCGTTAAACGCAGTGGCTAAAATAATCACGGATAAACCAATCAAGCCGACAGAGGCTAAATGTAACGCAAGACCTGCAATCAACCAAACCCCAATAATGGCTTGAACAATAAGCTTCATTTTATCTTTATTGGTACGACGTGCATCTTCATAGGCTGCATAGTCACAGAGGATTTTATGAACAGCATCAGGTAATTGCGCACCGTATCCAAAGATACGGAATTTTTCGACTAAGTAGCAGGTTAAGATACCAGCAATCAGGACCGGCACGGTAACTGGTGACATACGAATTGCAAACTCACCGAACTGCCAGTTAGCTTGGGCGGCAATAATTAAGTTTTGAGGTTCGCCAACCATAGTACACACGCCACCTAATGCGGTACCAACGCCTGCGTGCATCAATAGGTTACGTAAGAAGCCACGGAAGGACTCCAGCTCAGCTTCGTTGAGTTGGGCATCACCTTCCTCGTTTTTATCTTCTGAGGTATGGTCATGATCGGCAGAGAAATCTTTACCCGAGGCAACTTTGTGGTAAATAGAGTAAAAGCCCACTGCAACGGTAATAATTACTGCAATAACGGTTAAAGCATCTAAAAAGGCGGATAGGAATGCTGAAGCTAAACAAAACATTAAAGACACTAAGATTTTAGATCGGACTTTGGTGATCATCTTAGTAAACACGAATAGCAGCAGTTGCTTCATGAAGTAAATGCCAGCCACCATGAACACTAGCAATAATAACACTTCAAGGTTAGCTTCAATTTCGTGTAGCACTTGACTGGCTGAAGTCATGCCAATTGCAACCGCTTCGATGGCTAACAAACCGCCGGGTTGTAATGGATAGCATTTTAACGCCATTGCTAGGGTGAAAATAAATTCAAGCACTAATACCCAACCAGCCACAAAGGGACTGACATAGAAAAAGAGTATTGGATTGATTATTAAAAACGACAGTATTGCGATCTTGTACCACTTAGGTGAGTTACCTAAGAAGTTTCCAATAAACGCCTGACTCATTGTCATCGGCATGGCATCCTCTCTTCTAATTATGTTTTAAATTTCACAAGTTATTGTTAGTGACATATGTTTTAGGATTCAGTCTAGCCTAAAGAGAATGCTAATGTAACGAGTTACTCAAACCCAGATTTCAAAAAGCGGAGCTAATCGGCAAAATTGGTACAATTGCTATTGATTTGTGTCGATTTATTAAACATTTTTGTGACAATTGTACGCTGATGAAGCGGGGAGTTTCAGTCAATGGTTTCCATTTTTTACCGCTCTGGTATGATCAGTGACCATTATTAAAGCACAACAACTGGATAAGTGGGCTGATGATTATCAATGCCAAAGGACCTGCAAGTTTTGCAGAGAAGTATATTGTAAGATCGATTTGGGAAAATAAGTTTCCTCCAGGGTCCATTTTACCGGCTGAACGTGAGCTTTCTGAATTGATCGGCGTGACCCGGACGACGTTGCGTGAGGTGTTACAGCGTTTAGCGCGTGATGGTTGGTTGAAAATTCAACATGGCAAGCCGACTCGTGTCAATAATTTTTGGGAAACTTCGGGTCTGAATATTCTTGAGACGATTGCAGATCTCAACCCTGAGGGCTTCCCTGTACTAGTGGACCAATTACTCTCTGCTCGTACCAATGTGAGTGCAATTTATTTCCGTGGCGCACTGCGCAACAGCCCTGATACTGCGATGGAAGTATTGGCTAAAATCCATCAGTTAGAGGATACCGCTGAATCTTTTGCCGAGTATGATTATCTGTTGCATCATACGTTAGCGTTCTCATCGGGTAATCCGCTTTATGTATTGATCTTGAATGGCTTTAAGGGACTATATAGTCGAGTTGGGCGTTACTATTTTAGTAGTCCAGAGGCTCGTCAGTTGGCACTTAATTTTTATAAAGAGTTAGAACTGTTAGCGAAAGCGAAAAACTATCTCGATGTGCCTGCATTAATGCGTACCTATGGGATCAATAGTGGCAAAATGTGGCTGCAATTGCGTGATGATATGCCGTCTTCAATTGCTCAACAGGATTCGCATTCGTAGCTGACGCTGAGCATTCACTATCTGGGTGCTTGTTAAAATCAGGTCAAATAAAATATGAAAGCCGTTTTCGCTAAAACGGCTTTTTTGTATGTTGTCTTACCACTGATTATCAGTCCGTTTTGGGCTGCTCAGGGCATGTAGCTAATAATGTAATACTATTATCAGCGTTGGCTTGTTCAAGGCTAACACTAAAACCCCAAAGACGGTGCAGATGCTTGAGCACTTCTTTGTAGCTATTAGCAAGCGGGATATCTTTGTTGGGAACGTACCTTAGCGTAAGGGATCTGTCGCCGTTTATTTCAACATTATGCACTTGAATATTGGGTTCAATATTAGACAAATTGTACTGCTGCGATAATAAGTTACGAATATCTTGATAGCCCTGTTCATCGTGGATGGCGGATACGGATAAATAGTTACGTTTTTCATCATCATGGATGCCAAACAGCTTGAATTGACGGATCACTCTTGGTGACAGGTATTGGCTGATAAAACTCTCATCCTTAAAGTTCTGCATCGCAAAGTGTAGGGTTTCGAGCCAATCACTCCCCGCAATATCCGGAAACCAGGCTTTGTCTTCATCAGTCGGAGCCTCACAGATGCGCCGAATATCGGTAAACATCGCAAACCCTAGGGCATAGGGATTGATTCCGCTGTAGTATCGGCTGTTATATTCAGGCTGCGCTACGACGCCCGTATGGCTTTGCAAAAACTCCATCATAAAGCGGTCAGTGACAACACCATCATCGTATAAATGATTCAAAATAGTGTAGTGCCAAAAGGTTGCCCACCCCTCATTCATGACTTGTGTTTGTTTTTGCGGATAAAAATATTGTGCCATTTTGCGTACGATCCGGATAATTTCCCGCTGCCATGACTCCAGCAATGGCGCATTTTTTTCAATAAAATACAGAATGTTTTCCTGCGGCTCGGCGGGAAAACGGCGCTTAGTGGTCGACGGTTGCTGTTGTTGATAGGTAGGAATTGTTCGCCACAGATCGTTTACTTGACTTTGCAGATAGGCTTCGCGGTCTTTTTGCCTCGCTTGTTCTTCCCTAAAAGAGATTTCAGCAGGACGTTTATATCTATCAACGCCATAGTTCATTAAGGCGTGGCAGGAGTCAATCACGCTTTCAACTTGCTCGACACCGTATTTTTGCTCGCAATCGCTGATATAGTTTTTAGCGAACACCAAATAGTCGATAATCGAACTCGCATCGGTCCAGGTTTTAAATAGGTAATTGTTTTTAAAAAAACTATTATGTCCAAAACAGGCGTGCGCCATGACTAATGCTTGCATCGTGATGGTGTTTTCTTCCATGAGATAGGCGATGCAAGGGTTGGAGTTGATCACGATTTCATAGGCGAGCCCCATTTGCCCACGTTTGTAGCCTTGTTCGGTCTCGATAAAGCGTTTGCCGAAAGACCAATGGGTGTAGCCTATGGGCATCCCAATACCGGCATAGGCATCCATCATCTGCTCTGCGGTGATGATTTCGATTTGATTCGGATAGGCGTTTAATTTGTAAATTGCTGCCACCCGTTCAATTTCCTTTAAATAACTTTGTAGCAGCTCAAAGCTCCAGTCTGGACCATCGCTTAAGGCTGTACGTGTTTTTGCTTCTTTAATCCCCATAGAGCCCCCTTAAACCGCCTGTTTTTTAAATAATTCTCTAAAGACAGGGTAGATATCTTCGGCTTGACGAATATGTTGTACCGCTATGTTGTCGTAGTGTTGTTTTAGGGATTCGTATTCACGCCACAGGGTTTGATGGGCACGATTGGTGATTTCGATGTAGCTGTAATAGCGCACCAGTGGCAATATTTTTTGTTCTAACCATTGCCTACAGGTTGGTGAATCGTCGGCCCAATTGTCGCCGTCGGATGCTTGCGCGGCGTAAATATTCCACTCATTGGCAGGGTAACGCGCCTGTTGAATTTCGTGCATTAATTTCAAGGCGCTCGACACTATGGTGCCGCCAGTTTCCTGGGAATAGAAGAACTCATGTTCGTCTACTTCCTTCGCTTGGGTATGGTGACGGATATAGACCACCTCGAGGTTTTTGTAGGTACGAGTGAGGAACAAGTACAGCAAGATATAGAAACGTTTCGCCATATCTTTTGTCGCTTGATCCATCGAGCCTGATACGTCCATTAAGCAGAACATGACCGCTTGGCTTGAGGGCACCTCGCGCCTTGTAAAGTTGTTGAAGCGTAAGTCAAAGGTATCGATAAACGGTACTTTAGCAATCTTCTGCTTTAACTCCTCAATTTGTGCTTTTAAATCCAAAATCAGCTCAGCTTTTGTTCCAGGTATATTTTCAAGCTCTGCCAGTTCCTGTTCCAACTCTTTGAGCAATTTCTTTTTACTCGCCGACATGGCAATACGACGCGCCAAGGATGAACGCAGTGAGCGCACAATATTGATATTGGCAGGCACCCCATCATTGGTGAATCCCGCACGGTAGATTTGATACTCAACGAGCTTGTTGAGACGGTTTTTTTGTAGATTCGGTAGCTCTAAATCTTCAAATAACAACTCAAGGTATTCATCCTTTGAGATTTCAAATGCAAAGTCATCATTACCTTCACCTGAATCGGAGGCATCACCTTTACCTGCTCCGCCGCCAGCACCTCCCGGTGGTCTGTCAATTTTATCGCCACGGGTGAATTGGTCATTCCCTGGGTGAACTCTGTCTCTTACGCCTCCTTTACCTTGATGGAACATAGGTTCACTGATATCCCGTGTGGGAATACTGATTTTTTCACCTTTATCTACATCCGTTACACTGCGACGCGTGACGGCATCGCTGACGGCTTTTTTGATTTGTTGCTTATATCGGTTGATAAAGCGTTGGCGGTTGACTGTGCTTTTTCCTTTCGCATTCAACCGTCTATCGATAAAGTTCGCCATACGCACCTCCCAAACCCCAGCGAAGGCTTTGGCAACACCAAAGCCTCGTTTTTAGTGAGCGCAAGTTAAGAGGATTTACGAACCCGTAAATACCACTCAGACAGGAGTCTGACTTGTTTTTTGGTATAGCCTTTCTCCATCATTCGATTGACGAAATCATCGTGTTTACGTTGATCGTCAGTCGAGGTTTTGGCGTTAAAGGAAATAACTGGCAGTAAGTCCTCTGTATTCGAGAACATTTTCTTCTCGATCACAGTGCGTAGTTTTTCATAGCTGGTCCACAGTGGGTTATGGCCCTCATGACTTGCGCGAGCGCGCAGGACAAAGTTGACAATTTCGTTACGGAAATCTTTTGGATTACTGATGCCCGCAGGTTTTTCGATTTTTTCAAGTTCGGCATTCAGTGCGGCGCGGTCAAACAACTGGCCCGTTTCTGGATCGCGATATTCTTGATCCTGAATCCAAAAATCGGCATAGGTGACATAACGGTCGAAGATATTTTGGCCGTATTCAGAGTAGGACTCTAAATAGGCGGTTTGGATTTCTTTACCGATAAATTCGACATATTTAGGAATTAAGTAGCCTTTTAAAAACTCCAGATAACGTTCGGCGGTATCGCTAGGGAATTGCTCCTGCTCAATTTGCCGTTCAAGCACATAGAATAAATGCACTGGATTAGCGGCAATTTCGGAATGGTCAAAGTTAAATACCCGTGACAGGATCTTAAAGGCAAAACGGGTAGAAAGGCCGTTCATTCCCTCATCGACGCCTGCATAATCGCGATATTCTTGGTAGGATTTTGCTTTAGGATCAGTATCTTTTAAGCTCTCACCATCATAAACTCGCATTTTCGAGTAGATAGAAGAGTTTTCTGGGACTTTGAGCCTTGATAGTACGCTAAATTGCGCTAGGGTTTCTATGGTTCCGGGGGCGCAAGGTGCTTGAGATAGCTCAGAATTTTGTATGAGCTTTTTGTAAATCTGCAGTTCTTCTGATACCCGTAGACAATAGGGCACTTTGACAATATAAACCCTGTCGAGGAAGGCTTCGTTGTTCTTGTTATTTTTAAAGGTTGACCATTCTGATTCGTTAGAGTGTGCCAAAATAATCCCGCTATAGGGCAGGGCGGATAAGCCTTCCGTGCCGTTATAGTTACCTTCTTGCGTCGCGGTCAGCAGTGGATGTAGCACCTTAATCGGCGCCTTAAACATTTCCACAAACTCCATTATCCCTTGGTTAGCGCGACATAATGCGCCGGAGTAGGCATAGGCATCTGCATCATCTTGGGAGTAATGTTCCAGTTGACGAATGTCAACCTTACCCACCAAAGAGGAAATATCTTGGTTGTTCTCATCCCCAGGCTCGGTTTTGGCAATCGCCAATTGATCGAGAATAGAGGGATAGACTTTGACTACGCGGAATTTAGAAATATCGCCACCAAACTCGTGCAGACGTTTCACCGCCCAAGGTGACATGATGGTTTTGAGATAACGGCTGGGAATATTGAATTCATCCCGCAATAGTTGACCATCTTCGTCCACATCGAAGAGACAGAAGGGATGATCATTCACCGGGCTTCTTACCCCATTAGCGCTCAGAATATAAATGGGCACTTTTTGCATCAATGATTTAAGTTTTTCTGCCAGTGATGACTTACCGCCACCCACTGGGCCGAGTAAGTATAAAATTTGCTTAGATTCTTCTAAGCCTTGGGCTGAGTGTTTTAGGTAGGCAACGATTTGCTCAATCGCATCTTCCATACCGTAAAAGTCTTTAAATGCGGGATAGCGTGAGATGAGACGATTCGAAAAGATACGGCTTAGGGTTGGATTTTTAGCCGTATCGATAATTTCAGCATCACCGATGGCGAGCAGTAATCGCTCTGATGCTGACATATAAGCACTGCGATCTTCTTTACAGATATCCAGAAATTCCTGCAAAGTGTATTCTTCATCGAGTTTTTGTTCGTAGCGCTTTTGGTAATGCTCGAAAATGCCCATATAAACCCCCTGAAACGCCAGTGATGTTATGGAAGGGATAACTGATTTTCAGCTTCCTACACTAATCTTAGACACAAACTTGCTTGCTGTGTCAAAAAAATATCAAATAAAAACAATAACAAATGATTGCAATTGCAATTATTGCACTTGTAGTTATCAGGTGAAGTTTAACGGGAAGTCGAAGATGAATGATTTTTGAGGTAATAAAAAAGAGCCACTTGGGCTCTTTTTAAGGATCGCTGAGAGACGATTAACCCGCGAAGTTTTGGTTCACGAAGTCCCAGTTAACTAATTGCCA
>AACY020565530.1_pt1 | contig 20778 bp, 22 predicted proteins | sample 267378 | NCBI WGS metagenome assembly AACY02 (sample SAMN02954345, study PRJNA13694) | marine metagenome | biome: aquatic; feature: ocean; material: water; isolation source: isolated as part of a large dataset composed predominantly from surface... | reverse complement strand
CCCTCTTCACCATCAATGTAAGTTATTGTCGATTTACAGTTGGCTGTAGATGTAAAACCTGGATCATATGTAAATTTTCCTGATTGAGCGTATAATTTTGATATATCTAGAACATCAGGACCAATTGTACCCTCATGAACATCAAAGTCGTAAAGGTCACCATTTAATTTTAAATTAGCTTTTTCTTTAATTTTATCAGTCATTTATATTATTTAATTATATCCTCTATTCTACCCAACACTTCATCCTTCCCAAGAGATTCGATAATTGTGTTTATTCCGATTGGAGACAAAAAACCTACCAAAACTACTCTCAAAGGTAACCCAATATCCTTAAAGTTAAGTTCTTCATCTTTCAAAAATTTTTTAATAGTCTGTTCTATCTCATTAGCATCCCATTTATCAAGTTTTTTCAATATTTTTGATAGTTTTTCTAAACAGCTTATTGACTCACCATTTATTAAATTTGTTACATCTTTATCAATTTTGATAGGTCTTTTATTTGTTATAAAACTAATATTCTTCTTAATATCTTTTATATTTTTATAACGCTTTAAAATTTCAGGCATAACAATACTAATGGATTTAATTTTATCCTTAGTAAGATTACTGTATGAAGTGTCAATTCTAGCTATCAGAGATTCAAAGGAGGAGTTTTTTAAATAAATTGAATTAATATCATTTAGCTTTTCAATATCGAATTTAGATGGTGATTTTCTTATTTTTTCAATTGAAAAATAATTTATCATTTCCTCTAAACTGAAAATTTCTTGATCTCCATGACTCCAGCCTAACCTAAGAAGATAATTAATTATTGCTTCAGGCAGATAGCCCTCTTCTTTATAATATTCAATACCGAGAGAACCATGTCTTTTAGATAGTTTTGATCCATCTTGCCCATGAATTAAAGGAATATGACTAAAAGTTGGGCAATCCCATTTAAGAGAATCATATATCAATTTTTGTTTTGCTGCATTGGTGAGATGATCATCACCCCGTATGATGTCACTTATATTCATATCATAATCATCAACTACTACTGACAGCATGTATGTCGGCGTTCCATTTGATCTTAATAAAACAAAATCTTCAATTTCTTTATTTTGAATTACAACATCTCCTTGAACTTTGTCATTAACTATAGTTTCTTCATCATCAGGTATTTTGAATCTAATGGCATGAGCTTTTTCTAGATTACCAAAATCATCCTCTAGTTCCCAATCTCTATAGGCAAAACCAGATTCTAACAACATATGCGCTACTTCAATATGTCTTTTCTCATTTTTATGTTGGTAAACTATTTCTCCGTCATTTTCTAAGCCTAGCCATTTTAAACCATCGATAATTTTTTCAATTGCCTCATTGCTAGATCTTTCTCTATCGGTATCTTCTATTCTTAATAAAAACTTTCCTGAGTTATTCCTTGCATAAAGCCAATTAAATAAAGCGGTTCTTACTCCGCCAATATGCAAAAAACCAGTTGGGGATGGTGCAAATCTTGTGATAATCATTTTTTAAGATCAAATTTATTCATTTGTGAATTGATATATCAATTTTCAAAGAAAATCACTACAATTCGATTCAACTAGTAAGATCTTAGTATACCAACCAGAATACCTTGAATTTGAATTCTTTCAGGACCATAAATTTTTGTTTCGTATGCAGAATTAGCAGGCTCAAGAGCAATAGTATTTCCTTTTTTTCTAAGTCTTTTTAATGTAGCTTCCTCTCCATCAACTAGTGCCACAACTATTTGACCTGATAAGGCATCATCAACCTTTTTTATAATGGCTTTATCCTTATCAAGAATACCTGCTCCAATCATTGAGTCACCTTCAATTTCTAGTGCATAATGATCTCCAGTACCAACCATACTACCCGGAACAGATATTTTATTTTTTTCATACTCAATTGCTGCAATTGGAGTTCCTGCTGCTATTTTACCCATCATTCTAACCTCTATGGACTCTTCATTTAGGCTAAAAAGATCTTTTTCTTTATTGCCTTCAATTACTTCAGGCTGAAAATTACCTTTTGGGTTTATAGTGCTTGAAGTAGGTAATTTGATAATTTCAATCGCTCTAGCTCTATGAGCTAATCTTCTTATAAATCCTCTTTCTTCAAGAGCATTTATTAATCTGTGTATTCCAGATTTAGATCTTAAATCTAGAGCATCCTTCATTTCTTCATAAGAAGGAGCAACACCAGTTTCTCTTAAATTTTGATGTATATATATCAATAATTCATTTTGTTTTTTTGTTAGCATTACATAACCTCCAAAGTAAAAATAGAACTTAAGTAGAACATTGTTTTACTTTTGTTCTTTTTAAAGGTCAATAATTTAATTATTTAGTAAAAAAACCTTAACTTTAGAGCCTTTTCTCAGTTTTTTTTCATTTGGCTCTAATATTATTAGAGAATTTGCTTCTGAATAAGGAAGAAGTGAAGCGCTATCTTGATTATTTAAAGATTTTACTATCATTTTATTTTTCTTATGATCGAAATATAATTTTCCTCTTAAGTAATGTCTTCTTGAACCATTCTTATTTAAGTCATTATCAAGAGTTGCTATCAAAATTGTGTCTTTATACTTTATTCCTTGGAGAGCATAAACAGCTTTCTTCAAAAATATTTCACTGCAAACTAATGCTGAAACAGGGTTTCCCGGTAGTCCGATTATTGATGTATTCTTATTTGTCCCAAACATTAGAGGCTTACCAGGTTGCATAGCTAATTTCCAAAAATCCAATGTGAAGCCTTGACTTGATAAGCTCTTCTGAATTAAGTCATACTTTCCAACGGAGGCGCCTCCAATCGTAACAAAAAGATCAAATTTTCTTCCTTTTTTTATATTTTTAATTAAGTCTTCAGAATTATCTCTAGCTATTCCCATATCAATTGGTTCTCCGCCCCAGTTTTTTATAAGAGAGATAATGGAAGGTTTAGATGATGCAGGCTGATTAAAATTATTGGTCTTATCTCCTACTTCTATAATTTCATCACCAGTTGCTAATATTCCTACTTTAGGTTTTTTATAAACATTTATTTTTTTATGATTCATAGCGCCTAATAAGGCAATATCTCTTGTGCTGATGAGCTTAGGTGCTTTTAGAGTGAATTTTTTACTAATATCATGAGATTTCTTCCTAATATAAGTTTCTTTATTTTCTTTTTTTATTAAGACCTCTTTTCCATCTTTTAGACAATTTTCTTGTATTATAACTTTATTAGCGCCATTAGGTATTGGGGCTCCGGTAAATATTCTGAAGGTTTGGTTTTTTTTAACGGCTTTGCTAATCGCATCACCAGCTTTTATTTCTCCAACTAATTCAAATTTTTTTGGTAAACTTGATAAGTCTCTCTTTCTTACTGCATATCCATCCATAGCCGATAAATCTAACTCAGGCTGATTTCTTTTTGAGTTTAAATTAGATATTAAAACTCTTCCAAAAGAGTCTTTAATGTCAATTTTTTCTTTACCCTTTAATGGTTTAACTTTTCTAAGAATTATTTTTTCAGCTTTTTCAACATCTAAAAGTTTTACTTTCTTTTCCAATCTCCTGATTTACCTCCGCTTTTACTTATAAGCTTAACAGAATTAATTTTCGCGTGTTTATCTATGCTTTTAATCATGTCATATATGGTTAAACAAGCTATATTTACCGCCATTAAAGCTTCCATTTCTACTCCAGTTTTACTTGATGTAGAAACTATTGCTAATACATTGATATTATTATCTTCAATATCAAAATCAATTTTTATAGCTTCAACAGGAATAGGGTGGCAAAGAGGAATTAAATCTGAAGTTTTTTTAGCAGCCATAATACCAGCTATTCTTGCGGTATTTAAAACATTTCCTTTAGAGATTTTTTCTTTTTTAATTTCATTTATAGCTTTTTTACTCAGTATAACGGTTCCTGTTGCGGCTGCCTCTCTTTTAGATTCTTTTTTGTTATTGATAGCAACCATATTTGCTTCGCCCTTATCATTTATATGGCTTAACTTTTTCATGAAAATTTTCCAGTTAATAATTCTAATTCATTAATTATATTAGATGATTTCATAATACTTTCTCCAATAAGAAAATTTTTTATATTATTTTCAAAAAGTAATTCAATGTCTTCTCTTTTAGATATTCCGGACTCGCTTATTAATGTAATTTCTTTATCGATTTTTTTGGAGAGAATAACACTATTATTAATATCTGTTTTAAAAGTTCTTAAATCTCTATTATTAATTCCTATAATTTTTGGCTCTAAATCAAGAGTGTTATTTAATTCACTTTCATTATTTATCTCAAAAATCACATCCATATTGATTTTTTTTGCTGTTTTATAAATTTCATTGGCTTTATCCTGTTCAACCATTTTCATAATAATTAATATGCAATCAGCGCCGTAAAGTTTTGCTTCATAAACTTGATAGGGATCAATCATAAAATCTTTTCTAAGTAATGGTAGATTAACATTATCTCTTATATCTTTTAAAAACTCTAGTTTTCCTTGAAAAGATGGAAAGTCTGTCAATACAGATATACATGCTGCATTTCCAGTTTCATAATCTTTAGCAATATCAATATGATTGAAATTTTGTTTAATAATCCCTTTTGAAGGGCTTGCCTTTTTTACTTCCGCGATAATTCCTGGGAAACCTTTATCGTTTTTCTCAATAAGCTTATCTTGAAACCCCAGTGTTTTTTTATCATCTTTAATTAAATCAATTATATCATTTTGAGGAAAATTTATTTTTCTCTCTTTAACTTCATTAATTTTGTAATCTCGGATCTTATCAAGAATATTATTTTTCATTTGAGGCCTTAACAAGTTTTTCAAGTGATGTTTTAGCATTACCATTATCAATTGAAGTATTTGCAAACTTTAATCCATGTTCAATGCTTTCTGCAATACCAGCAATATAAATTGCTGCTGCCGAGTTTATAATAACGATATCTCTAAAGGCACCTTTTTCCCCATCTAAAAGTTTTAAAATTTTTTGTGCATTTACTTTGGGTGTATCGCCAATTAATTCATCAGGATTAGCTCTATTAATACCAAAATCTTCAGGTTTGATTGTATAATTTGTAATTTTGTTATTCTTTAATTCAGCAATGTAAGTTTCTGAAGTAGTAGTAATTTCATCTAGTCCATCTGAGCCACAAACTAACATAACATCAGTTGAACCTAATTCTTGTAATGTTTCTATTAGAGGGTTTAACCATTTTTTATTATATACTCCTAATAATTGTTTTTTTACACTTCCTGGATTAATTAGCGGTCCTAAGAGATTAAATATTGTCCTAACCTTCAATTTTTGTCTTATAGGGCCAACATATTTCATTGCAGAATGATGGTTTGGAGCAAACATAAATCCAACATTAGATTTATTTATACAATCCGATATTTTATTTGGTTTAATATTTATATTGATGCCTAATTCTTCTAAAACTTGAGAAGACCCTGATTTTGATGATAGGGCTCTATTCCCATGTTTTGCAACAATAGCACCTGCCCCAGCAGCAACAAATGTTACGGCTGTAGAAATATTAAATGTTCCAGAGTTATCTCCACCTGTTCCGCATGTATCTATTGCATCGACTGGTACTTCTACTTTAAAAGATTTTTCTCTTAGAACTTCAACACCACAAATAATATCATCTATGGTTATACCTTTGTTATTCAATCCAATTAAAAAATCTTCTATTTCAATATCATTAGCTTTTCCATCTAAAATAAAATTATAAGCAAACTTTAAATCTTCCCTGCTTAAATATTCAGATTTTTGAATTTTAATTAAAATATCTGAGAATTCGTTCATTTGATTAGACCTAAGAAATTATCAAGTATCTTATGACCAAATTCTGTAGCAATACTCTCTGGATGAAATTGAATTCCTTCAATAATATTATTTTTGTGGCGGATGCCCATTATTGTTCCTTGTTGAGTTCTAGCTGATACAGTAAGGTCTTTAGGAAGGGTGTCTTCTTCAACAACCAAAGAATGATACCTTGTTGCGTTAAAGTTTTTAGGTAAATTAGTAAATATACCTTTTTCATCTGTAATGATTTCACAAATTTTACCATGAAATATATTTTTTGCTCTAATAATACTGCCCTTAAGTGCGTATGCAATTGCTTGATGACCAAGGCAAACTCCGAGTAAAGGAATACTAGATTTAATACACTCATTAACTAATTCAACACTTATTCCAGCTCTGCTGGGCTCTCCAGGCCCTGGAGAGATTACAAATCCTTTTGGATCTAGATCTATTAGTTCATTGATATCCGCTTTATCATTTCTAATAACTTTAACATCCTGTCCTAAATCACCAAGGAAATGATATAAATTCCATGTAAAGCTATCATAATTATCAATTAGAATAATCATTTCTTACTCTTTTCATTAAAAACATCCCTTGCAGCTGTGAATAATGCTTGAGCTTTATTCAATGTTTCATTGAATTCATACTCTTCATCGGAGTCATAAACAACTCCTCCTCCGGCTTGAACATACATTTTATTGTCTTTTATAATTGCTGTTCTTAGCGCGATAGCTGTGTCCATATCACCAAAGGATGAAAAATAACCTACTGCTCCAGAATATATACCTCTTTTTCTATCTTCAATTTCATTAATTATTTCCATGGCCCTAATTTTAGGAGCTCCTGTAACTGTTCCAGCCGGAAAACCTGCACATAAAGCTGTTACTCTGTCTTCTTTAGGGTTTAATTCGCCTTCAACAGTAGAGTATATATGATATAAATGTGATGTTTCCTGGATTTGAAATGACTCTCTAACATTTATTGAGCCAATTTTTGAAACTCTTCCGACATCATTCCTTCCTAGATCAAGGAGCATTAGATGTTCTGCTAATTCTTTAGGATCAGACAATAAAGATTCCTTTATTTCATTTTCTTTTCCTTTTTCTTTAAGTCTTGTTCCTGCAATTGGTTTAATTATAACTTTATTTTTTTCAACTTTGACTAAGGTTTCAGGGCTAGATCCAACAATATAAAAGTCTTTAAACTTTATATAATACATGTAAGGAGATGGATTAATTCTTCTTAATGACTCATATAGTAAAAATGGATGTGCTTTAAATTTAACAGACAGCCTTTGACTAGGTACAACCTGAAATATATCGCCAGCTTTGATATATTCGCGAGCTTTTCTAACATTTTCAAAATATTGTTCTTTAGTAAAATTAGATCTGGACTCGCCTAAATTTTTTTGTTCTTTTTTTAATTCGATAATTTTATCAGATTGAATTTTATCTTTAATTTTATTTATTTCATCAAGAGCAAAATTATATGCATTATCTGCATCAACACCATCAACATACCAAACTGCCTTACATATAAGGATTTCTTTTAACTCTTTATCAAAGACAACTGTTATTGAAGGCCGCAATAAAATGCTATCAGGAACATCAAACTCATCAATTTTTTCTTTAGGAAGATCTTCAATATTTGCTACAAAATCATAACCAATATAACCAAATATACCTGATGCTATCGAAGGAATATCATCATTTTTTTTTATTAAACTACTATTAATGAAATACCTAATTGCTTCGATTGGGTTATCATTAATAACTTCTTCAATATTATTATTATCTATATATATTTTGGATGTTTTATTTGTGATTTTTAAAATTTTGTCTGGTTTTATTCCAATAACAGAGTATCTTCCGCTTAAATCACCATCTTTTAATGATTCAAAAAGAAAACTATTTTCCATATCATCAGATATCTTCATGAAGCTGTTAACTGGGTCCACAAAATCTGAACTAAATTTTAGAATAATTAATTGAGGTTCTTTTGAATTATAATTTTTCTTAAAATCTTTATAATCAATGGAAATTTTTTTTTCCATTTTTTAAAATGATCCTTGAGTATTTATGGTTTCAAATAAAAAATCTAATCTTTCAGGATAAACTTCACTTGATAACTCTTTTTGTAATTCCTCAGATAGAATAATTAAAAGTTCGTTTTTTAGATTATCTTCATTTCTTTGATTTAGAGCTTCAATATCAGCTTCTTTTTGCTCCTCTATTGAAATTTTTGTAACCATACCAATAATTATACTATCTCCAATACCAACATTTGCTTTAAATGCCTTATTTACATTGGTTTTAAATATCTCTTCTATTGCAGATCTAGAAAAAACTTCATCAAAAGAATATCTACTTAGATTATCTCTTTTTAGTATTGCAACATTAAGATTATCTGCAATCTGTTCTAAATTATTAATGTTGTTATTTATGTCATTTAAATATTGAAATGATATATCTTCTAAATCCTTCTTTTGACGTTGATTTATAATATCCGATCTAACTTCATTTTGAACGTTATCAAAATTAAGAATTGTTTCTTCATCAATATTATCTACTCTTATGAAAACAACATTACCATTTTGGTCTTCAAGAGGGTCCATCTCAAGTCCTATATCTGAATCAAATATGGTTTCAATAATTAAATTCCTTAAAGCTAAGTCTATATCTGAATTGATAAAATTACTTCCATTATCATTAACAGATGAATATTGAGAGAGTTTCAAATTATTTTCTAAAGCTATTTCCTCAAATGTTAAACCTGCGGCTCTTTGATCCTCGATGATATTATAAATTTCATAGATCTTATCTTGAGTTTCTTCAGATTTATAGTCTTGTTCTATTTTTTCTTTTACCTCTAAAAAAGTTTTTTTGAGGGATGACTCTATCTTTGTAACATAAATTAAAGTTGGACCAAAAGGACCTTGGACTGGACCGGCTAATATATTTTTATCTACCTCAAAAGCTTTATTAGAAATAGCCTCGTTTAGACCTTCTTCTAATGAAATTGACGATTGAAGTACATCTTCTACTGAAAGTCCTCTTGAAACTATAATATTATTTATATCAGTGTTTTCTTTGAAATTATTTAAAGCTGAATTAACTTCTTCAGACGAATTAAAGGGGATAACATAATATGTTCTTTTTTCTGGGGTTTCATAATCGCTTAAATTATTTTCATATATTTCTTTTATAATTTCTTCCTCAACTTCAATAAGTGAACTTATCTCTGATTTTAAAAGTGTTAATAATGTAAAATCTCTTTTAGACTCTGATTTGTAATTATCTTTATTATTATTGTAATAACTAAGTAATTCTTGATTATTAATTTCGTATGGGTCTACATTTTCGGTATTTGTATTGAGTACTAAATAATCAACACTTCTATCTTCATTTTGAAATCTATGAATTAAGTTACTAAATTCTTTAGATATATTTAAATTTTCAAATAATGCTCTATATATTTGAGCTTGAGCAATGGAATCTCTCTCCATACTGAAAAAAAGATCCTCAGTAATTCCATTTTGCCTTAAAACTTGATTAAATACATTTTTATCAAATTGATTAAATGCATTTCTAAAAGAACTGGTATTCTTTAATCTCTCTGTAAGAGAATTATCTGAAGGTCTTAATTTCATTTCATCTGCAGAAGAATTAAGAGTTTTTTCAACTAAAAGATTTGTTAAAATTTGAATATCTATTCCAGAATCCCTTGCCTCTTCATTAGAGACAAATCTTTCTAATTCATTCGATATTCTATTGATTTCTCTATTGTAACGAAATAAAAATTCTTGTGAGTCTACCTCTCTATCTCCTATCCGGGCTAGAGTTCCTACATCGTAATTTCTAAAAATATCTCCTATACCCCAGACTGAAAATGCAAGAACAAGCAAAATTATTAGTGTAAGTCCAAATGGCCCAGAAGCATTTCTTCTTAATAAATCTAACATAAATCTTTACCTTCAGTTATTTGTAAAACTAATTTTTGCTTAATGTATCTTCTGTTAACAAAAACGCAAGAAATAGCTTATATTATAATTAAATAATGTAGGATAAATAATAATGTCAAAAAAATTACTAATAGCAGGAAATTGGAAACTAAATGGTGAAAAAAAAGATATTTCTTTCATTAAAAATTTATTGAAATTTCATTCAAAAAAATTAACTAAGAAAGTTGATATCCTTATTTGTCCACCATTTACATTGATTGATAAATTTTGCCAACTTACTCAAAGATCTAATATTGAAATTGGTGGGCAAGATTGTAGTGAAAATGAAACCGGTGCTTATACCGGAGAAGTTTCTGCAAATATGTTAAATGATTTAAAGGCCACTTATTGCATTGTTGGCCATTCAGAAAGAAGATTGTACCATAATGAGAACAATAATCTTTTAAACAAAAAAATATTAAATATTCAAAAAAATAACATTAAGGCAATTTTATGTATTGGCGAAAGCTTATCAGACAGAAAACAATCAAAAACATTAAGAGTTTTAGGAAATCAATTAAAAGGGGCTTTAAAAAATAACATTAATCCAAATCTATTAGAAATTGCTTATGAACCAATTTGGGCTATTGGAACTGGTTTGGTACCAGAATACTCTGATATTGAAGAAGTACATGATTATATTTCTAAGAAACTTGAAGACTTCTATGGAAAAAGATCAAAAAAAATTAGAATTCTCTATGGAGGTTCAGTTAACGCAAAAAATGTTTTTTCAATATTATCTTTAAATAATGTTAACGGAGCATTGATCGGTGGAGCTAGCTTGAAAATAAAAGATATGAAATCAATTCTTAAGCAATTCATTTAATGATTTGAAATATTTTTAATCATCGTTTAAAAGCATACATATTATGTTGAGTTTTATTTTAGTTATTCATCTTATTATCGCTATTGTTTTGATAGTTCTAGTGCTTTTGCAGAGATCTGAGGGCGGTGGTCTTGGAATAGGTGGTTCAGGAGACTTTATGTCTGGTAGAGCTGCTGGAAATGTCTTGTCAAGATTAACTGCCATATTTGCTACTATTTTCTTTATCACTAGTCTCTCCCTTGCCTTATTATCAAGTTCAAATCAAAACTCATCAATTGTTGATAATATCGCCTCCGATAATCTTCCTCAAATTGATCTAGATTTAGATGAAGATACCAATGAATTACCTGATCTAAATTAATCTATCTTTATCTTTGTAATTTCTTTTCTATTTGTTATAATTAACTTCCATGACACAGTATATTTTTATAACTGGTGGCGTGGCATCTTCATTAGGAAAAGGACTCACATCAGCTGCGTTAGGCGCTCTTTTGCAATCAAGAGGTTTTAATGTAAAAATTAAAAAACTTGATCCATATCTTAATGTTGATCCAGGTACAATGAATCCATTCCAGCACGGTGAAGTTTTTGTTACTGATGATGGTGCAGAAACTGATCTTGATTTAGGACATTATGAGAGATTTACTAATGTTCCCTCATCAATTAACGATAACATTACAACGGGCCAAATTTACAAGAGAATTATTAACAAGGAAAGAAAAGGCGATTATCTAGGAAGAACAGTTCAAATTATTCCTCATGTTACTGATGAAATAAAAAAATTTATACTTTCTAATAATGATAATATAGATTTTTGTTTATGTGAAATTGGTGGAACAGTTGGTGATATTGAGGGGCTACCTTTTTTTGAAGCGATAAGACAGTTAAGTAATGAGTTAAAAAAAAATATGACCTGTTTCCTTCATTTAACTCTTGTCCCATATATTAGTGCCGCTGGCGAAGTTAAAACGAAACCCACTCAACATTCTGTTAAAGAATTAAGATCAATTGGTATTCAACCTGATATACTCGTTTGTAGGTGTGATAGAGAAATTTCAAAATCTGATATAAGAAAAATTTCAGTTTTCTGTAATGTGAATGAAGATTCAGTAATTCAAGCAATTGATGTAGATACTATTTATGCAGTTCCTAAGGATTTAAAGACTAATGGTTTGGATGTTGCTGTTTTAAATGCGTTAGGAAAAAATTCTTTTCCAAAATCAAATTTGAGAAAATGGAATAAAGTAGTTGAAAGAATCCGTAAACCAATTGGAGAAGTAACAATTGGTGTTGTTGGAAAATATTTAGATTTGAATGATGCGTATAAATCCTTATTTGAGGCCCTTACACATGGAGGTATATCAAATAATGTTAAAGTAAATATTAAAAATATTGATACAGATAAATTAGAAAAGAATAAAAATAAAACTGTTTTTAATGGCTTAAGCGGCATACTTGTTCCTGGTGGATTTGGTAAAAGGGGGTCAGAGGGAAAAATTTTTGCATCAAAATATGCAAGAGAAAATAAGATACCTTTTTTTGGGATTTGCTTTGGTATGCAAATGGCAGTTGTTGATGTTGCAAGAAATTTATTAGAATATAAATCTGCTAGCTCAAGTGAATTTGGTAAAACAGATACACCAGTAATCGGATTGCTTACTGAATGGATAAAAGATGAAGAAATTCAAAAAAGAGACCTTCAAAGCGAATATGGTGGGACAATGAGATTGGGTTCATATCCTGCAATATTAAAAAAAGGCTCTAAAGTAAGGAATATTTATGGTTCTAAAAAAGTTAATGAAAGACATAGGCATAGATATGAGGTTAACATGTCGTTTATTGACGACCTTGAGAGGGTAGGGCTAACATTTGTTGGTATGTCCCCAGACGGATTATTGCCTGAAATAGTTGAGTTAAAAAATCACCCTTGGTTTATAGGCGTTCAATTCCATCCTGAATTAAAATCAAGACCATTTAATCCTCATCCCTTATTTTCATCTTTTATAAAAGCTTCTGTTAAAAAGTCTAAAATTTCTGGTAAAGTCAAAAAATGAAAGAAATTAAAATAAAAGAAATAAATTTATCCAATAACTCACCCATGACAATTATTGCAGGATTAAATGTATTAGAGGATGAGGATATGGCTCTTGATGTCGCTGAAAAACTCAAAGAAATTACAACTAAGCATAATATTCCTTTTGTTTTCAAAGCTTCTTTTGATAAAGCCAATAGATCATCTATCGATTCTTACAGAGGTCCTGGACTTGAAGCTGGTAAAAAAATTTTTGAATCTATTAAAAAAAATATTAGTGTACCAATAATAACCGATATTCATGAAGAGGGTCAAATTGAGGAAATCTCTCAAGTGGTTGATATATTACAAATACCAGCTTTCCTCTGTAGACAAACTGATCTAATTAGTGCGGCATGCAAAACTCAACTTCCTCTCAATATCAAAAAAGGACAATTTTTATCTCCCTATCAAATGAAGAATATAATTGAAAAATGTAATTCATTTGGAAATGATAATATTATTCTCTGTGAGAGAGGGTCATCTTTTGGTTATGACAATCTTATTGTGGATTTTCTTGGGATATCAGAACAAAAAGCCTTTAATTATCCAATAATTCTTGATGTTACTCATTCACTTCAGCTTCCAGGAGGACAAGGCAATTCTGCTGGAGGAAGATCACATCAAGCGGAAGATCTAGCTAGAGCAGCAATAGCCTTAAAAATTTCAGGACTATTTATTGAGGTTCACCCAAACCCAGATAAAGCGCTATGTGATGGACCTTCAGCCACAAAACTTGAGGATTTTGAAGATATGATAACAAAAATAAAAAAAATAGACGATCTTGTTAAATCAGAAAAATTTTAATATTTATCCTCTTCCTCTATAATTTTCTACACCTTGATCAGGTATCCACAAATTTTTTGGAGGCTCCGATGATTGCCAAAATACATCAATAGGCATACCACCCCTTGGATACCAATAAGATCCTATCCGAAACCATTTAGGTTTTAATAATTTAGTTATATCTTTTGCAATATGCATTGTTACATCTTCATGGAAAGATTGATGGTTCCTGAAACTTTGAAAATACAATTTCAAAGATTTTGACTCAACAATCCATTTACTTGGGACATAATCAATAACTATATGAGCAAAATCTGGTTGTGAAGTAACAGGGCAAATACTTGTAAATTCTGGTTGAGAAAACCTCACAAGAAAGTTTTCTTTTTGTTTATTTTCTATTTTATCTAGTATTTTAACTGATGGTTCTGTAAATTTTTTATTTTCTTTTCCTAGGTGTTTCATAATTATTATCTAAATCTAAATATTTATATAGTAGCCTATGTGGCAGTAAATTGTTATTTAATAGTAATAATGAATAAGATGTAGTAATAAATTTTTCAATGTCAAAAATTAAAAAAATTAAAGGAAGGCAGATTTTCGATAGTAGAGGTAATCCCACTATTGAAGTTGATATTACACTTGAAGATGGTAGTTTCGGTAGGGCATCAGTTCCTTCAGGAGCTTCTACAGGAGCATATGAAGCTTATGAGCTTAGAGATGGAGAAAAAACTTTATCTGGAAAAACTGTATTAAAAGCCGTTGAGGGTATCAATACTGAGATAAGTAATGTGCTTTGTGGAATGGAAGCATCTGCGCAAGAAGAAATCGACAATAAAATGATTGAGCTAGACTCAACAAATAATAAATCTCGATTAGGAGCAAATGCGATATTGGGTGTTTCACTGGCATCATCAAGAGCTCAAGCTAATTCAGAGGGTAAGCATTTATACGAATATTTAAACTCATCAGATTCATATATTTTACCTGTTCCTATGATGAATTTGATTAATGGTGGGGCGCATTCTAATAATTCATTATTTATTCAAGAATTTATGATTATGCCAGTATCTGCAGAAACATTTAATCATGCAATTATAACTGGTTCTGAAATTTTTCATTCACTTAAAAGTTTATTAGAAAATGATGGATTTAGCACTAATGTTGGAGATGAAGGTGGTGTAGCGCCAGATTTAAAAACAAGTGAAGATGCATTATCTTATTTGTGTAAAGCCATTGAAAAAGCGGGTTATAGACTTGGAGAGGATATAGTCTTTGCTTTAGATATTGCTGCATCAGAGTTATACAATGATGGCCAATATTTTTTATCTAATGATAATGCATCTAGCAGTGATGATTTAATTGATATGTGGGAAGATCTAACAAAAAAATACCCAATTTTCTCAATTGAAGACCCTTTGCACGAAGATGATTGGGATGGGTGGGTAAATCTAAATGAACGAATTGGAAAAAAAACACAAATAGTAGGTGACGACCTTTTTGTAACTAATTCAGAAAGGTTAAAAATAGGTATAGAAAAGAATGCAGCTAATTCAATACTTATTAAAGTTAACCAAATAGGCACTATCACTGAAACATTAGAAACAATTAATATTGCTAAAAATAATAAATATTCATGTGTCATTTCTCATCGTTCTGGGGAAACAGAAGACACATTTATAGCGGATTTGTCTGTTTCAACAAATTCTGGTCAAATCAAAACAGGCTCAATGACTAGGTCTGATAGAGTTGCAAAATATAATCAATTAATTAGAATTGAGAGCGATCTTAAGAATAATTCCAGATATGCAGGTAAATCAATTTTAAAGAAGAATTAATTTTAACTATTGACCAATTATAGTCTTTTATGATTCTTTGGTTAATGATTCGTTTTTATGAATATTTTCGAAGCTTGTTATTTAAGGCAAATTATAAAGAGCTTTTAATTAGCTCTTCTCTAATAATTTTCTTTTTATTTATAAATTTTTTTGCATTAACTAATTTAATTTATTCCTCTAGAGGAGTGCTTTCCTTAAATAATCTTAATCATGAAATAACCTTAAATATTAAAGAATTACAAAAAATTAAAACTAACAATGCCACAATGGAAGTTAAAATAAAGAATATAGTGGAATTTAATGATTCTGATCTTGTGGATCAGACTATAAGGGAATATTTAGGTTATGCTCAGGAAGATGATTATATTATTAAATTAAACTAACTTAACACTAAATTGCTTATATTTAATTTTTTTGATAAATTACTATTAATTATAAGGATTTATAAAAGTGTCTTCAATTCGTCACCCTGAAAAAAGAAATAACAAAGAAACATCTCAAATTAAAAAACCAGATTGGTTAAGAGTGAGAGTTTCTGGATCAAAGAAATTTCTTGAAACAAAAAAAATACTATCTGAGTCTAAGATTGTAACTGTTTGTGAAGAAGCTAATTGTCCAAATATTTCAGAATGTTGGCAAAAAAATCATGCTACTTTTATGATTATGGGAGATACATGTACTAGAGCTTGTGCATTTTGTAATGTTAAAACAGGGCTACCTGATAAACTAGATGTATTTGAACCATATAAAATTTCACAAGTTGTGAAAAAAATGAACTTAAGTCATGTAGTAATTACCTCTGTTGATAGGGATGATCTCGATGATGGCGGGGCAGAGCATTTTGCGAAAACTATAAACGCTATTAGAAAAACATCTCCAGAAACTACTATAGAGATATTAACTCCCGATTTTTTGAAAAAAGAAAATGCGCTAGAGAAAATATTGAAAGATTATCCTGATGTATTTAATCATAATCTTGAAACTGTTCCGCGTTTGTACTTATCCATTAGGCCTGGAGCAAGATATTTTAACTCTCTAAAATTATTAAATGATGTTAAGGACAAAAATTCTAATATATTTACTAAATCAGGTTTAATGTTAGGTCTTGGAGAGAAAAAAAATGAAATTATGCAGGTTATGGACGATTTAAGGGCTGCAAAGGTCGATTTTTTAACTTTGGGTCAATATTTGCAACCAACAAAAAAGCATGCTCCAGTTGCTAAATATATCACTCCAGATGAATTTAATAGTTATAAAATAATAGCTGAATCAAAGGGATTCCTCATGGTTTCATCTAGCCCCTTAACACGCTCCTCTCATCATGCCGAAGAAGATTTTAAAATTCTCAAACAAAATAGAATTAAAAAAATAAGTTAATTGTTAAAGATTGAAAAAAAGGTTCATTCAAATTCATCAGCTGAAAATCTCTATGGTTTAGTTTCAGATGTTGAATCCTACTCTGAATTTATACCTTGGTGCGAAAAATCAATTATTGAAAGAAGAGTCCATGATTATTTTTTTGCTAAGCTAAATATGAAGTATCTTCTTTTTTCAGGTTCATTTGTAAGTAAAGTTACGCTTTATGATTATGAAAGAAGAATTAATGCATTAGGAGTAAAGGGTTCTTTTCGTTATTTAGAAGCAAATTGGGTTTTTGATGAATATGATGACGGAACTCTAGTTTCAGTTAATTTAGAATTAGATTTGAATAATATTATATTAGAAAAAGCTATAGATAGTGCATCAGGGGTTCTAATAAAAGAAACAATTTCATCTTTCGAGAAAAGATTGCTATCTACTTCTTAAGCTTGTTAAGCAATAATAATAATGCTTCATAAACAGATGCCTTCCTTATAAATTCTCTACCTTTATCAGGAAAATTAAATTTTTTTATATCGCTTTTATCATCGACCATTACAGCAATATATACAGTTCCAACTGGATTAACTGATGTTCCTCCGGCTGGTCCAGCTACTCCAGTTATTGAGATTGCCAATGAGGCAAGAGAATTTTTTATCGTTCCTTCGACCATTTCTATTGCTGTTTCTTTAGAAACAGCACCAAATTTTTCTAGTGTTTTCTTTTTTACATTTATTAAATCAATTTTTGCATCATTGGAGTAAGTAATAAACCCTCTGTCAAAAATCTTTGATGAGCCTGAGATTGATGTTATATGACTGCTTAACATTCCGCCGGTACAGCTTTCAGCTACAGCCAATATTCTTTTTTGCTTTTCACATTCTTTGACAACTTTTTGAGTCAGTTTATCAATTTTGACTTTATTCATAAATCAATACCAAAAATATTTAAAAATATTATTATACCAGCAGTCATTAATCCTGCCACAATATCATCCGCTAAAACTCCTATCGCTCCTGGTATTTTTTCTGCCTTATTAACCGGATAAAGTTTGGTAATATCAAAAAACCTAAACAATAAAAAACTTAATAGTAACCCTAAAACACTATTTGGAATAAAAATCAAAGCAATAAACTGGCCAATAAACTCATCAATAATAACTTCTTTTGGATCTTTTGATTCATTTGATATTAAGTATTTTGATATAGCAAAATAACTAACTAAAATTAGAAGGATGATTATGAGAATAAATATCCAAAAACCAAAAAATTTTAAAGTTATATAACCTAAGGGGAGTGAAACTAATGAACCAATAGTTCCAGGCATAAATTTTACAAAACCCAAATTGAAGAGAGTACAAAAATTAACTATTAATTTATTAATCATAATTAAAAACCCTAAGAGAAATCACGGTTTGGCAAGCTATACCTTTTTTTGTATTAATAAACCCCTCATCCTCAGTTGATGTGGCCTTAATATTAATAATATCTTCATTAATTTTCAGAATTTTTGAAAGATTTTTTCTGATCTTATTTCTAATTGGGTTAATTTTTGGATAATCACATATAATATTTAAGTCCAAATTAATAATTTCACCTTTTCTGTCCATAAGTAGTTGAAGAGCTTTATTGATAAAAATAATTGAATTTGCATTTTTATATTTCTCATTATCTGGTTCAAAATGAAAACCAATATCTTTTTCATTCAATGCCCCTAAGATAGCATCAGTAATAGAGTGTAAAATGGGGTCACCGTCAGAATTCGCTTCCAAAGAAAACTTACTTTTAATTTTTAAACCACCAATCTTGAGTGATTTTCCTTTTTTAAATTTATGAAAATCAAATCCATTTCCAATTCTATATCTATAATATTGCTCTATTAGCTTTTCATATATTTCAATGTCAGAAGGATTTGTTATTTTAAAATTTAACTTTGATCCCTCGATTTTTTTTATTCTTAATCCACACTCATTCGCAATAGCAATGTCATCAGAATAACTTTCTTTAACTTGCTGATAAGCCATATAAATTTTATCAAATTTGAATGCTTGAGGTGTTTGTGAGCCAATAATGATGTTTCTATCATAAGGATTTAAGTTTTTTTTGTTTCTAAGGGTATCATCCATATTCAAAGCAGGAAAAATTCCATCATATTTTTTTAACTGAGAAATACAATTTTTAATAATTTGATCTTCTAAAAATGGCCTAGCAGCATCGTGAATTAAGACTATATCATTTTTGGTTTTTACTCTTTTTTTACGAATACTTTTAAGAGCTATGAAGGCTGATTGCTGACGGGTGATACCGCCGTTAATAATAGTATTTAACTTATGGTATTTTTTTTTAAGGCCTAATATTTCCGATCTATCACCCTTATTTATAACCAAAGTGATTGAGTTTATTAATTGGTTATTTGAGACTGATTTCATTAAATGTTCTAGAGGCGAAACCCCATTAACTTTGAAAAATTGTTTAGATAATTTATTCTTTTTCTTTTTGAAACGTTCGCTTTTTCCTGCAGCTAATATAATAAAATGTATCATGTATTTTTTTTATAAACATAATTTGCCTAATTATTAGGCATAATATATAAATGCTTAAAAATTAGGCAATTAAAATGATTAGTGATACTAATATACATAAGCAAGTCATAAATTCAATTACCTTTCCAATTATAATAATTGATGAGCATAAGCTTATAAATATGGTGAATTCAGCTGCTGAAGATTTTTTTAAATTAAGCTCTAAAGTGTTGTTAAAAAAATCAATCGAAAGCATTCTTCCTTTTTCATCTCCAATTTTATCTTTAATAGATAATTCTCTTAATACAGAAACAACTTTTAAAGAATATAGAGTTGATCTATCAACTCCAATTTCTGGTTCACATAAAGATGTAGATGTTGAGGTAACTCCAGTGATAGGGTCAGACAATTACTACCAAATTATTTTGATAGAGGGCTTTAATGAAAAAAAATTAATACTCCAGAATGAAAATCAGAAAAATAAAATAGCAATGTCAAATATGTCTCAAATTCTTGCGCATGAAGTTAAAAATCCTTTGGCTGGTATTAGAGGAGCTGCACAGATTTTAGAGAAGAATATTGAAAGCAATGAAATTGTTATGACAGATCTTATAATAAATGAAGTAGATAGAATTAAAAGACTGGTAGATAACCTTCAAGTTTTTGATGCATCAACTCCTATTGATTTAAAGCCAATTAATATTCATTCAATTTTACGACATGTTAGAGATGTTATGATTAATTCAAGTGAAAAGAAAATCAAAATAACAGAAGTATTTGATCCTTCAATTCCAGATGTTATTGGTAATGAAGACCAATTGATTCAAGTATTTATTAATCTTATTAAAAACTCAATAGAGGCATTCAGTGATGAATCAGACTCTGATAATGAAATTATCTTATCAACTAATTATGAGCATGGATTCATTATTAAAGAAAAATTAAGTGAAGAAAGAGTAAAATTACCAATTAAAATTTCTGTGATGGATAATGGTCCTGGTATTCCAGCCTCAATATCACAAGAAATCTTTCAACCATTTGTAAGTACTAAGAAAATTGGCCAAGGCGGGCTTGGGTTATCAATAGTTTCCAAAATAGTTAGTGATCATAATGGAACTATTGAGCTTGATTTAACTGATCAAGGAACAAAATTTATTATTAGATTAATGGCGGAGTCATAATATGAGTAACAAAACTTTAATAATAGCTGAGGATGACGAGTCTATTAGATTAGTCACTTCTAGATATCTTCAAGACTTGGGTTATGAAATTTTTATGGCAACTAACCTTAAAGAGCTATGGAAGTTAATTGAAAGCAATAAGGGGGATGTATTGATTACTGATGTAATGCTTCCTGATGGAGAGCTTTTTGATATTTTACCCCAAATAGTTGAATACAGAGAGAACCTACCTGTAATTGTAGTTAGTGCGAAAAATAATTTGCAAACAGCAATTTCTGCAACAAGGCAAGGAGCTTATGAGTACTTGCCTAAGCCATTTGATTTAGATGAGCTTCAAAAGCTGATCAAGAAAGCATTAGAAAGCAAACAAAACCTTAAAAACA
>AACY020300234.1_pt1 | contig 20818 bp, 19 predicted proteins | sample 267378 | NCBI WGS metagenome assembly AACY02 (sample SAMN02954345, study PRJNA13694) | marine metagenome | biome: aquatic; feature: ocean; material: water; isolation source: isolated as part of a large dataset composed predominantly from surface... | reverse complement strand
GGCCCACGATTGCTGCAGCGGAAGGTCCCCACGTGCACATCCGGTACGGACGGGCCCAGGCCGATCTCGACGGGCTCATCACCGACACCCTCCACGCCTGGGACATCGCCATCGCGGCGTTGGTATCCGCACACTCCACCGATGCCGACCCGGATTCGCGAATCGACCTCGATGCGCCCTCCCGTAGGCGAGGCAGCACCGTGCGGGACGTACTGCTCAGCATCGGCGAGTGGCCGCACGGTGTGAGCCTGGCCGACCGGCGTGAGGCGGCGGCCCGCGCAGACACCACTCCACCACCTCAGCGACTCATCGATGCCGAGATCGCGCAGCGCTACGCCGATGCAGACGTCGATCGGATCGCCGCGGCCTGGCGTAGCGCACGCGACGCGATCGAAGCGTGGGCACCGTACGCCCCCGACGAAGCTGCCGCACCCATCGGTGGACCGCTCGGCGTCGTACCCCTGGGCACCATGGTCGGTGCAGGAGCGGTGGCGATTCAGCGCACCGTCAACGACAGCGGATTGATCAGCGACACGGGCATCGATGCATCACCGCTGTCACGCATCGCCCTGCATTCCCTGATCGACAGCGTCGGGGCGGTATGCGCCCAGGCCCCCGGGGACGGTGATTACCGGTTGGCGATCACCACCCCCGACATCGAGATCGGAGTATGTGCCGCACCGGGCTCATGGCACCTGAGCACCGATGTGTCCGACCTGCCGCGCCTCATCGGTCCCACCGAGATGGTCTGGCAGATCACGAGCGGGGCACGCTCCCCCGTCACCGCACTCGCCCGCCGAGAGATCGAGGTCGTCGACATCGGCGGCCTGATGCGCGTCGCACGGGGCCTGACCATCGCCCCCGACCTACCCGGCGGCGAAGGCCTACGCGCCGTGTTCACCGCGGTCGATGGAATGAATGGGGCCGCGTCCCATATCAGGAACTTATTTGCGCGCCTTCGGCGCGACTAATCTCGTGCCCTGCCAGTCCCGACCCGCACTCACCGTCGACGTCTGCTGCAATCCCGCCGTGGGAGCAGAATCCGAGATGTCCTCAGGCTCGACGTGTCCATCACGACCAGGTTTCGGGGTCAGCAACCACACGACACCGTGATCGTCCAGCGGCCCGATCGCATCCACGAGCGCGTCCACGAGATCGCCGTCGTCCTCGCGCCACCACAGCAGCACCAGGTCGACGACATCCTCCGGGTCCTCGTCCTCGCCGATGAGTTCGACATCCTCAGCAGCGGTGAAGGCTGCCCGCACCTGCTCATCGCAGTCGCCATCGACACCGATCTCCCAGACGACATGACCGGGTTGCACACCCAGCAGCGCCAGCACAGCCGCACCATCGGCGGACACGGTCGAACCTCCCGGTCATTCGCACCGCCGAGCTTCGGCGGTGTGCGTAGTCCATCGGACGCAGCACGACTGCGCAACCGACTTGGCGTTATTACCCGTCAGTTGCCCGATTTGCCGGTCCGTTGACCGTCGTAGCCTCTTCCTCGAACGTACGCAAAGATAGGAAGGGTTCCCACGAGGAACCCCAACCGCGGGCCTATCCACCAGACCGGCCCATCTATCAGAAAGGGCGCTCATGACCGCAGACCCGCTGTTTCGCCCCCAGCCGCTCCTCGCCGGTGGCCTGCCCACCCAATACGTCGACGTCGACCCCGATGAGACCACGGAGTGGACGACATCCCTCGATCAGGTCATCGACGCGGCCGGTCCCTACCGGGCCCGTTACCTCATGCTGGCGCTGTTACGGCGGGCTGCTGAACGCAGTGTCGGCATCCCCAGCCTGCGTTCCACCGACTACATCAACACGATTCCCCCCGAGATGGAACCCTGGTTCCCCGGTGACGAAGCCCTCGAGCGGCAGTTCCGGCGCTATGTGCGCTGGAACGCAGCAGTCATGGTGCACCGCGCTCAACGCCCCGGTGTCTCCGTCGGAGGCCACATCTCCACCTATGCATCGTCGGCATCGCTGTACGAGGTCGGCTTCAACCACTTCTTCCGCGGCCCCGATCACCCCGGTGGTGGCGACCAGCTGTATTTCCAAGGCCACGCCTCCCCGGGGATCTATGCCCGCGCGTTCCTCGAGGGACGACTGACCCAGGAGCAACTCGACGGATTCCGCCAGGAACTGTCCCATCCCGGTGGCGGCCTGCCGTCCTATCCGCATCCGCGCTTGATGCCGTGGTTCTGGCAGTTCCCGACCGTGTCCATGGGTCTGGGCCCGCTCAATGCGATCTATCAGGCTCGATTCAACAAGTACCTGCACCATCGCGGGATCAAGGACACATCGCAGCAGCGGGTCTGGGCGTTCCTCGGTGATGGTGAAATGGACGAGGTCGAGTCCGCCGGTGCGCTCGGCCTCGCCGCCCGCGAGGAGTTGGACAACCTCGTGTTCGTCGTCAACTGCAATCTGCAACGACTCGACGGGCCGGTGCGGGGTAACGGCAAGATCATCCAGGAGCTGGAGTCGCTGTATCGCGGTGCCGGATGGAATGTCATCAAGGTGATCTGGGGACGCAAGTGGGATGAGTTGCTCGCACGCGATCGCGATGGTGCACTCGTCAACATCATGAACTCCACCCCGGATGGCGACTTCCAGACATTCAAGGCCGAGGACGGGGCTTTCGTCCGTGAGCACTTCTTCGCCCGTGACCCGCGAGCGTTGAAGATGGTCGAGGACTGGAGCGATGAGGAAGTCTGGTCCTTGCAGCGCGGCGGCCACGACTACCGCAAGGTCTATGCCGCATACAAGGCTGCGGTCGAGACGACAGGGCAGCCGACGGTGATCTTGGCCAAGACCATCAAGGGCTACACCCTCGGTTCGCACTTCGAAGCGCGCAACGCCACCCATCAGATGAAGAAGCTCACCCTGGACGACCTGAAACTCTTCCGCGATCGCCTGCAGATCCCGATCAGCGATGCCGAACTCGGCGATGGTGTACTGCCGCCGTACTTCCACCCCGGAGCCGACGACGAGACGATGCGCTACATGCTCGATCGACGTCGCCGGCTCGGTGGCTCGATCCCCGAGCGACGTGTTCGCGCCAAGCCGCTGCCGATGCCCGATGCGAAGACCTACGACGTCGTCCGCCGCGGATCCGGCAAGCAGCCGGTGGCCACGACGATGGCTTTCGTCCGGTTACTCAAGGACCTGATGCGCGATGAAGGCATCGGTGCTCGTTTCGTTCCGATCATCCCCGACGAGGCGCGCACCTTCGGCATGGACTCGCTATTCCCGACCGCGAAGATCTACAACCCGCTCGGTCAGCAGTACCTGTCCGTCGATCGTGACCTGGTGCTCAGCTATAACGAGGCCCCCGACGGCCAGATCCTGCATGAGGGGATCAATGAAGCCGGCTCGGTCGCCTCGTTCACCGCCGCGGGGTCGTCGTATTCCACGCAGGGCGAACCCATGATCCCGGTGTACATCTTCTATTCGATGTTCGGATTCCAGCGGACCGGCGATGGATTCTGGGCGGCCATGGACCAGATGGCTCGCGGATTCGTCCTCGGTGCCACGGCGGGTCGCACGACACTCAACGGTGAGGGCCTGCAACATGAGGACGGACACTCCCCGCTGCTGGCATCGACGAACCCGGCGGTGATCGCCTATGACCCGGCCTATGCCTACGAGCTCGGCCACATCGTCGCGGATGGCCTGAAGCGGATGTACGGCGAACATCCCGAGGATGTCTTCTACTACCTCACCGTCTACAACGAGCCGTACGTGCAGCCGGCCGAACCCGACGATGTCGACGCCGAGGGAATCGTGCGCGGCATGCATCGCGTGAGCACCGCACCGGCCGGCGATAGCCCGCGGGCGACACTGCTCGCGTCCGGGGTTGCCGTGCCCTGGGCACTGGAGGCCCAGCGGCTCCTGCGCGAGGACTGGGGCGTGGCCACCGACGTGTGGTCGGTGACTTCGTGGAGCGAACTGCGCCGCGACGGCCTCGCCTGCGATCGGAGCAGACTTCTCGATCCCGACGCCGCACCGGGTGTGCCCTATGTGACGCAGCGCCTCACCGATGCAGCCGCCCCCGTCGTAGGCGTCAGTGATTACATGCGCGCCGTGGCAGACCAGATCGGCCCGTGGGTTCCCGGCGACTACACCACCCTGGGAACCGACGGATGGGGCATGTCCGACACGCGCGGTGCACTGCGGCGACACTTCCTCGTCGACGCCGAATCCATCACCGTGCAGACTCTGTCCCGACTGGCCGCACGCGGGGACATCGATGCGACCCTGGTGCGTAATGCCCTCGAGCGGTACCGACTTGACGACCCGTCGGCTGCCGACGCTGGAAACACCGAAGGAACCGGATAGGAACACCCGATGAGTTCACGCGACCCCAAGCGCTTTCTGCGCTATCTCGAAGCCGAACGCAACGCGGCGATGCTGTATCGCGCGCTCGCCGAAACCACCGATGGCGAACGCCGTGAAGCGCTGCTCGAACTCGCCGATATCGAGGATCAGCACGCCGAGCACTGGCTGGCCAAACTCAGCGAATACGGGGTGAGCATCCCTCCTGCGCCGACAGCCCTCGCCGCCGATGACGCAGCCCTCGTCGCTCGGGCTCGGGCAGCCGGCATGGACGATGTGCTCGCACGGCTCGAGGAGGCCGAGGGCGAGGACGCCGGGATGTACGACGACGAGCCCGAGGCGCTGCCCACGATGCCCACCGATGAACGCGAGCACGCCGAGACATTCCGCCGGCTGCGCACCGAAGGAACCGACCAGCTCGTCCACCCGGAACCGACGCTGGGTTCAGGTGGCGAGATCGACTTCGGTGAGTCATGGCATCGTGCTGACGCATCGGGCAAGTGGCGTGCGGCGATCTTCGGTGTCAGCGATGGTCTGGTGTCCAACACCGCACTGGTCATGGGATTCGCCGGATCGGGAATCGATCGCAGTGTGGTCCTGTTCGCCGGCATCGCCGGACTCCTTGCCGGTGCGTTCTCGATGGCGGCCGGCGAATACGTCAGCATGGCCAGCCAGCGCGATCTGTTCCGACGCGAGATCGACATGGAGGCACGCGAACTCGCCGAGAAACCCGAGGAGGAACAGCGCGAACTCGAGTTGATCTATCGCGCCAAGGGCCTGGATCGGGAAACCGCGAAGAGCACCTCCGCACGCATCATGAGCGACCCCAAGACCGCGCTGGACACCCTCGCCCGCGAGGAACTGGGACTGAATCCCGATGAACTCGGCTCCCCGACCCGAGCGGCCCTGTTCAGCTTCGTCGCCTTCGCCATCGGTGCGTTCGTCGTGGTGCTTCCCTATCTGTTCACCGGTGGCAATCTCGCCCTGGTCATCGCGATCGTGCTCGCCGGGATGGCGATGCTCGTCGTGGGTGGAGCAGTCGGCCGATACTCCGGTCGCGGCACCCTGCATGGAGCATTCCGACAACTCATCGTGGGCACGATCGCCGCGGGAGTCACCTTCGCGATCGGTCGCGTCATCGGCGCGATCACCGGTCTCGATTCCGCCACCCTCGGGTGACCCGCAACGAGGCGGCTCGACGCCTGCAACGCGCCAGCGGCGCACTTGCAACCGCTGCGACGGCGCGGATGGATGAACGCCTGCCGTGGTTTCGCGAGCTACCCGCGGATGAGCGCGCCTGGGTGAGTCTCGTCGCGCAAACCGGCATCGCCGCTTTCGTCGACTGGTTCGGCCATGAAGCCCCCCGCCCCGCGGTCACGGTGGACGTCTTCGACACCGCACCCCGCGACCTCGCGCGCGCCATCTCGCTGGAACAGACGGTGGCGATGGTGCGCTGCACGATCGAGTTGATCGAGGAGCACGTGCCACGCATCGCCGGACCCGAGTCGGCCGATGAGGTGCTCGCTGCGATCTTGACCTATTCCCGCGAGGTCGCCTTCGCGGCCGCCGAGGTCTACGCCCGTGCCGCGGAGGCACGCGGAGCATGGGATGCCCGGCTGGAGGCCCTGGTGCTCGACGGCCTACTCAAGAGCGAGCCCGACCCGTCACTGCCGGCGCGGGCGGCGGCCCTGGGGTGGAGCGCCGATGCCGGCGTGATCATCCTGGTCGGGTCACCACCGCAGGAGCCCGTCGAGGACTCGCTGCGCCGATCCGCCCATCACCACCGCATCGATGTGCTGTCCGGGCTGCACGGGCGCACCCTCGTGGTCATCGCAGGTGCTGCAGCCGGTGCATCGACCTCGATGAGACCGCTCGACCATGCGCGCATCATTCGTGTGCTCGAGCCGCACTTCGGCCCCGGGCCACTCATCCTCGCCGGGCCGGCGATCGGCCTCGCTGAAGCATCCGCCCACGCCATCACAGCGCGCGCCGCCTGGCAGGTCGCCCACGCCTGGCCGAACGCTCCCCGTCCCGTCGCGGCCGCCGAATTGCTGCCCGAGCGAGCGATGGCCGGCGAACCAGGAGCACGGGAAGCCCTGGTGCTCGAGACCTATCGGCTGCTACGCGACACCGACCCGGTGTTGATCGCAACCGCTGCGGTGTTCTTGGAGCAGACCGGCAGCCTAGAGGGAACCGCCCGCGCGCTGTTCGTCCACGTCAACACCGTCCGGCATCGCCTACAACGGATAGAGCACCTCACCGGACGCAGTCCGACCGACCCGCGCGATGCCCTCGCGCTGCGACTTGGGCTGCTGTGGGGTCGTCTCGAGGAATCACCTCGGTTGTAGGGTTCCTCCAATAGGCGAGCGCCAACATTGGCGGCGAGCGCGTCGTGATGGCAGGACCGATGGCGGAAGGGTAAGGCCGTGCTCGTCGTCGTCGCTCCCGGACAGGGGGCCCAGGTTCCCGGCTTCCTCACTCCCTGGCTGGACCTACCCACCGTGACCGAGCGCCTGGAATGGCTGTCCACAGTCGCCGGGGTCGATCTCATCACCCACGGCACCACCTCCGATGCCGACACCATCCGCGATACCGCGATCGCCCAACCGCTGCTGGTCGCTGCGGGCTTGGTGACCCTGCTGGAACTCTTCCCGCATCCGGCCGAGGCCTTCACTCGTATCGGTGCCGGGGCCGGGCACAGCGTCGGCGAGATCACCGCTGCGGCCGCTGCGGGTGTGCTGACCGCAGAACAGGCCATGGTGTTCGTCCGCGAGCGCGGTCGAGCGATGGCCGCGGCGTCGGCCGCAGTCCCCACCGGGATGAGCGCGGTCCTCGGCGGTGACGCCGACGAGGTGTTCGCAGCCGCCGAACGCGCCGGCTTGACACCGGCCAATGTCAACGGCGCCGGACAGATCGTGGTCGCCGGTCGACTCGGTGACCTTGCCGCCTTCGCCGAGAACCCACCCGACAAGGCGCGCGTGCGCCCCCTCGAGGTCGCCGGAGCGTTCCACACCGAATTCATGGCGCCGGCTGTCGATGTCCTGGCCCGTCACGCGCGGGCGATCTCCACCCATGATCCACGCCTGCGGTTGATTTCCAACGCCGACGGTCAGGTCGTTCACGACGGTCGAGACGTGCTGCGCCGCCTTGTCCGACAGGTCGCGCGTCCAGTGCGCTGGGACCTGTGCCAAAGCACGATGACCGACCTGGGAATCACCGCCCTTTTGGAGATCCCTCCGGCAGGAACCCTCACCGGCCTGGCCAAGCGTGCCCTTCCCGGGGTGGAGACTCTGGCGTTGAAGACCCCCGATGACCTCCCCGCAGCCTGGGACCTCATCGACCGCCATGCGCCCGCCGTCGATTCCCTGTCGACATCACCGAGTTGGCGACTGATCGTATCCCCGAGCAAGGGAACCTTCGCCTACGCAGACGATGTCGCGGCGGCCGTCTCCGGGACCACGATCCCTGCCGGCACGATGATCGGCACCGTGGCGAATCTGCGCGACACGATCGAGGTCACCGCGCCACACGGCGGCGTGGTGGTGGAATGGGTCGTCGAAAACGGCGATCCCGTGTCACCGGGCCAACCCCTGCTACGCCTGCACCCGATCAGTTGATCCTCACCTCCGAAGGAGACGCCCGATGAGCACACCCCTCCGCAGCGCGAAGGGTCACCCGCACGCGCGCATCATGGGCGTCGCGGGCTATCGCCCCGACCGTGTGGTTACCAATGCCGAGGTGTGCGAACGCATCGATTCCACCGACGAGTGGATCCAGGAACGCTCAGGGATCGTCGAGCGCCGCTATGCCGCGCCTGATCAGACCGTGTGCGATCTGGCGTACCTCGCCGCAGAACGTGCTCTCGTCGCTGCGGGCGTATCGCCGACCGAGATCGGCACGGTCATCGTGGCGACGGTCACCCATCCGTATCCCACTCCGTCGGCAGCCGCCGAGATCGCCTACCGGCTGGGCACGAATAAGGCCGCAGCCTTCGACATCTCCGCAGCCTGCGCGGGCTTCTGCTACGGGCTCGCACTCGCCCAGGACCTCGTGCGCGGGGGATCCGCAGAGCATGTGCTGGTCATCGGGGTAGAGAAACTCACCGACTGGATCGATCTCGATGACCGATCGACGGCATTCATCTTCGCCGATGGCGCGGGCGCCGCCGTCGTCGGTCCCTCCGACGAACCGGCCATCGGCCCGGTGGTGTGGGGCTCCGACGGCGAGCAGTACGACGCGATCACGATGACCCAATCGCTGATCGACTATCGCGACAACGGCGGCGAGCGCTTCCCGACCCTGTCGATGCAGGGTCAGCAGGTCTTCCGATGGGCTGTCGCGCATATGGCGAAGACCGCAACACAGTCCCTCGAGGCAGCCGGGGTAACCGCCGATGATCTCGACGCATTCATCCCGCACCAGGCGAACATGCGCATCACCGATGCGATGATCCGAGCACTGAAGCTCCCCGAGCACGTTCCCGTAGCCCGCGATATCGCGACGACAGGCAACACATCTGCGGCCTCGATCCCCATTGCGATGGACCGCATGCTCAGCACCGGGGAGGTGCCGCACGGCGGACTGGCCCTGCTCATCGGTTTCGGTGCCGGCTTGTCCTATGCCTCCCAGGTCGTCCGCCTGCCCTAGAGTCCCTGACTACTACCCAACTCCCGAAAGGAATACCCGTGAGCGAGCAGATCCTGTCCGGACTGGCCGAGATCGTCAACGAGGTCGCCGGCGTACCCGTCGACGATGTCCAGTTGGACAAGTCCTTCGTCGATGACCTCGACATCGATTCACTGTCCATGGTCGAGGTCGTCATGGCAGCCGAGGACAAGTGGGATGTGAAGATCCCCGACAGCGAGGTGAAGAACCTGCGCACCGTCGGCGATGCCGTCGACTACATCGCTAAGGCCACGGCCTGACCGTGCCTGACATCGTCGTCACCGGACTAGGTGCCACTACACCTATCGGCGGTGATGTGGAGAGCACGTGGGCGGCGGTGACCCGCGGTGAGTCCGGGGTCGTGACGCTGACCCAGGAGTGGGCTGGCGATCTGCCGGTGCGTTTCGCCGGGGTGCTCGCCGTTGATCCAGGCGAGGTGCTCGACCGGGTCGAGAATCGCCGACTGGACCGATCGCAGGCCTCGGCGCTGATCGCCTCCCGGGAGGCGTGGGCCGATGCCGGCGCCCCCGAGGTGGAGCCTGAGCGCATGGGAACCGTCGTGGGCACCGGGATCGGCGGGGTGATCACCTTGCTCGACGCCTACGACGTGCTCAAGGAACGGGGCCCCTCGCGCATCTCACCGCATACCGTCCCGATGCTGATGCCCAATGGTCCCTCGGCCGTGGTCGGACTCGATCGGCAGGCAGCAGCCGGTGTGCATGCACCGGTCAGCGCCTGCGCATCGGGTGCCGAGGCGATCGTGTGGGGTGCCCGAATGATCACCGACGGCCGCGCCGACGTGGTCGTGGTCGGCGGAACCGAGGCTCCTATCCACCCCCTCACCATCGCAGGCTTCGCCGCGATGCGGGCGTTGTCGACGCGCAACGACGACCCGCCCGCCGCGTCTCGTCCCTATGACCTCGCGCGCGATGGTTTCGTCATGGGCGAGGGTGCAGCGATGCTCGTCCTCGAACGTGGCGACCATGCCCGCGCACGCGGAGCACGCATCTATGCGACGTACGCTGGGGCCGGGATGACCGCGGATGCACATCACATCGCCCAACCCGACCCCGAGGGACACGGTGCCGCCCGAGCGATGCGGGCTGCCATCGAGGCAGCAGGTGCTGCTCCGACGGATGTGGTCCATGTCAACGCGCATGCCACCTCGACCCCGCAGGGAGACATCGCCGAAGCTGTCGCGATCCGAGCAGCTCTCGGCGAGAACGCGGCAGCGATCGTGTCGGGCACGAAGTCGATGACCGGCCACACGCTCGGCGCCGCTGGTGCTCTCGAGGCGCTCTTCACGGTGCTGGCACTGCACCATCGTGTCGCACCGCCGACGATCAACATCGACGAACTCGATCCCGACATCCGGTTGAACGTCGCCGCGAACACCGCGCGTTCACTTCCCCAGGGAGATCTCGTGGCTGTGAACAACTCCTTCGGCTTCGGCGGTCACGATGTCGCCGTGGCTTTCCGGTCTGCCTCATGACCGACGTGGTCACCACGAACGAACTCGATCCGCGATCACCCCGGGTACGACTCGAGCAGTTCTTCGATCCGGGAACTTTCACCACCATCACCCCCGAAGACGACAGCGGTGTCCTCGTCGGAGTGGGCCGCGTCGATGGGCACAACGTCGTGGCGTTCGCCACCGACCCCACCGTGCAGGGTGGCGCGATGGGTGAGGCGGGATGTCGAGCGATTGTCACCGCCTATGACCGCGCATTCGCCGACTCCTGCCCGGTCGTGGGGATCTGGCACTCCGGAGGTGCTCGGTTGCGCGAAGGCGTGGCGAGCCTCGATGGAGTGGGGCGCGTGTTCGCAGCGATGACGCGGATCTCTGGGAAGGTCGCCCAGATTTCCATCGTGCTCGGACCTGCCGCCGGTGGTGCGGCTTACGGACCGGCACTGACCGACATCGTCATCCTGGGGCCCGAGGGTCGCATCTTCGTCACCGGTCCCGAGGTGATCCGATCGGTGACCGGCGAACAGGTGGACATGCTGCGTCTGGGCGGCCCCGATCCGCATGGTCGACGAAGTGGTGTGGTGCACATCGTCACCGATACCGAACGCGCCGCACTCGATGAGGGTCGTCGAGTTGCTTCTCTCCTCGGAGCACAGGGCTCACTCGACCTAGCCGCTGTCGATGACCGCGACCTTGCTGATCTGCTGCCCGAATCGAGCCGGCGCGCCTATGACGTGCATCCACTGATCGAGGGCCTTCTCGACGAGGGTTCCGCGGTCGAACTGCACGCACGATGGGCACCGAACATCGTCGTCGCCCTCGGCCGCCTCGGTGGGCGCACCGTCGGTGTCGTCGCCAATAACCCGCTGCGACTGGGCGGCTGCCTCGATTCGTCCAGCGCGGAGAAGGCCTCGCGCTTCGTGCGCATGTGTGATGCACTCGCCGTGCCCCTCGTCGTCGTCGTCGACGTGCCCGGCTATCTCCCCGGTGTCGGGCAGGAATGGGACGGAGTCGTGAGACGCGGCGCGAAACTCCTGCATGCGTTCGCCGAATGTGTCGTGCCCCGTGTCACGGTGGTCACCCGCAAGGCCTACGGCGGCGCCTACGTCGCGATGAACTCCTCGTCGCTGGGCGCGACCCGGGTCTTCGCCTGGCCACAGGCCGAGGTCGCGGTCATGGGGTCGGTCGCCGCGGTGCGCATTCTGCACCGACGTCGCCTGGCGGAGGCCAGCGATGAGGAACTGCGGGCACAACTCGAACTCGAACTCGCCGCCGAACACGAGGTGATCTCCGGTGGCATCGGCCGCGCACTCGATATCGGCGTGGTCGACGAAATCGTCGAGCCACGCGAAACCCGTCGGCGCATAGCGCAGGTACTGCTCGACACCCCCGGCGCCCGAGGAGCACACGGCAACATCCCGCTGTAGCCGGCTACACCCGGCTACACGACGTGATGCAGCACCCGAATCGGGGTGTCGGAGGTAGCTACCCGATACGGCTCGAGTTCGACATCCCATGCGTCCCCCAGCAGGTGCGCGAGCCCCTCGGCCAGATCGACGCCGTGTTCGCGCGCACCATCGATCGCCGCACGAACCCGGTCCTCGTGAAGATAGATGTCACCGTGCACTCCGATCGTCGCTCGGAACAGTCCCAGGCTCGGTGTATAGGCGTATCGCTCGCCTTCACGATCGGAGGCGAATTCCTCGACCACTTCGAACAGGGTGTCTGGCATCACCCGAAGTGCCGAGGCGATCCGGGCAGCGCTGCCGGCCGGTCCGCGCCAGTTCGCCACCGCTCGAAGAGTGCCCGGTGCGACAGGCTGAGGCCCGAAATCCAGATCCGGGGCCTGCCGGGCAAGGACATCGCGAAGCGCCCAGACCACATGCGGAACGATGGCACGCGGAACGGCATGCACCATGATGACCCCACGGGCGGTACCTGCAGAGCTTGTCAACGACGACATGGTCACCTCCGATCGAGTGTCGCCTTCCCCTGCGTCCTCGATCACCGGTTGACCTGGGGCAAGGATAGCCTGTGCGCGTGTCGGATGGCTCCCCTGCTCGCTCTCCCGCACGCTCGGGTGCCCGAGACATCGCCCTGATCGCCTCTTTCACCGCCTTGATCGCCGTTCTCGGCCTGCCCGGGGCACTGACCCTGGCCAGCGGTGTCCCCATCACCTTGCAGACCCTCGGGGTGATGCTGGCCGGATCGATCCTGGGTCCACGCAGGGCCATGGCCTCGGTCGCGCTCCTCCTCGTCCTCGTCGCCCTCGGCCTGCCCCTGCTGGCCGGTGGACGCGGCGGGTTGGCCGTATTCGCCGGGCCGAGTGTCGGCTATCTCATCGGTTGGATCGTCGGAACCGGGGTCATCGGCTGGCTGGTCACGATGAAGCTGCCCCGCTATCCGCTCTGGTGGGGTGCCCTAGCCAATGTCATCGGTGGCATCGCCGTCGTCTATGCCATCGGCATTCCTGTCCAGGCCTTCGTCCTGGGCACCTCCGGCGTCGTCGCAACGGCCATCGCCGCCACGGTGTACCTGCCCGGTGACGCCATCAAGGTCGTGATCGCCACGATCGCAGCCGCCGCCGTGCACCGGGCCTACCCGGATCTACTCGCCACTCACCGGGTTCACTCGTGACGGACTTCGACGTGACGGACGTGGATGCGGCATTCGCCGCCATGCAGTCCCACCAGGCTTATCTGGCTGCCCCGTCGTCTGTGGATCCCACCGAACGACATCGGCTCCTCGACTTGATCGCACCCGATCACATCGGCGTGTTCAGTTCCGGTTCCACATCGGCACCTCGCTGCATCGTTCGATCCTGGGATTCATGGCGTATGAGCTTCGCTGCCATCGATTCCCGCATGGGAGTCCACGCCGGAGAAACGATCGAATTGATCGGATCTGCGTCCTCCACCATGGTCCTCTTCGCGGCGATGCACGCCTTGCACCACGGGGCGATCCCCATGGTGAACGCCTCCGCTCGGCCCCTCCGCGGGCATCCGGATGCAGATGTGGTGCACGCGGTGCCCACAGCCATCGATGACGTCCTCGATCAGGTCATCGATGGTGAACGGCGCGCACCGCGACTGGTCGTAACCGCTGGCGCGACTGCCCCTGAGGCTCTGTGGCGCAAGGCCGAACGTGCCGGGGTGGAAATGGTGGAGTACTGCGGTGCCGCCGAGACCTCCTTCATCGCCTGGCGTCGCGCGCCCGGCGCCTTCGAGCCGGTTCCCGGCTGCAATATCGACATCCGCGATGGATTCATCTGGGTGAATTCGCCCTTCCTGGCAGTTGGATACCTCGATTCGATGATCGGACCCATGCGTCGCCAGGGTGACTGGGTAACCGTGGGCGACATGGGCGATTTCGACACTCGCGGCGGACTCATCCTGCGCGGTCGTGGCGATACCGCGGTGACCACAGCTGGGCACACTGTCCTCGTCGAGGACGTCGAAGCCGCTCTGCGCCGCATCACCGGTGTCGATGACGTTGCCGTCATCGGTATCCCACACGATCGCCTCGGCGAGGTCATCGCAGCAGTTCACGTAGGTTCAGCGACGTCGGAACAACTGCGCCATGCCGCGCACGCCCTACCCGATCCTGCGCGACCTCGTTTGTGGATACAACGCGAGGAACTACCACGCCTGCCCGGCGGCAAAGTAGATCGACGCACGCTGCAGATCCAACTGACTCAGACTCAAACTCGGGTTCAGGTACGGGGTCGATGATGGCGACACCGGTCATCATCGCTGCTCGTCGCACCCCGATCGTCAGCGCGCACGGCCCCCTCGCAGCGATTCCGGCGTCCGATCTGGCTGCTCACGTGTGGCGGGCACTGCGCGAGGAACGTCCCACTGTCGAACCCGACGATGTCCTGCTGGGCATGGCCCGTGGACCTGGGGGGAATCCCGCCCGAGTCTCCGCCCTCAGCGCAGGATGGCCCTGCACGGTGCCGGCCGCCACCATCGATCGCCAGTGCGGCGCAGGTCTCGATGCGATCTGCCTCGCCGCAGCGGAGATCGCCAGCGGTGCAGCCACGGCAGTCGCGGCGGGCGGGGCCGAGAGCGCCAGCGCAGCCGAACCCGGGCGCGCATCCTTCGCTCCGGTGGAATTCGGCGATCCGGATATGGGTCCCGCCGCTGAAGACCTCGCCCGCCTGAGAAACATCAGTCGGGGACGCCAGGACGACTATGCACGGCAATCCCACGATCGCGCTGTCGCGGCACAGGATCGGGATTTACTGGCCGACGAACTCGTCGCCGTCGGCGACGTGGCCGGTGACCGGCGTATCAAGCGCCGCCCACCGGAACTCTTTCCACGGGCGCCGGGGGTGTTCTCCGCGGATGGCACCGTCACTGCAGCGAACTCCTGCCCGATCAGCGATGGGGCCGCCGGCGTGCTCATCGTCGACGACGATGTTCGGGTCCGACTCGGCGTTCCCGGGCTCGCCGTCCGAGCATGGGCACGCGCGGGGGTCGATCCGCGCTGGCCAGGTGTCGGACCCACCCCTGTGGTCCACTCGGTATTGCAGCGCACGGGGTGGCATCTCGACGACATCGATCGCATCGAGATCACCGAAGCCTTCGCGGCCCAGGTACTGGCGGTTCTTGATGATCTCGGTCTCGAACAACACGATCCGCGCATCTGCGCTGAGGGCGGCGCCATCGCCTTCGGCCATCCCTGGGGAGCATCCGGTGCGGTCCTCGTCGTGAGACTGTTCAGTGCCCTGGTGCGCCAAGGCCTCGGTAGACGAGGTCTGGCAACCTGTGCGATCGGTGGTGGACAGGGCATCGCCCTCGCAGTGGAACGAGTCGGACCATGATCGAGTTCGAGCACGTTACGCACCGATTCGGCGACCGCACCGTACTGATCGACATCTCCTGTGGACTATCGCAGCAACGCATCGGGATCATCGGTGCCAATGGTTCTGGCAAATCCACACTGGCTCGCATGATCAACGGCCTCGCGAATCCAACCGAGGGTCGTGTCCTCGTCGATGGACTCGACCCCGCTCAGCACGGACGCGAGGTACGCCGCCGGGTTTCCTTCCTGTTCTCCGATCCCGACGCCCAGATCATCATGCCGACGGTGGGTGAGGACATCGCGTTCTCACTGCGTCGACACAAACTCACTCACGACGAGTTGGCCGCGCGCACCGAGGCGATCGTGGACACCGTCGGCCTATCCGGCTACATCGAGCATCCAGCGCATCTCCTGTCCAGCGGGCAGAAACAACTCCTGGCCCTGGCCACAGTCCTGGTGACCGAACCGGACATCCTCGTCGCCGACGAGCCCACGACCCTGCTCGACCTGCGGCACACCCGCGAGATCGCTGGCTTGCTCGCAAGCTTGTCCCAGCAGGTGATCGTGGTAACTCACGACCTGGATCTCATCATGGATTTCGAGCGGGTCCTCGTCATCGACGATGGCCGGATCGTCGCCGATGGCGATCCAAGCGAATGCGTGCACTTCTATCGCCGTTCGATGGGGGTTCGATGATGGCTGCTGCCATGATCGGCGTGTATCGCCCCGGCACCTCGCTCCTGCACCGCCTGCCAGCCGGGCTGAAACTCTTTGGGCTGCTGCTGTTCACGACCGCGCTGCTGGTCTGGCGCGCACCGACGACGGTCGCCATAGGCCTCGCCATCATCGTCTGTCTCTATGCTCTCGCCGGTTACTCGCCGCGAGTTCTGCTCACCCAGGTGTGGCCGCTGCGCTGGATCGTCGTGTTGCTCGTGCCGTTCCAATGGTGGTTGGGAGGGTGGCGGTCGGCCGTTGCCATCGTGGGTACGCTCATTCTCGCTGTTGCCGCAGCCGGACTGGTCAGTCTCACCACCCGCATCGTGGACCTGCTGGCCGTCCTCGATCGAGTCCTGTCTCCCCTTCGGCGCGTGGGTGTCGATCCTGAACGCATCAGCCTGCTCATCGCCCTGTCGATCCGGGTCGTGCCGGTGATGCTGGACTTGGTGAACACCGTCCGAGAGGCCCGCCGCGCCCGAGGTGCCGAACGCAGTCTGCGAGCCTTTGCGACACCGGTCGTCGTGCGCACCGTCGGCTATTCGCAGCGACTCGGCGATGCCCTCATCGCACGCGGTATCGATGACTAGTGCATCGACGACTAGGGCGCGTTATCGGCCAGGCGTTGCGCAGTCAGCGGATCATCGAAGGCAGCAATCGTTGCCTTCGTTTCCGCCGCGAGTGCCGCATCACGAGTGACTCGGTCAATGCGCGACAGCGCTGCTTTGAGATCCCGCACGCTGCGCTCGGGTAGATCCGCCAACCGCTGCGCGAGGCCGATAGCTGCGTCGCGCACCGCTTCATCGGGGACCACCTGGTAGGCGACTCCCCAGTCCTTGAGCATCTGCGCATCGATTCGCTCACCGAGCAACAGCAGCTCCCGGGCTTTGAAGTCCCCCACGACGCGGGGCAGGATCGCGGTCACCGCTCCGGTGGGAAATAACCCGAGGCTCATCTCCGGGAAGAACCCCCTGGTGCTGGTCCCCGCCACGACGAGATCGGCGTCGAGCACCCACTCCAGGCCCCCACCTACCGCCCAACCGCGAACCCCCACGACGACCGGATGCGCCCCATCCATGATCAATCGGGTGACGTCCTGCAATCGCTCGACGAATGCGCGATTCGCGTCAGGACCTGCCGTATGCGAGGCCGCATCATGCAGGTCGTCACCAGCACAGAAGGACGTGCCCGCACCCGTCAGGACGATCGCGCGCACTGCTGAACTTCCCTGTGCGGACTCCAGCGCATCGTACAGGTCCTCTACGAGTTCGGGAGTGATGGCGTTGAGGCGTCGGGGTCGATTGAGGGTGATCACCCGCACCGCACCGAGATCCTCGGTCATGATTACCGTCATCGCCGAACCACCCTCCGCGTCTTTCCTTCCGTGCGAGGCAGTGTTCCATGCTCGACCAGGGTGATCGTCGCCGTCACGCGCAGGTCCCGTTGCGCGGTGCGCCCGATTCGGTCCGCAATGACCGCAGCTTCGTTCCCTGACGCCCCGATTCCTGCCGCGAGTTCCACTTCGAGTGGCAGTCGGTCATAGGGGCCGGGACCCTCGAGCACGATCCGATACTCCCCCGATGTGCTGGTCTCCCCGGTCACGAGAGCGGCCACGGATGAGGGGAACACGTTCACTCCGCGCACCACGACCATGTCGTCTGCGCGACCGGAAACGCGCAGTCGAGGTGCGGTCCGCCCGCACGCGCAGGGATCGAGTGCGGTGAGCGTGATGATGTCCCCGGTTCGAAACCTCACCAGCGGCTGGCATTCCCGGGACAGGTGCGTCAGCACCAGTTCGCCGGAGGTTCCCGCCTCCCAGGGGAGCACATCACCGGTCTCCGGATCGACGATCTCCGGATGCAGCACATCAAGTGCGACGAAGTGCAGATCCATGTGATGCTCGCACTGGCCCGCGAAATTGCACATGACGTCGGTAACCCCGTAGTTGGAGTTGCGTGCGGCAAATCCCCAGGTCGCTTCGATCCGATCTCGGAAGCCGGGAACATCCAGTGCGGCTTCACCACCGAACAGACCCAGCCGCAACCCGAGCGTTGCCGGATCGATGCCCATCTCCTGCGCGACCTGTTCGAGCACAGCCGGATAACTCGGGGTGCACGATATCGCCGTGATACCGAGTTCGCGGATGGTGCGCAGGAGCAACTGCGGATTGCCGACGCCGAAAGGGACCACCGTGGCACCGGTTGCTTCCAGTGTGGTGTGGTCGGTGAAACCCCCCATCCACATCTGGTAGTTCAAGCAGTGCGCCACGACATCTCCGGGGCGAAGTCCCGATGCGGACTGGGCTCGCGCACCGACGATCGCGGTCTGCTCGGCATCGACTGCAGACAGCGCGAGATTCATCGCCTCCCCGGTCGTACCACCGGTGCGATGCACCCGTCGGACCTGATCGGGCGGGGATGCCAGGTAGTCACCGAATGGTGGATGATCGCGTTGGCTCGACCTCAGCATCTCCTTGTCCACCAGGGGTAGGCAGCCAAGATCCTCGAGCGACTCCAGAAGATCGAGCCCATCCCACAAGCGCTGATAGAGACGAGAGTGGTTGCGTACATAGTCTCGCTGCGTGCCCCACAACTGCTGTCTGTGGCCGGCGAGATCGACGAGTGAAGCGAAATCGGCCCGCTCGATCAAGCCGCCTGTCGACGTCACTGCGGCAGGCCCAGATCCCGGGCGATGAGCATGCGCTGCACCTCGTTCGTTCCCTCACCGATCTCGAGGACCTTCGCATCACGATAGAACCGGCCGACGGCGTATTCGTTCATGAAGCCGTAGCCCCCGAACACCTGGGTCGCCCATCGCGAGTTCTCCATCGCCGCATCCGAGGAATGCAGTTTCGCGATGGCTGCCTGCCGCTTGAAGGGTTCGTCGGCGAGCATCCGCCATCCTGCGTCGTAGTAGGCCAGACGCGCCGTGTGGGCGCGCACCTCCATATCGGCGATCAGGAAAGCAATCGACTGGTAATGACCGATCGGATTCCCGAAGGCCTCGCGCTCACTCGCATAGCGAACCGATTCATCGACGCATCCCTGAGCGAGGCCGGTCGCCAACGCGGCGATCGCGATACGGCCTTCGTCGAGGATCTGCAGGAACTGCGCATACCCGCGCCCCTGCTCGCCCAGCAGGTTGTCGGCAGGAACCCGGCAATCGGCGAAGGACAACTCGTGGGTGTCCGAGGAGTTCCAGCCGACCTTGGAATATGCCGGTGCAACGACGAGTCCCGGCGTGCCGGCCGGCACGATGATCGTGGAAATCTCCGGTCGGCCGTTGTCCTTCGTCCCCGTGACGCAGGCGACGGTGATCAACCCGGTGATATCGGTGCCGGAATTGGTGATGAACGCCTTCGAACCGTTGATCACCCATTCGTCGCCTTCGAGTCGCGCGGTCGTGCGCATTCCACCCGCATCCGAGCCACTTCCCGGTTCGGTCAGGCCGAATGCTCCGAGCATTTCCCCACGGGCGAGGGCCGGTAGCCACTGCTGCTTCTGCTCCTGCGTCCCGAACCGATAGATCGGCATGGCACCCAGCGACACCGCCGCCTCGAGAGTGATCGCCACCGATGAATCGACCCGGGCGATTTCCTCCAGCACCAGGCACAGGGCGAAGTAGTCCCCGCCCATGCCGTCGTATTCCTCCGGGAAGGGGATGCCGAACAGCCCCATTCCCCCCATCGCCTTGACGATGTCATAGGGGAACTGGTGATCGCGATACATATCTGCGATGACCGGAGCGATGGCGTCACGGGCGAACTCCGCAACAGTCTGGCGTAGATCCTCATACTCCGACGGAAGCCGATGATTCATGATCCTTCTCCCTGCTCGACGGATTGCTGCATCGCACGGACTACCCTCGACGGGCTGGGGCGTCCTAGCTGTTCGGCCATCCAGGCACTCGTTGATGCCAAGGCTGACAGATCGATTCCGGTGTGCACGCCGAGCCCATCGAGCATGAACACCAGATCTTCGGTGGCGAGATTCCCCGTCGCGGATTTCGCATAAGGGCATCCACCCAGCCCACCGGCCGAGGAATCGACGATCGTGATGCCACCTTGAAGTGCCGCGAGGGTATTGGCCAACGCTTGTCCGTAGGTGTCATGGAAGTGCACTGCCACCCCGGAGAGGTCGATCTCCCGCGCCACCAGAGCATCGAGCACGGCACGGACATGACCGGGGGTTGCGACACCGATGGTGTCACCGAGACTGAACTCGGTGCATCCCATATCTCGCAGTGTCGCAACGGCATCGGCGACTCGCTCGGGAGATACCGCTCCTTCCCACGGGTCGCCGAAACACATCGACAGATAGCCGCGCACCGGGATGCTCTCGCCTCGAGCACGTGCCACAACCGCGTCGAACATCCCCCACTGCTCGTCATAGGAGCGGTTCAGGTTCGCCTGCGCGAAGGCTTCAGTGGCACTGGCGAACACTGCGATATCCCGGACCCCGCACCCCAGCGCCCGATCGAGTCCTCGTTCATTGGGAACCAGCACCGGATACCGAACTCCGTCGACACGATCGAGGCTCGCGATCAATTCGGCGGAATCAGCCAATTGCGGAACCCACTCGGGGCGGACGAAACTCGTCGCCTCCACGATTGACAATCCAGCGGCAGCGAGCCGGGCGATGAACTCAGCCTTGACCTCGACCGGCACCACCGCCGCCTCGTTCTGCAATCCGTCTCGAGCGCCGACCTCCCAGACGGTGACCGAAGGAGGTACGTCATCAAGCGGGAAGGACATCGGCAGACCGACATCGAGTGCGCTCATGTCCCCTGCCCTTCGCTCAGTTCGAGATCGATCAGTTCCTCATCGAG
>AACY020299683.1_pt1 | contig 20832 bp, 24 predicted proteins | sample 267378 | NCBI WGS metagenome assembly AACY02 (sample SAMN02954345, study PRJNA13694) | marine metagenome | biome: aquatic; feature: ocean; material: water; isolation source: isolated as part of a large dataset composed predominantly from surface... | reverse complement strand
TTTTTCCGATTAAAGTGAAGTAATCATCCAGGGTAACCGAGGCATTGCGACGCAATTCCTTATCACGGTATAAGGGGCCGATGGTATCGGTTTGATTGAGCAAAAGAACCGCACTTTCGGCGAGAAAGGAACTGTAAGTTAAGGCCGCAATGGCGTAGTGTTCCTGGGCGTTAAGCTTCGAAAGCGGCTTAGTTACTCCGTATTTACTAAAATGAACGGCGAGGTGGGGGTATTGTTTAAGGGTCTTCCCCAGTTCCACGAAGGGGAAGGCCTCATCGGTGTGGGGATGTTGAACTATGGCGAATTGCAAACTGCCACTTTCCTCGTCCGCTTTGCGACGCTTTAGCCGGTAAATTACCATGGGCGATTTGCTTCGCGAATCCACGGCGTAGTAGAAACTGCGTACGTTGTGGAAATACAGGCGGGCATCGGCGCTGGTGGCAAAGGAAACCTGGCGGTAATCGACCGGTTTCGGATGGGGAGCAAACAAGAACGACAAACCCAATAAAAGCACTACGAAAAGAAAAAGGGCCCGCGCGGCGGGATTCACCTTTTTCCATTTTTGAATAAGATTGCGCATGGGGAAAAAACATTGTTGACCAACGATAGTTTTAGCCTACTACAGATGAAAGAAGCAAACATCATCGGCAGCGGTATGGCCGGAATGGCAACGGCGGCGCGTTTGGCATCCCAGGAGTACCGGGTAAGGGTATTTGAGCAAAATGCCTATCCCGGAGGCAAGGTTACCACCACTGGTGATGACCATTACCGTTTCGATGCCGGACCGAGTTTATTTACCCTTCCTGAGTTGGTTGATGACCTAATCCGTTCGGTAGGAAAGGAACCGCGGCACTATTTCCACTACCGGCGCAAAGAAATTGCCTGTCGCTACTTTTGGGAAGACGGCACGGAATTAACGGCCTGGGGGGATCGCGAGCGTTTTGCCGAGGAAGTGGAGCAGGTTTTGGGCGTGAAAGGCCAAATGGTGATTGATTATTTGGCGGACGCCAAACGTATATATCGCTATACCACCCCGGTATTTCTTGAGCGTTCTTTACACGTGTTGAAAAGCTTTCTAAACGCAGAAACTTTCCGGGCCATCGGGCAAATGCACCGTTTGCACCTCTTTGGTACCCTGCATGAAACGAACCGGAAAAAGCTCGGCCATCCCAAGCTGGTGCAACTCTTTGATCGCTTTGCCACCTACAACGGAAGCAGTCCCTATCTCAGTCCCGGGGTCATGAGCAGCATTCCTCATTTGGAGCATAATGTGGGCACTTTTTATCCGGAGGGCGGGCTGCATACGGTAACCCAAACCCTTTACCAATTGTGTCGGGACTTGGGAGTGGAGTTCCGCTTTGAAGAACGGGTAAACCGAATCCGCATCAGCGGGAAAAAAGCCGAAGGGGTGGAGACTGAGAAAGGCTTTTATCCCGGATTGACGGTAAGCAATATGGACATTGTGCCCACCTACCGCCGGTTGATGCCGGAACAAGCCGCCCCGGAGCAAACTCTGGCCCAGGACCGTAGCAGTTCAGCTCTGATCTTTTACTGGGGTTTGAAACGCCAGTTTCCCGAACTCGATCTGCACAATATCTTTTTCAGCGAAGATTACCGAGCGGAGTTTGCGGCCATTTTTGAGGAAAGGACCGTAAGCGATGATCCCACGATTTACCTTAATATTTCCAGCAAGGAAGATCCCGATCACGCTCCGGCAGGGGGTGAAAATTGGTTTGTGATGTTGAACGTTCCAGGCAATCGGGGCCAGGATTGGGACAGCCTTATTTCCCATTTGCGTTCCCTTACCCTGGCCAAGTTGAGTCGGCGGCTGGGGGTGGCCATTGAGCCCTTGCTGGCCTACGAGGAAGTCCTCGACCCGCGCAGTATCGAGGCCAAGACCGCTAGCTATCAGGGCTCGTTGTACGGGGCAAGCAGCAACAACCGCATGGCCGCATTTTTACGGCATCCCAATTTTACCCGCAAGATCAAAGACCTTTACTTTTGCGGGGGTTCGGTACACCCGGGCGGTGGCATACCTTTGTGCCTCCTCAGTGCCAAGATTACCACAGGATTGATCCGTGATGCAAAAGCTTAGAGATCTCACCCGCCGCTATGGCATGTGGGCCCTTATCGTTCTCCACTTGCTGGGCTGGTTTACCATTCTGGTTTGGGATCCCAGTTTTGCACGCTTTACTCCCTTGAATCTGCTGTTTTCGGCGGCCGTATTGGTGCTGAACGATGAGAAAGGGCGAGGATCGCGGACGGCTTTCTTTGTTTTTTGCTTTTTGGTGGGTTACGGAGTGGAGCTATTGGGTACCAAAACCGGTGTTCCCTTTGGCGAGTATCGCTACGGGCCCAATCTGGCCCCCTTGCTGGCCGGGGTTCCCCTGGTAATTGGCCTCAACTGGTTCTTGCTGGCCTTTGCCAGCTTCCGGGCCTGGCAGAATTTAGCGGCACCCTTTCTGCTGCGGGCGCTCCTGGCGGCGGCCACTATGGTCTTTCTCGACCTTTTTATCGAACCGGTGGCTGGCCCTCTGGATTACTGGTATTGGCAGAGAGGTGAAATTCCGCCCATGAACTACCTGGCCTGGTTCGGGGTTTCTCTTCTGATGCAAGGATTTGGCTACTATGCTTTACCGGTGCGAAACAATCCGATAGCCCCGGTTTACTTGATCGTGGTATTGTTTTTTTTTCTTGGATTGAATTTGATGTTATGAATTGGTACTGGACGGCCCTGATAATTTTTGCCACCTTCTGGGTGATGGAATTCGTGGCTTGGGCCACGCATAAATATGTGATGCACGGATGGCTGTGGTCACTTCATCGCGATCACCACCTCAAGGACCCGGGCTTCTTCGAAAAAAACGACGCCTTCTTTCTCATTTTCGCGGTACCCAGTTGGCTATGCATCATGCTGGGGATGATGTTCCAGGCCCCCATTTCGGTGGCCGTAGGCTTTGGTATTGCCGTTTACGGCTTCGCTTATTTTCTGGTCCATGAAATTCTGATTCACCGCCGCTTAAAGTGGTTCAAGCAACCCCGCAACCTGTACCTGAGGGCGATCTTAAGGGCTCACCGCATGCACCATCGCCATCTTAAAAAAGAAGAAGGGGAGAGCTTCGGAATGCTGATCATCCATCCCCGCTACCTCGAACAGGAAAGGCAGGCGCTGGCCAAAGAAAAGGCCAAAATGGCGCAGGCCTAGCCCGGGAGCATTTGGCTTGGGCTCCTGGACCTTGATCTCTAAGGGGAAGTGGGGGTGGAGCTTGTTTCGAGGAGTTGGGTCGGTCAAATAGGGGAGTCGCGTTATTTTCTCTCCAACTTTTCAGGAAGCAGAGAAATCCCCGCCCCGGTAAAGGGCTATTTCCGCTTTAGGATACGGTTACCGAAAAAGGGGCTTCCGCCAACTGCACCTGCACGTGCTGCTGTGTGGAAGTAGAAAGGGAGAGCCCTTTGAAGTCGGCCTTTACCGGATAGCGCTTGTGATTGCGGTCCACCAAAACCACCGTTTTCATAGACCGGATGGGGAAATCCAGGAAATAGCGCACCCCGTAGATCAGGGTGGCCCCAGACTTGAGTACGTCATCAATAACCACAATGTGCTTGTCTTCCAGTTCCGCTTCCGCGGGATGTAATTTGGCGGGATAGGTCAGGGGATCTTCCTTGTGGACTTCCAGGCGATATAGACTGCATTGGAGGGGACTGACCGCCTCCAATTTTTCCTTTAGTTTTTCGGCCAGCCGAAAGCCCCGGTCGGCAATACCCGCCAATACCACCGCTTCCTGATCGTAGTATTCCTCGTAAATCTGCCAGGCCATGCGAACGATTTTGTCCTCTACCTGGCGGTGATTGAGCACTTCAGTGGGCTTGCGATCCATAGGGTAAAATTACGAAGCTTTTAGCAGCCAAATAAAGAGTTCGCGTCCTTGCCGGGGTGGGATGCTGTTGTAGCAAGGCTCCAGTTTGTAAAGCTTGAAATGGGGCAAAAACAAATCCCGGTACTCCTGCTCTGATCCGCCAAAGGGAGGGCCTTGCTCGGTTAGGGGAAAGTTGAAGAGCAGGCCCACCAGCATGCCCCCGGGCCGCAACAAGCTGGCGCAATGTTGGGCATACTGGCTTCGCAACTCCGGGTCCAAGGCACAGAAAAAGGTCTGTTCCAGGATGAGGTCGTAGCGCCGGCGATGGGCAAAAAAGTCTTCCTGATGCAAATGCCCGACTGGGAAATCGGGCGTTCTCGCCCTGAACTTGGCTAAAGCAGAGGCGGAATAATCCAGTACATGGACCTGCTGAAAGCCATGTCGCCAAAGCCATTCCGCTTCGTGGGCGGAGCCAGCCCCGGGAATCAGAATTTCCAGATTGGGGTTCTTGCGGTTTTGGAGAAATCCGGTTAAGGGCGGGGAAGCTTGATTCATATCCCAAGGCGTATTTCCTTCCTGGTAGCGCCCTTCCCAATAATTCGCATCAAGTGCCATGCCGCAAAGAAAAGTCCTCTCGGGCCAAAAGCCTAATTTTACCGCCCTATGTCCAAGCGCCAATTATTGCCTTACCGGGACACCGGCTTTTTCTCCTCCCTTATCTGCGATTACCTTGAGCAAAAGCCGGCTTTGGCTCCCTTTTACCACCGCTTCCCGGGTGACGAAAACCTGCCCCGTCAGCAGGAGGAAAAGTTGGCCAGCTACCCTTCTGCCCAACGCAAGCTATTGGTGGCGGCCTTGGAGCGGCAATACGCTCAGGACGGGGTGGAAATTCTCCCCGCCGTGCGGGCCAATTTGGAGGACTTGTCCTTGAACGATACCTGTACCGTTTGTACCGGGCATCAACTCAATATCCTTCTCGGCCCTTTGTATACCGTCTACAAAATCATCCACACCATCAATTTGGCCCGGGCTTGGGACCGGCAAGGAAAAAGGGGGCGGGTGCTGCCTGTTTTTTGGCTGGCTTCTGAAGACCACGATTGGGAAGAAATCAATTTCATCAATTATTTCGGGGGCGTACTGCGATGGCAAGGTCCCCAGGGAGGGGCAGTGGGTCATTTGCCCCCTTTCGGGATGGGTAAGGTTTTGGACGAACTGGAGCAGCATTTGGGGCCGGGTGAGCACGCCCGCGATTTGATGACCATCTTCCGGCAGGCCTACCACGATCGCTCCAATTTAGCCGCCGCGACCCGAGCCCTGGTAAATCGCCTTTTTGGCGAAGACGGCCTATTGATCATCGACGGCGACGATCCGGAACTAAAGGCCAGCCAGCAGGAACTTTGGGTGGAGGAACTCTGGGGAGAAAAAATGCATCAGGCCCTGCAAGAGAGCAATGCCGAATTGGAACGGGACTATTTTCTGCAAGCCCACGCACGCCGCATCAATCTCTTTTACTTGCGTCCGGGTCATCGCAATCGCCTGGAAAAAGCAGGGGAGGGGTGGCAGGTTTTGGATAGCGACCTATACTTTACGGCCGCCGAATTAAAAGCAGAGTTGCAGAACAAGCCCGAGCGCTTTAGCCCCAATGCCCTGTTGCGGCCGGTTTATCAGGAGCGCCTACTTCCCAACCTGGCCTATATTGGCGGCGGTGGAGAAATTGCCTATTGGCTTCAATTGAAGGCGGCTTTTGCCGCTTTTTCCACCCCTTTTCCCATGCTGGTTTTGCGGAATTCCGTGCTGTGGATTGCCCAGAAATGGCAAAACCGCATGCAGGATATCGACTTAAAGCCCGCAAGCCTCTTCGCAGGCCTGGAAGGTTTGCAAAATGCCTACGCGGCCCAAAAAGCACCGGTTGACCCCCAGCTCACGGATTATGAGGCCCGTTTGCAGGGAATTTTCGCAGAATTGGAAGAAATAGCCCACCTCACCGAAGAGAGCATGTTAGGGGCGGTAAATGCCCAAAAGCAAAAGCAATTAAACGGATTGCAAAACCTCCGCAAAAAACTTATTCGGGCCGAGAAACGACGACACAAAACGGAAATGGACAAACTGGCGCGCATTCACGGCGCCCTTTTTCCGAAAGGAGGGCTCCAGGAACGCCACGATAATTTTAGCGCTTACTACTTCCGCTATGGGCCCGATTTTTTCAAGCGCCTGCGGACCGACCTCGACCCGCTGGATTTTCGCTTTACCATTTTGGAGGACTAGCCCTCGCGCTTGGCGGGGGAAATTCTATCTTCGAAATTAATTTCCTGCCATATGCGCACTCTTCTTTATATGTTGGTCTTGTTGTTGTTCAGCAATGCCTGTCAATTAGACTCAAGGACCAAAACGAAAAATGACGACATGGATCATACCTCTGCCAAAAACGATTTTCAGTGGCAAACCGAGCAATTTGCCGACCTTAGAATTTTGCGTTATCAGGTGCCGGGCTGGGACAAGCTAAGCCTGCGCCAAAAAAAGCTGGCCTATTTTCTCAATCAGGCCGGACTCTCCGGAAGAGACATCCTTTACGACCAATTGTACCGCCACAACCTGGAAATCCGCAATGCCCTGGAAAAGATTGTGCGCGAATATCAAGGTCCTCGCGATGCCCAATGGGAGTCTTTTATGATATACGTAAAGCGTTTGTGGTTTAGCAACGGCATTCACCACCACTACAGCCACGCCAAATTGGAACCAGATTTTCCGGCCAGTTATCTGGATGAATTGCTGGCCAGCACCAGCACCACGCTTTCCGCGGAAGCGAAAAAGGTAATATTCGACAAACAGGACGCCAAAGGGGTGAGCAAGGACTCCAACAAAGACCTGTTGCAAGCCTCTGCCGTTAATTTTTACGCTCCGGAAGTGACTCAGGCGGAGGCGGAGGCCTTTTATGCAGCTCGAATAGACAGCAGCGACCCCGAACCGGTAAGCTATGGCCTAAACAGCCGCTTGACCGTGGAAAATGGTGCGCTCAAAGAGGAAGTATGGCACCGGGAGGGCAAGTACGGTGCAGCAATTGCGGAGATTATGCGCTGGCTCGAAAAAGCAGTGGAAGTGGCGGAAAACGAGCAACAAGCCAAGGCTTTACGGCTCCTGATCGAGTATTACCAAACCGGAGATTTGCGCAAATGGGACGCCTACAACATCGCCTGGCTGGCCGATACGGAGAGTGATGTAGACTATATCAATGGCTTTATTGAAGTATACCACGATCCCCTGGGCTACAAAGCCACCTATGAAACCATCGTGCAGGTTAAAGATCTGGAGGCCAGTGAAAAAATGGCGGTGATCAGCGATAACATCCAGTATTTTGAGGATAATGCCCCCATCGAACAGAAGCACAAGAAGGACAAGGTAGTGGGGGTGTCCTACCGCATGATCAATGTGGTGGGAGAGGCTGGTGCTACCACTCCCGCAACGCCCATCGGTGTAAACCTCCCCAATGCCAACTGGATTCGGGCCAAGCACGGTTCGAAGTCTATAAGTCTGGCCAATATTGAAAGTGCCTATGAGAAAGCGCGTGCGGGAGGCTTTTTGGAAGAGTTCACCTTTACCACAGCGGAACTGGAGCGGGCCCGCCAATACGGCGAAGTGGCCAGTAAAATGCACACCGCGCTACACGAGGTGGTGGGTCATGCCAGTGGTCGTTTGGAACCTGGGGTGGGAACCCCCAAGGAAACCTTGAAAAACTACGCCTCAACCCTGGAAGAAGCACGGGCGGACCTGGTCGCCCTTTACTACATCGTTGATCCCATACTGATTGATTTAGGCCTGGTGGATACCGTTGCGGTAGGCTATGCGGAATATGAAAACTACATCCGCAACGGCCTGATGTTGCAATTGCGTCGCTTGAAACCGGGCGAGGATATCGAGGAAGACCACATGCGCAATCGCCAATTGGTGGCCGCCTGGGCCTACGCTATGGGAGAGGAAAAGCAGGTAATTGAAAAGAAGGAGCTGAACGGAAAAACCTACTTTGTGATCAACGATTTTGCTGCTTTGCGTGAAATCTTTGGGCAGCAGTTGCGCGAAATTCAGCGCATCAAATCGCAGGGCGATTATCAGGCAGGCATGGAGCTGGTAGAACGCTATGGCGTGAAAGTGGATGCCGATCTGCATCAGGAAGTGCTCAAGCGCACCGAGAAGCTGAATATCGCTCCCTACGCCGGTTTTATCCAACCGGTGATGAAGCCGGTGATGCAGGGAGATACCATCTCCGATGTAGTTCTGGAGTACCCGTCCGACTTTACCCAACAAATGCTCTACTACAGTGAAAACTACCGTTTTCTCTAAACTGACCCTGGCCCTTTTGCCGCTTTTTATCGGGGCCTGCAGCCTTTCTCGTCCGGTATATCTCAACACTTTACGCCCGGCCGACATTCACCTCGACAGCACCATTCAAACTTTGCTGTTGGTAGATCGCACCCAATTCGACCGCAACGACTGGCTCAGCATTGGGGAAGGTTTGCTAACCGGTGAACTGCCTTATGAAGACCGGGCTGCGGCGCAGGAAGCGCTCAACAGCCTCAAGAACAAACTGCAGGAATCGCCGCGCTACCAAATTGTAATTGCCCGGGAACGACTCAAGGGCAATAGCCTGAGTGCCGCTTTTCCTCCTCCGCTTTCGCGGGAAAGTCAGCGCGATCTGCAAAGGCAATACCAGGCCGATGCCTTGCTCTGTATTGAAATAATGGACAGCGACTTTATCGTTACCGATGGCAAACGCAAGGTAAAACGAACAGTAGGCGAAGGTGACAATCAACGGGAAGTAGAAGTGGATGAGTGGTATGCCGAGGGGGTAGGCGACCTCAAATTGGGTTTCCGCCTTTACGATATCGATGGTAACAATATTGTGGATCAGGAATTGATCAGCGAGAATAAGGTTTGGCGGGCGGCGGCGGCGAGCAAGGCAGAAGCTTTGGCCAAGCTACTCGGTAAAGCGGAAGCTACCCGGCAGCTATGCCGGATGACCGGCGAGGATTACGCCTTCAAAATAGCGCCTTTGCCGATTCAATTGGAGCGGGTGTTTTTCCGCAAGGCGAAGAAAAATCCGGGACTAGAGGAAGGGGCCCGACTGGCGGAAGTCAACGATTGGGAAAAGGCTATTGCCGTATGGAAGCAGGCTTTGCCTTCCGCCACTGGTAAAGATGCCGGCCGTTTGGCGCACAATATTGCCGTGGCCTACGAGGTATTGGGCTATTTTCCCGAAGCACGGGAGTGGGCGCAAAAAGCCTACGCCCGCTATGGCGATCGTCGTTCCCGCGATTATGTACGTACCCTCGAGCAGCGCATTCTCGATGAACGTCGGCTGGAACAACAAATGCAGGAACGCAATGGATTTTAGTGTCTTTTTGGCTTCAGAGGCCTGGATTGCCTTTCTTACTCTGGCCCTTTTGGAAGTGGTGTTGGGCATTGACAACATCATTTTTATTTCCATTCTCACCAATAAACTACCCGAAGATCGGCGGCGCCCTGCAAGAATTGCGGGAATCGCCTTGGCCCTCATCTTTCGCATCATTATGCTTTTGGGCATTACTTGGATCATTGGCATGACCAAGCCCTTATTTGGTCTTTTCGGTATGTCCTTTACTGGCCGCGACCTCATTCTGCTTGGGGGAGGGCTTTTTCTTCTGGCCAAAGCCACCAGTGAAATTCACCACAAAATGGAAATCCGCGACCACCAGGAGGAAGTGGAGCATCAAAAGAAAAAGAGAAACAAAGGATTTGTGGCCATCATACTTCAGATTGGTTTGCTTGACATTGTCTTTTCCTTCGACTCCATCCTTACGGCAATCGGCATGACCGAGGAATTGATCATTATGATTGCGGCGGTGGTGGTTTCCCTGGTGGTGATGTTGATCTTTGCGGCCCGTATCGCCGCTTTTATCGAAAAGCATCCCACTTTACAAGTCCTGGCCCTGTCTTTTCTTATCCTTATCGGATTCGTTTTGGTTGCCGAAGGTTTTCACCAGCACATTGGCAAGGCCTATATCTATTTTGCGGTGGCCTTTTCCCTTGGGGTGGAGATCGTCAATTTACGCGTCCGCAAGGCCCAGTTGAGCAAGCGGGAAAAGACCCGTTCATCCTCTGGCAATTAGCCAGGTAAGGGAAGGCAAAAAGGGGAAAGCCGCTTTTTTTCGGAGCTCTCCCAACGCGTCCAGGAGCAAATAAACCCCGCTCGCACGGCTCAGTGGCAGTGGGCTTCCTTACCTTCAAAGCAAATAAATAATTACTAACCCCAATTTTCATTATAAAAAAGCTATTACCCTTTATGCTTGCATTGGCTACTCTGCCGGCCTTTGCTCAAAACGACGTGTCCATTCGATTGCTAAAGCCCCAAACCAATGATATTTTTGGTCCGGGTCAGTCTTTCAACTTTGAAGTAGTGATCAAAAATGTGGGCACCCAGGACGTAACGGTTCAGGACACCGTCATTTACTTTCCTACCGTAAATGGCAATAATCTGATTACCGTAAATCCCACTACCGGAGACACTAGTATCGTTGCTTTTGGCTTCACCGGCCCTCTCAATGCAGGCGACAGTGTGGTTCGTTCGCAATCATTTGGCGGTCTTACCCTGGGAGGTAATCCGGGCGGAACCGTTTCTTATTGCGGCTTGGTTGATGTTGTAGGACCGAATTGGCGCAGCGTTACCGAAGACGACGAGAACAACAACATTTCTTGCAGTGCCGTTACTTACCAACCCGGGGGTACGGTTTCTATTAACGAACTCTTTACCCGCAATGGCGCGGAGCTTCAACTGCAAGACAACTCCTACTTCGCTGCTGGTCGGTACCACGTAGAAGTGGATAATGTAAGTGCGGCCCAGGCGGAGATGAGCTTTGTAGACTTAACCGGACGGACCGTGAGCACGGTGCTTTTGAACCCCAACGGAGGCCAAATTCGCCAAATCCTTAGCGTGCCGGCTCTCAGCCAAGGCGTTTATTTGGCGGTTTTGAAGCTTGACGGACAAGTGCGCAGCACCCGCAAGTTTTTTGTGCGCTAAAGAGTAAGCCTGTTTTATTGAAAAGCCCCGCCAATCGGCGGGGCTTTTTTGATTTGAGAAGAATGTTTTTTCTCCTTTACTGTACCATAACCTCAATGCTGCTGCTCATTTGCTTTCCGTAAGAGCGGTGATAGCCATCTGCGAATTGCATGGTTAGTTGGTGCTTCCCTGCGGGGAGGCGCAAAGTATCGCCTACCTGGCCTCCACCGTAGTGAATGTTTACGCTATCGGCGGGTACCGTGCCTCCCGAGGCAATGTAGTCGCCGTTGATGATGATGTGGTGATGCCCCTTGCCGGGGTTAACTTTTCCCGCTGGTTCCACTTCCATTCCTTCAATGCCAAAGGAGACGTAAAACGGAGATTGGACGGTGTCGCCATCGTTCAAGTTGGCAAAGAAAACCCGCGCATTTTCCGGTACAGCAGGCAAGGCATCCCCGCCGTGATCTTCGCTGTGGCCGTTTTCATGGGTGGCAGTGCCTTCGCTTTGCTCGGTTTCCTGACTTTCTTCCGGGGCATTCTGACAGGCCAGGGCTAGAGATAGTAGGCCCAGGCATAAGATTTTGCTCTTTTTCATTTCCTTTTCGTTTTGCTCAAAAATAGCAAAGGCTTTATACTTACGGCGCTTTTTCGCTTTGATTAGTGGCTCCCCTTCCGGGAGAGGGAGTACGCTTGACAGCTGGCGCTACGGCCCAGCAGAAGGCGAAAGGCACAAATGAACGCAGGAAGTAGCCAAAGGGAATGTTCCCTGAGGGGCGATGTAATTTCCCCACCGGCAGCGCCCCGGGGCTTCAAGCTGAATCACCAGAAACCAATCTTGGGCGCTGCTTGGGTCGGGAAACTAGAGCAATATGAAAACCGCCGCCCGCTGGCGGAGAGATTGAGGATGCACACCTATTGATACAGCCAGGCAAGGCGGCGGTTGGGCAATCAACCAGCCTTGCTGCCAAGCAGCAAGACTTCCTGCGTAACCACTTCGGTGGCATAGCGCTTTTCGCCGTCTTCCGTTTCATAAGAACGGGTTTCCAAACGGCCTTCAATGGCAATCTCCTTTCCTTTTTTTACGAATTCTTCGATAATGTCGGCCGTCTTGTTCCAGGCCACGACATTGTGCCACTGGGTATTGGTGACTTTTTCTCCGTTGGTTTTTCGATAGCTTTCGTTGGTGGCTAAGCTCAATCGAACCTTTTTCTTGCCATTTAGATCCAATACTTCCGGATCGGCACCTACGTGGCCAATCAGCAGTACTTTATTGCGCAAACTGTTCATAAGACAGATTAATTAAATTAAACAGGCGGTTTATGAGGATAAAAATGGCGCAAACAGAGCATAAAAGTCGGATGATTAACGGTAAATATCCGGCTAAAACCGTTTTACAACGGTTAATTGTTTCAGAGGTGTTATATTTAGGTTACCTAAATCTAAACCTATGGAGAAACGTCATTGCCTGCACTGCGGTCAAGTTATTACCGGTAGGGTAGATAAAAAGTATTGTGATGACGCCTGCCGCAGCAGCTACAACAACCAAATCAACCGCAAAAACTATCAGGCGGTACGAAAGGTAAACCGCGTCCTGGCCAAAAACCGACGCATTTTGGCGGAGTTTTACCAGCGGGGCGAAACCGAGATTAGCCGGGCCGAGCTTCATTGGCGGGGCTTTGATTTTGCCCGCATCACCTCTTGCCGCAGCTTGCACAATCGCTTGCATTTTCAGGTTTACGACTATGCCTATTACCTATGCAAATCCAACCGCATCCATATTTTATATGCGGGAGAAGGGGTATCGGAAAACAATCCTGGAGAAGATGTTTAATCTGCTTTCAGTACTTTGATGCGGGCCGATTTATCGCCCCGAGGCGATTGAATCTCCAGGATATTAACTCCCCCTTGCAATACTTGGGCATCTAAAACCAGCTCCTCTTCCATAGTGCCTTGCCAGAGCAATTTGCCTTGCAGGTCGTAAAGCCATATCCGGTAGGGACAGGGCTCATCGGCCTGTAAATGCAGGGCTTGTTTAACCGGATTGGGCGTGGCGCGCAATCCGTCCCACAATTTGGTGGGTAAGGCCCCGGTGCTCATAGAACCAAGGTCTATTTGTACCGAAAAAGTTTCCACCGTAGCCAGACCTTGGGGAGGGGTACAACTAAAGGCCAGGGCATCAATATTGTGGTTGTAGGGAAAGGTGCTGTCCTGCGCCGGCACAAATAAAATGCTATCGGCAAATACGCCGATGTCGCCTTGTCAAAGCGAATAGTAAAGCAGATTGAAGCTGTACTGGTTGCCACCGCTTTCATTGGCGCTGAAGGTCCACTCGTCGTCGGCATCCACGCTGAAAACCATGGCAAAGGCCCCGTTGGGCCAGTTGTTGGTGCTGATCCAGCCAAATTCAAAGGCATTGAGGTCCACGCCGCTGGGCAAACCGTAATCACCTGGCTCAACATTGGCGGTAATTTGCCCCGTACCTGCTTCATATTGATAAACTGTACCGGGATCCAGGCTCTGATTGGCATTGAGTCCTTTCGCTTCGTGATCAACGGTGAAATAAAGCACATTGCAGTTGCTGCTCCCCAGCACATCCAGGGCATCCACGTCGTCGTTGCGGGGCGCCGGCACCAATTGGGGCCCCAGGGGCTGGGGATTGGGCCGCAAGCTGGGGGCAAAAGCCTCTTCGTCGTATAAGGGCCGTAAACTTAGGTGGTGGAGGCCATCGCCAAAGCCCACCGGTACCCGGGACGAAAAACCGCCAAAAACTTCGTCGTCTTCACTAGAAAGCCCTAAGGGATAGCCTGGATTTACCGGGTTATCGCAAAGCAGGAAAGACCCCGAAGCGCCCACATTGCCGGGCCAGGCGTAAATGGGATCGTCGTCGAAGCTCAGGAGAATCCAGTCTGGTTTGCGGATGCAGGGCGATTATGCGTGGGAACTGAATTCAATAACCCCATCGCCGAAAGGCCCAAAATCGTGATTGACCAATTCAAAGTCGAGGTAATCTATACCGTCAATATCCAAAAAGTTCAAGGCAGCCTGACTTACATCGTTGCCGGCCGTAGTGAGGCTGCTATCGCAAACCACCGGCACCTGCCCTGGGTTTGGCGCCGGATCAACTCCCCCGTTGAGGTTGGCGTCATCAAAGTGCAGGGCGCTCATGCCGTCCGTTCCCGTGGTATTGTAAATATCGGCCGCATCCATGTCCTCGTCGCCGTCGTTATTGGGATCGCTGTATTCCCGGTCGCTGGCCAGGTCCACTGAAAAAACCGTCAGGTTTTGGCAGCCCTTACCCCGCTGAATGTAAGGGATGGGAAACAAAGTATCCTGGGGCAACTCGGGGTACATGTCCTGGGCCGAAGGGAAACCGTAGGCATTGTCGTTGTTGAGCAAGGGATCAGGCGCATTGGCAACCGGGGTATTGGTGGCCAGGGTTTTCAGGGCGATATCCAGTTGAACATTTAAATGGCTGGTGGATCAATCGGCCAAATCGGGAAAGAAAGCGCCGATGCTCTTGGCCGGGTCGTGGATGCTGGCCTTGACCTGGGTATATACGTAGAGGCGCACGGTATCGGCGGGGCCGGTAAAGGTCCGGTAATGGCCAATGGGATCTTCAATAAGGCTGTGGCGGGTGAAATCATCGATGGTAAAACCGCGGTTTTCTCCGTCGGGAACACTCAGGTTGTATCCCCTTCCCCCGTTGAGGAAGCGGGCGAAAAAGGGAACCCCCTGGGCACTGTCGATCACGTTACGCACCCGCTGATTGTCGAAGCGCAATATGCGTCCCTCGGTGTTCACAAAGCAGGTGTCTTCTCTTCCCAGGCCTCCGCTACCTTCGCTTCTGCCGTGGGTTTGGCTACTGGCTTTCCCGTAATAGTAAAAAGCATAGTCTTGTCCTTGATTGTAACCGGTTATGATCAAATCGATATACCCTTCCAAAAGGGCTTCTCCCCGGGCGTACCAATCGCAGCGCTGACCGGAAGGATCGCCGCAATCCAACTCCACCACCGACTGAAGATCGAATTCAAGGCGCAACAGACTATCTTTTAATTCACGTAAAACCACAGAGGCCCCGGCTCGCGCCCGGGCATCGCAAGTGGTAAAGGCTCCGCTGGGGGCCACTTTAACACTGGAAAAGGCATTGCCCGATACCCCCGTAGCTCCATTTACCGTGAATCGATTGATCCCGATGGCACTGTCTTCAGCGCTGACGGCCGGGTCGCAGCCATCTACCGAGTAAACATCTTTTGCTTCGGCAGAAGCTTTAAAGCGCATTTGAGCATTGGAAAGGGCTTTGATTTTTTGGCCCCAAAGTCCGGTGCCCAGGGGCATGATGAAGAAGATGCCAAGGATTAAGGTTGGAAAGCGGTACATGCTATTTGTTTGATTTGGTTTGCTTAGTCGGTTGCCAATCCAGGCCGCCTGCCGCTTCTCCATAATATCCCAGCGATTGGCCATTAATGATAGCCAATTCCCTCTTTTTCAGACGGTGGATTTTTGCCTTTCGGCAGATTTGGCCCATAGGCCTTGCGCCTTATTCACTCCAGCTGGGCCAATTTCTTTTCCGTTTGCCAATACAGCCACAGGGGGGCGAATACCAATTGCGCCAGCACCAGGCTCAAGCCAAGGTAAGCCGGGCAGGACCAAAAGCTGCGCAATAAGGGGTACAAAAAGAAGCTAAGGCAAAGGTAGCCGAGCAACTTGCCCGAATACTTTTGGGCCAATTGCCAATGTGCCTCAGAAAGGGCCGCACGCCGCGTTCGATAGCCATAAAGCGGGTTGATTTGGCGGGGCGGAAAACGCCACATCAGAAAAGTGGCGCAACCAAAAACCATGACCATCGCCAAACTAAAAAGCAATCCGGGGTCCTGCCAGTAGGGGAACACTTCTTCCATAGCGAATAAAACAACTTTTCCCAATGAGCCGAAACACCTCCCCTAGAGACTCAAAAACGGCAAATCATTAAAAAAATCGACATTAAAAACCAGTAAATCAGTATTTAAAACAAAAAAATGTAGAAAAAAAACTAAAAACGGTCGTTTTGGGCTTCGTTGGCCAAATACCCCCCCTTTACTTGCTAAAACGCGCGCTTCGTGTGAAGTTGCTTGGCCGGTAAAGACTTTTTCTTTCATTTTGTTTGCAACTAGGGGAAACGCCTGGTTAATCTGCAAACGCAACCGACCCATTTTTGGGTTGGTTGAGGGGGGGTGAAAACAGCAAGCGGCCGGATTTTATCCGGCCGCTTGTCATTTGGTAAAAAAGAACTGGAGCGCTTAAACGCGTTTTACATTTATGGCATTCATTCCTTTTCGTCCTTCGGTAAGATCAAAGGCCACTTGGTCTCCCTGATCGATTTGGTCAACCAAGCCGGTGGCGTGCACGAAGTACTCGGTTTTTGATCCGTCTTCTACGATAAAGCCAAAGCCTTTGGACTCGTTGAAGAACTTTACTGTTCCGTTTTTCATAATGGTAATAAAAAAAATAAATCTAAAGCCCCAAAAGTAGTTGATTTAGAGGAGCCCACGCCCTTAGCAGCCAATTATATTTTCAGGGCCACGAACCGCGCCTTCCCGCCTCCGGTTTCGCGTAAGCATATTGGGGGCTTTTCTGCTGGCCCTTTCGGGGATGGGCGAGGGGGAGAAAAACTCTACCAGCGGCTTCCGTAGCGAAGGGCTGAAAGCAAGGAAGGCGGGTAAAATTTTGTCGATTAACAGCTATAAACAGCCCTCTCAAAGGGCGGGCCACAAGGTGCCGCGCACCTCGCCAAAGCCAATCCGCAAGCCATCTTTTTCGCCATGGGCCCGCATTATTACTGTATCGCCATCCTGGAGGAACTTGCGTTGGCTACCATCAGCCAGCTCCAGGGGTTTTTCACCGCGCCAGGTCAATTCCAACATCGATCCGTAGTTGTTCGGCTCAGGGCCGCTTATGGTACCACTGGCCATCATATCCCCGGCGTGTATGTTGCAGCCGTTTACGGTGTGGTGGGCCAATTGCTGCACCATGGTCCAATAAAGGTATTTGTGATTGCTTTCGCTGATGCGTGTTTCGGGTCCATTTTCGGGCTTTATTAACACCTCCAAATTGAGGTCATAAGCCGTGTTTTCGTCGCATTCCAGATAGGCGAGGGGCGGAGGATCCTGCTGGGGCCGCTTGGCGCGGAAGGGCTCCAATGCGTCCAAAACCACAACCCAGGGAGAAATGCTACTGGCGAAATTTTTCCCCAAAAAGGGCCCCAGGGGTACGTATTCCCATTTTTGGATGTCGCGGGCGCTCCAATCATTGAAAATAACCATCCCGAAAATGTACTCTTCCGCTTCAGCGGTTGAGATGGAATCCCCTAAAGCCTTGCCGTCGCCGGCAATAAAGGCCATTTCCAATTCAAAATCCATCAATTTGCTGGGGCCGAAAACTGGGCTTTCCGCGCCAGCGGGCAGGGTTTGTCCTTTGGGCCGGCGGATATTTTCTCCGCTCACTACAATGGAGCTGGAGCGTCCGTGGTAGCCAACCGGTAAGTGAAGCCAATTGGGCATCAGGGCATTGTCTTTTCCCCGGAACATGGTTCCCACGTTTTCGGCGTGTTCTCTACTGCTGTAAAAGTCGGTGTAATCCTGCACGAAAACGGGCATCAGCATTTGTACCGAATCAATCGGAAAGAGCAATTTTTCCTGTAGGGCGGTATTGTTCTGAAGGGTGGGGTTGTTGCGATCGAACAACTCGGCCAGGCGGTTGCGCACTTGGCGCCACACCGGCCGTCCCAAGGTGATGAAGTCGTTGAGGGTATCTTGAAGGAAAACGTCTTCCGGCAGTACGATTTCCCCAAAATAACCGCCCTGGTGCAGCACGTTGAGGTCAATGGCCGTGTCCCCAATCCGGGTGCCGATGGTGATGTGGTCGTCGTCTGCCATAAACACCCCAAACGGCAAATTTTGGATGGGAAAGTCGCTATGGGCGGGTACTTCAATCCAGGAAAGGCGTTCTGGGTCGTTAGCAGTGATCATTTTCTCTTAATTTTGAGCAATATTAGCAAACCAGGCGTAAGCCAACAAAAGCACTTGTATGCATAGCGATAGAGCGGTTTTTGATCGCATTGAAGCAGAACGGAGAAGGCAGCTGGAGGGGGTGGAACTTATCGCTTCAGAAAACTTTGCCAGCGAGGCCGTAATGGCGGCCATGGGCTCGGTACTTACCAATAAATACGCCGAGGGTTTTCCCGGCAAACGGTATTACGGCGGTTGCGAAATTGTGGACGAGATCGAGAACCTCGCCATAGGGCGGGTTCGGGAGCTTTTTGGCGCCGAATACGCGAATGTGCAGCCCCATAGCGGCAGCCAGGCCAATGCCGCCGTTTTTCTGGCCTGTTTGCAACCCGGCGATAAAATAATGGGCTTCGACCTTTCCCACGGTGGACATTTAACCCACGGGTCGCCCGTAAATTTTAGCGGCCGTTTGTACCAAACAGCCTTTTACGGAGTGGAGAAGGAAACTGGTCGCATCGATTACGACAAGATCGAAGCTTTGGCCCAAAAGGAAAAGCCGCAAATGCTCATCTGTGGCTTTTCGGCCTACAGCCGCGACCTCGACTACCATCGCTTCAGAGCCATCGCCGATTCAGTTGGCGCACTCCTGTTGGCCGACATTTCCCATCCCGCCGGTTTAATTGCCAAGGGGGTGCTCAACAATCCCCTTCCCCATTGCCATATCGTAACTTCCACCACTCATAAAACTCTTCGGGGACCAAGGGGTGGCATTATCCTGATGGGTAAAGATTTTGAAAATCCCTGGGGCAAACGCTCACCCAAAGGCAAGATTCGCCCCATGAGTGCACTCCTGGATTCTGCGGTATTTCCCGGTACCCAGGGAGGGCCCCTGGAGCACGTGATTGCCGCTAAAGCGGTGGGCTTTGGAGAGGCTCTGCGGCCTGAGTTTTCTACCTATACCCAGCAGGTCAAAGCCAATGCGCAGGCCCTGGCTGAAGCCTTGGTGAATAAGGGTTATGAAATCATTTCCGGTGGAACGGAAAACCACTCCATGCTGATTGACCTCAGAAACAAAGGCCTAAATGGCAAGCAGGCCGAGCAGGCCCTGGGCAAGGCTGGCCTTACGGTGAATAAAAACATGGTTCCCTTTGATGACCAGTCTCCCTTTATCACCAGCGGTATCCGTTTGGGCGCCCCGGCTGTAACTACCCGGGGCATGAAGGCGGAAGAAATGACGGCTATTGCCGATTGGATCGACAGCGCTTTGCTATCCAAAGACGATGACATTAAGTTGGCCGTGATACGCAAATCGGTAGCGGAGCAAATGGCCTCCCGACCCCTCTTCACCTGGGAATAAAAGCCGGTATATTTCTCTTAAACAAAAAAGCCCAATCCGCTCCGGATTGGGCTTTTTTGTTGCGCTTTCGCTCTCTCCTCAGCGGGAGGTACTCAAAAATGAATTGATGTAGCTCACATTTCCGGTGGCCGGATTCTGGAACCAAATCACGGTAAGAAAGGCCGGTTCAAAAGCATAGGCCATTTCATCTGGATCCTCCATTTCCTCGGGATAGAGGAAGTAACTCCGAATGGGAGTTGAACGGGTACCGATGATGTCGTTTTCGTTAAACTGAAAGCCAAAGGGGGTGAAGCTGCCCAATTCCCGTCCCAGGAAACTCAGGGGCCAGAAATTGTCAACCAGTACAAAAGGATGCACGTAAACCTCGCCATTGCTGGTAACATTCCTGGTGCTGTCAAGATTGGGTACATCGGTTATCCAGGTGCTCAGGCTGTCCCCTTGGGCAATGAAATTTTGTACCTCACCCATGCGGAGGTCAAGACCTAGGGTGCTGTAATTGGCGGCATCAACATTGGCCAAAAAATAGGTAGCGATGCGAAAACCGGCCCCCAAGGTATCGCGCCAAAACTTCACCTTGGCGTCTACCAGCCAGGCAGTATCGGTGCGGGTAACGGCATGTTCAACTGAGGCTACTGGCCGGCGCATTACGGCATCTTCAATGTCTACGATTAGGTTTAGCCCAGGCATTACCGAAGTCCCGTTAAGGAAAAACGACGGTGCGAAGGAAGGACCTAATAATTGCGCGAGTGAATCAGACTTGTCGCTGTACAAGGGGGAATTGGGATCCAAGACAAAACTCAGGTGGTTAAGTTCATTCTGAAAATTGTCTTCCAAAATGAGCCGGGTAATCTCCAAGCCCGCAGAGGCGCCTGAGCTGGGATCATAGTTGAAAAACAAGAGGGCCGGTTTTTCTTCTTCCGGATCAAGGTTGTCGGTGGGATAGCCCGAAGGACCATTATTGCCGCCGTTGCCGTCTTCTTCGCAGGCCCAAAGCAAGGGAACCAAGGTGAGGATGGCCAAATACTTCTTCATAGTGCTTAATTTCGGATTACGAAAGTACTGATTTAAACGGGTAATGGAGGGGATGCGTATGTCCATCGCCATAGCTATAATCGCTCCGCTGGTTGAGAAGGTTGGGTGTCTTCTGTTCTTTGCCTTTTGAGGTCAACAAAAACCGGTAGATGGTCACTAAAGCCGCCGTGGTAGCGAAAGCCGATAAAAGTGCGGAAGGGTTTTTGCCCGGGGTATTTGGGGTCGCTTTCCAAGAGAAAAGGGTGGCGCACAACCTGAGCGGTTGAGGGCTGTATGGACCAATTACCGAGTGGGGCCAATGTGTTTTCGCTGACAATGATCTGGTCCAGATAGCTCCAAACCCCGCGGTAGCGGTGGCTGCCGCGGTTGGGGTCAAGAGCGGCCATCATATTTATCAGTTCTCCCCGGGTTTCCGGTTCTTGCTCTGTCGGCGGTTTGGCCTGCAAGGTTTCCCGCAAGCTTTGATTGTGCCACTCGTCGTTGAAATCACCCAGCATCAAAAAGGCCAGATTGGGTTCCTCCCCGCGCAGGGAATCGTAAATACGACGCGCCCTTTTGGCCGCCGCAATCCGCTTT
>AACY020312982.1_pt1 | contig 20873 bp, 23 predicted proteins | sample 267378 | NCBI WGS metagenome assembly AACY02 (sample SAMN02954345, study PRJNA13694) | marine metagenome | biome: aquatic; feature: ocean; material: water; isolation source: isolated as part of a large dataset composed predominantly from surface... | reverse complement strand
ATACTTTTGGCGACCAGGCCCAGCTTTCGCTTCGCGCTGGCCACAGCTGGGAAGGCCAAGTGCTTCAAGCCCTATTCTACGGTGGAATGGCCTGGAGTTATTTCGGTCAGGACATCAATCAACGCAATTTTTATCAGTACGGAACCGGTGGCGAAGCCTGGCAGGCCAACCTGGGCGCCCAGCTCTTTTGGCAAAACTGGTGGCTCGGGCTCGAATGGCAACCCAATGTTTATCACCACTCCCGCAGTTCCTATAAACCGCAACAACAATGGTAAATAAACTTAAATTACCGATTTGGCTCTTAAGCCTCAGTAGTTTGCTGTTGCTGGGTGCCTGCAGCAAATGGCACGAAGACGCGGCCCGGGATGACCGGGAAGCACCCACTTTGATCCTCCTGGCCCCCCACCGCAGCGATTTCCTTCCCGGCGACACCATTCCGATAAGCCTGGAAGTGTTGGAAAACGATGAACTCCACGACGTGTACATCGGGCTCAATAACCTCAGCGATATGCGCAAAGTATTGCATTACGGCATCCACTTGCACGCCCAGCAATTACGCATCGACACCTTTTATCGATTGCCCCTGCAAGAGGGAACTGCGCACTACGAACTGCAGATTGAAGCCAGCGACCACCGGGGCAATCAAAATGAATTGCGCCAACCTATCTTCGTGTATCCCGCGCCTTGATCAGAGGGGGAAGAGCTGGTATTCGTAATATTCGGTAATGGGATTGGCCAGGAGCTTTTTGCAGGCCTGCTCAACCTTTTCCACCGCCCCCGTTTCATCGCTTGCTTCCACCTCCAGGTGGATGTGCTTGCCGATGCGCACGCCATCAATTTCCGGCAGACCCAAGTTTTGCATACTCTTGCTAACTGCCTTACCCTGAGGATCGAGCAGGGCGGCATGGGGCATTACATTTACTTCGGCTTTGAATTTCATGGTTTGCGCGGTTTGAACAGTAAGCTTACTAGCAAATACAAAGGTACGACAAAGGCCAGGGCCCGAAAGCGCAATAAAATAAACAGCACAAAACTCCCTAAAATGAGAAGGATGCGCCCCTTGTTGTTGCGCCAGCTCAAATCCTGAAGTTTAAAGGATAGCAGAGGGATTTCCGCCACCAGCAAGAGGGAGCTGAGCAGAACCAGCAGGGTAAGCAAAAAAGGGTGAAAAAGTATGTTTTGGGTGGTTTCGTTATCGGTGCTGAACGCCCAAACCCCCAAGGCATAAATCAAAATGGCATTGGCGGGGCTGGGCAGCCCAATAAAAAATTCGGCCTGACGGCTATCGAGATTAAATTTCGCCAGCCGCAATGCGGTGAATAAGGGAATGAGGAAGGCCAGATAGGGCAAAAACACCGGCAAGGGCTCACCGGTTCGGGGTATCTCCTGAAACATAGCGAAGAGCATAAAGCCCGGCACCACCCCGAAACTTACCACATCGGCCAGCGAATCCAATTGCTTGCCCAACTCCGAATGCACCTTGAGGGCCCGAGCCACCAGGCCGTCTAAAAAATCACACAGCAGGGCTACGGCAATCAAAACGGCGGAGCTTCGGTACTGACCGGAAACCAGACTTTGGAGGGCCAGCAAGCCGGCCGCCAGGTTGGCCAAAGTGAAAATATTGGGGAGCAGTTGCTTCATAATTCCGCCAGCGAAGGACAATAATAAGCACAATTGTGCTGTTTGCATTGAGGTAAATTTGATTTATTTGTGCGCTGCAAAGGGCTGTATTGCTTGAAAAAAATCGTCTTCCTCCTCTCTTTTTTCCCGCTGTTTCTTTCCGCTCAAGGGCGAAAGTACTCCAACGCTTTTCTGGAAATCGGGGTCGATGCCCGGGCCATGGCCATGGCCAATGCGGTGGTGGCTTCGGCCAATGATGTAACCGCAGGATACTGGAATCCCGCCGGATTGCAAGGCGTGCGCAACTCCTGGCAGGCTGCCGCCATGCACGCCGAATACTTTGCCAGCATTGCCCAATACGACTATCTGGCCTTTGCCACCCCGATTGACGCCACCAGCACCGCCGGTCTTTCGCTCATCCGCTTTGGCGTGGACGACATCCTCGATACCACCGAACTGATCGACAACGAAGGCAATGTAGACTACAACCGCATCAATCGCTTTTCTGCTGCAGATTACGCCCTACTGGCCTCCTACGCCCGGCAGTCGGCCAACAACCCCGCCTTGCGCTACGGCGGAAGCCTAAAAATCGTTTATCGTCAAATTGGCTCCTTTGCCCAGGCCATCGGCTTTGGCTTCGACCTGGGCGCCCAATACCAATACCGTGGCTGGCAATTCGGGGCTACTTTGCGCGACGCCACCAGCACCTTTAATGCCTGGAGCATTAATGAAAGTTCGCTGCAAGAGGTTTTTGCCCAAACCGGCAACGACTTACCCACGGAAAATCTGGAGCTCACTATTCCCCGCCTGTGGCTGGGGGCCGGCAAAAGTTTTGCCTTGGGCGAAAAGTACCGCCTGCATACCGAGCTAATGCTCGATTTCGGTTTTGCGGGACAGGAGAACACCCTCCTCTCCAGCGCGTTTGGAAACCTAAATCCCAATCTGGGCCTGGAACTCGGCTATCGGGATTTTCTCTTTCTCCGCGCCGGGGTAGGCAATGTCAAGCGCCTGCGCGACTTTAACGGCAACCGCAATTTTACCGTGCAGCCCAATCTGGGCTTGGGTTTCAAATACCGGGGCATTGGCATCGACTACGCTCTAACCGACATTGCCAGCGCTTCCGGCACCCTTTATTCCAACGTCTTCTCCCTGCGCTTTAACTTTGCCCAATTCAAAGGCTCTTAATGCGCAACGCCCTTCTTCTGGCCCTTTTGTCTGCCGTGCTTATCGTATCGGGTCAGTTGCTTCCTCCCTTGGCCCCCCTTCTTTTGATAGCCTTGGTCCCGCTGCTCTGGGCCGAACGGAGCCTGAGCCACCACCAGGACAAGGTATTGCTCAAGCCCTGGCTTCCCGTGGCCACCCTTTTTGTTTTGCTGTGGCAAGGGGCCTACGCTTTTAGCTTTGATCGCCTCGGGGAAGCACCTACCTGGGGTTTGGCCGCTTTGATGCTCGCCGCATTGTTGCTCTTTCAAATCATCAAATTCGCGCTGGGCTTGCAACGGGGATATCTGTCCCTGCCCTTTCTTTGGATCTCGATCGCTTCCCTTTCATTCTGGGGTTTGGGCCAAAGCGTAAGCCTGCTGCCGGGAGCAGGGCTCATGCATTTGAGCGGCTTCAATGCCTTGGGCCAGTGGCTCGGTCAACTGGGTTTGGGACTCTGGATCCTGATATTCAATCTCATTGTTTTTCTTCTCATCTGGCAAAAGGTGCATCAAAAGTCCTGGCCGAGAGGTTTGCTGGTAGTGCTCCTGGTATTTATGGCCCTTATTTTTGTCCCTTTATGGCTTTCGCCGGAAGGCAACCAACAAGCCAGTGAGGCCTTGGGTGGCTTTGCCCCCGTTGACCGATTTGTCGCCCGCATCTCCCTCTTCATTTCCATTTTTCTCTTGCTTTTTACCGCAGTTAAACTCATTTTGGAGCGGCGGGAAACCAACAAATGACCGATGATTGACCTCCGAAGCGATACCGTAACCAAGCCTACCCCGGCCATGCGGGAGGCCATGCTTGCCGCACCGGTAGGCGACGATGTATTTGGCGAAGACCCCAGTATTGCGGCCCTGGAAGCCGAGGCAGCCGAATTGTTTGGCATGGAGGCGGGACTTTTTTGTCCCAGTGGTACCATGACCAATCAAATTGCGGTAAAAGTGCATACCCAGCCTGGCCAGGAGGTCATCTGTCACGCTTATTCCCACGTGTTCAACTACGAGGGCGGTGGCATCGCTTTCAACAGCGGCTGCCAGGTGCGACCGGTAGACGGGCCGCAAGGCAAAATGCAAGCCCCGGCCGTTCGAGCCGCCCTGCAAAACCCGCTGGACCCCCACGCCGCTCCCAGCCGCCTGCTCGTGGCAGAAAACACCACCAACAAAGGCGGCGGCGCTTGTTACGATCTCAGCGAACTGGAAGAACTGCAGCAGCTGGCCCAGGAGGCTGGTCTGGCCTTTCATTTGGACGGGGCACGCATTTGGAATGCTCTGGTGGCCAAGAAGCAAGAGCCGGCGGCCTATGGTCGGCTTTTCGACAGCATCTCGGTGTGCTTGAGTAAAGGCCTCGGTTGTCCGGTTGGTTCTCTGCTATTGGGCAGCAAAAACTTTATTGAAAAGGGGCGTTTCGTGCGCAAAAAAATGGGGGGAGGCATGCGGCAAGCGGGTATTTTGGCCGCTGCCGGACGCTATGCCCTCCGTCACCACCGCGAACGCCTGGCCGAAGACCACGAAAAAGCCCAGCGCCTGAAAACCGCCCTGCTCAACTGCGCGTGGGTGGAAAAGGTCGAACCCGTGGAAACCAATATCGTCATCTTCGCCCTAAAAGAAGGCAAATCTGCTTCCGCCTTTAGCGAGAGCCTCCAGGCGCAAGGCATCCTGCACACCAAAATGGGGCCCAATAAATTGCGTTTCGTTGCTCATCTCGACGTCAGCTCCGAGGAAATCGAAGCAGTCGCCTCGGTGCTGAATAATCTTCCTTAAGGCAGAACCTCCCGCTCAGTCTGGTGTTTTCTTTGCTTATGCGGGAAACCTATTTAGCTTTAGCCCTTAGTCTTTACACCATCAGCCTTCCTACCGACACGCTCCGTTTTGAATTTAACCGGGTTCACAACTGGCAGGTCATTTTAGACGGGGTTATGGGGGGGCGCTCCCGCGGGGAGGTGACCTACGAAAATGGCCTTATGCGCTTCACCGGAGCCCTATCCCTGGCAAACAGCGGAGGCTTTGCCTCGGTACGTTCCCCCTATGCGCGCCACGATTTTTCAAAATTCACCCAGGCGATTATTCGCTACCGTGCAGAGGGCCACGGAACCTTCGCGCTGGTTTTGGAAGACGCCGAGCCTTATTACGAACCTAAGTACCGCTATACTCTGCCCTTTTCGGAAGAATGGCAGGAAGTGACCATCCCTCTGGAGGACTTCAAAGCCTTCCGCCTGGGCCGACCCCTGGGTTATGCCTTCGGGCCAAAGAACAAAGCGATCCTGCGCATTGGCCTGATCAAGGCCGACAAGGACACCCGCCCCTTTGCCATTGAGGTGGACTATCTGCGCTTCCGGTAAGAAACGCTTCCGTAGGCTCCCGCGCGTTTTTTTACTTAGCTGACAATTGTCATATTTCAGACCTTATTCCTCCGCTACTTTCGTAAAGTGTGTTGTGGCAAAACAGCTAACAGCCAAGCCTCTTAGTCCTTATTGTAGTTTCTCTTCATCTAACTTGGCTAGATGTTTTGCGAAAAGCGGCCTTCTCCGGCCGCTTTTTTTTGTGACCGGGCTCACCAAAGGCGAAAAGCTAAGATTTGTCATTTCCCGGGGCAAGGTGCCGCTTTAGTTTTACCCTTCAAGAGATAATTCTTTATGAAGAACCTGGTGATTTTAGGCGCTGGTACCGCGGGAACGATGATGAGCAACCACCTGGCCAAGCAACTTTCTGACGAATGGCAGATCACTGTAGTCGATCAGCGGGCGGAGCACCACTACCAACCCGGCTATCTCTTTGTACCCTTTGGCCTTTACGATGCGGAAGACCTGGTGAAACCAGTGCGCAAATTTTTGCCCCAGCGCGCGCAATACCGGCAATCCCCCATCGACCGGGTAGATGCTGAGCAAGATCAGGTTGTTCTTAGCGATGGCAGCGTTTTGCCCTACGACCTCCTCATAGTAGCTACCGGTACCGATATTGCCCCGCAGGAAATTGAGGGTATGGCTGGACCTCAGTGGTACCGGGACATTTTTGATTTCTACACCCTGGAAGGTGCGGTGGCCTTACACGAAAAACTAAAAGACTGGCCAGGGGGACATTTGGTGGTCCACATCTGCGAAATGCCCATCAAGTGCCCGGTGGCCCCGCTGGAATTTGCCTTTTTGGCCGATAGCTTTTTTGAAGAAAAAGGCCTTCGCGATAAAGTTAAAATCAGTTTTGTAACCCCCATGGACGGGGCCTTTACCAAGCCGGTGGCCAGCAAAGCTTTGGGCCATTTGCTGGATGAGAAAAACATTGAGGTGGTGTCAAACTTCAACATCATGGAAGTGGATCTGGAAAACAAACTGATTCGCGACTATGAAGGCCAGGAAGTACCCTATGATTTACTGGTAACGGTACCTACCAATATGGGCGCCGATTACGTGGAGCGCAGCGGCTTTGGCGATGAATTGAACTTTATTCCCACCCACAAAGGCAGCCTGCAGAGCAAGGTGAAGGATAACATCTTCGTTATCGGCGACGCCTCCAATCTGCCCACCTCTAAGGCGGGTTCGGTAGCCCATTTTGAAGGGGAGATCCTTTTGGAAAACATCAAGCGCTATCTGGCGGGAGAGCCGTTACGCGACGATTTTGACGGCCACGCCAACTGTTTTGTAGAAACCGGGCACGGCAAGGCCATCCTGATCGATTTCAACTATCAACAAGAACCGGTTCCCGGTACTTTCCCCATTCCCGGAATCGGCCCCCTGCGCCTGATGAAGGAAAGCCGCATGAACCATATGGGCAAGCTGGCCTTCAAATGGATCTATTGGAACCTGCTGATTACCGGCCGGCACATCCCCTTTATAGAGTCAAAGATGCAAACCGCCGGAAAAGAAATAGAACCCGTTAATACCCCTTGAAATGGAAACCCTAATCGCAGGGCAAAGCGTAGACCTCAACGAACAAGGCTACCTTACCCAACTTGAGCAATGGAATGAAGCTGTGGCCGAGGCAATTGCCGCCGAGGAAGGCATCCAACTCACCGACAAACACTTTGAAGTATTGCGCTATTTGCAGGAGCAATACCGCCAGGACGTGGCCCTTACCATCCGCAAAGTGGGCAAAAGCGGCGTAGTTGACATCAAGGCTTTCTACGCGCTCTTCCCCGGTGGCCCGCTCAAAAAAGCGAGCCGTATCGCCGGCATTCCCAAACCCGCCAGTTGCATTTAATTCCACGCCATGAACCCTACCGACGCCCTCAAACAAGAACTTCCCGTAGCTAGAACCGAAGACGGAAAGGTGAAAAAGATGATGCTCATCCTTTCCAAGGCTACCATCGACAACGTGTATGCCTGTTTTATCCTCGCCAATGGCGCGCGGATGGAAGGCATCGAAGCAGAAATATTCTTTACCTTCTTTGGCCTGGAAGCCGTGCAAAAGAAAAAATTGGAACACCTGCACATCGCTACCGTGGGCAATCCCGCCATGCACATTCCCACCTTACTCGGCGGACTCCCAGGGATGGAAAGCCTGGCCACCAGCATGATGAAAAAGGAAATGGAGAAACTGGATATCCCGCCGGTGGGCGAATTCATCGAAATACTCGAAGCCAGTGGGGCCAAATTGTGGGCCTGCAAATTGGCGATGGATATGTTCCACATTTCCCGGGAAGATTTGGTTGATGAAGTTGAGGATGTGATCACCGTAGGTGATTTTTACGAGCGGGCTCACGGCAGCAACACCCATCTGCTTTTCATTTAAAGCCTGCTTCCGCGCATTCGCCTATCTTTGAGCTTATGCGCCACTTCTTTGGGTTTCTCTTTTGTTTTGTTGCGGCTTTCGCCGGATGGGGGCAAATTCTGATTGAGGATCAGCAACTTCCCGCTGGCACAGAGCAAAGCGAAGTCTTTCTCTGGCCCGATTCCCTGGCGGATTTCGGTTTCGCCGCCCTCTCCGCTTATACCCTGGACACCCAACAAGTGCTTAACCTTGCGTGGCGCTGGCGTGAAGGGGATCGCTGGTCTGCCTGGGAAAAGCTAGGCCCTTCGGGCGAAAGCCCAAGCCCAAATCGGCAAGCTTTTGCCGCCAAACCCCGCTTCGAGCCCTTTTCCGCCTGGCAGGTGCGCTGCCAACCGGCACCCTTGCAGCCACTATTGCTGCGCTTTTTCCTTGCCCCGAAGGAAAAAAAAGAGCTCCCCCAAAGCACGGCTCAAGCCCAGTCTTCCTGCCATTGCCCCCCTCCCCCCCTGTGCAGGCGCTCCTGCTGGTGCCCTAGTGGCAATTGCCCTCCCCCGGCCAGTTATACCCCTACCCAGCCCAGTCACCTTATCGTGCACCACAGTGCCGGCTTCAGCAATTACAACGACTACAAATGGGTGGTTTCTTATTACTGGGATCTGCACGTAAACACCAACGGATGGAGCGATATCGGTTACAACTACCTCATCGATCGCAACGGCGTGGTTTACGAAGGGCGCGGCAACGCGGTAGTTGGCGCCCATTTTAGCTGCCTGAATTCGGCCACGGTAGGTATTTGCCTGATTGGCAACTTTATGCAGCAATTGCCCGAAAAAACAGCCCTGGAGCGACTGCGGGAATTGGGGGTTTGGCAAAGCTGCCTGCACGGCATAGCTCCCAACGACAGCAGTCTGCACAGCAGCTCTCAACTTTTTCTGGCCCACCTCAGTGGCCATCGCGATGCCAATTCCGCCACGGTAGGTTGCCCCAGCGGCACGGTTTGTCCGGGAGATGTGCTCTATCCCCAACTGGACAGCTTGGCCCAGGCAATGGCCCAAAGTCAATGTCTGCTTTCCCAGGTAGACCCAAGCCAAGTAAGGCTAGCCTTCTACCCCAATCCGGTCCGGGACGTCATCTATTGGGAAAAACCAGAACCCTCGATTGAGCCCTGGCAATTGAGGGACCTGCAAGGGCGCATTTTACAGACTTGGGAAGTGCAAGGATATTCCGGCTCCTTGCCCCTTAGTCAATGGCACCCAGGCCTTTATTGGTTGCAAACCCCCAGGGCCACCTATCCCATTCGAATTCTATGAAAAAAGTGCTTACTGGCCTGATGGTCACCTTTGTATGCTTTCTAAGTGCCCAAGATCTCCCCGCTTACCGCCTTTACGATTCCACCGGCCAGTCTACCAACTTTGAGGCAAGGGCCACCGCACTTTCTGAGGCCGACATTGTCCTCTTTGGCGAACTTCACGACGATCCCATAGCCCACTGGCTGCAGTTCAAACTGGCCCAGCTTTGGTCCGCTGGCCCACGCCCCTTAATTCCGGCCGCAGAAATGTTGGAGCGCGACAATCAGGGGGCGGTAGACCTTTTCCTTAGCGACAGCATCGATTATACCGGTTTGGACAGCACGGCCCGCCTATGGCCCAACTTTAAAACCGACTATCTTCCCTGGCTCCAATTGGCCAAAGACAGTGGCCTAAGCGTGGTGGCCTCCAATATCCCGCAGAGCTATGCCCGCAAAGTTTACCGGGCGGGATGGTCGGGATTGGATGAACTTGAAGAAGGGGAAAAACAATGGATGGCTCCCTTGCCCATCCCTTATGATCCCAATTTACCGGGCTATCAGGCCATGCTGGAGATGATGGGAGGCCACGGCGGAGAAAATCTGCCCAAAGCGCAAGCCATAAAAGACGCAACCATGGCATTCTTCATCAGCAACAGCTTAAAGCCCGGCGCAAGGCTCCTGCACTTTAACGGTGACTACCACAGCAAAGATTTTGAAGGCATCGTTTGGTACCTCAATCTCTATGCCCCAGAGAAAAAAGTAATGACCATAAGCACCATTCTGCAGCAGCCCGAGCAGCCGCTGAGTGAGGCCCAGGCGAAAAGGGCCCACTACATCCTGGTGGTTGATCCGCAAATGACGCGAACCTATTAGGCTAGCTTGGCAATAATGTGCTCCGCCATTTCAAGACCAATGCGGTCCTGGGCTTCCAAAGTAGCCGCCCCGATATGCGGGCTAAGCGAAGTATAAGGGCTCATCAGAAGCTTCATAGCCGGAGTGGGTTCGTTTTCGAAGACATCCAAGCCAGCGTATTTCAATTTCCCGCTATCGAGGGCAGAGAGTAAAGCCTCTTCGTTGACCACCCCTCCCCGGGCCGTATTGATGATGCCCGCTCCATCTTTCATCTTCTCGATCTCTTCTGTTCCGATTAGCGCTTTGCCAGCCCCGGCAATGTGCACGGTAAGAAAATCCACGGCCGGCAAAACCGCCTCAAGAGATTCGGGCTTAACTTTAAAAACGGCCTTTTGGCCCTGGGCCAAATCCAATTCTACCGTGGCTTCTTCCACGTAGGGATCCACCGCCTTTACGTCCATTCCCAAGCAAAATGCCATGCGGGCTACCTCTTGACCAATGCGACCAAAGCCGATTATTCCCAGGGTTTTTCCCTTTAGCTCAATGCCCGCAGAATAGCTCTTTTTGAGGGCTTTGAACTGGGTTTCTCCCTCCAGGGGCATTTTTTGGTTGGCGTCAAAAAGAAAGCGAACCATCCCCAAAAGGTGGGCAAAAACCAATTCCGCTACCGAGCGAGTGCTGGCGGCAGGGGTATTCTGGACAATAATCCCTTTTTCGCGGGCATATTCCACATCGATATTGTCCATACCTACGCCTCCGCGGCCGATAAACCGCAACTGATTCTGCACTTGATCGATGAGTTCTTTGCGCACCTTGGTGGCAGACCGCACCAATAACACTTCTACTTGCTCGTCGAGAATGTGCTGTGCCAATTGTTCCTGAGCCACTTTGGTGGTATCGACCACAAAGCCGGCTTCCTCTAGTTTTTGCTGTCCGGCAGGAGAAATGCCGTCGTTGGCCAGTACTTTCATAAGCTTGGTATTTATCCGTGTTTCTTTTCGAATTCCTGCATTACCTCGGTAAGCATCTGTACGCTTTCCTTTGGCAAGGCATTGTACATACTGGCCCGGTAGCCTCCTACACTGCGGTGGCCATTGATGCCGTTGATTCCTGCCTCTTTCCACATAGCATCGAAGGCTTCGGTATTTACCCCTTCTTTGGGTACGAAGCATGCATTCATGGCCGAGCGGTCAGCGGCATCGGCTACTGTACCTTCAAATAAGGGGTTGCGGTCGATTTCTGCGTACATCAAGGCCGCTTTTTCCGCGTTGCGCTTTTCGATCTCGGCTACCCCGCCTAGATCCTTCAACCAGCGCAAAGTGAGCATTGAGACGTAAACTGCAAAAACCGGAGGGGTATTGAACATGGAGTCTTTGCTGATGTGCACCTGATAGTCGAGGTAGGCGGGGATGTCGCGACCGGTTTTGCCAAGCAAATCCTTTTTCACTATCACCAGAGTAGCGCCAGCCGGCCCCATATCTTCTGGGCGCCTGCATAAATCAAATCATAATCGGTGAGGGGAAACTGCCGGCTAAAAATGTCGGATGACATATCGCAAACCACGGGTACCTCCGTAAGGGGCACCTCGCGCACACTGGTACCGAAAATGGTGTTGTTGCTGGTGAAGTGGAAATAATCGGCATCCTCAGGAATGCCAAAACCTTTGGGGATGTAGTTGAAATTCTGGTCTTTGGAGCTGGCTACTTCCACCGCTTCGCCCAGCCTTACCCCTTCTTTCAGGGCCTTGCTGGCCCAGGAGCCGGTATTGAGGTAGGCTGCTTTGCCCCCTTCCAACTGCATTAAGTTGAAGGGCACCATGACAAACTGCAGCGAAGCTCCCCCTTGCAAAAAGAGCACTTCGTAATCTTCGGGAACGTGCAAGAGTTCGCGCGTTAAAGCCTGGGCCTCTTCCATAACCGCCACAAAGTTTTTACTTCGGTGGCTGATCTCGATCAAAGAGAGATCCAGATCATCAAAATTGAGAATTGCCTGGGAGGCTTGCTGGAGTACTTCCGGGGCGAGGATGCAGGGCCCGGCGGAAAAGTTGTGCTTTTTCATCGGCACGCGTTTGTTTGGAAGCCAAAAGTAATGATTCTGCCCACTGAGCCTGGTTAACCCCCGGTTAATCTTTCCCCTGTCGCCCTGACCTGAAAGCTCTCCGCCATTATTATCCCCGAAAGGGAAAAAACCAAAGCCCAAGATAACCGGCAGGGATAAGGCCGCGACCTTCAAAGGCCATAAACCTGCAATTCCTCCCGAAAAGGTGCTGCTCGGCACCTAAAAAGATGACCATTGGGCGTGCTAATTTGGCCAGAAATTGGCCTTAGAAACTTTACCGCCGGGGCAAATCCAGGGGTTTTGTTGGGGGGCGAATGGCCCGTTCCTGGCCGCTGTTGAAACGCACATTTTCTTCCAAATGCCACCACCCGTCTTCCCAAACCAAAGCATCGTAGCTAAAGTCCGGACCGTAGGTTTGATAGAGCCCTTTCATTTTGGGATCAGGAGGCGCCAGGTGATCCATAATTACCTTGTCTTCTTCGGGATGCCAATTGACGGTAACGGAGTACTTGGCATTGTAGGGAAGAACCAAACGCATGGGAGGTTGACGATAGGTTTGATCGAGAAAGTCCTGGATGCGAAACATTTTGGCCCCGAAGCGAACCTTGCCGGTATTGCGCACCTCGATTACCTCCACCATTTTCCGGTTAATTTCCGAACCCATGGCCAGGCCCAAAAGGGTATAGCGGTTTCCGTTTTGTCCCTCAGGCAATAGCTTATAGTAAATGGCGCCCGGCCACTCTTCGGGTCCAAAAGTGCGAAAGCGCAATTCCGCAAGGTTTTCCAACTGATCGTTCAGCTCAGTGATTACCACGCCCCTGCGGGTGCGCACCGCTACCAGGCCATAGCGACGGTAATGAAATTGGGCATCTGGCATTTGCCAGGTAAAGATGCGGAAGCGTTGATCCTTGGCCTGCAGGGCCATCATATGGCTGCAATTGTCCAGATCGTCCGCATAACCCTGTTCACTGCGCAAATAATCCTTTAGCTTTTGCGTGAAAAGTCGATTGGCCGAGTCCCGGATGGCATATTCCGGTGAATCCAGGATCAAACGCCCTATTTCAGCCAGAGAGTCGCGCCTTTCCTGGCCTTGCAAACCGAAGGCCCAGAGCGCACAAAAAAGGAAAACCAACCTGTGCATACCCCCAAAACGCCGAAAGAGGGAAGGAAGTATCAATCTTCCAGGTGCAGAAAAGCCTTCTTGTTCAGAAGTTCCTCCTCGCTTTCCACATGGTCTTCGTCGGGGACGCAACAGTCTACCGGACAAACCTCAGCGCACTGGGGTTCTTCGTGAAAGCCTACGCACTCGGTACATTTATCGGTAACGATGTAGAAGACATCGTAATCTACTGGTTCCTGAGCTTCATCTGCGTCGTATTCACCGCCACTCTTGGGCTTAACTTTGCCGGTGAGGCCGGTGCCGTCGGAAAATCGCCATTCCTGGGCTCCCTCGTAAATGGCGTTATTGGGACATTCAGGCTCGCAGGCCCCGCAGTTGATGCATTCGTCAGTGATCTTAATCGCCATAAACCTGCTTAGTTTTGCACAAATTTAAGAAGGAAAAAAGCAAGATTTGAATTTAAGCGCCCGAATCGAAAGCCTGAGTCAGCTGGGAGTGTTTTTAGCCGGACCAAGTCCGGAACAGGAAAAACTCAATCAATACTTCCGGGCACCCTGGGAGGCAGCTCTGCAAGAGGCCTCCCTGTTCAATCCCTGGTTTACCCCTGAAAATCTGCGCTATGCGGTTGAAACCTGGGCCGAAAGCCTCGCGGAAGATAAAGTGCAAAATTGGGCTCAAGGGTATCCGGACCTGGCTACACCAATCCAGCCCAAAACGGTGGCAATTGTGATGGCCGGCAATGTGCCTTTGGTGGGTCTGCACGACCTATTGGCCGTTATGCTGAGCGGCCACAAGGCCTTGATTAAACCCAGCAGCGACGACAACAAACTGATGCCCGTCTTGCTGCAAATTTTGGCGGCCATTAACCGGGAGTGGACCGGTTTCCTAAAACTAGCGGAGGGAAAACTGGAAAACTTCGATGCCGTAATTGCTACCGGGAGCAACAATTCCAGTCGTTACTTTGAATTCTACTTTGGCAAATATCCCCACATCATCCGCAAGAACCGCAGCTCTGCTGCTCTCTTACGTGGCACGGAAAGTAAGGCCGAACTGCAAAACCTGGGTGAGGATGTCTTCCGCTATTTTGGCCTGGGTTGCCGCAACGTTTCCAAGGTTTATGCCCCGCTGGATTTTGATATCAACCGAATTTTTGAAGCCTTCTATTCCTTTCATCCCCTTGGCAATCATCAGAAATACGCCAACAACTACGACTACAATCGGGCCATCTATCTCTTGGAAAAGCAAGATTTTAAGGAAAACGGCTTTTTCATAATCAAGGAAAATACTCAGCTCCATGCCCCGGTAGGGGTATTGCATTTGCATCGCTATGAAGATGACCGCATGCTGCCCGACCTACTGGAAGCAGAGGCCGATGAAAGGCAATGTCTGGTTGGTTCCGCGGCAGATCCCCTCAGCGAGGTGCCTTTCGGCGAAAGCCAAAAACCGGGCCTGAAGGATTATGCGGATGGGGTAGACACCCTGCGCTTTCTACTCAATCTGTAAGGCCTTTAATTACCTTTGCCCCTGCTGGTAGTTATGAAAATCTTTCGATTCCTTGTGAGTAAGACCTTTTGGGCCAATGTTTTATTGGCCGCTTTGCTCCTGGTGGCCCTGCTGAGCGGGATAAACTGGTGGCTGGCTCGTTACACCCTGCACGGGGAGAATATTCCCGTACCTGACCTGGATGGATTGGCTTTGAGCGAAGCAGCGGAGTCCCTCGCGGAAATGGGCCTTTCCTTTGAAGTAATCGACTCTTCGGAGTTCAATCCCGAACAGGCCCGGGGAAGTGTGATAGGCCAATATCCCGTGGCCGGTAGTTTGGTGAAAAAAGGGCGGGACATTCGCTTGACCCTCAACCCCCTGATGCCGCGGAAAATTGCGCTGCCCCCCTTAATCGAAAAGACCAAGCGGAGGGCCATTTACGACTTGGAGTCCAAGGGTTTTGTCATTGGCGACCTGGAATATGTTCCCTATTTGGGCCAGGACGTAGTGGTAGACGTAAAAGTGGACGGTTTTTCGGTGAACGCGGGCCAGGAATTTGCCAAGGGCACCACCGTAAATCTGGTGCTGGGTTCTGGCTTGGGCGACCGGCGCATCCGGGTGCCGTATCTGCGCTGGTTGAATCGCGAGGAAGTGGAACTCAAACTGCGCGAGCTTTCCTTAAACCTGGGATCGGTGCTCTACGATGAAAACATTACCGACACGGCAACCGCCCTGGTATACGACCAATACCCTCCTCCCAGTTTAGACGAACAGATCCAGTTGGGTCAGGAAATCGATGTGTGGCTTACCAACGATTACACGAAAATTCCCGCCGATTCGTTAGCCTTCCAGGACCCCATCTTGGGCGACAGCCTGGCGGGCGACAGCAGTGCCTATGAGCTACCTTAATTCCCTCTGCCTTTTTCTGGGCCTGATCTTTACTCCCCTGGTTGTGGCTCAGCAGCCAAAGGAGGTATTGCGCGGCCTCAGCAGCCGACCAAGCCCGGCCAAAACTGCCCCGGTTTTACAGCAAAAAGCCGCCCTTGGATTGCCCTTTCGGGACGATTTCAGCGACCGCATTGGCGCACCCAATCCCCAACTTTGGGCCGATGCCCAAGTGTACATCAACCAAACCCTTGCCCGCAGTCCCATTACCCTCGGGGTAGCCAGCTTCGATGGTCTGGATGAAAATGGTTTTGCATACGACCTCAATCGCAGCGCTACCGATACCACCGACATCCTTACTTCCCGCAGCATCGACCTAAGCAGCCCTACCGATTCGGTTTACCTGTCTTTCTTTTACCAGGAAGCGGGCTGGGGAGAACCACCCATTAGTCAGGACTCTCTGATTCTGGAGTTCTGGAACGCCCAGGAGCAAAATTGGGAATACATCTGGGGAGTTTTTGGCGGCCAGGCTGGGCCATTTAAGCTAGTGATGCTACCCGTGGAGGATCGCTTTCACCAAAGCGATTTCCGCTTTCGCTTCCTGTCTTTTGGCAGTCCAGCCGGCGCTTTTGACCTCTGGCATCTGGACTATCTGGAGTTGGACGATCAGCGCAATTTTAGAGACACGCTGGTTTTAGACATTGCCTTTACCCGCCCTCACCCCAGCCTTCTGGAGAACTACGAGTCTGTACCCTGGTTTCATCTCGGCGGAGCGGTAAGCTCGGCGGCCCTGGCCAAGGAAAACCTGCGGCTGCACTATCGACGCAATGTAGACCCCAGCCAAAGCCGGCCCTCCCTCTTTCTTGGTGAGTATACCATCGAATATCAGGGGACGATAGTGGACCAGAACGGGCTACCCGATGCCAACCTCGACGACAGTCACCCCCCGCTGCAAGAGGTGCGCTTCCCGGTGCCGGATACTGCCGATGCCGGTAGACCACCCCTGGATTTTCTGGCCCCCTCCTATCCTGGACCTTTTTCTCTTTTTTCTACCCAAACTTATTCGGGCGGAAGCCAAAACCGCAGCGCCAACGACACCCTGCGCAGGGAACAAATTTTTGACAATTACTACGCTTACGACGACGGCAGCGCCGAAAGGGCCTACGAGATTTTAAACAACCGCAACGGCTGGCTGGTGCAGGAGTACGATATTTTTGGCGGGGATACCTTGATGGGTATTTACCTGTATTTCCTGCCCGCCGCCAACGACCAAAGCCGACAGGAATTCAGCATTTTGGTCCTGGAAAACAACAATGGTCTACCCGGTGCTCTGCTTTATGAAAGCGATACCGCCTTTGTTCCCCAGTACACCAGCCACAACTTTTACCTGCCTTACTTTCTGGAAGAAGACCAAGAAAGGCCCTTCATTAACCGCACTGTGTTTATCGGCATCCGTCAGTTGGACGAAACCCCTTTGAGCTTGGGTTATGACCAAAACCGACGCAATCAAACCACCGCATTTTACGGCCGCCTGGGGGATTTCTATCAGTCCTTTTTGCCGGGTACCATCATGATGCGTCCCTTCTTTCGCTATGCGCCTGCAGACCTTGGCCTGCCAGGCAAAAGCCCCGAATCGCAAGAGGTAGATGTGTTTCCCAATCCCAGCAAAGGCCGGTTGCACTTCCGCGGCAGCGAAAACCAGGAAATCTTTCAGGGTGTGCTCTTCAACTTGCACGGCCAGGCGGTATTCCGCTTTCGCGGGAAGAGCCCCCAAGTATTGCCCCCTCATTTACCCAACGGTTTGTATCTCCTGGACTTAAGCCCGGTTGATGGCCCTAACCGCGGGCAGCAAAAGTTGCTTTTGCAGCGATGAGCGAAACCGACGACCAGGAAGAGGATAACGACGAGCTCTATGAGCATCATCGCATTGTAGCGGATGCTGGCCAAAAGCCCCTGCGGGTGGACAAATTCCTGGTTAATTTATTGCCCCACACCTCCCGCAATAAAATTCAGCAGTCCGCTGCTGCGGGCAATATCCACGTGAACGAGCAAGCGGTTAAGAGCAATTACCGAGTCAAGGCGGGCGATCTGGTGCAAGTGGTCTTGTCCTACCCGCCCCGGGATAAAACCCTTAAGCCAGAGGCGATGGATCTCGACTTGGTCTACCAGGATCAGGATCTGGTGGTGGTAAACAAGCCCCCCCGCCTGGTGGTCCACCCTGGCTATGGCAATTGGACCGGCACCTTGGTCAACGGTTTGCTGCATCACTTTCAGAATCTGCCGGCCCTCAGCGCTGAACGGCCGGGCTTGGTGCACCGACTGGACCGCGACACCAGCGGGCTCATGGTAGTGGCCGCCAGCGAATTGGCTATGGCCCATTTGGCCGGGCAATTCTACAACCGCAGCACCCGTCGTCGCTACGTAGCCTTGGTGTGGGGTAACGTTAAAGAAGATTCCGGTACCATTACCGGCCACATTGGGCGCAGCCCCAAAGACCGTAAATTGTTTCAGGTTTTCCCGGAGGGAGAGCAGGGAAAACACGCTGTTACCCACTATCGCGTGCTGGAGAGACTGGGTTATGTGACTTTGGTCGAGTGCCGACTGGAAACCGGCCGAACCCATCAAATTCGCGTACACATGAAACACTTGGGGCACACCTTATTCAACGATAAGGAATACGGGGGCGACCGCATTCTAAAGGGAACTACTTTTAGCCGCTACAAGCAATTTGTTGCCAACTGTTTTGAAGTTTGTCCCCGCCAAGCCTTACATGCGCAAACTCTTGGTTTTCAGCACCCACGCAGCGGAAAAGAAATGGATTTTGAATGCCCGCTGCCGGCGGATATGGAAGCTCTGGTGGAAAAGTGGCGGCGTTACAGCGCTTGACCACCAAAACAGTTTCCACCTTGAGGAATTTTGGCAGAAAGGTAACCTCGCTCACCAAAGAGGAGGGTGAACCAAAGCGGAATGCTATTTGTTCCGTATTTTTAGAAGATGAATGGAGTTATGAAGCGGAAAAATTTTTTATTCCTTTTGGCTCTGGCCTTGGGGGTGTTTCTCTTGAGCCAGTGCGAAGCAGATCCTCGTGGCGGCGAAGAACCCGCGGGCTTTAGCGCTACCCCTTATCAGTTAGAGGTGCCCCAGGGTTTTCCCCCACCCAATATTCCCAACGACAATCCCATGACCGTAGAAGGGGTAAAATTGGGCCGGCATCTTTTTTATGAAAAGGCCCTCAGTGGCGACAACAGCATGAGCTGCGGAGGTTGTCACTTCCAGGAACGGGCCTTTACCGATGCAAGCCCCACCTCGGTAGGCATTGACGGTATTTTTGGACGGCGCAAAGCCATGGCCCTTTTCAACCTCGCCTTTCACGAGAACTTTTTCTGGGACGGGCGCACCCTTACCCTGGAGGAGCAAGCCCTCATACCGATTGAAGATCCGATCGAGTTGAACGCAAAAATGGAAGACGTTGTAGCCCGATTAACCGCGGATCCCCAGTACCCCCCGATGTTTGCTGCGGCCTTTGGCAGCCCGGAGGTAACTCCGGAACGCATCGGAAAAGCCATCGCCCAATTTGAGCGCACCATAATTTCGGCCAATTCCAAGTTCGACAGCGTTGTTCGCCTACGCACGGGCGCTCAATTTACCCCTCTGGAAAAATTGGGGCACGATATGTTTTTTACGGAAGAAGGCGACTGTTTTCACTGCCACGGAGCGGCAGAAACCAAATTTTTACTCGGTGCATTTGGAAGAGACTTGCAATTTGTGAACAACGGGCTGAAAGAAAACTACGCCGATGAGGGTAGAGCGGAAATAACCGGGCGCAACACCGACATTGGCAAGTTCAAGGTGCCTAGCGTGCGCAACGTGGAGTTTTCCTTTCCCTATATGCACGACGGAAGCGTTCCCAATTTGGACAGTCTTATTGGCTTTTACAACTTCGGTGGGCACCTCCACCCCAACATCGATCCCAATATGAAAGCGGCCGGTATTGGGCGGGGTTGGACCCCGCAGCAACGCGATGCTCTGGCCGCCTTTCTCCGTACCCTTACGGACTATCAGTTTCTGCAGGACACCGCTTTTTCCGATCCTCATCTGAACTGAGGCGGCGGCACGTGAATTACCTTTTTGGTGGCAAAGAATTCCTGGGGAAAGTATTCCTTTAAGGCATACTCCCGGTGGGGAATTCCCGCCATTTCTGCCCGTAAGTCTCCGCCTTTGAGGTAGTACAGTCCCTTTTCGGGATTAGAGGCCTTTTCTGACCAATTGTTGTGAATCCAGGCCAAAAAACGGGGCATTTGGGTTACGGCCCGCGAAACGATGTAATCGTAGCGCAGCAGATGCTTTTCCACCCGCACTTGTTCCACCCCTACGTTTTGCAGCGAGAGAGCCTCTGCGAGTGCTTCTACCACCTTGATTTTTTTGGCAATACTGTCTACCAGATGAAAGTGGCTGTCGGGAAAAAGGATGGCCAAAGGGATACCCGGGAAACCCCCACCGGTGCCGACATCTAAAACGCGGGACCCGGGCAAAAAAGAGTGCACCTTGGCAATTCCCAGGCTGTGCAATACGTGCCGTTCGTAAAACCCATCCAGGTCTTTTCGGGAAATTAAATTGACCTGGCGGTTGTAGGCTGAATATAGGCCTTCCAGTTCGGCAAAGCGCTCCCTTTGTATTGCGCTTAAATGGGGGAAATAAGTAACTATCTCTTCCAAAGTCACCAGGTTTTTCTACTGCCAAACAAGGCATTTTGCAGGTGGATAATTGCCGTAAAAGTAGCCCATAGACCTTCCCAAAGGGGAGCCAAAACCAGCAGATCGGAGGTGTTGAGACGGCGGGCCAGAGGCAGCAGGTAGCGATAGCTCAGAAAATAGCGCAAGAGAAGCAAAGCCGCTACCCAGGCTGGGGCCAAGGGCAATAGAGCCAGGGCAAGCCAAAAGCTGAAGAGTTGGCTGGCGCCCAGTGAAGCGAGCGCGATTTTCTGCCCCCTGGAATAGCGATAGGATGTGCGCAAATGCCGTCGCCTTTGCTTCCACCAAGCCATAAAGTGCCCCGGTGCCGGGGAAATGGTGAAGGCGTCGGGATGGAACACCACCGCTGTAGGCAGAGGCCTGGGCAGAGCCTGTAAAAAGAGGTCATCGTCGCCGGAAGGCAGATCAAGGTGGGCTTCAAAGCCCCCCTGCTGATAGAAAAGCGAGCGTCGATATGCTAGGTTGCGACCGACCCCTAACTGGGGTTGGTCTTTAAGGCCCGCAGCAAAGGATAGCAAGGCGCTTTGCCAGGTATCCCAGCGCGCCAGTTTGCTGCCCAGTCCCCCTTGCTCCTTTAAGGCCCCATAACCCAGTACCAGATGATTTTCATCCAGCGGAGCAGCCATAAAACGCAGCCAGGAGCGCGAGGCCGGCTGGCAGTCAGCGTCGGTGAACACCAGGCTTTCGGTGGTGGCGGTGGCGATAGCCGCCGCCAGGGCAGCCTTTTTGCCTTGGGGAGGGAGGTGCAGAACGCGCAGGCGGGGATTATTTTCCGCACATTGGTCGAGCCAGGAGGCACTGCCGTCTTCGCTACCGTCATTGACTACCAACAGACGAAAGTTGGGATGGTCTTGCTCGAGCCAATGGAAAAGGTTTTTCTGGAGCGCTTGGGCTTCATTGCGGGCCGCAACAAT
>AACY020561224.1_pt1 | contig 20898 bp, 15 predicted proteins | sample 267378 | NCBI WGS metagenome assembly AACY02 (sample SAMN02954345, study PRJNA13694) | marine metagenome | biome: aquatic; feature: ocean; material: water; isolation source: isolated as part of a large dataset composed predominantly from surface... | reverse complement strand
GATAAAGGGTAAGGCACCGATGGAGCCAAGCACTGTCCAGAACACAACTACGATCAGGAAACCCTCGCGAGTTCGTAATTCCTCTTTGCAGCGACGATTAGGATACCAGAGCCAAAAACCGATAAATAAGCTAACAAAAAATGCCTGAATAAACGCAGTACCACCGCCATCGTTATACCAAATGGCGATTAAGGCTGGCGGCAGCATAGTGATGGAGAACAGGCCGATTAGCAGGCCTATGATTCTTATTATGGTTTTGTATTGCATTCCGCGTGTTCAATTATTCCATTGGCTGCAAAGGTATTTTCAGCATTTTGCATATTTTGGCATAATTTACGCAGGCATCACAGCTCAAACTCTGCTCGCAGGCTACCCTGACTCAACGTTGCCAGTGATTCATTCAATATACCCTGTTGCTGTTTGCCTATTTCAAAATGGATATCAACGGCTTCGGCAAATTGCTTATCGATGATCACCGCTTCTAACTGTTGTAATAAATGTTCGACATCCCTTAATTGGGTGTAATCACAATGCAGTTTGGCTGGATAACGTAATTGCTTCAATCGCGTCGGCAATTGCCCTAAACCTTGGCGTAATCCCGAAGTATAGGCACGCACTAAACCGCCCACACCTAACTTAGTACCGCCATAGAAACGCACCACCACGGCACCGACTTCACCGAGATTCGCGCCTTGTAATACTGCGAGCATTGGACGACCAGCGCTGCCCGCTGGCTCACCATCGTCACTCGAACCGATGGCAATGCTGTCGTTGGGCGCTCCAGCAATAAAGGCATAGCAGTAATGGCTGGCGCCGGGATAATCTCGCTTTATGTCAGTAAGTACTAACTTCAGCTGTTCTAAACTTGTGCAATGAAATAGAAAAGAGATAAAGCGGCTATGCTTTATCTCTTCTTCTATCTGCACATTTTCACTCGGTATCAGATAACTTTCGAGCACTCGCTCTCCCTAAAATCACGCTAAGCCCAGTTCGCGGGTCATATTTTCGTTTCGATCCTGATGCACAATCACATTATCTTCGATACGAATGCCGCCAAAAGGTCGCAGCTCATCAACGGTGCGCCAATTGATCTGCTGACCACGGCTATCTTGTTTTAGCTCATTGAGTAAAGTGTCGATAATGTATAATCCTGGCTCCATCGTAAGCACTTGGTTTGGTGCCAAAATGCGGGTGCAACGCAGGAACGGATGGGCTTCTGGTGCCGGAATATGGGTACCACGCTCATCGAAGGAAAAACCGCCCACATCATGCACTTGCAAGCCTAACATATGGCCGAGTCCATGAGGGAAGAAGGCGCTGGTTATGCCTTGGTCGACTAAGCCCTGGGCATCGCCCGTGGCTAGCTCAAAATCCAACAGCATTTGCGCGACTTTGCCATGGGTCGTCAAGTGTAAATCGGGATAACGCACACCCGGACGCATCATATCAATCAGTTCGAGCTGCGCCTTATTCATGGCAGTGATTAATTCGTCGAAACGATTCTTCTCAAACGCATAGGTACGAGTGATATCCGACGCATAGCCAAAGTAACTGGCACCCGCATCGATTAAAAAAGATAAGCGGCGCACCGGATTTTGATGCTCAAGCGCGGTGTAATGCAAAATCGCCGCATTTTGATTTAAGGCTATGATATTACCGTAGGGCACTTCGTTCTCGCCCTGTCCCACGGCTGATAAATACTGCTGCTGAATTTCAAACTCGCTCGCACCGTTATAGAAGGCATTTTTAGCAGCTAAATGCCCTTGCACCGCAATCTGGTTGGCACGGCGCATACATTCGAGTTCATATTCGGTTTTAGTAGTACGGTGGAAATGCAGGTAGCTCATCACAGAGTCAGGATTGCGACTGGTGAAACCCAGCACCTCAGCCACATCTAAATGCTCACCCAAATACGCCCAGTTGGCGATATCGCTAGGCAATAGCTCGGCAACTTTATCGGCCTTAGTGAGTAACTTGATCTCAAAATGCTCGGTCCAAAACATCTCCGGCACGTCCGACACCTTATGCCAAAAATCCACTGGGCGATAAAAAATCAGTTGCGGCTTATCGCGCCCATTCACCACTAACCAACAGTTAGGGTTATCCAGCACAGGTAACCAAGCCTTGAAATGGGGATTGGCTTTAAAAGGATAATTAATGTCGTCCAAAAACATTCGATGTGGCTGACCCGAGTGGATCACTAAACCTGATAATGCTTCACGCGATACAATTTCAGCGACTCGACGATTAAGCTCGGCGATGTGGGCATGATAGTGATGAGCCAAGTGATCCATGTGTCATATCCTGTAATGAACGATAGTTAATAAAAAAACCGCAAATCTGACAGAGCCCTAAAGGCTCAGTGTTTTCCTTCGCGTATGCCCTATTACTTAGCAGGTTAGCAAATTCTCAGTTTAAGCCTATGCTTCTAATTCTAAAAATAAAATTATCCATTTAGCCAGCGAGCAATACCGCTAAAGTACAAATTCCCACCACGTACCCTTTAGCGTAATCTGGCACTTCTACACTTTGTGCAGTGTATCACAAAGCTTAAAATTCACTCTAGCCGACAAGAAATTAAACAGTCGTTTAAATTGGGTGTTGTAATTTATCGAATTTCGAAGCACACTGGCACACAACTGGTCAAATGATGGCCGAAGCTGCTGTGAGATAGAGAGTCGTACTAACACCAACAAATAATGGTGGGTATCACTTTTAAGCCAAAAGGAAGCAAGCAATGATCTACCAAAGTCCTACAATTCAGGTTGAGTTACTCGAGGATAATATTGCCAAGCTGTGCTTTAACGCACCCGGTTCGGTGAACAAATTCGACAGAGAAACACTCGCCTCACTCGATGCCGCATTAGATAGCATTAAACAACAATCAAACATTCAGGCTTTAGTGCTGACCTCAGGTAAAGATACCTTTATCGTGGGTGCCGACATTACTGAATTTTTAGGCTTATTCGCACAAGATGATTCAGTACTACTCTCTTGGGTTGAACAGGCCAATGCCGTATTCAATAAACTTGAAGATTTACCTTTCCCAACCGCTTCAGCGATTAAAGGTTTTGCCTTAGGCGGTGGTTGTGAAATTATTCTGGCAACGGATTTCCGTATCGCCGACACCACAGCCAAAATCGGTCTACCCGAAACCAAACTAGGTATTATCCCAGGCTTTGGTGGCACAGTGCGTTTACCACGTGTGATTGGTGCAGATAACGCTCTTGAGTGGATCACCACGGGTAAAGACCAAAGCGGCGAAGATGCCTTAAAAGTAGGCGCGGTTGACGCCGTTGTTGCGCCAGAGGCTTTAGAAGCTGCCGCCATTCAAATGCTTAAAGACGCGGTTGCAGAAAAGCTTGATTGGCAAGCCCGTCGCCAACGTAAGATGTCACCACTGACCTTACCAAAACTCGAAGCCATGATGTCTTTCACAACCGCTAAAGGTATGGTTTTCTCTGTCGCTGGCAAACATTATCCTGCACCAATGGCGGCGGTAAATGTAGTTGAGCAAGCGGCGACCAAAGGCCGAGCCGAAGCGCTGCAAATTGAGCATCAAGCATTTATCAAGTTAGCGAAAACCGATGTAGCCAAAGCGTTGATCGGTATCTTCTTGAATGACCAATTAGTAAAAGGTAAGGCTAAGAAAGCGGGCAAGCTCGCTAAAGATGTGAAAAGTGCCGCCGTATTAGGTGCTGGTATCATGGGTGGCGGTATCGCTTACCAAAGCGCCAGCAAAGGCACGCCAATCGTGATGAAGGATATCGCTCAACCTGCATTAGATTTAGGTTTAGGCGAAGCCGCAAAACTGTTATCTGCGCAAGTTGCTCGCGGCCGCTCTACCCCAGAAAAAATGGCTAAAGTGCTGAACAACATCACTCCAGCCTTAGACTATGCACCAGTGAAACATGCTGACGTGGTTGTTGAAGCCGTTGTTGAGCATCCAAAAGTGAAGGCACAAGTACTGGCGGAAGTTGAACAATACGTGAGTGAAGATGCGATTATCGCCTCTAACACGTCAACCATTTCAATCAACCTGCTCGCCAAGAGCATGAAAAAACCTGAGCGTTTCTGCGGTATGCACTTCTTCAATCCAGTGCACAAAATGCCATTGGTTGAAGTTATTCGTGGCGAGCACAGCTCAGAAGAAACCATCGCATCTGTTGTCGCCTACGCCAGCAAAATGGGTAAAACCCCAATCGTTGTAAATGATTGCCCAGGTTTCTTCGTTAACCGTGTACTCTTCCCTTATTTTGCTGGCTTTAACGGCCTGCTCGCCGAGGGTGGCGACTTTGCCGCTATCGATAAAGTGATGGAAAAACAATTCGGCTGGCCAATGGGCCCTGCTTACCTGCTAGACGTTGTCGGCCTAGACACAGGTCACCACGCGCAAGCGGTAATGGCCGAAGGCTTCCCCGATCGTATGGGCAAAACTGGCAATGACGCGATTGACGTGATGTTCGAGAACAAACGTCTCGGTCAGAAGAATGGCAAAGGCTTCTACGCTTACTCTGTGGATAGCCGCGGTAAGCCAAAGAAAGACGTCGACCCAACCAGCTACGAGCTGCTAAAGGCTGCCTTTGGTGAACAAAAAGCATTCGATGCGGATGAAATCATCGCCCGCACTATGATCCCAATGATTATCGAAACCGTTCGCTGTTTAGAAGAAGGCATTGTGGCATCACCTGCCGAAGCGGATATGGGCTTAGTCTACGGTTTAGGCTTCCCACCATTCCGTGGTGGTGTGTTCCGTTACTTAGATACTATGGGCGTAGCCAACTTTGTCGCCTTAGCTGACAAATACGCTCACTTAGGTGGTTTGTATCAAGTCACCGACGCCATGCGCGCCCTTGCAGCCAACAACGGTAGCTACTACCAAGCCTAATTAGCGGGAAAGGAATTTAATTATGAAACAAGCTGTTATCGTAGATTGCATTCGTACGCCTATGGGCCGCTCTAAGGCTGGGGTGTTCCGTAATGTACGTGCAGAAACACTCTCTGCCGAATTAATGAAAGGTCTATTACTGCGTAACCCGCAATTAGATCCCAATACGATTGAAGACGTTATTTGGGGCTGCGTGCAGCAAACCCTAGAGCAAGGCTTCAACATTGCCCGTAACGCATCATTGCTGGCAGGTATCCCGAAAACGGCTGGCGCTGTGACAGTGAACCGCCTATGTGGTTCTTCAATGGAAGCCATCCACCAAGCCGCTCGCGCAATTATGACCGGTATGGGCGACACCTTTATCATCGGTGGTGTTGAGCATATGGGCCATGTGCCGATGAACCATGGTGTGGACTTCCACCCCGGTTTAGCCAATAACGTCGCTAAAGCCTCCGGCATGATGGGCTTAACCGCAGAAATGCTCGGCAAGCTCCACGGCATCACCCGTGAGCAGCAGGATGCCTTTGCTGTTCGTTCACACCAACGCGCTTACGCAGCCACAGTTGAAGGCCGTTTTGCCAAGGAAATCTATGGCATCGAAGGCCATGATGCTAACGGTGCACTGATTAAAGTACTGCACGACGAAGTGATTCGCCCAGAAACGACCATGGAATCGTTAGCAGCACTGCGCCCGGTATTCGATCCTGCAAACGGTACTGTGACTGCGGGAACATCATCAGCCTTATCCGACGGCGCTTCGGCCATGTTGATAATGGAAGAATCTAAAGCACGCGCACTTGGCTTACCAATTCGTGCACGTATTCGCTCTATGGCGGTTGCAGGTTGTGATGCGGCAATTATGGGTTACGGCCCAGTACCAGCCACGCAAAAAGCACTTGCTCGCGCCGGTATTACCGTTGCCGACTTAGATGTGATTGAACTGAACGAAGCCTTTGCTGCTCAGTCTTTACCTTGTGTGAAAGATTTAGGTTTAGCAGATGTGGTTGATGACAAAATCAACCTCAACGGCGGCGCAATTGCACTAGGTCACCCACTGGGTTGTTCTGGCGCGCGTATTTCAACGACGCTGATCAACCTGATGGAACACAAAGATGCGACCTTAGGTTTAGCCACTATGTGTATCGGTTTAGGCCAAGGTATTGCAACCGTTTTCGAACGCGTTTAATCCTTAACGATTCTCCCTTCAAAGCCGGACTCAGTTCCGGCTTTTTTATGCAGCTTTAAAATCATTGTGAAATAATGCCACGCTAAAACGTCGATGATAAAGTTGCTAAGCCAAAAACGCTTAAAGTTAGATTATCTCGATTTTATAGCAGCTATAAAAGTCCCGTATTTTTTATGATGAAGAGTTCCCATTCTCAAGCATTTGAGAAAGATTAGGGATCACGAAATAACATTGTTCCACGTGAAACATCTCACTAATCCCGACTCTCGGATAAATAAAATGGAGTAAAACCAATTACCCGTTGCATCACAAAATCAGGCCGCCAACTTGGTTTATCCAAACCACTGGAGTAACATTAGCCAATTCTGTTTAACCGTTCAGTCGAGGTCATATGAACGACGTTTTCTCAACCGCACAACACAAACTGGATGCTCTTGGTTTGCGCTGCCCAGAACCAGTAATGATGGTGCGTAAAACGGTAAGACAAATGGCTCAAGGAGAAACACTGCTTATCATCGCGGATGATCCTGCTACTACCCGTGATATTCCCAGTTTTTGTGAGTTTATGGATCACACACTGATCGCCAGTGAAACCAACCAAACACCCTATCAATATTTGATTAAAAAGGGACTCTAAGTCCCAACATCGACATTAGGATAAGGACATCAGAAATGCCGAAACTAGTTGCTATTGCCTACAAAACCGTAAAACGTGGCCCAATGAAAGAAGTGTTGTGTGCTAATGTCACTCAGCACAGCGGTGTTGAAAAGGATGTATTTGGTCGTCCAGGCAAACGACAAGTGACCGTTCTTTCAGTGCAGCAGTGGCAAGCAGCCTGTCAAAGCATAAATGCGGATTTAGTCTGGACGATTCGCCGCGCCAATCTATTAGTAGATGGATTAAGTTTTAGTCCTGCTGATGTGGGCAAACAATTGCGCATCGGTGATTTAAGCTTAGAAATTACCGGCGAAACCGATCCATGCAGTAAGATGGAAATGGCGCACCCAGGATTAGAATTAGCCCTCACTCCAGATTGGCGTGGCGGCGTAACCTGCCGCGTCCTCAATGACGCAATGATCCATCTCGGTGACCCAGTAACTCGCGACTAAACAACTTCACCTCGGAGAGTAATCCTATTACTCTCCCATTGCCCCCTACGCCAATCATCTAGCAGCCTTCCTCGGTCATTAATTGAAACAGTATTTCCGTTTTCCTTACGGGATATTTGTGCGATAACCTACACAGCATTTACAAATGTTTATCTTATTTGATAACAACCACACCCTAAAATAACGATAACAGGATATAGCATGTTTAGACCTACACTGACCCCGCTTTATATCGCCCTGATGCTTGGCCTTAACTCCCACGCTGTACAGGCAGCAGACGCCCAAAAAACGAGTTGGGACGTCAATGCGCCAGCCAATGCCCCGCTAGAAAAAGTGGCAATAGATGTAACCGAAGGCACTTGGATGAACATCAGTGTCAGTCCAGACGGCAAACATTTAGTATTCGATTTACTCGGTGATATTTATAAAATCCCAGTCACGGGTGGCGAAGCTAAACCATTAGCACAAGGCATAGCCTGGCAAATGCAGCCAGTTTATAGCCCTGATGGTAAACACATCGCCTTTACCTCGGATGCGGATGGTGGTGACAATATTTGGATTATGGATGCCGATGGCAGCAATCCACGCACCGTCACATCAGAAACTTTTCGCTTACTCAACAGCCCAGCGTGGAGCCCTGATTCGCAATATTTAGTGGGTCGTAAACATTTTACCGCCAGTCGTAGTTTAGGTGCCGGCGAAGTCTGGCTCTACCATGTAGCAGGTGGCGAAGGTGTAAAACTCACCGAACGCCCAAATGATGAGAAAGACTTAGGTGAACCCGCCTATTCACCCGATGGTCGCTATATCTATTTCAGTCAAGATGACACCCCAGGAAAAACCTTCCATTATTCCAAAGACTCAGTAAACGGCATCTATAAAATCAAGCGTTACGATACTAAAACAGGTGATATCGAAATTCTGATCGAAGGGACTGGCGGAGCCATTCGCCCAACCCCAAGCCCTGATGGCACCAAACTGGCCTACATCAAGCGTGATGATTTCCAATCATCCTTATATTTGCTTGATTTGAAATCCGGTGAAACCACTAAACTGTTCGGTGATTTAGACCGCGATATGCAAGAGACTTGGGCAATCCATGGTGTTTACCCGACGATGGCATGGACTCCAGACAACAAAGACATCTTCTTCTGGGCTAAGGGCAAAATTAACCGCCTCAACGTTGCTAATAAAACGGTCACCGATATTCCATTTTCTGTAAAAACCCAATTAGACGTTCAGCCTTCAGTACGCTTTAAACAAGATATTGATAAAGATGTATTCGATGTAAAAATGCTGCGAATGGCACAAGTTTCACCGGATGGCAGTAAGGTCGCCTTCGAAGCATTGGGTAAAATCTGGTTGAAGACACTTCCCGATGGCAAGATGTCGCGCTTAACCGAGTTAGATAACAATATCGAAGAACTCTATCCCCAGTGGTCGCGTGATGGCAAAAATATTGTCTTCACAACTTGGAATGACCAAGACCAAGGCACAGTACAAGTGATCAGCGCTAAAGGTGGCAAAGCGAAACAACTTACCACTGAGCCAGGAAAATACGTCGAGCCCACCTTTTCTCCCGATGGCGAACTTGTGGTGTATCGTAAAACCCAAGGCGGCCATCTCACACCTCGAACTTGGTCGCAGGAACCAGGTCTGTACAAGGTCGATTTAAAAACCAAACAAAATAAGAAAATCTCCGCAGAAGGCTATCAAGCACAATTCGGAGCCTCAGCCGATCGCATATTTTTTATGAATAGTGGTGAAGATGACACACCGCAGCTTGCCTCTATTAACTTGGATGGGTTTGATAAGCGCGTTCACTACAGCAGTAAACATGCAACCGAATTTAGAGTCTCACCCGACGGTAAACAGCTCGCCTTTGCCGAGCGCTTTAAAGTTTGGGTGACGCCCTTTGCTAAACATGGTGAAACCGTTGAAATCGGCCCTAACGCCAGCAATCTTCCAGTCACTCAGTTAAGTGTGCGAGCCGGCGAAAGTATCAGTTGGAATAGCAAGAGTAATCAACTCTATTGGACTCTTGGCCCAGAACTGTACCAAGCCGATGTTGATTCGCAGTATCTTAAAAAGAACGCGCAAACTAAGCCAAGCATTATCAATTTAGGCTTTACTGAAAAAGCTGATGTTCCACGTGGAACAGTCGCCTTTGTCGGCGGTAAAGTGATCACCATGGAAAATGACCAAGTCATCGATAAGGGAGTCGTGATCGTCAAAGACAATCATATTGTTGCTGTTGGCGACGCTAACACGGCAATTCCAAAGGATGCACAAGTTATCGATATAAGCGGCAAATCCATTATGCCCGGTTTGTTTGACGCTCACGCCCATGGCGCCCAGGCCGATGATGAAATAGTGCCCCAACAAAACTGGGCGCTCTACTCTGGATTATCCCTAGGCGTGACGACCATCCATGATCCATCGAACGATACCACTGAAATCTTTGCCGCTTCTGAGCAACAAAAAGCTGGTAATATCGTTGGCCCGCGGATTTTCTCCACTGGAACAATTCTCTACGGCGCAAATGCACCCGGATACACCTCGCATATCGACTCACTCGATGATGCAAAATTCCATTTAGAGCGACTCAAAAAAGTTGGTGCCTTTAGCGTTAAGAGCTACAACCAACCGCGTCGCAATCAAAGACAACAGGTTATCGCTGCAGCTCGTGAACTCGAAATGATGGTCGTGCCAGAGGGTGGCAGCTTACTGCAACATAACCTGACCATGGTTGCCGATGGCCATACAACCGTAGAACACTCGTTACCCGTGGCAAATATTTATAACGATATTAAACAGTTCTGGGGCCAAACTAAGGTCGGTTACACTCCAACCTTGGTCGTCGCCTACGGCGGTATTTCGGGTGAAAACTATTGGTATGATAAGACCGATGTGTGGGCCCATCCACGTTTGTCTATGTATGTGCCAAGCGATATTTTGCAGGCTCGCTCTATGCGTCGCCCCCATGCACCAGACGGTCACTACAATCATTTTAACGTTGCTAAAGTGGCGAATGAGTTTAATAAATTAGGCATTCATCCAAATATTGGCGCCCACGGTCAACGTGAGGGTTTAGCCGCCCATTGGGAAATGTGGATGTTCGCCCAAGGCGGCATGAGCAATATGGATGTACTCAAAACTGCGACCATTAACCCAGCCACCACCTTCGGCCTAGAGCATCAACTTGGCTCGATAAAGACAGGTAAGCTTGCAGATTTAATCGTTATTGATGGCGATCCATTAGCGGATATTCGCGTCACAGATAAAGTCACTTATACTATGGTCAATGGTAAGTTGTTTGATGCTGAGTCGATGAACCAACTCAATGGCAGCAAACAACAGCGTAAGCCTTTCTTCTTCGAGAAAATCTAATCTCAACAAGGTGAAATAACAAAAGGCATGTTCCACGTGGAACATGCCTTTTTATTTTGGATTTTTAGCTCAATAAAATAAGTACTTATTTGCCGCCACAGCAAGCATCATAGGCGATGCAATCAACTAGATGATCGTTCACCATTCCCACAGCCTGCATAAAAGCATAACAAATCGTTGGGCCAACAAAGTTAAAGCCGAGTTTTTTTAACGCCTTGGACATTGCCTCAGACTCAGGTGTTTGCACAGGCACCTGCGACATGGAAGTAAACTGATTAACCTTAGGCTTACCACCAACAAAGCTCCACAGAAATTCAGAAAAATCTTTGCCATCCGCAGTGTAGGCTAAATAGCCTTTTGCATTACGAATAATCGAATGGATCTTAAGGCGATTACGCACAATACCTGGATTGTTCATCAACTCTTCAACCTTAGCGTCGTCGAAAGTGGCAATGACTGTCGGCTCAAAATCCGCAAAAGCTTGTTCGTAGTTTTGCTGCTTCTTTAAGATAGTAATCCAAGACAACCCGGCTTGTTGGCCATCTAAACAGAGCTTGGCAAACAACTCCTTCGAATCATAAACTGGGCGTCCCCACACTTTATCGTGGTACTCACGATACAAGGGATCATCGCTGACCCAATTACAGCGGATTTCTTCCATGGCCTATCTACCTTAACGTTTTAACAAAGAAGGTAAAAAATAACCTACATAAGCAGAGATCTACAAGGTATAATCGAAACCATTTTCTATTCAAGCTGACGGCAGTAGACAAGTAGACATGACGACGAAACACGACGTAAAAACATTTCAGGGTTTCATTCTAACCCTACAGGAATATTGGGCGCAGCAAGGCTGTGCAATCGTTCAACCTTTAGATATGGAAGTCGGTGCGGGTACATTCCACCCACAAACTTTCCTACGCTCTCTAGGGCCTGAGCCAATGAGCAGTGCTTATGTGCAGCCATCGCGCCGCCCTACCGACGGCCGTTACGGTGAAAACCCAAACCGTCTGCAGCACTACTACCAATTCCAAGTCGTGTTAAAACCGTCACCGGATAATATCCAAGAACTCTATTTAGGTTCTCTGCAAGCTCTAGGTATTGATACACAAATCCATGATATCCGTTTTGTGGAAGACAACTGGGAATCACCAACGCTAGGCGCTTGGGGTCTAGGTTGGGAAGTCTGGTTAAACGGCATGGAAGTGACTCAGTTTACTTACTTCCAACAAGTCGGCGGCTTAGAGTGTAGCCCTGTCACGGGTGAGATTACCTACGGTTTAGAGCGTCTCGCCATGTATATCCAAGGTGTGGATAGCGTGTACGACCTCGTATGGACCGATGGTCCAATGGGTCGCATCACCTACGGTGATGTGTTCCACCAAAACGAAGTTGAGCAATCGACCTATAACTTTGAGCACGCAGACGTCGACTTTATGTTTGCCCTGTTCGATCAATGCGAAAAAATGTGTCAGCACTTATTGTCGCTTGAAAAACCATTACCTCTGCCAGCCTATGAGCAAGTGATGAAAGCCTCGCACGCCTTCAACCTGCTCGATGCACGCCACGCCATTTCAGTGACTGAACGTCAGCGTTATATCCTGCGCGTTCGTACAATGGCTAAAGCCGTTGCTGAATCCTATTATCAGGCACGCGAAGCGCTTGGCTTCCCAATGTGTAAGTAGAGGTAACACATGAATTTTGAAAACTTACTCATCGAGTTAGGCACCGAAGAACTGCCACCAAAGGCGCTGCGTAAACTGGCTGAGTCTTTCTTAGCGAACTTTACCGAAGAATTAATCAAAGCCGATTTAGCTTTTAAATCAGCTGTTTGGTACGCTGCGCCCCGTCGTCTCGCCATTAATGTGACTGAACTGGCTATTGCTCAAGCGGACAAAATCGTTGAAAAACGCGGCCCAGCTGTGAGTTCAGCTTTTGATGCCGAAGGTAAACCAACGAAAGCCGCAGAAGGCTGGGCACGTGGTAACGGTATTACCGTTGACCAAGCTGAGCGTTTGGTGACCGATAAAGGTGAATGGCTGGTTTATAACGCCAAAGTCGAAGGCGTTGAAACCAAGAGCTTAATCGCAGCGATGGCACAACGTGCGCTGGATAAGTTACCCATTCCTAAGCCAATGCGCTGGGGAAGCAGCAAGACACAATTTATTCGCCCGGTTCACACCGCTACCATGCTGTTAGGCAGTGAGTTAATCGAAGGTGAATTGCTCGGCATTAAATCGGCACGTAATGTTCGTGGTCACCGCTTTATGGGTACAGGCTTCGAGCTTGATCATGCAGACAACTACCTGACACTGCTGAAAGAAAAAGGTAAAGTCATCGCCAACTACGAAAGCCGTAAAGCCTTAATCAAAGCTGATGCAGAAAAAGCGGCCGCTAAGATTGGTGGCACAGCCGATATCGAAGACGACCTGCTGGAAGAAGTCACCTCTTTAGTTGAATGGCCAGTCGTATCAACCGCAAGCTTTGAAGAGAAGTTCTTGAACGTGCCTTCAGAGGCCTTGGTTTATACGATGAAGGGCGATCAGAAATACTTCCCAGTATTCGATGATGCCGGTAAGTTACTGCCAAACTTCATCTTTGTCGCGAACATCGAATCAAAAGATCCGGCACAAATCATTGCGGGTAACGAGAAAGTGGTTCGTCCACGCTTGGCTGATGCTGAGTTTTTCTTTAATACCGATAAGAAGCACACACTAGAATCACGTTTGCCAAGCCTTGAGACTGTGTTGTTCCAGCAACAACTCGGTACCTTAAAAGACAAAGTGACTCGTATATCCGCCCTAGCCGCCTTTATTGCCGAGCAAACTGGCGCTAACGCCGTTGATGCAGCGCGCGCTGGTTTATTGTCTAAAACAGACTTAATGACCAATATGGTGATGGAGTTTACCGATACGCAAGGCACTATGGGCATGCATTACGCCCGCCTAGACGGTGAAACTGAAGCCGTAGCCTTAGCCATGGAAGAGCAATACAAGCCAAAATTCTCTGGCGATACGGTTCCGACGGCAGCGGTATCTTGCGCAGTCGCTTTAGCGGATAAACTCGACACCTTAGTGGGTATCTTCGGTATCGGTCAGGCACCTAAGGGCGCTGCCGACCCATTCGCACTGCGCCGCGCCGCTATCGGTGTGCTACGCATTATCGTTGAGAACAAGCTGCCACTGGACTTAGTGACGCTGATTGCTAAGGCTCAAGAACTCCATGGCACTAACTTAAGCAACGCGAATGCAAGCGATGAAGTGCTTGAGTTCTTAATGGCACGTTTCCGTGCTTGGTACCAAGATAAAGGTATCGATGTTGATGTGATCCTCGCCGTATTAGCACGTCGCCCAACTCGCCCAGCTGACTTTGATAGCCGTATCAATGCGGTATCACACTTCAGAAGCTTAGAAGCCTCTAGCGCTCTGGCAGCGGCGAATAAGCGTGTATCTAACATTCTGGCGAAAGTAGAAGGCAAACTACCGACTGCGATTAATTCAGCTCTGTTAGCCGAAGCAGCAGAGCAAGCGTTAGCTGCAAAACTTGCTGAACTTCAGCCTCTGCTTGCTCCACTGTTTGCTAATGCGGATTACCAACAGGCATTAACGCTGCTGGCGAGCTTACGTGAAAGTGTTGACCAGTTCTTCGAAGACGTGATGGTAATGGCCGATGACGAAGCCCTGAAAAACAACCGTTTAGCCCTGCTAAATAATCTACGTGAGCAATTCTTACATGTAGCGGATATTTCTCTACTCCAGTAAGTCACACGTTAGGTGCCAATAAAAAACGCGCTGATAGCGCGTTTTTTATTGGCTGCAATTTATTAAAATTGCTGGAGTTTTTCATGCAACGCCTCAAATTGAACTTGATCGAGTCCAACCAAGGCTAACAAGTTGCTCAGCATGTCAGCAGGCAATTTACCCGCTTGCTGCAGCATCGAAATCTCACTGATGATATTGGCGCGCCAAACCACTGCGGCAATCCCCTCATGCGGCCGGGTATGTACGTGGGCAAGTTTATCCAGTTCAGCTTCAAAAATACTGGGTAACTGCCAATATCTTGCTAATAATGCACTTAAGGTAAGTGATTTGGCCGTCATCACTTGTCGGAATAACCAAGAATTTGGCTGCTCACCAGGCTCTGCTTGCACAAAAGCATCAAGCAACATTTTGAAGATGGCGAGCTTACCCACATCATGCAGTAATCCTAATAGGAATGCGGTGTCCCTATCTTCTTCACTCAGCTCGCTAGTTAAAAAGGCCACCTGCATTGAATGACGCCAAATCTCAGCGCCAAAACGCCGAAAATAAATGGGTTTAATATCTAGCATCTCACGCACTAGGCAGCTAGTCACAAAGCAACGTAACTGTTCACGGCCAAGTTGTACTAAAGCTTGCTGCAAGCTAGTCACTTCCCGCTCACCACGCTTAAAGGCCGGTGAGTTACACAGCTTAAGCACTTCGACGCTCAGTAAAGGATCTTGCTCGATTAACGCCAACAAGTCTTTAGTATCAAACTGTGGATCAGCTAACTTACGGTCTAACTCCAATACCTTAGAGGGAAGCTTAAGCACCTTTTCTGCAATCACTTGTGGCGATGCTAAGGCGAGCTCTATTTCAGCCATTACTCGCCGTTCAAGGTTATTAGCAACGCCACCAGCATCTTTGGTTCTGGCGGGGAATAACAAACTATAAAACAGCGCCGCTAAGTCAATACTCATCGAAGTATCACATTGCTCTTCTACACGTTTTTTAGGTGACGCTGTCGTTATAGGTTTGCTGAGATCGGTCTGACTAAAGCTTTTAGGTCGCTCAAGTGTTGCTTGTTCACGGATATTAAAAATTTTGTTGAATATGGATTTAATCAAAATATTCCAACCTATGAAAGCTGTGTTTACTGAGCCAGTATTACATTATCCGTCCATTGTAATTGATATGCTAGAGCAGCCAGTATCAGTATTATGTGCAGCTTGAGTATATGTTGCCAAACTTAAGATAAGGTTACCAAGTCGAATTGTTTCACGTGAAACCATAGTCCAATTTAGCTTGATAGCATGAGCAATTTTAATGGCTGAAATGAGCATGCAACAACTTAACCGCTCGGTGAAAAACAAACATAATGTATAGTGATTAGCACGACTCAAAATTGGAAGGCGCTTATGAAACTCTATATCGGCAATAAAAACTACTCTAGCTGGTCGCTCCGAGCTTGGTTAATGGCAGCGAAATCAGGCGTTAAGTTCGATGAAGTGCTATTACCACTCGATACCGATAGCTTCTACCAGCAACTCCAATCCATTTCGCCAACGTTAAAAGTACCAACACTGGTCGATGGTGACATTACCGTTTGGGATTCACTGTCAATTTGTGAATATATCAATGATTGTTATCTTTCAGGCACTGCATGGCCACAAGAGCCAAAACAAAAAGCCAAGGCTCGCTCCCTCGCCTGTGAAATGCATTCAGGCTTTCATGCCCTGCGAAATGCCCTGCCTATGAATATCCGTGCCCGTCGATATGTCGAGCTTAACCCCGCTGTTCAGCAAGATATTGCACGCATCGACAGCATTTGGTCTCAGCAAATGACTGAGTTTACCCCATCCAAAAATCAGGGCACTTGGTTATTTGGCGAGTGGTCAATCGCCGATATGATGTTTGCACCAGTGGTAATGCGCTTCTTTACCTATGAGATTGAAGTCTCGCAAGCGAGCCGAGCGTATATGGAATTTATTGTGAGCCAGCCAGAAATGCAGGCTTGGATAACTGCCGCAAAAGCGGAGACTGAAATTGTCGAAGCTGATGAGGCAGGTGTTGATAGGTAATTTTTTGCAAAAGAAAAGGGAAAGCTAAGCTTTCCCTTTTTTATCAATCACTTTAGTCTGTAAAAAACGATATTAAACGTCTAGATATTAAACGTCTAAGTTAGCCACGTTCAGCGCGTTGGCTTCAATAAACTCACGACGCGGTTCTACTTGATCGCCCATCAAGCAAGTAAACAATTGGTCTGCGCCGACGGCGTCATCAATGGTCACTTGCAGCATACGCCGTGATTCAGGATCCATTGTGGTTTCCCACAATTGCTCAGGGTTCATCTCACCCAATCCTTTATAACGTTGGATATATAAACCACGTTTAGCTTCTGAAATCGTCCAATCTAGTGCTTCAATGAAGCTGCCGACTTCTTTCACTCGGTCACCACGTTGCACATAACCACCGGCTTCAATCAAGCCTTCTAGGGCTGCACCTAACTTAGCAATACGTTGATAATCCATTGATTGGAAGAAGTCATAGCTAAATAGGTAATGCGTGTCGATACCATGTTTACGAATGGTGATCTTTGGCAGATACACTTTACGCTCAGGATCGAGTACAGGCTCACCAGAATACAGCACGCCGCTATTTTCTAATTCCACCAACTCATGGATAAAGGCGTCTATCCATTCCTTCATCTTAGCTTCATCGGCCAACATCTCATTGCTGATCATTGGGTGGTAAAGCATCCGATTAGTGATATGCGTTGGATAACGTTGCTCTAAACGGGCAACAATCGCCTCTACTTCGCGGTATTGCGTCACTAAACGCTCTAATGGCTCACCCGACATACCTGGCGCACCTTGAGATGGATAAATGCTGGTGCCATCTAACGCTTGAGTGGTCAAATACTGAGTCAGTGCCGCTTCGTCTTTCAGATATTGTTCTTGCTTACCTTTCTTCACTTTGAATAAAGGTGGTTGAGCAATATACACATAACCACGTTCAATCAGTTCAGGCATTTGGCGGAAGAAGAAGGTCAACAGCAAGGTACGAATGTGCGAGCCGTCGACGTCAGCATCCGTCATGATGATGATGTTGTGGTAGCGAGTCTTATCTGGGTTGTATTCATCACGACCAATACCACAGCCAAGTGCGGTGATTAGTGTTGCAACCTCTTGAGAAGACAGCATTTTATCGAAACGGGCTTTCTCAACGTTTAAGATTTTACCTTTCAGTGGCAGAATCGCTTGATTCTTACGATTACGTCCCTGCTTAGCGCTACCGCCAGCAGAGTCCCCTTCCACTATGTAGATTTCTGAAAGACCAGGATCTTTCTCTTGGCAATCGGCCAGCTTACCAGGCAAACCACCTAAATCAAGCGCGCCTTTACGACGGGTCATTTCACGGGCTTTACGCGCCGCTTCACGGGCACGGGCCGCATCAACAATCTTACCAACGATTAACTTAGCATCGGCAGGATTTTCAAGCAGATAGTCGTTTAGCTTTTCACCCATGGTCTGTTCAACCGCGGCTTTAACTTCGCTAGACACTAGCTTGTCTTTGGTTTGCGAGCTGAACTTAGGATCGGGCACTTTAACCGAGATAACAGCCGTTAAACCTTCGCGGGCGTCATCGCCAGTCGCATTGGTTTTGCCTTTCTTGTTATAACCTTCGTTTTCCATGTAGTTGTTGAGGTTACGTGTCAACGCACTACGGAAACCGGCTAAGTGAGTACCACCGTCACGCTGCGGGATGTTGTTGGTAAAACAGAATATGTTTTCTTGGTAACCATCGTTCCACTGCATCGCCACTTCAACGGTAATGCCGTCGTCACGCTCCTGCATAAAGTGGAATACATCTTTGTTTACCGGCGTTTTATTACGATTCAAGTAATCAACGAATGCGCTGATACCGCCTTCGTATTTAAAGAATTCGTTTTTATTATCACGCTCGTCGACTAAGCGAATCCCCACACCAGAGTTAAGGAACGATAGTTCTCGCACCCGTTTAGCCAGGATTTCAAAGTGAAACTCAACATCACTGAAAGTTTGCTCACTTGGCCAGAAACGGATTTCGGTACCCGTTTTAGTTGCATCACCAATCTCTTTGATTGGCGCATCAGGTACACCGTGGGTGTAAAACTGCTCGTGGACTTTACCATCGCGACGAATGGTTAATTGCAGCTTTTTAGAAAGCGCGTTGACCACCGACACACCTACGCCGTGCAGACCACCTGACACTTTATAGGAGTTATCGTCGAACTTACCACCAGCATGCAGAACCGTCATGATAACTTCTGCGGCCGATACACCTTCTTCTTCATGGATAGAGACCGGAATACCACGGCCATCATCCTTAACAGAAACCGAACCATCCACATGGATAGTAATTGTGATATCAGTACAATGGCCCGCTAAGGCTTCATCGATAGAGTTATCGACTACTTCGAACACCATATGATGTAGACCCGTACCGTCGTCGGTATCACCAATATACATCCCAGGTCTCTTACGTACTGCATCAAGGCCCTTAAGGACCTTAATACTCGAAGAATCGTAACTATTCTCTGACATATTATTCTCTCAATGGTTATTCAATTACCGTTACACGTCCGTGTTCCACATGGAACATCCTACTGGGAGGCGTGTGTAACGAATCGACTATTGCTGCTGGCTCAATGGCGGTCACAAACACTTGTGCACCAGTGTCCACTAGCTGTTTCAGCAATAGCTGCCTATGCTGTGCATCCAACTCGGATGGAAGATCATCCACAAGATAAATACTGTGTTTATCTATTTGTTGTTTGAGCAACTTTCCCTGTGCAATACGCAGTGCACAGACTAATAATTTCAATTGACCACGGGACAGGGCATCCTGCGCCGGCAAAGTGCCTACACGAAGTCTTAAGTCAGCTTTATGGGGACCGCTGACGGTATGACCCGTAGCCAAATCTCTGGGATATTGTGATTCGAGAAGTTGTGCAAAATCCGTTTTGCTATCCCATCCGCGGGTAAATGAAACCTTAACATTCACCTGCGGTAAAAACTCCTCGATTATACCCTTAAGTAGCTCATTTAACGAGTCTACATAACGGTTTCGTATTTCAGTGACCTGCTCGGTATAACGGACAAACTCCCGATCCCAATATTGGATTTGATCATAGGGAGAATTATTCCTAAGCAGCTGATTTCGTTGCTTAAGAACTCGCCTCACATTCACCCACGCCGCATAAAACTGTGGGTCCGAATGAAAGGCCCCCCAATCAATAAACTGCCTGCGGGATTTTGGACCTTCAAACAATAACGAAAAGCTTTCCGGCGTGATGACTTGTATGGGCAAGGTTTCAGCTAAAGTCGATAGCCGTTTGACCTTTTCGCCGTCAATTTTGACTTCGGTTTCGCCACTGCGAAAACGCCGCAGACCGATTTTACTGTCGCCGCGGGGTAAATTTAAGGTCGCAAACAGGGTTAGTTTGTCTTGGTCGTTATTGATGACTCGTTGAGATAAGTGGCTGCGAAACGAACGCCCCATCCCGAGAAAGTAAATCGCCTCAAGAATACTGGTTTTGCCACTGCCATTTTGACCATAGATCAGATTAATCCCTTCACTCGGGCTCAGTTGCGCCAATTGAATATTGCGAAAAGAATCAATATTAAGACGGATAAGGCTCATGCGTTACTCATCAAACCGTATCGACGGCTCAGGCCAAGACTCAGGACTGTTATCATACCGCAATTCACATCCATTAGAGTTAATAAGGCAACAAGGGATAAGGTCTGAAGACATATACGCCGCTATAAAGCGGCGTATGGCACTGCGTAGAAATAGGATGACTATAAGCGCATTGGCATAACCACATACATGGAATCTTCTTCCAAGTGGTTTTCCAGCAAGGCACTTGAGTTACCATCGATTAAGGTGATACGCACATCATCGGACTTAAGGTTGTTGAGCACGTCCAATAAGTAACTGACGTTGAAACCAATTTCGAGTGGCTGATTGTTGTAATCCACATCGATGATTTCTTCCGCTTCTTCCTGCTCTGGGTTATTAGCGGTGATTTTCAGTAACCCCGCCTCTAACTGAATGCGTACACCACGAAACTTCTCATTCGATAAAATAGAAGCGCGCGTTAAAGCTTGTTTGAAGTGGTTACGGCTGGCGATAACGATTTTATCTCCGCCCTTAGGTAACACGCGGCGATAATCGGGGAAGCGACCATCGACTAATTTGCTGGTAAAGACTGTGGTGCTGGTGGTCGCGCGAATCGCGTTATCGCCAATGGCAATCGCGATATCTAAATCATCGGCTTCCAACAAACGCGCCATTTCCATCACGCCTTTACGGGGCACGATGACTTGTTTTTCAGGTAATTGTGCATCTATGGTTCTGTGACTTAAGGCTAAGCGATGACCGTCGGTAGCAATGGCGCGCAGCACATTACCTTCGGTTTCGAGCAATAAACCATTCAGATAGTAACGAACGTCTTGGTTCGCCATCGAAAACTGGGTCGCATCAATCAACGACTTCAGCACGCCTTGCTTAAGGGTGAATTCGATTTCCGTCTGAAA
>AACY020313236.1_pt1 | contig 20899 bp, 18 predicted proteins | sample 267378 | NCBI WGS metagenome assembly AACY02 (sample SAMN02954345, study PRJNA13694) | marine metagenome | biome: aquatic; feature: ocean; material: water; isolation source: isolated as part of a large dataset composed predominantly from surface... | reverse complement strand
TCTACGCGCTGCCGGCGACGGCCGACGCCGACGGCGCGGTGCGCCACGGGCAGGACAAGGAGTTCTTCGTCTCGCCCTTCATCGGCATGGATCAGCGTTACCGCTTCACGATCCGGCCGCCCGGCGCGCGGCTGTCGGTCCGCATCAAGCAGGCCGACGCGCGCGGCGACTATCTCATCGCGACCCAGAACGGCGACGCCGCGCCGCTCGACGACGCCCGTCTGGCGCGGCTCGTCGTCGCGACGCCCTGGGCGACGCTCAAGGTGATCGCCGCGATCCACTGGCAGGCCTTGCGCCTTTTTCTCAAGGGCGCGAAGTTCCTCGGCTATCCGGGGGAGGATCGCGTCGTGGTCCGCCGCTCCGGCCAGACCGAGAGGACTTCCGGGAGCGCGTGATGAACCTGCTGAGCCCGCCAGACGCCCCGCGCTGGTTCCACACCGTCTTCGCCACGGTGAAGAACCTGCGCTACGGCACCATCGTGTTCACCCTGCCGGACGGGCAGGAGCATCGCGCGATCGGCCCCGAGCCCGGACCGACCGGCGTCGTGAACGTTCATGACGGGCGGCTGTTCTGGCGCATGGTGCGCGACGGGGAGCTCGGCTTCGCCGAGGCCTATCTCGACGGCTGGTGGGACAGCCCCGATCTCCAGGCTTTCCTCGACGTCGCGCTGCTGAACAACGACGAGGTCGCGCGCGGCTTCGGCGGGCGGCTCGCGCGCCGGATGGTCGAGCGCGTGCGCCACGTGCTAAACAGCAACACCCGCCGGGGCGCGGCGCGCAACATCAGCCGTCACTACGACCTCGGCAACGACTTCTACGCGCGCTGGCTCGACCCGAGCATGACCTACTCTTCGGCGCTGTTCCATCGCGACGACGAGGCGCTGGCCGAAGCCCAGGCCAACAAATATGCGGCCGTCGTCGACTCCATCGGCGCCAAGCCCGACGACCACGTGCTCGAGATCGGCTGCGGCTGGGGCGGCTTCGCGGAATACGCCGCCGGCGAGCGAGGCTTGAAGGTGACCGGCCTCACGATCAGCCGCGAGCAGCACGACTTCGCGAAGAAGCGCATCTTCGAGAAGGGCCTCGCCGAGCGCGTGGATATCGTCATGCGCGACTACCGCGACGAGAAGGGCGCCTATCAGGGCGTCGCCTCCATCGAGATGTTCGAGGCCGTGGGCGAGCGCTACTGGCCGGTCTATTTCGAGACGGTGCGCGAGCGCCTCGCCCCGCATGGCCGCGCGACGATCCAGGTCATCACCATCGCCGACCGGCTGTTCGACGGCTATCGCCGCGGCGTGGACTTCATCCAGAAATACATCTTCCCCGGCGGCTTCCTGCCCTGTCCCGCCGCGCTGCACGAGCAGACGCGCAAGGCTGGGCTGCACTGGGTCGAGAGCCACGAGTTCGGCCAGAGCTACTCGGAGACGCTGCGCCGCTGGCGACGGGACTTCGAGGAGAAGTGGGACGAGATCGCCGAAATGGGCTTCGACGACCGCTTCCGGCGGATGTGGAACTTCTATCTGGCGAGCTGCGCCGCCTGCTTCCTCGCCGGCACGACCGACGTGTCGCAGGTGACGCTGGCGCGGGCCTGAGGCCCGCGCCGGTCCGGCGCTCAGGCGGTCGTCGTGCGTCGCCGCAGGGCGCGGCCGCCCCGCACCCCGCCGAGGGCGAGGATCCCGCCGACCATCAGCCAGACGCTCGTCGGCAGAGGCACAGCTGAAACCTCGGGGCCCTTCCCGGGGACGTCGCTCGGCGGGCCGACCGGAAAGTCAGGCTTCCCGCCCTTGTCGGGAAAGCCGCAGCCGTTCGGCGTTTCCCAGCAGGCTGCGAAGTCGGGCGGCACGGCGCCGGCCGGCGCGGCTTCGAGCGCGAGGCCGAGGAGAAGGGCGGACAAGAAGGCGGAACGGGCACGCATGGGGTCACTCCGAGGTCAGCACGATCTTGGCGCGTCATAGCGGCGGTTGGCGAGGCGCGCCCGCGCGCGTCGGCGTAGCTTGGCGGCGCGATCGCGCCGGCGGCTAGACTTTAGGATGGGTTTTCGGAGACTCGTACGCGTCGCGCCGGCCGGGGGCCGTCCAACCGCCGACGAGGAGACTGCGATGCATCCTTCCTATCGCGCGCCCGAGGGCGGTCTGCCCCCGCAGACCGATCTCCTCTCCGGCCGCGCCGTCTTCACGGACGCGTATGCGGTGATTCCTCGCGGCGTCCTGACGGATATCGTCACGAGCCTGCTGCCGGGCTGGTCCGGGACGCGCGCCTGGATCCTCGCCCGGCCGCTCTCGGGCTTCGCCGAGACCTTCGCGCAATACGTCGTCGAGATCGCGCCCGGCGGCGGGTCCGAACACCCGGAGCCCGACCCGCGGGCCGAGGCCGGGCTCTTCGTGCTCGACGGCGCCCCGACTCTGATGCTCGACGGCGAGACGCGCGCGCTCGCGCCCGGAGACTTCGCCTATGCGCCTCCGGGCTGCGCCTGGACGCTCCGCAACGGGTCCGCCGCGCCCGCGCGCCTCGTGTGGATCCGCAAGGCGTGGACGCCGGCGCCGGGGCTCGCGCCGCCCGAACCGTTCGTCGTCAACGAAGCCGCGGTCGGGCCGTCGCCGATGCCGGACACCGGCGGCGCCTGGGCGACGACCCGGTTCATGGACCCGGCCGATCCGCGCCACGACATGCACGTCACGATCGTCACCTTCGAGCCCGGCGGCTGCATCCCCTTCTGCGAGACGCATGTGATGGAGCACGGGCTCTACGTGCTCGAGGGCAAGGCGGTCTATCGCCTGAACCGCGACTGGGTGGAGGTGGAGGCGGGCGACTTCATGTGGCTCCGCGCCTTCTGTCCGCAGGCCTGCTACGCGGGCGGGCCCGGGCGCTTCCGCTACCTGCTTTACAAGGATGTGAACCGGCACCCCGCCCTGGCGCCCTTCGGCTGATCCGCTCGACGCCGGCCCCCGGGGCGCTTACCTGTCTCCGCGTAACGCGGCGGGGCCGCCGCGCGAAGCCGATGGAACCCTGTCCGGAGACCGCCGATGCGCCTCGTCCTCGTCGCCGCAGCCTTCGCCGCGCCCGTCCTCGCCGCCGCCGCGCCCGACCCCGCCGACTGGGGCGCCGTCCGCGCCGAGGCCGAGGGGCAGACCGTCTACTGGCACGCCTGGGGCGGGGACCCGCGGATCAACGCCTACATCGCCTGGGCGGGCGAGACGGTCGAGGACCGCTTCGGCGTCGCGGTCGAGCATGTGAAGCTGTCCGACACCGCCGAGGCGGTGAGCCGCGTGCTGGCCGAGAAGGCGGCGGGGCGCGACGAGGGCGGCGCGGTCGACCTCATCTGGATCAACGGCGAGAACTTCGCGGCGATGAAGGCCGACGACCTGCTGTTCGGTCCCTGGGCGGAAGAGCTTCCGAACTGGCGCTGGGTCGACGTCGAGGGCAAGCCGGCCGTGGTCAGCGACTTCACCGTGCCGACCGAAGGGCTCGAGGCGCCGTGGAGCATGGCGCAGGTCGTCTTCATATACGACAGCGCGCGCCTGCCCGTGCCGCCCCGCACCATGGCGGGCGTCCTCGACTGGGCGCGGGAGAACCCGGGCCGCTTCACCTTCCCCCAGCCGCCGAACTGGCTTGGCGGCACCTTCCTGAAGCAGGCGCTCTACGGCGTGGTCGACGATCCCTCGGTCCTTCTGCGGCCGGCCGAGGCCGTGGACTACGCGGCCGTGACGGCGCCGCTCTGGGACTACATGGACGCGCTCACGCCGCTACTCTGGCGCGAGGGGCGGGCCTATCCGCCGTCCGGGCCGCGGACGCGACAACTGATGGCCGACGGCGAGATCGACATGCTGATCGCCTTCGACCCCGGCGAGGCGTCCTCGGCGATCGCCAATCTCGAATTGCCGCCGACCGCGCGGACCTTCGTGCTGGAGGGCGGCACGCTCGGCAACGCCAGCTTCGTCGCGATCCCCTACAACGCGAGCGCCAAGGCCGGTGCGATGGTGCTGGCGAACTTCCTGCTCTCGCCCGAGGCGCAGGCGCGCAAGCAGGACCCGGCGCATTGGGGCGCGCTGACCGTGCTCGACGTCGCCGACCTGCCCGAGGCCGAGCGCGTGCGCTTCCACGCGCTCGACCTCGGCGTCGCGACGCTCTCGCCCGAGGAGCTGGGCCCGACGCTGCCGGAGCCCCATCCGAGCTGGATGGAGCGGCTCGAGGCCGACTGGACCGCGCGCTACGGGGCGGGGCGGGAGTGAGCGGCCGGCGCCGCCGCGCGCGGTGACGGACGCTGCGCTCGCCGGCGCGCCCGCGGCGGGCGTTCGCCGGCCCCGTCTGCTGCCCTGGGCGCCGCTGGTCACGCTCGCGCTGCTGATCGGGCCGGTCGCGGCCGGGACGCTCGGGGCCCTCGCGCCGTCCGTCGGTCTCGCGCCCTGGCGCGGGGACGCTGCGCCGGCTTTCGGGCCGTGGCGCGATCTGCTCGCCTGGCCGGGCTTCGCGGACGCGGCGCGGCTCAGCCTCGTGACGGGGCTCGGCGCGACCGCGGCCTCGTTCGCGCTGACCGTCCTGATCTTCGCCGCCTTTTCGGGGACGCGCGCGTTCCGGGCGGTCGAACGGGCGCTCGCGCCCATGCTCGCCGCCCCGCACGCCGCCGTGGCCTTCGGGCTCGCCTTCCTGATCGCGCCCTCGGGCTGGATCGCGCGCGCGCTCTCGCCCTGGGCGACGGGCTGGGCGCGGCCGCCGGATCTGCTGCTGGTCAACGACCCCGCGGGCCTCGCGCTGATGGCGGGGCTCGTGCTGAAGGAGACGCCCTTCCTCTGCCTGATGACGCTGGCCGCGCTCGGCCAGACCGACTGGGCGCGCGAGCTTCGGGCCGCGCGGAGCCTCGGCTACGGGCGGGTCGCGGCCTGGCTCACGGTCGTGGCGCCGCAGGTCTATCCGCAGATCCGCCTGCCGGTCTACGCGGCGCTCGCCTACGCCGCCTCGACCGTCGACATGGCGATCATCCTCGGGCCCACCACGCCGCCGACGCTCGCGGTGCAGGCCCTGATCTGGACCAACGACCCCGATCTCACGCTCCGCCTGCGCGCCGCGGCGGCGGCGACGGCGCAGCTTCTGCTCGTGTTCGCGGCGCTCAGGCTCTGGCGGATCGGCGAGGCGGCGGCGGGCCGCGGCTTCGCCCGCGTCGTCGCCCGGGGGCGGCGCGGCCGGCGCGACGGACCCCTCCGGGTCGTCGCGGGCGCGCTCGGCGTCGCCGCCGCGGCGGCGGCGGGGCTGGGCCTCGCGGGCCTCGGCGTCTGGTCCGTCGCGGGGTTCTGGAGTTTTCCCGACGCGCTGCCCGACGCCTTCACCCTGCGCGCCTGGACGCGGCACGCGCCCCGCCTCGTCGAGACGGCGGCGGGCACCACCCTCGTCGCGCTCGGCGCCACGGCCCTCGGGCTCTTTCTCGCGCTGGCCTGCCTCGAGGCGGAGGAGCGCCACGGGCTGCGCCGCACGGCGCGGAGCCTGCCGCTGCTCTACCTGCCGCTCCTGGTCCCGCAGCTCTCCTTTCTGCTGGGCCTGCAGACGCTGATGACGGCGGCGGGGATCGACGGCGGACGCCTCGCCGTGATCCTCGCCCATGCCGTCTTCACGACCCCCTACGTCTTCCTTTCGCTCGCCGATCCGTGGCGGGCCTGGGACCGCCGCTTCGCGGTCGCGGCGCGCAGCCTCGGCGCCGGGCCGGATCGGGTCCTGTGGGCGGTGCGCCTGCCCATGATGCTGCGCCCGGTGCTGACGGCGGCGGCGGTCGGCTTCGCGGTGTCGGTCGCGCAGTATCTGCCGACGCTGCTGATCGGCGGCGGGCGGGTCTCGACGGTGACGACGGAGGCGGTGGCGCTGGCCTCGGGCGGCGACCGCCGCGCCGTCGCGGTCTTCGCGCTGGCGCAGACCGCGGCGGCGCTGCTCGGCTTCGCGGTGGCCCTCGCGGTCCCGGCGCTCGCGCACCGAAACCGTCGCGGGCTACGGCCGGGCTGAGGTCAGCGCCGCAGGAACCCCGGGGCCGTCTCGGCCTCCATCCGCGCCATATAGGAGGCGGCGGCGCTCATGTGCTCGGCCATCACGCCCCGCGCCGCCTCCGCGTCGCCGACCTTCAGGGCGCGCAGCAGCCGGATCTGGTAGTGAAGCGCCGTGTCGCGCAGCTCCGGGTTCGGCGCGTCGTAGATGCGGCGACAGAGCGCCATCTCCCGCAGCATCGTCTGCAGGAAACCGCAGACGAAGCCGAGCAGCCGGTTCGGGCAGAGCTCCGCCAGCACCGAGTGGAAGTCCAGCTCCGCGAGGCGCTGCGCGAACTCCTCCTCCGCCGTCTCCGGCGGGGCGTCGTAGAGGCGCATCGCCCCTTCGAGGCGCGCGAAGGCGGCGGCGTCGAGCCGGCCGGCCAGCGCCGCCGCCATCTCGGGTTCGAGGGCGATGCGCAGCGCGTAGATCTCCGCCACCGAGGGCGGGTCGAACACGAAGGCGTCGCCGAGCGCCGCCATCGCGCGGGCGGGCTCGATCGCCGAGAGGAACACGCCGCCGCCGGGGCCGGTGCGGGTGCGCACGAGACCCTGCGCCGAGAGCGCCGACAGCGCCTCGCGCACCGAGCCGCGGGAGGCGGCGAAGCGCGCCATCAGCTCGCGCTCCGCGGGCAGGCGGTCGCCGGGCCGGAGGCCCTGCTCCACCACCATCTCCTTGATGCGCTCGCTGATGAGGTCGCGCCTGCGCCGCTTCGCGAGCGGGCTCGGCGGGTCAGGCGGGGCGGTCATCGGGCGCGCCGGCCCCTCCGGCCTCGAGCGGGCGCCAGCAGGCGGCGCGGGTCTCGCCGGGACCTGCGGCGTCGAGGGTCGGCCGCTCGGTCCGGCAGCGGTCGATCACGCGGGGGCAGCGCGAGGCGAAGGCGCAGCCGGGCGGCGGGTTCAGCGGGTCGGGCAGCTCCGCGGCCGTCTCCTCGGCCTCGACCGCCTTGCGGCCGGGGGTGGGGGCCGAGCGCATCAGGAGGCCGGTGTAGGGGTGGCGAGGCGCGGCGAACAGGGCGCGGGCCGGCCCCTCCTCGACGATCCGGCCGAAATACATCACCGCCACCCGATCCGACACGCTCTCCACCACCGAGAGGTCGTGGCTTATGAAGAGATAGGTCAGGCCGAACTCGGCGCGCAGCCCCGCCAGCAGGTTCAGCACCTGCGCCTGCACCGAGACGTCGAGGGCCGAGACCGGCTCGTCGAGCACCACGATCTTCGCCTCGGCCGCCAGCGCCCGCGCGATGCCGATGCGCTGGGCCTGCCCGCCGGAGAACTCGTGGGGGTAGCGGTCGAGGAACTCGGCGCGCAGGCGCACCGCGTCCATCAGGCCCGCGAGCCGCGCCTCCCGCTTGCGGGCATCGTAGCCGAGCAGGCGGCGCATGGGCGCCTCGAGCGTCTGGCGGATGGTCTTGCGCGGGTTCAGCGAGGCGAGCGGGTCCTGGAAGACGTATTGCACGCGGCGGCCGAGGGGGCCGCCCGCGGCGGTCGCGTCCTCGCCGCGGATGCGGATGGTCCCCTCGGTCGGACGGTCGAGGCCCACCAGCAGGCGCGCGAGGGTGGACTTGCCGCACCCCGACTCGCCGACGATCCCGAGGGTCCGGCCCTCGGGCGCGGCGATGTCGACGTCCTGCAGGGCGTGGACGGCGGGCAATTGCTTGCCGAACAGCGTGCGCCCGCCGCCGAAGCGGCGCGTCAGGCCCTCGGCGGCGATGGCCGTGGCGGCGCTCACGCGGTCTCTCCGGGGGCGAGGGGCTTCACGCAGCGGGCGGCGCGGCCGTCGCCCATCGGCGCCAGCGCGATCTCGCCGCGCCGGCACTTCGCTTCGGCGCGCGGGCAGCGCGGGGCGAAGGCGCAGCCCTCGGGCAGGTCGTCCACGGGGGGCGGCAGGCCGTCGATGGCGGAGAGGCGGCGTTCCGGCGCGCCGAGCACGGGCACGCAGTCGATCAGCTTGCGGGTGTAGGGATGGGCGGGGCTCTCCAGCACCTCGGCCGTCGGGCCGATCTCGACGATGCGCCCGGCGTACATCACGGCGACGCGGTCGCAGAGGGCGGAGACCACGCCGAAATCGTGGGTGATGAACAGCACCGCCGCGCCGCGGCGCTCCGCCAGCTCGCGCATCAGCTTCAGCACCTGCGCCTGCACGGTGACGTCGAGCGCGGTGGTCGGCTCGTCGGCAATGATGAGGTCGGGGTCGTTGGCGAGCGCCATGGCGATGCAGACGCGCTGGCGCATGCCGCCCGACAGCTCGTGCGGGAAGGCGTCGAAGCGGGCGCGGGCGTTCGGGATGCGGACCTGCTCCAGCAGGTCGAGGGCGCGCTTCTCGGCCTCGGCGCGGGAGACGGCGTTGTGGGTCTTCACCGCCTCGGCCACCTGCCGGCCGACCGGGAACAGCGGGTGCAGCGTCGTCAGCGGGTCCTGGAAGACGTAGGCGACGCGGCCGCCGCGCAGGCGCCGGAGCGCGGATTTCGGCAGCGCCAGCGCGTCCTCGCCCGCCACGTCCACCGTCCCGCCCGCGATCACCCCGGGGGGCGTGGGCGCGAGGCGCAGCAGCGAGAGCGCGGTGACGGACTTGCCCGAGCCCGACTCGCCGACGAGGCCGAGGCGCTCCCCTTTCGCGATCTCGAAATCGACGCCGCCGACGGCGCGGTGGGGCTGCTCGCCGATGCGGAACTCGGTGACGAGGCCGCGGACCGAGAGCGCGGGGTCGCCCTCGGCCTTGGGCGGCGCGCCCTCCGGCCGCTCGACGGCGGTGGCGGCGCCGGGGGCGGCCAGCGCCCCGGACTTGAGACGCGGGTCGAGCACGTCGCGCACGCTGTCGCCGACCAGATTGATGCTCATGACCAGCGCGAAGATCATCAGGCCGGGGATGATCGAGACATGCGGCGCGTTGAACAGCAGGTTCCGCCCCTCGCCGAGCATCGAGCCGAGATCGGCCTGCGGCGGCTGCGCGCCGAGGCCGAGGAAGGAGAGGCCCGCCGTCTCGAGGATCATCCAGCCGACCGTGGTGGACATGGTGATGACGATGGTCGGCAGCACGTTCGGCGCGACCTCGGTGAAGAGCAGCGTCGCGGGCGAGGCGCCGGAGAGGCGGGCGGCGTCGACGAACTCGCGCCGGGCGTAGGAGAGCGTCACGCCGCGGACGTTGCGGGCGAAGAAGGGGATGTTGACGATCGCAATGGCGTAGAGCGCGTTCAGCAGGCCGGGTCCGAGCACGGCGACGATGCCGAGCGCGAGCAGGACGTAGGGGAACGCCATCACGAGGTCGATCCCGCGCATCAGCAGGTTGTCGGAGCGCCCGCCCGCGAAGCCCGCGACGAGGCCGATCAGCGAGCCGATCACGGCGGCGGTCACCGTGGCGGCGACGCCGACGGCGAGCGAGACGCGCGTCCCCCAGATCAGGCGGGAGAGGATGTCGCGCCCAAGATGGTCGGTGCCGAGCAGGTGGCCGGGCGCGCCGGGGCGCATCAGGCGGTCGGCGGGTTCGGTGACGTTGGGCTCCGGCATCGGCAGGATCGGGGCGAGCAGCGCCAGCGCCACGATCACGCCGAGGACGATCAGGCCGCCGGCGGAGAGGCGGTTGGCGACGAGGCGCTTGAAGGCGGTCGGGCGGCCGGAGCGCTTCGGCCGGGTCCCGGCGGCGGGGAGGGCGGCGTCGGTCATGGGGCGCGGGCTTCGCATTGGGGGGTCGAAGGCAGCAGCGCCGCTGAAAGATAAGGGCCGCGCGGCCGCCCCAGGGTGGTCGCCCCGGAACCGTCGAGCGCGAGCGATTTATCGCTCAACCCCGCGGAAGCATTGAGCTTCTTGCCGCCGTTGCAATGCGACCGCCCCGGGGGTGGCGCGGTCGCGCGGCCCGTGCTGGTCGCACGAACCGCGGGCTCCGCTACGCTCCGCCGGGCAAGACGGCTGCCTCCATGCAAGGCGAAAACGCAGAGCGCAGGCTCCACGGGCTGGGGGGAGCTCATCATCACCGCAACCTCGGATCGAGCCAGGTCTGCGCGAGGTCGGCTAGCAGGTTGAACAGCACGTAGCTCGCGGCGACCACCAGCACGCCGCCCTGCACCAGCAAAAGGTCGCGCTGGGAGATCGCGTTCACCAGCATCCGCCCGACGCCCGGCCACTGGAACACCGTCTCGATATAGACCGCGCCGCCGAGCACGAAGCCCGCCTGCACGCCGATCACCGGGATCACCGACACCAGCGCCGCCTTGAAGGCGTGGACATAGACCACGCGCCGCTCGGAGACGCCCTTGGCGCGCGCGGTGCGGACATAGTCCTGCCGCAGCACCTCGAGCATGGCGCCGCGCGTGAGGCGCGCGATGACGCCGGTCGCGACCACGGCGAGGGTCGTGGCGGGCATGATCAGGTGGCGCAGCAGGTCCGGCAGATCGCCGCCGCCGTAGATCGCGTACATGCCCGAGGCGGGCAGCCACTGGAGGTTCACCGCGAACAGCATGATCATCAGCAGCCCGAGCCAGAAGGACGGCGTCGAGATGCCGATGATCACGAGGAAGGTCACGATGCGGTCGGTCCAGCCGTATTGCCGCGCCGCCGAGGCGACGCCCGCGATCAGCCCGAAGATCGAACACAGGATCAGCGCCGCGCCTGCGAGGATCAGCGTCGCGGAGAACCGCTCGAACACCTCGTCGGCGACGGGGCGGTTGAGCGCGTAGCTGCGCCCCATGTCGCCCTGCAGCAGGTTCCCCGCCCAGTTGAAATACTGCGCGACCAGCGGCTGATCGAGGCCGAGCTGGCGGTTCAGCCGCTCGACGTTCTCGGGCGTCGCGTAGGCCCCGAGGATCGCCGTGGCCGTGTCCCCGGGGATCGCGGCCATCATGATGAACACGATGACGGAGAGCCCGATCAGGATCGGGATCGCGGCCAGAAGGCGCCGGAACGCGTAGGCGGCCATCGCTACGCCCCCGCCAGCGCCGGCGCGCCGGGCGCGGCGCAGGGCTCGTTCGGCGCCTCAGTCTCGAGGGTCGTGTGGCCGACGCCGGCCTCGGCGAGCAGCGCCCGCAGCCGCGCCTTGACCGCGCCGGGCGCCGCGCCTTCGGCGATCCGGACATGGGCCTCCAGCGAGACGCGCCGCTCGTCGATACGCCAGAGATGGAGGTGATGGACGTCGGCCACGCCGGGAACCGCCGCCATGCGCGCCGCGAGCGCGCCTGCGTCGAACCCCTCCGGCGCGGCGTTCATCAGGATGCGGATCGCGCCGCCGATCTCGCTCGCGCCATGCCAGAGCACATAGGCCGCGATCGCGAGGGTGAGCAGCGGGTCGATCAGCGTCCACTCGTAGAGGATCACGACGACGCCGCCGACGATCACCGCAACGGAGGCGAGCGCGTCGGCGAGGTTGTGCAGGAAGGCCGCGCGGATGTTCATGCTCCGCCGCGCCATCGCCCAGGTCAGCAGCCCGGTCGCCGTGTCCACGGCCAGCGCGACGCCGGCGACGATCACCACCGTCCAGCCCTCGATCGGCTGGGGGTCGAGCAGGCGCATCGCCGCCTCGTACGCGAGATAGAGCCCGAGAAGGATGAGCGTGGTGAAGTTGACGAGGGCGGCGACGATCTCCGCGCGGGCGTAGCCGAAGGTCATCCGCCGGGTCGCCGGCCGGCGCGCCAGCCGGCGCGCGATCACCGCGATGATCAGCGTTGCGGCGTCGGACAGGTTGTGCAGGGCGTCCGCGATCAGCGCGAGGCTGCCCGAGACGATCCCGCCCGCGACCTGCGCGACGGTGAGCAGCAGGTTGATCGCCACGGCGAAGCCGAGACGGCGGTCGTCCGCCGTCTCGTCGTGATGGTGGTGGTGGCCGTGGTCGTGCGGCAAGCCCGCCTCAATTCTTCGTCACGTCGTCGAGCAACAGGAAGAAGGACGGCTCCAGCGCGAAGCCCGCGACTCGGTCGTTCGTCACCGCGTTCTGCTTCCAGTTGGCGATGAAGGCCCAGGGAGCGTCCTCCTGAACGATCTCCTGCATCTCCTTGTAGAGCCGCGCGCGCTCGGACTGGTCGGTGGCGCGGCGAGCCGCCTCCAGCAGGCGGTCCACCTCCGGGTTCGAGTAGTAGCCGGAGTTGAAGCCGCCCTGGTCGGGCATCGCCTCGGAGCGGAGCGCGAGATAGGGCAGGGTGTCGGGGTCGTTGGTCATCCACGCCATCTGGGCCATGTCGCCTGCGCCCTCGAGGCCCGGGTTCACCTTGCCGAGGAAGGTGTTCCACTCATAGGTCTCGATCGCGACGTCGAGGCCGACCTCCTCCAGATCCGCCTGGATCGCGGCGCCCATCGCCAGCGGGTCGAGCATGCCCGAGCCGCCCTCGGTCACGAGGAACGTCAGCGACGCGCTCTCGGCCCCGGCCTCCGCCAGCAGCGCGCGGGCGCGCTCCGGGTCGTGCGGGTAGGGCTCGAGATCCTCGTTGTAGGCCCAGGCGAAGGCGGGCGGCGTGGGGCCGGCGGCGACCTCGGCCGTGCCCTGCAGGACGTTCTCGACGATCGCGGTCTTGTCGATGGCGTAGTTCACGGCCTGGCGGACGCGTTTGTCCGCCATCGGGCCCTCCTTGGCGTTCAGGATCAGGAACCAGAGATGGGGGCCGGCCTGCTCGTGGACCGTGAACTGCGCGTCCTCGGCGAACATCGCGACGTTGTCGGGCGGCACCTCGACCATCACGTCGACGCCGCCCGACAGCATCTCGGCGACGCGGGTGTTGGCGTCGGTGATCGGGCGGAACACCACCGCCTCAAGCTTGGGCGCGCCGTCCCAGTAATCCGCGTTGCGCTCGACCACGACGCGGCTGTTCGACTCCCATTCCACGAAGCGGAAGGGGCCCGTGCCGGAGGGATTGCGGCCGAAGTCCTGGCCGTGCTCGCGCACGGCGGCGGGCGAGACGATCAGGCCGGTCGGGTAGGCAAGGTTCGAGAGGAAGGGCGCGTAGGGCGCGTCGAGGGTGAAGCGGACGGTGCGCGCGTCCACCGCCTCCACGTCGGTCACGGAGGAGAAGAAGAAGCTGAGCGGGAAGGGCCCGGTGTCGTGGAACGGATGCTCCTCGTCGAGCATCCGGTCGAAGTTGAACTTCACGGCCTCGGCGTCGAGCGGCGTTCCGTCGTGGAATTCGACGCCCTCGCGCAGCGTGAAGGTGTAGACCGTGCCGTCTTCGCTGATCTCCCAGTCTTCCGCCAGCGCGGGTTCGACTTCGAGCGTTCCCGACTTGTAGCGCACGAGCCCATCATAGACGTTCATCAGGATGCGGAAGTCGTTGACCGCGGTGACGGCATGGGGGTCGAGCGCCTTCGGCTCGGCGATCTGCGCCACGACCAGTACTCCGGGGGGCGTCTGCGCTGTGGCGGGCAGGGCGAAGGCGAGCGTCAGCGCGGCGGCGCCGGCGCGGAGCAGGGCGGGGATCATGCGGGTCTCCCTGTGCGAACCGTCTGTATCGCGGTTAATTAGACCCTCGGAATGCATCGACGGCAATGATTTATCATGATCGATTGCACGCCAAAGGCGAACGGGATGCAGCGAATGGCTGACTCATCGACAGAGACGGCGCTCGCGCGGGTGGCCGTGGATGGGGATCGGCTGCGGGCGGATCTGGAGGCGGTGAACCGAATCGGGGTCGTCTCAGGGCTTCGAGGGATCAATCGCCCGAGCTTCTCCGCCGCCGACATGGCCGGCCGGCGCTGGCTCGCCGACCGGATGGAGGCCGAGGGACTCGCGGTGCGGATGGACGCCGTCGGCAACGTCTTCGGGCGCTGGGAGGCGGGCGACGGGCCGGCGGTCATGGCTGGCTCGCATCTCGACACGGTGCCGGAGGGCGGGCGCTTCGACGGGGCGCTCGGCGTGCTCGCGGCGCTGGAGGGCGTGCGGGCGATGAAGGCGGCGGGCGTCGCGCCGGTCCGACCTGTCGAGGTGGTCTGCACGGCCGACGAGGAGGGGCGCTTTGGAGGCATGCTGGGCTCGGAGGCGCTCTGCGGCCTGCTCGCGGACGGGTGGGTCGAACAGGCGGCGGACGAGACCGGGCTCAGGCTCGCGGACGCGATGCGCGCGCACGGCCTCGACCCTAACGACGCGGCCGCGGCGGCGCGCCCGCAGGACGTCGCGGTCTTTCTGGAATTGCATGTCGAGCAGGGGCCGGTGCTGGATCGGGCGGGCGAGACCATCGGGATCGCTACAGGCGCCTCCGGCGTTTTCAACTGGAGCGTGGATTTCACGGGCGTCGCCAACCATTCGGGCACGACCCCGATGGACGCCCGGCGCGACGCCTTCCGCGGTCTCGCGGCCTTCGGTGAGCGGATCGACGCCATCTTGGCGAAGGCGGGCGGGCCGGAGACGCGGCTGACGGTCGGGCGGGTCGCCCTGACGCCGAACTTCCCGCACAGCGTCGCGGGCGGCGCGGCGTTCTCGATCATCGGGCGCGACCCGGACGAGGGCGTGATGAGCCGGCTTGCTGAGGCGTGTCGCGAGGCGCTGGACGCCGCCGCGGCGGCGCATGGTCTGGACGTCGCGGTTGCGGAGCAGAGCTGGCTCTCGCCGGTGGCCTTCGACGAAGGCGTGGCCGACGCGCTTGCGGCGGAAGCCTCAGCGCTCGGGCTCAAGCGCCGACGGATGGTCTCCGGGGCGGGCCATGACGCGCAGACGGTGGGGCGGGTCGCGCCTTCTGGGTTGATCTTCGTCCCGTCGAAGGGCGGGGTCAGCCATGCGCCGGAGGAATGGACCGACTGGGCCGATTGCGCCGTAGGCGCGGCGGTGCTCGCGCGGGCGATGGCGCGTTTCGCCTGTGCGGCTCACGCAGTCGGCGGGTAACCTTTCTCTGTCGACAAAGGTTACTGGCTCGACGGGAGTGGTCAGGCCGAGACGGATGGGTCCGCTTCGGGGAGGGTGGGGGGAGGGGACGTCGGCGCGTTGAGCGGCGCCGTTGCGCGCGGAGGATCGCGCGAACGCGCAATGTGGTCGCCTTGAAGCGCTGGGGCACGAGCGATTTATGGCGCAAGCGACTATGACTGTTCCGCTTCTCGTGACCGTCGCAATGGGACTGGCCGGGGCTCCGCCCGTTCGGGCCTGAAACGCGCCACTGGCGCGTTTCCGAGACGGCCCTCACCCGCTCCCCGGGATGGGGAGTTCGCGCGATCCGGGCTGGTCGCCCGGATCGCCGTCACCGCTGGCGGAAAGCGAATGACCGCTCCGTCCCGCACAAGCGACGTCGAACAACGCGCTGCTCGGCCTTGGATGGCGCATGAACCGCGAAACAGGGCGCCTCCTGCGGCTCGGGTCTGTGCGAAACGGTACCGAAGCCCTATGCTTACGCTGTAACCGCCGTTTTTCGCATACGCGCCGGCGCCCGAATCCTTGCGAGCAGCGATGCGCCATCCGCCCCACAGACTGTCCGTCGCGCCCATGATGGACTGGACCGACCGGCATTGCCGGCGGATGCACCGCGCGCTCAGCCGCAGGACGCTGCTCTTCACCGAGATGGTCACGTCCGCGGCCCTCGTCCACGGCGACGCCGACCGCCTGCTCGCCTTCAGCCCGGCGGAGCGCCCGCTCGCGCTTCAGATTGGCGGATCCGACCCTGACCAACTGGAGCGCGCCGTCGCAATCGCAGCGCCCCGCGACTTTCACGAGATCAACCTCAACGTCGGATGCCCCTCCGACCGGGTCCAGTCCGGGGCGTTCGGGGCCTGCCTGATGCGCGAGCCCCTGCTCGTGGCCGATTGCGTGGCCGCGATGATCGGCGCGGCCGGAGGAACGCCGGTCACGGTCAAGTGCCGGATCGGCGTCGACGAACAGGACCCGCGCGCCGCGCTACCCGCCTTTCTGGACGCTGTACGCGCGGCCGGCGTGAACCGCGTCGCGATCCATGCGCGCAAGGCCTGGTTGCAGGGTCTCAGCCCGAAGGAGAACCGCGACGTGCCGCCTCTCGACCACGGTCTTGTGGTCGACATGAAGCGCGCCTTCCCGGACATGGAGATCCTCGCCAATGGGGGGCTCGCGAGTCTGGACGACGCGCTCGACCGGATCGGCGCGGGGCTCGACGGGGCCATGATCGGGCGCGCTGCCTATTATGAGCCCGTTGCGATCCTCGGGACGGCCGACCGGCGCGTGTTCGGCGAGACGGGGCCGGACCGCACTGCGGAGGACGCGGTCGTGGAGATGCTGCCCTATGTCGAGGCCGAATGCTCCCGCGGCGAACGACTGAACCGGATCACGCGGCACATGCTCGGCCTCTTGGCCGGTCGCCCAGGTGCGCGGCGCTGGCGGCGGATGCTCTCGGAGGACGCGTGCCGGCCGGGCGCCGGCCCCGCGCTGATCCAGACGGCGCTGGCCGGCGTGGCCGAACTCGGGCGGGACGCAGCGTGAGCGGGCTCTGGCTCGACGTCGCAGGGCTCGCGATCGCCTGGCTCGGGGCGGGCGCGGCGCTCGGCCTCGCGGCGGGTCTGCTGGGGACCGGCGGCGGGTTGCTCGCGGTTCCGCTTCTGATGAACGCGCTCGAGGCCGGCGGCGCAGGCGTCGCGCCGCACGCCGCGCTAGCAGGCGCGGCGGCTTCAGTCGCGGCGCTCTCGCTTAGGGCCTGGCTGGCGCGCGGCGGGACCATCGCGCCGGCGCCGGCTGGCGCCGCCGCGGCAGGCGGGCTACTCGCGGGGGGCGCTGCGGCCTTCGCGCCGCCCGCAACCCTCACCGCCGTGCTCGGCCTCGCCGTGGCGGTCGGGACGGGCGTCGCGGCCGCGGCGCGGCTTGGGCGCGACGCGCCGCCGCCGCTCGCTTCGCCCTACGCTCTGCCCGCGTTCTCCGGACTGATCGGGGCGCTCTCGGGCGGGGCGGGCCTTGGCGGCGGGGCCTTCGGCCCGACGCTGCTGCGTCGCGTCGGAACTCCTGATCCGGACGACCTTGCGCCGCTGCTCGGGGCGTTGGGCGGCGGGGCCGGCGCGCTGGCGCTGGCGGCGCTCGGCCCGCATGCGCCGGCCGTGCTCGTCTCTGTCGGCGCGCTCGATCCGCTCGGAGCGGCGCTCGCCGCCGCCGCCGCCGCCGCCGCCGCGCCCTATGGCGCGCGCCTCGCGGCCCAGGGGCCCGCGACGGCGTTGCGCTGGGGAACGCTGTTCGCGGCGGGGGTCTCGGGCGTCGTGCTGCTCAGGGCGGGACTGATCGGCTGAGGCCGCCGCGTCGAGGCGCGCGCTCAGTCCGCCAGAAGGCTCTCCTCGAACGGAAACGCCGACATCACCTCGACCTCGGTCTCGGTGATCAGGCATTGCTGCTCGAGCTTCACGCCTTCGCCATGCCCCGCCTCTCCGATGAAGCTCTCGACGCAGATGACCATGCCGGGAAGCAGTTCGCCGTCATAGCCCGCGTCGGGGAAGTCGGCGCGGTGGTAGAGATAGGGATACTCCCCGGTCATCCCGCAGCCATGGGCCGACAGATAGTAGCGGTGCGCGTGATAGCGCTCGGGCACGTCCCAGGCGCGCTCGGCGTAGTCGCGGAAGGAGATGCCGGGCTTCAGGACGCCGATGTTGTGGGTCACCTGCTCATGCGCGGTCCGGTAGAGCCGACGCTGCGTCTCGCTCGGCGCCCCCGGACCGCTGTGGAAGGTGCGCGAAAAATCGGCGTAGTAGCCGAAGCAGCCGACCACGTCAGTGTCGAGGGCGATCAACTCGTTCTCGCCGATGACCTTCGCGCCGGTCTCCTGGAACCACGGATTGGTGCGCTCGCCGGAGTTCAGGAGGCGCGTCTCCACGTAGTCCGCCCCCTCCGCGATCACCGAGGCGTGGAGCACCGACCAGAGCTGCTGCTCGGTCAGCCCCGGACGGATCGCCGCGCGCAGTCTCCCGACCGCGCATTCGGTCGCGCGGAGCGAGGCCCGCACGCATTTCAACTCCTCGGCCGACTTGACCGAGCGCGCGATCTCCACCGGCGCCTGCGCGTCCACCAGCGCGATCCCCTCCGCGGCGAGGGCGATCGCGGTCCCCGCGTTCAGCCGCTCGATCCCGACCGGGCCGTCGGCCGCGCCCTCCGCGCGCAGCGTCGCGGCCATCTCCGCGGCCCAGGCGCGCTCGCGCGCCGCGATCCCCTCGCCCGCCGCGACGAAGCTCGCGGTGCGGGAGGGGCGCACCTCGTCGATGGTCTCGAGCCCCTCGGCCAGATGGGCGCAGCCGGTGAACTCCCACAGGATCGACCGGCGCTCCGTCAGCAGCAGGTAGCGCGACGGCTGGTTGCGCGAGGTGAACACCTGCATGTTCCTCGCGCCGGTCGCGTAGCGGACGTTCACGGCGTCGGACAGGATCAGCGCGGCGATCCCGCGGCGGCGCATCTCGCCGCGCACGCGCCCGAGCCGCCAGGCGCGGACCGCGCGCTCGTCGATCTCCCCCGCCTCCGGGTCGCGGTCGAGCAGGGCGAGATCGGCGAGGTCGCCGCGGTCGCCGTGCCAGTCGAGTTCCAGCATCGTCCCCGTCCTTCGTGATGAGCCCCGATGCATGCCCAGCGCGACAGCGCGACGCCCGCCGGGACGCGACATGCGCCATGCGGCGCGCGACGCGACCCTGCGCCTTGACGCGCAGCGGCCGCAGCGCGACCCGTGCGCGCGCCCCTGCCCGCGCTTGACAGGGGGCGCCCCAGACGCGACAAGCCGGCCTTCACGCGGAGGGTCGGAGGCCGATGCGCAGGATGGCCAAGGCCAAGAAGAAGGAGGGGTTCGGCGAACTCCTCAAGACGGTCGTCTATGCGCTCGTGATCGCCGGCCTGTTCCGGACGATCCTGTTCCAGCCCTTCTACATCCCCTCGGGGTCGATGAAATCGACGCTCCTCGTGGGCGACTACCTGTTCATCTCGAAATACGCATACGGCTATTCCGCGGCGTCCTGCCCGACCGTGGCGGGCGTGAACCTCTGCCCGTTCCTCGGCGATTTCCGCATCTTCTCCGAGCCGCCCGAGCGCGGCGACGTGATCGTCTTCAAGCATCCGACCACGCGCGAGGACTACATCAAACGGGTCGTGGGCCTGCCCGGCGACCGCATCCAGATGCGCGGCGGCGTGCTGCACATCAACGGCGAACCGGTGGAGATGGAGGGCACCGGCGTGTGGGTCGACGATCAGACCGGCCGCTCGCTCGAACGCGCCGTCGAGACGCTGCCGAACGGGGTCGCCCATGTCGTGCTGAACACGGCCGACGGGCGGCGCTACGATGACACGCCGGTCTTCGAAGTGCCGGAACGGCACTTCTTCTTCATGGGCGACAACCGCGACAACTCCCGCGACAGCCGCGAGCCCCGCGCCGCCGGCGGCGTCGGCTTCGTGCCGTTCGAGGATCTGGTGGGGCGCGCCGAGATCATCGCGATCTCCTCGGCCGGCGCGTTCTGGGAGCTGTGGAACTGGCGCTTCCTGCGCTCGTTCACGCTGGTCGACTGACGCCGGGCGCGATGGCGAAGCCGCCTCCGCTCGACAGGTTGTTCGAGGCGCTCGGGCGCCGGGTGGATCCCGAGCTCATGGACCGCGCGCTCACGCACCCCTCCGCCGCCACGCCCGCGCGCCCGCACTACCAGCGGCTCGAATTCCTTGGCGACCGCGTGCTGAACCTGCTGATCGCCGAGGCGCTCCACCAGCGCCGGCCGGACGAGCCGGAGGGACGGCTCGCGCCGCGGCTGAACGAACTGGTGCGCAAGGAGACCTGCGCGGAGGTCGCGGCGGAGATCGGCCTCGGCCCGCATCTGCGCCTCGACCGCGCCGAGAGCCGGGGCGGCGGGCGCAAGCGGGTGACGATCCTCGCCGACGCGATGGAGGCCGTGATCGCCGCGGTCTGGCTCGATGGCGGGGTGGAGGCGGCGCGGGAGACGGTGCTGCGGCTCTGGGGCGCCCGGCTCGACGCGCAGGGCGCGGACGCGCCGCAGGACGCGAAGACCGCGCTGCAGGAATGGGCGCAGGCGCGCGGGATGACCCCTCCGACATACGCGGTGCTCGACCGCCGCGGCCCCGACCACGCCCCCCGCTTCACCGTCGAGGCCCGCCTCGCCGACGGCGCCGCCGAGGCGGCCGAGGCCCCCACCAAGCGCGCCGCGGAACAGGCCGCCGCCGCAGCCCTTCTGGAGCGCGTCCATGGATGAGACCGGAGAGCGCGGGGCCGCCCGCTGCGGCTTCGTCGCCCTGATCGGGGAGCCGAACGCCGGCAAATCGACGCTGCTGAACGCGATGGTCGGCCAGAAGGTCTCGATCGTCACCCACAAGGTGCAGACCACGCGCGCGCGCGTCCGCGGGGTGGCGATCGAGGGCGCGGCGCAGATCGTCTTCGTCGACACGCCGGGCCTCTTCCGCCCGCGCCGCCGGCTTGACCGGGCGATGGTCGCCGCCGCCTGGACCGGGGCGGCCGACGCCGACGCCGTGGTGCTGCTGGTCGAGGCCCATCGCGGGATCACCGAAGGGGTCGGGTCCATCCTCGAGGCGCTCGAGGAGCGGGCCGGCGACCGCCCTGTGGCGCTCGCGATCAACAAGCTTGACAAGGTCAGGGCCGAGACGCTGCTGCCGCTCGCCAAGGCGTTGAACGCGCGGCGGGACTTCGCGGCGACCTTCTTCATCTCCGCCGAGCGCGGCGACGGCGTGGCCGATCTGAAGCGCTGGCTGGCCGACCGCCTGCCGGAAGGTCCCTGGCACTATCCGGAGGATCAGGCCGCGGACATGCCGCTGCGCCTGCTCGCCGCCGAGATCACGCGGGAGAAGTTGACGCTGCGGCTCCATGAGGAGCTGCCCTATCAGCTCACCGTCGAGACCGAGGGCTGGACCGAGTTCCGCGACGGATCGGTCAAGATCGAGCAGGTCGTGTTCGTCAGGCGCGAAGGCCACAAGGGCATCGTGCTCGGCAAGCGCGGCGAGACGATCAAGGCCGTCTCCACCGCGGCGCGCGAGGAGCTGTGCGAGGCGCTCGAGCGCAAGGT
>AACY020533352.1_pt1 | contig 20918 bp, 23 predicted proteins | sample 267378 | NCBI WGS metagenome assembly AACY02 (sample SAMN02954345, study PRJNA13694) | marine metagenome | biome: aquatic; feature: ocean; material: water; isolation source: isolated as part of a large dataset composed predominantly from surface... | reverse complement strand
CAAGCTTTGATGCCATGGGCTTGCCCCTAACCCTTGGGAATAGAATTACGCCTGACTTGTTTAACCGGGCCGTTGCGCGCATGGCAGACCAGCCCCAGGCCAGAACGATTTCTGAAATGATCCTGCGCTGCCAAACCCAGGCCTATTATGGGCTGGATAATTTGGGGCATTTTGGTTTGTCCCTGAATGTTTATGCGCATTTTACCTCACCGATCCGGCGCTATGCAGATTTGACGGTGCATCGCGCCTTGATCCGTTCCCTCAAACTTGGGCCAGATGGCATGTCGGATAAGGACATGGAGGCATTGGCGCAAATCGGCACCCATATCTCCAAAACCGAACGCACGGCCATGGCCGCAGAACGTGATTCCATTGCACGCTATGTGGCCGCCCATATGTCCGACCGTGTTGGCATGCAATTTGTGGCAACCATCTCGGGAATCGCCCGGATGGGTCTGTTTGTTCAGCTGGTCGATAATGGGGCCGAAGGCTTTATCCCCGTTGCCAAGATTGGTCAGGATTATTACGTCTATGACGAGCAAACCATGGTCATGCGCGGCGAGCAGGCAGGCCTCACCTTCCGGCTTGGTGAAGATGTCACGGTGCGCTTGGAAGAAGCCGCCCCGGTCAGTGGTGGCTTACGATTTTCACTCACCGCACCCAAGGAACCACCCTTGCGCCGCGGGGCAAGGCGCGGGCATGGTGGCGGGGCAAATCGGGGTGGGCGGTCCGCACGCCCACCGAAACGTGGTGCAAGAAAAGGCAACAGATCATGAGCAAACGCTCAGCTTGGAATGCGATCAAAAATGGCTTGAAACGCCGTTGCCCATCCTGTGGTAAGGGTCAGTGTTTCTCGTCTTACCTCAAGGTCAATGACCAATGCCCCCATTGTGGGGAAGAATTGCACCACCACCGTGCCGATGATGCACCACCTTATATTGTGATCGCCATTGTCGGCAAAATCGTGGTGCCGCTGGCCGTTGCCCTCGAAATGTCCATGATGCCACCGATTTGGGTCCATGCGCTTTTGTGGGGCAGCATGATCATTGCCTTGAGCTTGTTGCTGCTGCCACCGGTAAAAGGGGCCGTGGTTGGCATTCAATGGGCCAACCGCATGCATGGCTTTGGTGGCCATGACTGACCCACAGCCCATCCGCCCTGCCTCATCCGTGCTGGTTTGGCGGCAATTGGGTGGGCAGGTCGAGGTTCTTTGTGGTGTCCGCAACCCCAACATGGCCTTTGCCGGCGGTCAGATAGTCTTTCCAGGCGGCCGGCTTGAACGCGGTGACGCCCAAACAAAAAGCGCGACAGCTTTAGGGGCCCACACCAGAAAATGCCTGCAGCATGAAAGCCGTCATAGCCCGGAGGGACTTGCCCAGGCTGGCTTGCGGGAATTGATGGAAGAAACCGGCCTTGTGGTTGGGCAATATATGGAGCTCGGTTCCAAGCTTCGCCTGCGTGGGGATTTTGCAAGCATTGAATTCTTATCCCGTGCCATCACGCCCCCCAGAAACACACGCCGCTATGATGCACGTTTTTTTGCCCTGCCCATGGACGCTGTCACCGATCAGGTCCCAGCTTTGGAACATCATGAATTCGTGGCGCTTGATTACCGGCCCGTTGCAGAATTGCTGGACGGCAAATTAATGCCCCCCACAAGGCTGGCCCTCATGCAGCTGGGGGACCATTTGCAAGGTCAATTGGTGCCAAAAATGCTCAAGGGCCCAAAAAACATCTACCCCATCACGGTCTAATCGGCCCATAAGGGGGCATGAGCAACATCGCCAGCGGCCATGCCCGCACCCTCATCGCCATTTATATCTCCGTGCTTTTGATTGGTTGTCTGTTTGGCATCACCATGCCGCTTTTGTCGTTGCGGCTGGAATTGATGGGGGCATCAAAATCCATCAATGGCCTATCTGCCGCCATTGGCGTGTCGTCAATGCTGATCATGGCCCCATTCATCCCACGCATGTTGAGCATCTTGGGAACCAAAACAACAATGGTTCTTGCATGCCTGATCGCAAGTCTTGCCCTCAGCCTCTTCCCTTTATTTCCTGATATCTTCCTTTGGTTTCCGATCCGCCTCATATTTGGCCTTGCCCTCACGGCCCTGTTTACCTGTTCTGAGACCTGGTTGAATTTGAGCGTGCCCGCCAAAAACAGGGGGCTGATGCTTGGGCTTTATGGCACCATTTTGTCGGTTGGATTTTCGCTTGGGCCATTTTTGTTGGGCTTGACCGGCATGGAGGGAAGCGCGCCTTTCACCATGGCGGCAAGCATGACCATGATGGCGGGGCTTGCCATATTTTTGTTAACCAAAAATACAAAAACCGAAACACCCGATAAGACATCTGGCCTGGTGCGTCTTTGGTTGCGGCACCCCACCCCATTCTTGGCAGCCTTTTTGTTTGGTGGCATCGAAACCGGGATTTTCACCCTATTGCCTGTCCATGCCACCATGGCTGGCCTGGAGGCCGCAGCAGCGGCACAATTATTGGTTGCCGTGGGGGTTGGGAACGTGGCCATGCAATTGCCCATTGGCTGGCTGGCGGACCGTGTCAATAACAGGCTCTTATTGGGCTTATGCGCCCTTTCTGGCCTCGCCGGGGGCGTCGCTTTGTTGGTCTTGGATGTGGGCTCTCCGGTGATGATGGGGTGGTTGGTTTTTTGGGGCGGCGCTGTGGTCGGGTTTTACACCGTGGGCCTGAGCATGCTGGTCAAGACATCACCCTCCGAACTTATCCCCTCCATGAATGCTGGCTTTTTGACCATGTATGGGCTTGGCGCCGTGACATTGCCCAGCGCAAGCGGCCTCGCCATGGATTATGCAGGACTTTTGGGTTTGCCTATTATTCTTATCTTGATCTGTGCGTCATACCTCACGCTTCTGTCATGGCGCTGGTGGCGCCAATCCCAAATCAACCAGCGCCAAAGGCCTTGACGGTTTACGCCCTGATTAGGTATGTGGCTGTCTTTCGATCAACAGCATCATTATCCGGAGCCAAGCCATGGCTAAGCCAACCACCGTGAAGATCCGCCTGAACAGCACCGCTGACACTGGCTTTTTTTACGTCACCAAAAAGAACACCCGGACCATGACCGAAAAAATGGTGGTGCGTAAGTATGACCCCGTGGCCCGCAAACATGTGGAGTTCAAAGAAGGCAAAATTAAATAAGCCTTCGATGTCACATGCCCCCTGGGCATGTTTGCCTCTTCAATTTGCCAGACTAATCTTCTATGCCATGGGATGAGAATTACCCCGGGGATAGTCGTTGAACCAAGCTTTCCAAGAAAAACCCCCTAAGGCCATTGACCGCCTTGTTGCGCAATTCTCCCGTGAGATGCGTGACGTCGATGCGGTGATCCGTGCGCGTTTGGGTTCAAAAGTTGACCTTATTCCGGAACTCGGTGGCCATTTGGTCCATGCCGGCGGCAAAAGATTGCGGCCGCTATTCACCCTTGCTGGTGCCAGCATGTTTGGCCCCATCAATGATGCGGCCATCAAGCTTGCGGCCACGGTCGAATTCATCCACACCGCCACCTTGCTTCATGATGATGTGGTGGACATGAGCAGCAAAAGACGTGGCCGCCAGACCGCCAATGATGTTTGGGGCAATAAAGCACCCATTCTTGTTGGTGACTATCTGTTTGCCAGGGCTTTTGAACTGATGGTGGAGGCCGATAGCCTGCCGATCATGGCTATCTTGTCGGGCGCATCGGCGCGCATTGCCGAGGGTGAGGTGCTGCAGCTGACCACGGCCCATGACACAGGGCTTGATGAGCAAACCTATTACCGCATTATTGAAGCCAAAACGGCCGTGTTGTTTGAAGCCGCGCTTCATGTGGGCGCCCTTGCGGCAGGCGCAAGCCCTGATGCAGCAAAACATTTGGCTCAATTTGGCTCGTCCTATGGTTGCGCCTTCCAGATCATTGATGATTATTTGGATTATGCCGGCAGCGAAGATGTGATTGGCAAACAACCGGGTGACGATTTCCGGGAGGGAAAGCTCACATTGCCTGCGATTTTGGCCATGGCTGACCATCAAGATGGGCTTCTTCCCCTATTCGAACAAGATGATCGCGAAGCATCTTTTGAGGATGCCAAAGAACTTATTATTTCTTCCGGCGCACTTGATGGCACGAAGCAAAAAGCCATGAATTTTGCCCATGACGCGCAAGCAATCCTTGCCGATCATGACGCCCCGGTGGCCAACATGCTTCATGATTTGGCCGAGGAGGCCCTGGCCAGGGCTTTTTAAAGCTTAATCGGCCCAGCAACGGCCCAGTATTTATTTGCCCGCAAGCGCGTCACCGCCTCGGCAAGATGGGCTTCTTCTTCGATGCCGAACAGCCCAAAACATGTGCCCCCCGATCCACTGAGGCCCGCGCGCACACAACCAGGCATCATGTCGATCTTGGTAATCATCTCCGCGATATGAGGATTCACCTCGATGGCTGGCGCGGCCAGGTCATTGCGCCAATCTTGCAGGCCAAGAATCCCCCAACTTGCAAGTTTGTTCCCGTCCATGGGCATGGGGCTTTTCTGCGTAACCACAAGCTTCCCGAATACTTCTTCGGTGGAAACAGGCTTCCCGTCATTCACCAACAACAAAAGCGCAGGACCCGGCAATTGCAGTGGTGTTAATTCTTCCCCGATGCCACCCATGCGCGCGGGTCTCGATGAAAGGCAAACCGGGATATCAGCGCCCAATTTGCGTGCCACCCCATGCATGTCGCTGTCACTTATGCCAAGACCCCATAATTCGTTAAGGCCTCGCAAGGTTGCCGCCGCATCGGCAGACCCACCGCCAAGACCGGCGGCAATGGGGATAGCCTTCACCAGGTCGATGGCCGTGGGCCCCACATCAAACCCTTCAGCCCGCAGCAAGTGCAGTGCCTTCACGCAAAGATTGTTGTCATCCACGGCAAGATGGGCATGCTCCACCCGCAGGCGATCCTCATCATGTCGGCTGAGGCGCAACTGATCCGAGAGGCCGGCAAACACCACGAGAGAGTCCAATTCATGGTAACCATCATCGCGCCTCGCCAAGACATGCAGGGCCAGATTGACCTTTGCATGGGCACGCTCAAACACCACCTCTGCCACGCTTTTTTCCTTAATCCTCGGCCAAACGCTCAATTTTTTCGCGAACGCGGTTGCGGTCTTTGTCATCCTCAAAACGTTTGAAGGCGCGTTTCCACATGAAGACTGCCTCGCGGACATGACCCAACTTTTCCAGGACATCGCCATGATGTTCGGCAATGGTTGGGTCGGTGGGGGCCAGTTCATGGGCCCGTTCCATGAGCCGCAGGGCCTCGTCATAATTGCCAAGCTTGAAATGAGCCCAGGCCAGAGAATCAATGATATAGCCATCCTGGGGGCGTTTGTCGGCTGCCTCGGCGACCATTTCCAAGGCCCGTTCCAAATTGATGTCCCGATCAATCCAGCTATAGGCAAGGTAGTTCATGACCACCGGCTCACCGGGGTTTAGGGTAAGGGATTTTTGGAAGGCTTGTTCGGCCTCTGCCCAGTTTTTTGACTGCTCCAGGGCAATGCCCTTGGTGAAGTAAAAACGCCAATCTGGGTTTTTAAGGCCTTGTTCGGCGATTTTGTAATAATCGACGGCCTCAACAAATTCCTCTTCCTGGCGCAAAATGTCAGCAAGATGACGTGAGGCCCGGGCGCCGACCACGTCATCTTGGACCAAAGGCTGCATGATGGCCCGTGCCCCATTCAAACGCCCGGCCTCCGCCTCCATGAAGGCAAGTTCTGTCGATGCAAGCCAGCCATAATGGGGGTCATTTGTTAAATCCTGAAGGATAAGTTTGGCCTCATCTCCGGCATCATTTCCGGCATCATTTCCGGCATCATTTCCGGCCTCAAGATCCATCAAGGCAAGGGCCAGTTCCAATTGCAGCTCCGGCTGATCCGCACGCAGATAAAGTGAGGCACGATCAAACAACATCACACGCTGGGCGGTATCCTCGCGGCTTAAAAGCAGCGCCATGGCCCGAAATGATTCCGCCACCCCATCCACGGGGCGACGAGGCAAAATGGCGGGAAGTTGCGGGTTGCCAAATTGGTCTTCGGCCAAGCGTAGCCTGGCAAAATCATTCTCATGGCCCTTCAAAAAGCCCTTAAGCAAATCCCGTGCACCCTGTTGGCGCAGAACCTCAGCCGAAGCGAGCAGAGCCCTGGTCCTGAGCCCACTTGGAAACCGAACCACCTCGGCAAATTGGGCCATGGCCTCATCAAAACGGCCCTGCATGAACATCAATGATCCGGTCATGTAACGGCGCAAGAGATCTTCCGCGCTGTCATCCCCGAGCGGCGCCACATTCAAAATTGCTTGTTCATAATCACCTTGCACAGCCTCCAACCATGCCCCCACCAAAAGACGTGTCAGTAGGTTGGGAACCTGGGCCAAAGAAGCTTCAGCTTGCTCAAATTCGGCCATGCGTATGTCGCGCAACATGGTCACGAGATGGAGCACCTCGTCATCCGCACCCTTGGCCACCAAAGGTTCGGCATGGACCGCTGCAGCCTCAATATCCCCTGACATGGCGGACACCAAAACCAGGGCCTGGCGCAATCGGTCATTATCAGGATCAAGCGCGAGCACTTCGGAAAGATAGTCCGCCGCCTGCGTGTTGTCGTCGTGGCGCAGGGCATGTTGGCCAGCAAGATAAGCGCCCGCCACCTCGGCCCTGGCTGGAAGCGTCATGGCAGCGAGGGTCATGCACAAGGTCATGATGAACATCATAGGCAAATGCATGGGACCTCTCAGGCAACAATGAATGGGTTCAGCCTTACATATTTGGGTAATTAGGACCACCACCACCTTCTGGAACCCGCCATTGGATATTTTGTGTCGGGTCTTTGATGTCGCAGGTTTTGCAATGAACACAATTCTGCGCATTGATCTGGAACACCTGTTCGCCATCTTTTTCCAACACCTCATAAACCCCGGCGGGGCAATAACGTTGGGCCGGTTCGGCATATTTGGGGAGGTTGAACTGGATGGGCACTGAAGGGTCCTTCAAATGCAGGTGGCAGGGCTGTTCTTCCTCATGGTTGGTGGCGGAGAAGGCCACATTGGTCAGTCGGTCAAAACTCACCTCACCATCGGGCTTCGGGTAATGAATGGGCTTGTAGGCTGATGCTGGCTTCAGGCTCTCATGATCAGCCTTGCCATGCTTCATGGTGCCAAAGAAGGAAAAGCCCAATTTCTCACGGGTCCACATATCGAGACCACCGGCCATCAACCCACCAATAAGGCCAAGACGGCTCCACATTGGCTTCACGTTCTTGACCATGTCCAACTCACGGCCGACCCGTGAATTGCGCAATGCGCTGTCATAAGATTCCAAATCCGCAGCCTCATGTCCCTCGGCCAAGGCCGCGACAATCGCATCGGCCGCCATCATACCGGAATCCATGGCGTTGTGGCTGCCCTTAATTCTTGGAACATTGACCATGCCGGCGGCACAGCCCACCAACACACCACCTGGGAAGGAGAGCTTGGGCAATGATTGCATGCCGCCCTCAGAAATCGCCCTGGCACCATAGGCGACACGACGGCCGCCTTCCAGGATCGGCCTGATGTCAGGATGCTGCTTGAAGCGCTGGAATTCTTCATAAGGTGAAAGATGGGGGTTTTCGTAATTCAGATGAACCACGAACCCAATGCTCACCTGGTTGTTTTCCAGATGATACATGAAGCTGCCACCGCCGGTGGAGATGCCAAGTGGCCAGCCCATCGAATGGGTCACCTGACCAGGCACATGCTTGGCCGGATCGACTTCCCATAGTTCTTTGATGCCGATGCCATATTTTTGCGGGCATGCATCTTTGTCCAAATCGAACCTTGCGATCAAATCTTTGGCCAACGAGCCCCGCACACCCTCGGCAACCACGACATAGCGGCCAAGCAATTCCATGCCGGGCTGGAAATCATCTTTCGGCTTGCCATCCCGGTCCAAACCAAACACCCCGGCAACCACGCCATGGAGCGAACCATCTTCCCGGAAAATAGGCTCACTGGCGGCAAAACCAGGATAAACCTCAACGCCCAAGCCTTCTGCCTGTTCCGCCAACCAACGGCACAAATTGCCAAGGGATGTCGCATGGCAGCCATGATTATTCATCAATTTGGGCATGAGGAAGTTGGGCAGGCGGATGCTGCCTGCAGGACCTAGGACCAAAAAGCGATCTTCGGTCACGGGATTGTTCAAGGGGCAGTCTTTTTCTTTCCAATCTGGAATCAGGTCATTGAGCGCAATGGGGTCCACCACAGCACCGGACAGGATATGGGCGCCGATTTCTGAGCCTTTTTCCAACACGCAAACCGACAAATCAGGGTTTTTCTGCTTGGCCCTGATGGCAGTAGCCAGGCCAGCAGGCCCGCCACCAACAATAAGAATATCAAATTCCATGCTTTCGCGTTCGGTATTCATTGTCTCTCTCCTCGGCGCAATTAGAATGCCGGCCGTTTGGTTTGCTCGCTGGTGGATAATTGGTCCATGTTATGGAATGGTCGATGCAGACTGGTCAATTGCACGCACCCATGGGGCAACATTCATGTCAACCAATGCCGTTTCCGCATTAATGCACTGGCACCAACAATATGGTGTGGATGATGTTCTGTTACCAAACCCAAGAAATTTCACCACGCCGCAAGCAAAAGCACCAGAAACAGAGAAGCAAACTGTCGCCACCCCCGCGGCCATTAATTTTGAACAAGCCGCAGATTTGGCAGACCTCGCCCGGATGATGGAGGAACTGCCCTTCCCCCTGAAACAGGCCGGGGTGAATTTTGTGTTTGCCGATGGCAACCCGGCAGCCCGTTTGATGGTGGTTGGTGAGGCCCCAGGCGAGGAAGAAAATCGTTTGAAACGTCCTTTCGTGGGCCAAGCGGGGCAATTGCTGGACAAAATGCTCACTGCCATTGGCATCAGCCGCACCAACGAAGACCCCAGGACAAGCGCCTACATCACCAACATCATCCCCTGGCGCCCGCCAGCCAACCGAAAACCCACCGAAGAAGAATGCCTGATATTCAAACCGGCCATGCTGCGCCATGGTGCGTTGATTGCCCCCAAATTGATTCTGGCGATGGGCGGCACACCGTCAAATCTCTTGCTTGGGGACAAAACCGGCATCACCAGGCTCCGTGGCCGATGTCAGGACGTGGCTTTTGGCGATCAGAAAATCAAGGTGCTCGCCACCTTGCACCCTGCTTATTTGCTTCGCAACCCTCTTGCCAAACGGGAGGCCTGGGCCGATCTCAAACAAGCAAAGATGATTTTGGAACAGGAAGATTGAGGCGTATCCATGGCTGGCATTGACCCCGATTTGGAATTCAAACCCATCCGCATGGCGGTGTTAACCATGTCCGATAGTCGTTCCTTGGCTGAAGACAAATCCGGCGATTACCTATGCCGCGCCATCGAAGAAGCCGGCCATGAATTGGCCGACCGTGCCCTCGTCCCGGATGATATTTGGCAAATAAGGGCCAAGACGTGCCAATGGATTTGTGAGGGCATTGATGTGGTGCTGACCACCGGGGGCACCGGACTTACCGGGCGCGATGTGACCATTGAAGCCATCACGCCCCTTTTGGACAAGCAAGTTGATGGCTTTGCTGTCTTGTTTCACCAAGCCTCCATCGAAATGGTGGCCACCTCCACCATGCAATCAAGGGCCATGGGTGGGCTGGCAGGCAGCACCTACATCTTTTGCCTGCCCGGTTCCACGGGCGCATGCCGGGATGCCTGGGAGAAAATATTGAAATTCCAGCTAGACCACCGCCACCGGCCCTGCAATTTTGTGGAGATCATGCCCCGATTGCAGGAAAAATAAAGGCTACATGCGCAGCCCAGCGCCAAGATTGAGGCGGAGATAATCTGAAAGATCATCACAATCATCCCTGGTGGGGCCCACAAAAAGCCTATGGGCACCCAACAGATGGATCATGGCTGCCGCATCAAGATGCGCCGTAAGCGCCATGGTGATTTTTGGCAAAAAAGATGGCGCCCTGATCCCAATGGCCCAATAGCCCCCATCAGCAGCTGGTGCCATCACGAATGGATGGCTCATTAAACCCCGGCGCAGGATCTGAAGGTCTTTGGTGGCCACCAATGGTAAGTCCGTGCCCATCAGCAATACGGGGCTTGATCCACGCAAACCCCTGGCCATGCGCATGCCCAGATCCGCCACGACCTGACGCTTGCCTGGCATGTGGGCCGGCAAATCAGCCCATAGATAGTCAACATGTTCAAAACCGGCAGCAGATGCCTGATGACCTAACCTTCTTGTCATTTGCCGTTGCAGCTCGGCCGCCTTGATGTTGCCCAAATCCTTGGCCAGCCTTGTTTTGGCGCGCCCGGCTTTCGCAAACCGCGTAAACAGCACCAAACGGGTCACGATTTGTGGCCATAATAACGGCGCATAAGCTTCTCTGGTGGGGTTCCCAAACGGTAGGACCAGTAGATCATCGCATTGCCCAGCATGCGTCGCACATACCCTTTGTGTTGGTAGGCACGGGCGGAGGAACAAACCCTAAAGGGTAAAGCCTGGCGGGCATGGCGCGGGTAAAGATCCACCAATGCCACGTCATCCATGATGGGGATGTTTGGGTAACCACCCAAAGACTGCAATCGCGCCTTAGAAATCAAAAAACCTTGGTCGCCATAAGGCCGTCGCCCAAGGCGACAACGCAATGCCACACCCCATGTGACCAATGTCGGCCAGAAGCCGCGGTCATCCATGTCAAAATGGCCATAATAAATGGCGGCAGGGTCAAGCTTCATGTTGAGCAATTGGCTCGCCCAGCCTTCTGCCAGACGAATATCGGCATGGAGGATCAGCACCCAATCCGACCGAACATCTTCCATGGCAGCGGCAATCTGCACCCCCCGTCCCGGTGCCGATGAAACCACCACGCAACCTGCTTCTTCCGCAATCAGGCAGGTATTGTCTGACGATCCCCCATCGGCGACCAACACCTCACGGATCATGTCCTGGCCCAAGCCCTCATAAAGATCCCACAAAAGCGCCGGCAGGCGCGCTTGCTCGTTTTTGGTGGGGATGATGACGGAAAGTTTCATGGGGGGATGATACAAAGTTTTGCGGCCTTTGCCCAACATGATGCGGCAGGTTATTATCACGGGATGCTTGAACAATTACCATTTGGCCATGCCGGTTGTGACGAAGTTGGTCGCGGGCCATTGATTGGCGACGTGGTTGCGGCCGCTGTGATGTTCCATGGGCGCCCACCCGAGGGCATTCGCGATTCCAAAAAGTTAAGCGCCAAAAAGCGCGCGCAATTGGCAGGCGAAATCCTGGCGGTTGCCCATGTGGCCTTTGGCCATGCAACGCCTAAAGAAATCGACCAAATCGGTATCCACAAGGCATCCTTAACAGCCATGAAACGGGCGGTTGAGGGCCTGTCACCAACGCCAATATTTGTGGCGGTGGATGGAAAATTTTTGCCCGAACTCGCCATGGAATGTTCCGCCATCATCGGCGGTGATGACAAAATTCTTGAGATTGCCGCCTCATCGATCGTCGCCAAGGTTCGGCGGGATGGCATGATGGGTGATTTGCACCAACGCCACCCCGAATATGGCTTTGACCGACATCATGGGTACCCCACCAAGGCACATTTGGAAGCATTACGCAGCCATGGCGTCCTGCCCCAACATCGGCGCTCTTACAGGCCCGTTCGTGATTTGCTGGCCGTCAAGAATGATAAAAACAACACACCTGATGCATGATCACAAAACTGATTCTTGCCGGAACGATTCGCATCGGTGATTCTGGTGGTGTTGGCGATTCGCCAAAAAACCATTCCTCCACTGGAGCTTAAGTCATGACGCTACCTGCAGGCATTGATGTCCGCCATGTGATCGAACCCGAAGGTCTTAACCGCGTGTATCGTGGTGATTGCGTTGAGGTCATGAAGTCTATTCCGTCGGCTTCCGTGGATCTTATTTTTGCAGACCCCCCCTACAACTTGCAGCTCACCCATGCCTTACGCCGTCCCGACAAAAGCGAAGTGGTTGGGGTGCGCCATGATTGGGACCGGTTTGATGATTTTGACAGCTATGACCTGTTCACCCATGAATGGCTGGCCGAAGCGCGCCGTGTCTTAAAAGACCATGGCTCCATTTGGGTAATTGGCAGCTACCACAACATCTACCGCGTCGGCTCCATGATGCAGGATGAAGGTTTTTGGATCCTAAATGATGTGGTTTGGCGCAAAACCAACCCAATGCCGAACTTCCGCGGCACAAGGCTTGCCAATGCCCATGAGACGTTGATTTGGGCCGCCAAGCAGACCACACGTTCGGGCTATCGGTTTAACTACCGGACGCTGAAATCACTGAATGACGGTCTGCAAATGCGTTCCGATTGGGTGATGCCCATCTGCCATGGTGATGAACGATGCAAATTTGCTGATGGCACGACTGCCCACCCCACGCAAAAACCTTTGTCCCTTTTACGCCGTGTCTTGCTAACAGCGACGGAAGAAAATGACCTGGTCTTAGACCCATTCTTTGGCACCGGCACCACCGGCGTGGCCTGCACCCAATTGGGTCGGAACTTTATCGGCATCGAGGCCGATGAGGATTACGTGGCACTGGCAAAAGAGCGTTTGGCCAAGGCCGAGCCCTTTTCCCCGGAATTGCGCGATAATGTCCCTGAATTTGAGCGCAAAATCCGTATCCCATTCTCCTGGTTGGTGGATCATGGCCTGTTGCAGGTGGGTGATGTGCTGACCGACAAGAAAAAGCGTTTTAAGGCAAAGATTGCCGCAGACGGCACCTTGGTGGCAGGCGATGAGCTTGGCTCCATCCACCAGCTGGCTGCAAAATTGCAAAAGCTCGAAGCGGCAAATGGATGGATTTTCTGGCACAAGCATGATGGCACATCCATTGATGAACTGCGCAGAAATCTGCGCAAAAAGCTTAAAGATCAAGGTCTTCAGCTTTGATGCTTAAACAAGGCTGAACGTTCCGCAACCTTACGCATCAAGGTGGGTAATTGCTTTAAGGTATTACCATCACAAGCCATGATGATGCGGCCTGTTTGGTCCATATCTTTGTCCATTTGCTGAAGATGCACATGGGCGGTGATTAGGCGATGGGTTAAGCGGTGGGTGATGCTCCCGGCATAATCGGTGCCCATGGGCGGTGCATCCACAACCGGAAAACCCAACATGCCGGCCATGATGCCACCGGCAGATCTTCGTTCCAAAACGACATGTGCACCATCATGGACCACCAACAAATGCCAGGTCACTTCTTCGGGTGGTTTTTTGGCCTGTTTCAAGGGCAAGCCCAGGGCAGCTGGTCCTTGGACCGGGCACAAATCCTGCAACGGGCATGACGGGCAATCGGTGCTGTTGGCGCCACAATGACGCGCGGACAAATCCATGAATGCCTGGGCCAGATGCCCCGTCTTGGCACCCATGACGTATGCTTGCGCCATCTTGCGAAGTTTGCCGGCCCCTTTGGGCAGCGGTTCATCGAAAGCTTCCAAACGTGCAACCACACGTTCAATATTACCATCCATGGGCATGATGGCCTCACCAAAACAAATGCTCGCAATAGCGGCGCTGGTGTAGGGCCCAAGCCCTGGCAATTTGATCAATTGAGCGGCATGCCGCGGGAACTCCCCACCATGATCAAGCACCACAGCCCGGGCACAAGCCTGCAACAAACCGGCCCTGCGATAATAACCAAGTCCCGCCCAGGCATCGCGCACGTCATCGGCACTGGCCTTGGGCCAGGCTTTGAATAGTAGGAAACCTCTCCAAAAAAGGCCCATAACGGGTCAGCACCGTGGCCACGGTTGTTTGTTGCAACATGATCTCCGAGACCAGCACCCGGTAGGCATGATCAGATGGTGGCTGGTCGCCTGGCGCCACGCGCCAAGGGAGGTCACGACCCTGGTCCAGGTACCATGACCACAATGTTGCACCCACTTGTGATTGCCTGCTGTTCAACATGCGTTCATGCTTGGCGTGAAGCTGTTGGTGGAGACAAGAGGCAAGATCATGAAATCATCGTCAGGCCCGCGAAGGGCCGGCCGCCAGGTTGCCGGCTTACTCAAAGGCGTACGGGCCAAACAGGGCAATGAACAACTCGATTTGTTGCTGCGCTGGGACAAAATTGTCGGCCCGGAATGGGCACGAAAATTAAAACCACTGCGAATCGCCAAGAAAGCCGGCCAAAATGTGCTCGTGGTTGGTCATGATGCATCTGATGCATTTTCGCTCAATTACAGCCAGGGGGAAATTCTTGCCCTGCTTCAGGATCGGTTTCCGGGGCTAAAATTGCAGGCCCTGGTGTTTCGTCGGATGGACATCGAGGTGCCGACACAATCCCGCCTGAAAGTGGTGCCAGACTCACCGAACAGCCTGGAGGAGGCGTTGCAACGGCTTGGCAGTCATTATGATCTTGCGGGGCCGGCCAAAGAGAGGTGACGCGGCGCCATCTCCATGCTACAACATGTAGTGATATTAATGGAGCGCAACCCATGATGATGTGGAATCTACCGAAATCCTTCCTCGCCGCCAGCTTGTTAGCCCTATCGTTCGGCGTCACCCCGGCATTGGCTGAGCCCGATTATGATGAGCTTGTCCTGGGCAACCCCGATGCGGCGGTCACCGTGGTTGATTATTCCTCGCTCACCTGCCCGGCCTGCGCCAAATTCCACAACGACACCCTGCCGCGCATCAAGCAGGAATATGTGGAGACCGGCAAAATCAAATTTGTGTTCAAGGACATGCCACTGGATTCCCCGGCCGCCGCCGCCGCCATGCTAGCCCGTTGTGCAGGCCCCGACGCGCGCATGGGTCTCCTGGATTTGTTGTTTGCCGAGCAGCCTCGCTGGCGCAAAGGTGCTACTGGCGAAGAATTTTTGAACAACCTCACAGGCCTCTTGGAAGGTGCCGGGCTGAGCAAGGAAGAATCGGAAGCCTGCATGGCTGATGAAAAATTGTTTAAGGCCGTGTTGGATGAGCGCGAACAGGGTGTGAGTGTCGATAAGGTGGAAGCCACCCCCACGATTATTGTGAATGGCGAGAAGCATACCGGCGCACTTTCTTATGATGAGTTGAAGAAACTTATCGATGCGCAATTGTAAGCTGAGCAACCTTCCATGTCGGGCATGATGGACATCAAGCGCTTGCGGCTCACGGGGTTCAAATCTTTCGTGGACCCCACCGAGCTGCGCATCGAGCGTGGCATGACCGGCATTGTTGGCCCGAACGGATGCGGCAAGTCCAATTTGCTCGAAGCACTCCGATGGGCCATGGGCGAGAACCGCGCCAAAACCATGCGTGGCGATGGCATGGAAGATGTTATCTTTGCCGGCGCCGACAGGCGCAACGCCAAGGCTTATGCGGAAGTATCGTTGCTTTTGCATTGTTCCACCATTCTCACCGATGATGATGGCGACATGACCATCACCAGGCGGATCCAGCGTGGTGCTGGTTCAAGCTACCGCATCAATGGCCGGGAGACACGGGCACGGGATGTGCAACATCTGTTTGCCGATGCAGCCACGGGCGCTCATTCTTCCTCCCTGGTGCGTCAGGGCCAGGTATCCCAATTGATCCAGGCCAAGCCCATTGACCGCCGGATCATTCTTGAGGAGGCCGCCGGCATCGCAGGGCTTCAGGGTCGGCGCAAAGAAGCAGAGCAAAAGCTCCGTGGCGCCGATGAAAATTTGGATCAGGTTGCCAAGCTGATCGATGAGTTGGACCGCCAGATCCAAAGCCTGACCAGGCAGGCCAAGCAGGCCGAACGTTATCGTGAACTTTCTTCTGAGATAAGAATGCTTGATCGGGCCTTGCTCCGCGCCCGCTATTTGGGGCTCAGCAACCGCAACATTCAAGTCGAACAAGCATTAACCGACTGCTTGCGTGAGCTTTCAGCCTGCGAACTCAAAGAGCGTGAGGCGGGCAAAAAAATTGGGGAATTGGAAAATAAGCTCAGCCAAATACGCGATGAGCAACAAGTCGCCGCCCACCTCGTGGCATCCAGCCAATTCAATTTACAAGAACATCGCAAAAACTTGGCCCGCCGCCAGGAAACAGAGGACGCCATTCGGCATGAGCAACAGCAGATTGCCCTTAACGAGGCCGAGCTCAAAACTGAGCAAGAAGTGCTGCGCGCGGAGGAAGAACGGCTTGAAACGGCGCTCTCAGCACATGCGAACAACAAGCCAGAGTCCGATGACGGCATGTTGCAACGTGAATGTGACGCACTCAGCCACCAAATCACGCAATTGCGGGCAAGGATGTCTGAGATCAAGCAGGCCGAGGCCGTGCGCCAGCATCAGATGAATGAGCTTACCAAACGTGCTTCCCAATTGCGTGACGAATTACCCAAATTGGAAATGCAATCTGCCCGTGCAGAAGAAAGCCTCACCGTCGCCAAGACCCGTTTGGAACAAGCAGAGCAACAAAACCAGCTGCAAACATCGCTCAATGCCCTAATTGCGCAGCTTGATGACAATGCCCACGAACGGGAGCAGTTGGGCCAATTGCGGGACCAGCAGGCAGAGGTCCTTGAGGGTCTGGAACGGGATTTGGCCAAGACGCGTCGTGACCAGGATGCCCTAATTGCGGAATGTCAGGGTTTGGAAAAACTTGTGGCGAACACCAGCCCCGAACGGGCTGATGCTGTCGCCCATGACCTGGTGGTTGATGAAGAACATGCCGCTGCCCTGGCGGCGGCCCTGGGGGTTGGCCTCGAGGCCGGCACCGACCCAGAAATCGATGGGCCCTACTGGCAAATGCTGCCCCATGAGGAGGTCCTCAAGCCCGACAGCCTCGCCCATTTGGTCCAGGCCCCCGACATGTTGCGCCGTGCCCTGGCACGCGCCAGATATTGCCAAGGGCTTGATGAGGCAGTTGATCGTCAGGAGGAATTATCTCCGGGTGAGCATTTTGTCACAAAAGATGGCGCGCTGGTGCGCCATGACGGCCTCGTGGTGCCAGCAGGACTCGAACCGGCCAAGGCAGCCTATCTGCGCCATGCCAAAAGACTGCAAAACCTGACCGCGCAATCAAAGAAAACAGAGGCAGCTCGCAACAATGCCCAAGAAAAGCGTGATCTTGCCGCCCAAGAAGCCCATGATGTCCGAGACCGCTTGCGCGAATTGGGTCGCTTGCGCGAAGATTTTCTTCGTCAAAGGTCCGAAACCGAACGCAAGCTATCCCAGCATGAGCGTGACTTGGCCGTCTTGCGCATGGAAGTTGCCACCGGCGAACGGGAATGCGCCTTGATTGCCGAACGACTGCAGCAGGGCAAGGATGAACTGACGAAGGTTGCCGAAGCCCAAAAGGCAAACACCAACCAAGGTCATGGCGGCAATGAACTGCTGCTAGCTGAAAAAGAACTTCTGAATTTAGAAGAACGCCATGGCGCATCCGCCACCAAAATTGCCTTTCTCCGCGAGCATGAGAAAAACCATGCCCGCGAAGGGGAAGAACTGAAGCGGCAGAATGAGCATCTTAAAAGCCGTGTGGATGCCCTCAAATTGCGCCAGGCGCGCCATGACAACGCCATGACCCGACTAGCCGAGCAACGGGCCAAATTGGCCCATGAGGAGGCACCGACCGAAAGCTTGGATGTTTTGGAATCACGCCACCAGGAAGCTTTGCAACGTCAGGCCCTGGCGGATGAAAACATGGCGACCCATGACCAGTCCTCCAAGGATTTGCGTGGCATTTTGCAAGAACAGGCCTCATTACTTGGGGGGTTGCGCGAAAAAAAGAGCCATTTGGAACAAACAAAAACGGACATCGGCGAACAAATCAGCCAACTTCTTAACGAGCTCGCCGAACGGTTTGACGAACAGATCGAACATTTGCTGGCAGATGGAAGCTTACCCGATGAAACAGCCGGAAACCTGCAGCCACGCCTGGAACGGCGCAACCGTGAGCGTGACGCCTTGGGCCCGGTTAATTTGCGCGCCGATATCGAAATTGGTGAGCTGCAGGAACAACGCGATAAGCTCGATGCCGAACATGCGGAAATCCAAGAGGTTGTCGGCAAATTGCGCAGCGCGATCCGGGCGCTCAATGATGAAGGCAAGGAACGTCTGGAAAAAGCCTTTGGTGAGGTAAATGAACATTTCCAGCATTTGTTTGGCTTATTGTTCGAAGGCGGCGATGCCAGCTTGCAATTGGTCGAGAGCGAGGACCCTCTGGAAGCCGGGATTGAAATCCTCGCCCAACCACCGGGGAAGAAAACCAAGGCCATGACCCTCTTGTCTGGTGGCGAGCAAACCTTGACGGCTTTGGCCCTGATCTTTGCGGTCTTTTTGACCAACCCATCGCCTATTTGCGTCCTTGATGAGGTTGATGCCCCGCTTGATGACGCCAATGTGGACCGTTTTTGCCGCATGGTTCGCGAAATCTCACGGCGCAGCGGCACCAAGTTTTTGTGCATCACCCACCATGCCTTGACCATGGCCCGGATGGACCGCCTCTATGGCGTAACCATGGCGGAGCGTGGCGTGTCACAATTGGTCACGGTGGATCTTGACCAGGCGGCGGCCATGGTCGAACAGGACGAACATCAAAGCCAACCCAAGAGCGCTTGAGGCCTTGATCTTTACCACTTTGGTTGGCGGAGGCATTCGAGCGACGCAACGTGCTTGACCTAATCACCCACTGAACCCTATGTTGCCGGCAATTTCGAAGGGATGGCCATTATTCCCATGGCCATCATCACAAACCAGAGGTCAGTCCATGGGGCGCAATTCCGGCGACGATCTGGAAAAACTGGGCAGCAAGCTTGACCAGATTTCCAGTAAGCGGCGGGAGGCAGACGCGCCGGGGCAAAATAAGGCAAATGGTTTGGCCCTTGCCATGCGAATGGGCATGGATATGGTGGCCGCGGTGATGGTGGGTGGTTTCATTGGCTATCTCATAGATAATTGGCTGGGTATTTTCCCGGTTTTGTCGTTGGTATTTTTTGTTCTGGGCTGTGTTGCCGGCATGAAAAACATGCTTGCCACGGCCAAAAGGGCCCAAGAGCCTGCCCCGGGGCAGGATCAAGGTTCAGCAAACGGAACGTAATTGGTTTTGTAAGGGGCGTTTCCACATGGCAGCTGAAGGCAAGGTCTTTGATCCCATGCACCAATTCGAGATCGTCCGTTATGTGGACATCGGTGCATTCTCCTTCACCAATTCCTCCCTTTGGATGGTTCTTGGCGTGGCGGTGGTGACCATTGTCATGGCGCTTGGCGCCTCTGGTCGCGCGTTGGTTCCCACCCGTTGGCAGTCTGTTGCCGAGGTGGCCTATGAATTTGTGGCCGGCATGATCAAATCAACCGCCGGCACCGAAGGCCTAAAATATTTCCCTTGGATTTTCACCCTGTTCACCTTTGTGCTGGCCGGCAACCTCATGGGTTTGCTGCCGAGCTCTTTCACCACCACAAGCCATATTGCCGTCACACTTACACTCGCCATGGCCGTGTTTATTTCTGTGACCGTTCTTGGCTTCGTGAAACATGGCGTTGGCTATTTGAGGCTGTTTGTGCCCCATGGCGTGCCCATGTTCATTCTCCCCATTCTCGTCATCATCGAGATGATTTCTTATCTCAGCCGCCCGGTCACCCTGTCGGTGCGTCTGTTTGCCAACATGCTGGCCGGTCATACCATGCTCAAGGTTCTGGGCGGGTTCGTGGTCATCATGGGGTTTGGTGGCGTATTGCCGCTAAGCCTTCTCGTGGGCATCACAGCCTTGGAGTTTCTTATTGCATTCCTCCAGGCATATGTGTTTGCCGTACTCTCGTGTATTTATCTTAACGACGCCTTGCACATGCACTGACGTCACCATCTCGCTGATTAGGAGATTATTATGGAAGTAGAAGCCGCTGTAGCCCTTGGCAAATATATTGGTGCAGGTCTTGCCGCCCTCGCCCTTCTCGGAACCGGTATGGGTATTGGTAACATCTTTGCCAGCTACCTTTCTGGCGCCCTGCGCAACCCAGGTGCTGCCCAACAGCAGTTCCCGAACCTTTTGATTGGTGCTGCTCTTGCAGAAGCCACCGGTCTGTTCGCCCTCGTGGTGGCCTTGATCCTGATCTTCGTCGCCTAACAAGCCGACGAAGTTTCAAAAGAATATCAGCGAGATACCCCGGCGCTTAGTCGCCGGGGGATCCGGTGGTAAGCCCCTGAGGCTTAAAGCCTGTTATGATTTGAGGATCCCAACCCATGCCCCAGTTAGATTTTGCTGAATACCCGCATCAGATCTTTTGGCTCATTGTCACCTTCGGGTTCCTCTATGTGATATTGGCCAAGAACTTTTTGCCACGCATTGCGGCCGTTCTTGAGCAACGTCGCGACACCATCGACCATGACCTTCAAAAGGCTCGCCAGCTTCGTGAGGAATCCGAGCAGGCACTAAAGGCCTATGAAGAGGCCCTGCATCAGGCCCGTGCCGCGGCCCAAGCAACCGCTGCCGAGGTGCGTAAAGAGATTGCCCAGGTGGCTAATGAACAAGAAGCAAAAGCCAATAAGAAAATTGCCAAGCGTTTGGCTGAGGCAGAGGCCGAGATTTCTTCAATGAAAGACAAAGCGGCCGCCGAACTGCCGATGATTGCTAAGGAAGTTGCCCATGAAGTGGCCGCCCAATATGCGCCGAACATGGATGTTGCCAAATTTGATCGCGCCCTGAAGAGCGCCCAGTCTTAAGGAATAGGACGCATGTTTTCAGATCCGTCATTTTGGGTAGATATTGCCCTCCTGATCTTGGTCGTTGGCTTCTTTGCCCTCGGTGCCCATAAGAAAATCACCAAGGCACTCGATGACCGCTCCGAGCGTATCCGTGCGGAACTGGACGAAGCCCGCCAGCTCCGTGAAGAAGCCAATGCGTGCTCGCCAAA
>AACY020298078.1_pt1 | contig 20946 bp, 11 predicted proteins | sample 267378 | NCBI WGS metagenome assembly AACY02 (sample SAMN02954345, study PRJNA13694) | marine metagenome | biome: aquatic; feature: ocean; material: water; isolation source: isolated as part of a large dataset composed predominantly from surface... | reverse complement strand
ACCTCGCGCATCATGCCGAAGTCGTCGCCGGGGGCGAGGCTCGCCTGCCTGATGTTGAACTTGCGGTACTGGTTCTTCTCGAAGCCGTCGGGCCCCGCCACGATCATCGCGCCGACCGCGTGCGCCCCCATGATGTGGGAGTTGTCGTAGACCTCGACGCGGCGCGGGGCGCTCTCCAGCGCGAAGGCGTCGGCGATCCCTTCCAGCAGCCGCGCCTGGCTCGCCGACTCGGCCATCTTTCGGGCGAGCGATTCCTTCGCGTTGCGCAGCGCGTCCTCCACGAGGTCGCGCTTCTCGCCGCGCTTCGGATGCGCGAGCGCCACCTTGCGGCCCGCCGAGACCGACAGCGCGTCGCCGAGCAGGGCGGCGTTCGGGACCTCGTGGCTGAGCAGGATCAGCCGCGGCGCCGCCTTGCCGCCGTAGAACTGGCCGAGGAAGGCTTCGAGGATCTCCTCGGGCTCGGCGCCCGAGCCGGTGCGGGGGAAATAGGCGCGGTTGCCCCAGTTCTGGTTCGAGCGGAAGAAGAACACCTGCACGCAGGCGTTCCCGCCCTCCTCGTGAAGCGCGACGACGTCGGCCTCCTCGACCGATTCCGGGTTCACGCCCTGATTGGCCTGCACGGCGGTCAGCGCGCGGATGCGGTCGCGCAGCGCCGCGGCGCGCTCGTACTCCATGTTCCCGGCCGCCTCGGCCATCTGCTCGGCCAGCGTCTCCTGCACCCGGGTCGAGCGACCCTCGAGGAAGCGGATCGCGTCCTGCTCCAGCGCCGCGTACTCCTCGCGCGAGACGTAGCCGACGCAAGGGGCCGAACAGCGCTTGATCTGGTGCAGCAGGCAGGGACGGGTGCGGCTGTCGAACACGCTGTCGCGGCAGGTGCGCAGCAGGAACGCCTTCTGGAGCGTGTTGATCGTGCGGTTCACCGCCCCGGCGCTCGCGAAGGGCCCGAAATAGCGCCCCTGCGTCGCCTTGAGGCCGCGGTGCTTGCGCAGTTGCGGGAAGGCGTGCGCGCCGCCGATCAGGATGTGGGGGAAGCTCTTGTCGTCACGGAGCAGCACGTTGAAGCGCGGCTTCAGCTGCTTGATGAGGTTGGCCTCGAGCAGCAGCGCCTCGGTCTCGGTCTCCGTCGTGACGAACATCATCGAGGCCGTGGCCGCGATCATCCGGCCGATCCGCGCCGAGTGGCCGCGACCGTTCGCGTAGTTCGCTACGCGTTTTCTCAGACTGCGCGCTTTTCCGACATAAAGCACCTCCGAGCGCCGCCCGAGCATGCGGTAGACGCCCGGGGCGTCGGGCAGCGTCGGAAGATAGCGGCGGATGACCTCCGGCCCCGTCTCGACGGCGCCCGCGTCGTAGGACGCGCCCTCCTCCTCGAAGCCGATGCCGGGCGATCCGGCGGCTTCACCTTGCGTCATCGCGACGGTCCTCGTCCCGGTTTCGCGCATAGGTTGCAGACACCGATGCTGCACGTCGCTTTGTCCACCAAACCTGTGGATAACGTTGTAGATGAACTCGCGGAAGACCGGATTCTCGTCGGTGGCGCAACGTCCTCAGCCCCATGCCTAAATATTGTGCTAATCCCTTAAGTAATTGATATCATTAGTTTTTCTTCCTAACGATCGTTAACACCATGGAGACTCTGACAGAATCATCACGCGTCTGCGACGAGGCGGCGTCAAGTGGACAAGACGCGACTCATCCGCTGCCGCACCCTGCCCTTTCCTGTCAATATGGTCCCGTCCATAGTTCTTTGGTCTTACTCGCCGCCGAGGACGTCGGGGGTCTTCCAGGCGAGGTGCTGCCCGCCGTCGATCGCAAGCATCTGGCCGGTCAGCGACGGCGCATCGAGGATGTAGCGCAGCGCCGCCACGATGTCGGCGGGTCCCGCTCCGCGCTCCAGCGGCGTCGCCGCGCGCTGGGCGGCGAAATGGGCCTCGCTCTGGCGGGCCCCTTGCATCGTTGGCCCCGGGCCGATGCCGTTGACGCGGATGCGCGGCGCCAGCGCCTGCGCCGCGGTGCGGGTGAAGGCCCAGAGGCCCATCTTGGCGACGGTGTAGGTCGTGAAGAAGGGCGTGGGCTTCCAGACCCGCTGGTCGAGCATGTTCACGACGCAGGCGGAGGCGACCGGGAGCCCCTCGGCGTCGCGTCCCGCTTCCGGCGCCTGCGCCGCGAAGGCCTGGGTGAGCCGGACCGGCGCCCAGAGATTCGAGTCGACGTGGCGGTCCCAGCTTTCGCGGGTGAGATCCTCGATCGAGTCGCGCTCGAAAATGGAGGCGTTGTTCACCAGCAGGGTCAGGTCGCGCCCGAGCGCCCCGCGCGCGGCGCCCACGAGCCCGTCGACGGCCCCGTGGTCAAGCAGGTCGGCGCGCACCGCCGCCGCCTCCGGCGCGCCCGCCTCGCGACACTCTGCGACGGTCTCCTCGGCCGCCCCGGCGGCGCTGTTGTAGTGCACCGCGACCGCCCAGCCTCGGCCCGCCAGGTCGAGGGCCATCGCGCGGCCGAGCCGCTTTCCCGCGCCGGTGACCAGCGCCGCTCCGGGCTTCATGGCGTCTCTCCTCACATCCGCGGCACGAGAACGATGACCGCGTAGAGGACATAGAGCCCGAGCAGGCCGAAGCCGCTCGCGCGCCCGAGCGACGCGCCCCGGAAGATCAGCGGCCAGAGCAGCGCGCCGCAGGCGATCATCACCCACAGGTCGAGCGAGAGCAGCTCCGGCGGCACGTCGAGATCCGAGATGAAGCTCACCACCCCCATGATCGCGAGGATGTTGAAGAGGTTGGAGCCGACGACGTTGCCGATGGCGACATCGGTCTGGCGGCGGAGCGCCGCCATGACGGTCGTCACCAGCTCCGGCAGCGAGGTGCCGACCGCGACGAGGGTCAACCCGATCGCGGCCTCCGAGACGCCCGCCGCGGCGGCGACGCCGCGCGCGCCCTCGATCAGCAGATGCGCGCCGAGCGGCAGGCCGACGATCCCGACCGCCAGCAACGTCCCGATCTTCCACGGCGCCATGTGCGGATCGGCGTCCTCGATGTCGATCAGCTCCGCCGCCGCCTCGCCGTTGCGGCGGCGCTGGGCGTCTGCGCGGCGGTAGGCGTCGATCAGCATGAGGGCGAGCCCGCCGACCAGCACGACCCCGTGCGGCCAGGAGAGCGGGCCGAGAAAGCACAGCAGGATGAAGAGCGCCGAGACCCCCATCATCACCTGCCAGTCGCGCCGGCAGTCGTCCTCGCCGGCGTGGACGCCGGAGATGACCGCCGGCGCGCCCAGCACCAGGAGCACGTTGGCGATGTTCGAGCCGACGACGTTGCCGAACACGATCCCGTCGGCGTCCGAGAGCGCGGCCTCGATCCCCACCAGAAGCTCCGGGGCGGAGGTGCCGAAGGCGACCACGGTCAGGCTCACGATCAGCGCCGGCACGCCGAGGCGCAGGCTGAGCGCGACGGCGCCCCGCACGAGGCTGTCTCCGGCGCCGACGAGCGCGGCGAGGCCGATGACGGTCAGGACGAGATCCATGGGGCCTCCCCGGCGGCTGTCAGGGCGTCGGCGGCAGGCGGCAGGCGCAGTCGCCGCCCGCCGGGCGCCAGGCCCCGCAGGCGCGGCAGCGCTCGTACTCCTCCGCCCCGGGACGGCGTGGGCGGGCGTCCTCGCGCGGGGCCGCGAGGGCGATGGCGCGGCGCAGGAAACTCCAGAGCGCGAGCCCGGCGGCGGCGAGGGTCAGGAGCTTCCAGAACACCGGGGCCGCGCCTCAGGGCCGATAGCGCGCGAACAGCGCCTGTTCTTCGAGAGCGGCCAGAACGTCGCCGGCCCCCGGCGCGCCGAGGCGCTGGAGCAGGCTCTTGCGGGGGCGCGCGACGTTGAACTTAACGTCCTTGCCGAAACGGTCCTGCATCGTCGGCACGAGATGGCCGATCCCGTCGATCAGGCCGAGGCCGCTCGCCTCCTCGGCCAGCCAGACGTCGCCGGCGAAGAGGGCGTCGTCCCCGCCGTTCAGGCGCTCGCCGCGGGCGCGCTTCACATGGGCGATGAAATTGCCGTGGATGCCCTTTTGGATCTTCGTCAGCCGCTCGAGGTCCTCGGGGTCCTCCGGTCGGAACGGGTCGAGCAGCGCCTTGCGGGCGCCGGCCGTGTGGACGCGGCGTTCGACGCCGAGCCGCCCGATCGCCTCGTGGAAGCCGAAGCCCGCCGAGATGACCCCGATCGACCCGATCAGGGCGTTGTGCTCGGCGTAGATCTCGTCGGCCGCGCAGGCCAGCCAGTAGCCGCCGGAGGCGGCGAGATCCTCGACGAAGGCGTAGACCCGAACCTCCTTCTCCGCGGCGAGGCGCCGGATGCGCGCGGCGATCAGCGCCGACTGGGCGGGCGAGCCGCCCGGGGAGTTGATCGACAGCGCGACCGCCTTTAGGCGCTTCGGCTGGAACGCGCGCTCGATGAGCGGCGCGAGCGATTCGTCGTCGAGGCCGCCCCGTCCGAACGCGCCGCCTACGCCGATCGCGCCGTAGAGGCGGATCACGGAGACGGTCGGGCCGGATTTGAGCGCCTTGCGAAGGCCGGCGAAGGAGAGTTCCATGGAGCCGGACTTAAGCGGGCGAGGGCTTCAAGGCAACGTCGCGGGGTGGCGCGTCAAGGCTGTTCCGGAGTATGAGACGCGGGCGCGCGTCGCGGGGGGCGCGGGCTGGAGGTCGACCCGAATGGACGACGAAGTCGCGCTGCGCGCCCGCCTGGCGGCGCTTCGCACCGAGCATCGCGCGCTCGACGACCAGATCGCGGCGCTTTCCGAAGCCGCGCTCGCCAACCAGCTCGAAGTCCGGCGCTTGAAGAAGCGCAAGCTCGCGCTCCGCGACGAGATCGGTCGGCTCGAGGACGAGCTGTTCCCGGACATCATCGCCTGAGGGGCGGGGTCGCGGGCGCGCGATGTCGCGTCGGGAGCGGAGCGGTCGATCGAGACCCGTTTCGGTTCGGCGCCTGGAAGACGCCTTCAGACCAATTGGCGGCCCTGCGGCGTCCCGAGGTCCGGACGGTCGCGCCAAGATCCGCCGTTTCGCAACGGCCGAACGCGGGCGCCGTCTCGTGCGATCCCGCGCGTCCGCTGATCGTGTCGCGACCGCCTCGGGGCGACCGCGCCCGGCGCTGGAGCGGCTGCTTGGAACCTGACGGAAGGCGACGATGACAGCGCGGAGGCGGCGTCCCTCCGACTCGTCAAGAGCCGTGAGCCCCGGTCTTGCGCCGGCCCCGCTTACGGGCGCGGGCGGCTCTGGACCTCTCACGCGCCGCGGGGCGCCGCCGACCGAGCGGCGTTTCCATGGCGGAGGCGTTCGTCGCCGATGCGTCTGCGCCGGAGGGTGCTTGACCTGAACGTCGTCCGGTCCTCGCCCATCGCGTTGCAAGCGGTGTCCGGGGCCGGAACCGTTCGCCGGAAGGCCGGCGAACGGCGCGTCGGTCTTGCGGCGTCAGAGCAGGATGAACTCGTCGAAACGATCGATCATCTCGTCGGCGTCGAGGCCGCCGAAGCGGACGCCGTTCATGATCAGGGTTCCGCCATCCGCCACTTCGAGCACCACGTTGGACCCGACCTGACGGATCGTGAAGTCCGACTGGGTCAGCCCTACGACCGCTCGGAAGTCCAGCGTGTCCGATCCGATCCGGACGTCGAGGGGCAGCGTGTCGCGCCCGAAGTCGCGCTGTTCGAAGATGAAGACGTCGAAGCCGGGGCCGCCCCAGAGCCGGTCGTCGCCGGATCCGCCGATCAGCGTGTCGTCGTCGACGGAGCCGAGCAGGCGGTCGTTCCCTTCGCCGCCTTCGAAGCGTTCATCGCCGCGGAAGCCGGCGACGATGTCGTCGCCGTCGCCGCCGATGACGGTGTCGTTCCCGCGGCCCGGCTTGATGTTGTCGTTCCCGGCCCCGCCGCGGATGACGTCGTCGTCGTTGCCCGACAGGATCACGTCGTCTCCATCGTCCCCGTTCACGCGGTCTTCGCCGTCGCCGGTCTTGATGGTGTCGTCGCCGTCGCCGCCGGAGACCGTATCGTCGCCGTCTCCGGACACGAGGGAGTCGTTCCCGCCGCCGCCGTCGATGCTGTCGTCTCCGCCGCCGGTGTCGATCACGTCGTCCCCGTCGCCGCCCTCGGCGACTCCGCCGCCGCTGATCGACAAGGTCTCGCCGAGACCACGCTCCGCCAGCGCCGCCGCATCCAGGGAGAGCCGGTTGCCGGCGAGATCCTCGACGACGACGTTCGTGAGCGCGTTCGGACCTGACGATGTGGAGCGCAGAAGGGTCACGGTCTGGCTGAAGGCGCCCTCCGCGGCCCCGTCGGCGTCGATCACCACGTCGCGGCTCCGCCCCGAACTCGTGGACAACGGTTCGGCGAAGGTCAGGATCACCCGCCCGAGCGCGAGATTGTCCCGCGCGGACGCGCCGAAGGCGACCTCCGTCGCGCCTCCGGACAGATCGACGGCGTCGGGGATCGCTAATCCGAGCAGCTCCGGTCGCTCGCCGTCCGACGGCGCTCCGGTCACCGTGATCCGGGTGTCGCGGCCTTCCGCGCTGGTCGAGAAGATCGTGCCGGCGGCGACGTTGGCGAGCGTCAGACGGATGTCCTCGTCGCCGTCGGAGTCCGCGTCGATGGAGAGAAGACCTTCGCCGCTCCCGTTCACGGAGAAGGAGACGTCCCGGTCGCCGAAGACCGCGCCCTTGACGAGGATCGAGTCGTTCGGGTCGAGATCCTCGATCCTGTCGCCGTTCAGATCGCCGGGCCTGCCGACGAACAGGTCCGCGCCGCCGCCGCCCGAGAGGGTGTCGATGTCGGCGCCGCCGTTCAGCGTGTCGGCGCCGGCCCCGCCGCGCACCCGATCCTCGCCACGGCCTGTGTCGATGTCGCCGCCCGTCGCCGCCGCGGCGACGTCCTCGTCCACGACGGCGCCGCGCAGGAACTCGAACGTGACGTCGTTTTCATCGATCGTCGAGCGCGGATGGATCGGGAAGCTGCCGGGACCGACCGCCGGGAACTGCGGATCGTCCGGAAACGTCAAAGCCATGCGCTGCACGAGGATCGTGTTGTCGGTGTCCGGCCCGCCGTGGAAGTTGATGTCGCGGTTGGCGGACTCGACCGTCACGCTGTTGTAGTGCTCCGCGTCGAAGCTCGAAGTCAGCACGGAGTGACGGACGTCGTTCGAGACGACCCCGGTCAGCGAGACCTCGAACGCCTCCTGAAGGTAGACGCCGTATCCGTTGCCCTGTTCGCCCTTGTTCACGGCGCCGAGCACGGTCAGGTCCGCGCCTTCGACGTCGAACACCCGCTGGAACAGGATCCCGTGCGAAGCGACGTTCTGCACCGTCACGTTCCGGATCACGCTTTCGGTGACGTTGTCGAAGGCGAGCGCCGAAACGCTGTTCCAGTCCTCGAGCGGGTTCGAGAAGTCCAGCGGATCGAGGATGTCCCCGAAGCCTCCGTCGAGGGTGAAGTCCTCCACGACGACGTTGCGCAACGGATCCGAGCGCTGGGCCGAGGTGTCACCCGCCCTCATGTCGAAGGGCAACGGGTTCGACAAGGTCACCGTGTTTCCGTCGACCGAGACGACGCCGAGCAGCGCTTCGCGCAGGACGAAGTTCTGCGGAAACTCATCCGCGGCTTCCGGGAAGATCAGCCCCTCGTTGTTGGTCGCCCGCAAGAAGGCGTCGTCGTTCGGAAGGGCGAGGTAGATCAGGTCGCCCGGGGCGTAGGCCGACGCGTCGGTCAGCGTGACGGTGCGGTCGCCGCGCCCGGCGTCGGCCGCGAGCCGCGCCACCTCGATGCGCAAATCGTCGGATTCGATGTTGAGGACTTGCCCGGCGCGCTCGTTCGGGATCGTGCTGAGGAGGCGCGTGACGCCTTCCCCCTCGCCCGAGACGGTGATGTCGCTCCGCCCGATCGTCAGCGTCTCGGACAGGACGAAGTCGCCTGCGCCGAGGCGGATCCGGGCCCCGTCAGGGGCCTCGTCGAGAAGTTCCTGCAGCGCGTCTTGTCGCGTCGTGGACGGCGCGTCGAAAATCAACGGGTCCTGGCCCGCGAACAGGAAGTCGCCCGCGCCGAGCGCCGCGGCGGACACGCCGCTCAGGGCGACGACGTGTTCGCCAAGGTCGATTTCGGCGCCGCCGGCCCCGTCCGAGATCGACAGGTCTTCGAAGCCCGAGACGTCGTCGAAGCCGGTGAGGTCGATCCTCTCCACGAGACTCGCCGCGTCGAAGTCGGTGATCGTGGTTCGCCCTGTGTCGGCGTCGATCACGAACCGGTCGGCGTTCGCGCCGCCGGTCAGGCGGTTGGCGCCTGCGCCGCCGGCGAGAACGTCGTTTCCGACATCTCCGGCGAGCGTGTCGTCGCCTGCGCCGCCGACGAGCGAGTCGTCCTCGTCCCCGCCCGCCAGGTTGTCGTCGCCGCCGCCGCCGAGGAGCGTGTCGTCGGCCTCGGCGCCCGTCAGCGTGTCGTCGCCGTCGCCGCCGGTCACGCTGTCCGCCCCGGTGCCGCCCGCCACGCGGCCGTCGACGGCGTCGGAGACGACCACCGCCTGCCCGTCGAAGTTCCGGAGCGTCACAAGACCGAAGGTTTCCAGCACGACCGTGCGGGCGTCGTCGACCGCCTGCACGTCGAGCAGGAGGTCGTTCGTCCCGGCGATGACCGTGAACGCGCCGCCCGCCTGGGCGACGGTCGCGTCGTCGAGGGCGAGCGAGATGAAGCCCGCATCGGTCTCCGTGCTCCCCGTGAGATCGAGCCGCTCGACGCTGGAGAGGCCGGCGAGGCGCTCCGGCGCGAGCGAAAGCTCGCCGGTGACGATCCGAAGCGTGTCGGTTCCGCCGCCGCCCGCGATCGTGTCGGCGCCCGAAAGGTTCGCGATGCTGCCGAGCATCTCGACGACGTCGTCGCCGTCCCCGCCGACGACCGAGTCCGCGTCCCCGCCGAGCCGCGCGATCGCCCGCGTCGTCAGACGTCCGGCCGCCGTCTCCTCTCCGAAGAACGCGAAGCTGCGCGGGCCGAGCGCCGAGGCGGCGACGCCACGCACGATGACGACGTGGCCGCCGAAGGCGACGCGCGCGTCCGCCCCCTGCTGCGTGATCGCGAGATCGGAGAAGGCGGTCGCGTCGGCGTGCAGCGAGAGGTCGATCCGCTCGAGCGGATCGGTGGCGTCGAAGTCCTCGATCACCGCCTCCGAGACGGTCTCGCCGATGCGGAACGCATCGAAGCCGTCGCCGCCGGTCGCGGCGTTCTGCGAGCCAAGGATCAGCAGGTCGACGCCGTCGCCGCCCCGCAGCGTCGCCGGCCCTTCACCGCCGACGACGATATCGCTGCCCTCGTCGCCGGAGAGCGTGTCGGCGCCTCCCCCGCCCACGATCGAATCGTCGCCTTCGCCGCCGCGGATCGAATCGGCGGACGCGCCGCCGACGATCGTGTCGGCCAACACGCCGCCGAGGACGTTTCCGCCGACGGCGTCGGAGATCTCGACCCGCTGATTCTCGGAATTGCGGAGCGTGACGAGCCCCGTCCCTTCGAGCGCCACACCCCCGGCGTCGCCGACCTGATTGGTCCGCAGCGAAACCGTCGAGTCGCCGAAGACGAGCGTCAGCAGATCGCCGGTCGCCTGTCCCACGCCGATCGCGTCGGCCACTACCGTGAGCGCGCCGCCGCCGATGAAGTCGACCCGCTCGATCGACGTCATCGCGGACATCAGATCGGTGGCGAAAGAAGCGTTCTCATTGGTGATCTGGAGCGTGTCGACGCCGCCGCGTCCGTCCAGCTCGTCGTTCCTCGACTGATTCGCGCTGCCCCGGAACACGTCGCGTCCGCCGTCGTCTCCCGTGAAGGTGTCTGTTCCCGATGAGAGGTTGAACAGCTGTCCGCCGTTCGCGGGTTGATCGGCCATGGAGCGCTCCAGTGGGGACGGTGGACCGGCGCGAGCCTCGCCGCGACGGGTTTCGCAGCTGTTAATAGCGTATCCGTGATCGCACGCCGAGTGACGCCATGCACATCGCGAGCGCCTTTCCTCCGCCGCTGCGACATGTGGCGCCGACGACACTCCGCGCGTGGTCGCGGCGGGCCGGATCAGGCTGAGAGCAGACGCTCCGCCGTCTCGACGATCGCCTCGGCGCGCCGCGCGAAGGTATGGCGCTCCATCACGATCCGCTGCGCCGTTCTGGCGCGGGCGCGGGCTGCGTTCGGGTCCTTCAGGATCGCCGCCACGTGCCGCGCCAGCTCCGCGCCGTCCGCCGCCGTCAGGATCGAGTCGCCGAAGACGTCCGCGAGCCCGCGGACGGGATCGGTCACGATCGGCGCGCCCGCGGCGCTGGCGTCGAACAACCGGTTCGACAGAAAGCCCTCGTCGCGCATCGTGTCCCAATGATCGTTCAGCACCACCGCCGCGTCGGCGTAGAGCTGATGCAGCCGGTCGTTCGGCACATGCGCCCCTCGCAACATCGAGGGCGGAACGAGCCCTTCCCAGCCGCCGCCCCAGAGCGCGAGCGGCAGGTCCCGCTCGACGCACCAGGCGACCATGCGCCGCCATTCCCTGCGGGAGTTGCCGACGAAGAGGCAGGTCCGCCCATCCGCCCGGTCGTCCGGCTCCCGGAAGACGGCGGGGTCGGTCGCCTGGTGGAGCACGCTGACCGGGGCCGAGACCCGCGCGGCGAGGTCCTTCGCATAGGGCTCCGACGCGACGAAGACGTGGTCATGGTCTTCGCATTCGGAAACCGGCATCCGGTCGGGATGGCTTATGAGCCAGAGCAGGTTCGCGCCCTTTCGGATCGGCGCGTAGTCCTGACGTCCGCGCAGCGTGAGGGCGACGTCGGCCGCCTCCGCCTCCGCGGGGTCGCTGTCCCGCATCATCACCTCGGCGTGCCAGCCGAGATCATCGAGCGCGCGCTTCAGCGAAAGGGCGAAATGATGGTCGCCCCACTCGTGGGCGACGCCCGCATCGGGCGTCGCCGTCCGGATCGCGATCCGCCGAGGGCGGACCGCGGTTCGCGGCCGGACCGGCGCCGCGGGAAGCCGGCTTCTGCCCAGGGTCAGCACGCCGCCCTCCAGCACGAAGTCCGATCCCGCGATGGCGATCAGGACGCGCGTCGGCGGGCCGTCGAGAAGGTCCTTCGGCAGCGTCAGCGAGAAGGCGCCGTCGGCGGCCGGGGTCGCTTCGGCGAGGACCCGCCCTCCCGAGAGCGCAACGACCCTCTTTGCGCCGCTGCGCATGATCTCGTCCCGTGCGGCGCCGTCGACGACGCCCGCGCGAAGCCGCCGCACAGCGCCGCTCCAGCCGCCCGCACGGAACCGTGCGGAGACGGCGCCGACGGCCAGCTCAACCACCTCGCCTTTCGGAAGCGCGCCCGCAAGATCAAGGATGAAACGGCGCATGCCGCGGCCGTCGACGTCGATCCGCCCGATCTCGCGCCCATTCGCCGTCACCGCCGCCCGCAGGTCGCCGGCTGCTCCGATTCCGACGGCCTCGTCGAGGATCACGGGCGCGATGTCGATCGAGGGCGCCGTCATGCCGCGTGTCCCGTCACGAGGAAGGCGGCGAGGCCGCGCAGCCGCTCCTGCCCGAGCTCCGGATGCCAAGTGATGGCGTGCGCGCGACGGGCGCGGAGGGCGAGCGACGGCAGCCGCCGCTCCGCGCAGAGCGTGGCGAGCTCGCCGGCCGCCCCTTCGAGCGAGGGCGATCTGAGCCGATGCCCCGCGCGCATCTGAAACAAGGGTTCCCAATAGCCGGTCAGCGGAAGCGCCGGCACCGCGCCGCAGCCCATCAATTCGAGACAGAGCGCCGCCGATGCGGGATGCAGCCGGGTCAGGCCGCTCGGCGCGGCGAAGGCGGGCGCCGAACGCCGCGCATCGGCGAGCGCGGTCTCGGGCGGAAGGCGTTCCGTCGAGGTGCCGCGACGGATCCTCGACCAGTCCGCGCCGAAGGGATCGGGCGGGACGAGCGCGATCTCGATATCGGCGCCGATCGCCGCGGCGATCCCGTCGAGGTCCGGCGCGGGATCGTACGCTCCGGTCAGAAGAAGCGCGCGGCCGTCTCGCTGCGCGGTGAAATCGTGCTGCACGGCGGTCGATCCGGCGTCGCCGAGATCGGGCGCGCCGACGGACCAGGCCGCTTCCTCCTTCGCGGGCCGCACCAGCCGGAAGCCCGTCTCATCATGGCGCAGCGCGTAGGCCGGCCGTCCGCCGCCGCGTTCGAGCGCCAGCGCGAACCCTGCGTCGAAGCCGACCGAAATCGTCCCGTCGCAAGGCCTGAACCCTGCGAGCGCCCGACCGAGCGCCTCGGGGTCGCGCCAGAGCCGCGCAGGTGGTCCGCCGTCCGCCGCCGCGCCGTCGGCGGGCCGAACATGCGTCTCGACGCGCGCCGCCGGCCCGAACAGCCGCGACAGGGCGTCAGCGATGCGCCGCGCCCCTGGCGAGTCTTCAGCGAGGACCACGATTTCGGCCGCGCGCGGCATCGCCAGAGCGAGCCGCGGGTGCCCGGTCTCGACCCGCGCGGCCGTCTTCTCCATCACGTGCCGTCGCACGTCGCGCGCCGCGAAGAGCTGGGTGACCTGTCCCCAGGCTGGGTTTCGGCGATACAGCGTCAGCGCGAGCGGCGAGGCCGACGGAGGAAAGACCGCGCCGTGTCTCAGGAACAGATCCCAATCCTGCAGGCGCGGCAGCGTCTCGTCGAACCCGCCGAGCCAGTCGTACAGAGCTCGATGATGCGCATAGGCGTTGAGGTCGATGGAATTGCGCTCATGCATCCGGACCTGGTGGAACTCCGGCCGGCGGATCGCGTCGAGCTGGACCCGCGAGCCGGAGATCGCGACGTCGACGTAACCGCTGCAGACCGAGGGCCAGCCGAGAGCGAGGCGCCGCACCGTCACCGACAGGAACCAGGGCGACCAGACGTTGTCGCTGTCGAGATACGCGATGACCGAGCCACGAGCGAAACGCAGCGCCTTGTTGCGGGTGGCCGCGCCGTTGCTCTTCTCGAAGGCGAGGTAGCGTATCCGCGGGTCGCCATAGCTCTTGGCGACCTGTGCGCTCCGGTCCGTGCTCGCGTCGTCTCCGATGAGCAGCTCCCAGCGCTGATAGCGCTGATCGAGCACGCTCTCGATCGCCTCCGCGAGCGTATGCGCGCGATTGTGCGTCGGCATGATGATCGAGACGAGAGGCGCGACCTCCGGAAGCGCGCACGCGCGCGCGAACCGCTCTGCGGCGGCGGCGTCCTCCGCAAGGGCGCTGCGGTCCTCTTCCTCCATGTCGACGCGGTCCAGCCACAGGTCGAACACGGCGCGGTTCTCCCCCGGGTCGAGCCGTTCCGCCGGCCCCTCGTCACCCGGCGCGTCCGATGGCCCCCGCCCGGGCGCTTCGTCCAGCGCCAGCGTGCGCAGCGCCGCGGGCTCCGGCCCATCGAGCGCATGGAGCGTCGCGTAGCGGGCGGGCCCGGGCGCGTCGAAGGCGAAATCGGCTCGGGCGCGCGGCGCGAAGCCCTCGACCCGGGGCGCGCCTGTCCTGATCTCGGCGACCGGACCGTCGTCGTAGGAGATCCCCAGCCGCGCGGCGAGAGGCGCTCCGTCAGCGTCCGAGAGCGCGCCGGCGACATGGCGGCCGACCCAAGCATGGATCGCGACCTTCGGCTCCGGGGCGCGCATGCTGAACGTCAGCGGGGAGCCCGGAACGGGGGCGCCCGTCGCGGACAGACGGACGTCCGCGACATGGTCCTGTCCGTCGAGGACCTCAGGCGGCACGGCCGCCCGGAAGCCGCGCGCCGAAGGCGTGGCCAGCCCGGCGAGCGCCGTCTCGACCGCGACGACCGAAGCCGGTCCGTCGTCGAAGCGGATCGCGACGTCCAGACCGGACTCCGTCCAGCCGGCGATCGCCCCGCGCGCGGCGTCGGCGAACACGGCCCCCCCCGTGGCCAGTCGAAACACGCTGACGTCCGCCGCCAGTCGGGCGCCGTCGACCGTCGTAACGAAGAACGGGTGCGACGCCCCGTCCAGGAACGCTTCGGGCATCGGGATCGCGAAGGATCCAGCCGCCGACGGGTGGTCGGCCTCCGGGTCCGGCGCGGTTTCCCCCTCTGCGATCCGCTCGCCCTCGGCGTTGGTCAGGGCGAGGCGAACCGGACGCAGCGGATCCGAGACGTCCAGCGCCCAGCCGGTCGCCGCGGCGCCCGCCACCGAGACCACCCGCCCGGCGACCCGGAGCAAGCCGGGCTCGCCGTCCGCTCCAGGCCACGGCGCGAGATCCCCGCGATGGAGGTCGCCTTCGATCGTGTCCGCCACCGCGCTCGCCGCCTCGTCGCCGAGCGCGCTCGCGCGCCGGAGCGCGACGAGCGCGGCCAGCCGCGCCTCGCGACGCAAAACGAGATGGCCGAGATGCAGCGCGGCGTCCGCATCATGCGGCGCAAGCAGGACCGCGCGCCGATAAGCGCGCTCCGCGCCGTCGAGGTTGAGCCCCTCTTTCAGCGCATGGCCGCGCTGAACCCAGATTTCCGCGCGATCGGGCTCTCTCTCCAGGGCCCGGCCGTAAAGCTCCGCCGCACGCCCCCAGTCCCGATCCCGCATGGCGGCGTCCGCGCGCGGGATCGGCGACTCGTCGGCCGACGCTCGAACGGGACCTCGGCCGTCGGTCCGACGGCGACCTACGCCCCTGAGCAGGCTAGAGACGCGCATCGCGGACCATGTCCGCGCCGCCGTTCCGGCGGCGCGATCGCTGGTGTAGAGACCTTAGAGCCGTCACTGACCTTCACTGCTCCAAAAGCGGCCGCCGGCGCCGGAGCGCCCGGGCCCTCGCGCCGCGCTGCGTTCGGGCCGCGGCGCCGACGGAACCCCTATGAAGCGACGGAGACGACTTCGCAACAGGCCGAACCGCAGGGCGTCGATCGCGCGACGGCGGTCGCCTCGTGCGGGCGTGGTCTCGCCGCGATCGGACCGGGCTGGCGATTCGCTTCGGCTCCGGGCGGGCCGCTCGCGCGATCCGCGTGGAGCGAGCCTTCGCGACGAGAAGCGCTTGTCGCCGCGCGGCGCTCGCAGCGCCAACATGGCGGATGATCGTCGCCTGTGGCCGTGGCGCTGGGCGATAGCCGACCATGCGCGCCCCGGGGGCGCAGAGAGGCTTTCTCGCCAATGATGGAGACGACGGCGTCGAGCCCCCGAACTGCTTCTGGCGCATGCTCCGCACAGGGGAGTGGCGGCCCGCCGCGATGTCGAGCTCCCGCACGCCCTCCGGTTTCCGGCCTCTCATCGCCTCGGAGTTGAAGACTGCAGGATATGGGAGCGGCCCATGACGCCGTGCGCGCCGAAGCCTCCGGCTCAGGATCCCCTGGCTTGGTCGAGAAGCGTTTCGAGTCTCTCCGCCACGAAGTCGATGTCTATGTCGCCGCTCTTAGAGCCGCGATACGGGATCCGCGAGACGTTGGCCCGACTCAGCGCGTTCGCATGCGCCTGCATCGGCGCAAAGTCGTCGGGCGTCCTCGGGTCGCCGATTTCGATCGCAGACGCGCCGTGTTGCAAGAAAAGCGCGTTGTGCATGCCGCTGCCTGCCGGCGCTGCAAACATCGCTGCGTTCGCATAGAGGCCGAGTTGTTCTTCGAACGAGAGTTTTTCAGCGCGAATGACCTCGAACCCGCGTCGCCGAAATACCTCTTCCAAGTCCAGCATGTTTTGGGTTCTGGCGTTGCGCTTGGGATCGCGGCTCAGGAAGATCCAGCGCCGCGGGGGGCCATTCTGGTAGGGGCGGATGATGCGCGTATAGCTTCGCAGCAGGTCCGGGTCAGGCGCGCTGTTGATCGGCCAAAGCTGCCGGTAAACATCGAGTCGCTCGAAACGGAAAAAGCGGGTGCCTATGAAGAGAACTTTTTCGTACGGTATACCGAAAAATTTGAGTACGTGCTTGTGAAAACCTCTGACAAATACTCTTCCGTTATGGAATACAAAAGGATAAAATATAAAGTAGTCGTAGTGACGCATGTTCCTGATGCCATGTAATCTGGAGACTCCCTCAGTAATAAAGTGTCCATAGTGACTGTAGAAGTGACCGAAGTAGACAGCCTTCCCCGGGATCGGCTTCGCCCGATGCCGCTGAAGATAAGTCTCATTTAGGCGCTCGGGAGCGTAATGGCGAACATGATCGCCGCCGACGCCGCCGACGCGCAGCGACTCCGGCACCAGCATGCGGTCCGAGTCGTAAACGGACCCGGTGACGAATTTGAAATAGCGATCGTAGGGGCCGCCGTCGAGCAGATGCGCCGGCATCATCCGGAACGGCGTGACGATGGCGTCGCGCACCGTTCGGAACCTCGGAGCCGACTGCGCGGCTGCGGCGGTTTCGCGATCATCCAAGCCCGATCACCCTTGGCCGGCTGCGCCTGGTCCATGCGGCGCAAGCCCGCGCGCGCGGGCGAAGCTTGAATTCGCCGCAACTCCGCGGCACGAGCGCGGCGGCGAAGAACTCACGGGACCCTCCTCAATGCGTATCCTGATCGACGGCATGAATCTCGCGCTCGAGCAGGGCACCGGCGTCGCAACCTACGCTCGGAATCTGAGCTACTGCATCAAGCGGCTGGAGCACAAGCTTGTCGCGCTCTACGGAAAGGTCGCGCCGGAGCGCGGCGACGCCGTGCTGCGCGAGGCGATGTTCATGGACGCGCCGCCGAAAGGCTTCTCGCTGATCCGCGAGGCTCGGATGGTAAGCCACGCGGCGACGCTCGGCGCGCTTCGGCCGGCGGAGGTCCCGGAGACGGGTCTGGTCGTGCGAGACAGCTATCGCCACCAGATGCCGCGATGCGACGCCATCCTGAACCGGCGCGACCTGTTCCGCATAGCGAAGACGCGCTTCGACGTGACGGGGCTGATGCTGGAGGTGACGAGCCCCGAGCCGGTCGACATCGCGCACTGGACCTACCCGATCCCGATCAGGCTGCGCGGCGCGAAGAACATCTACACTTTCCATGACCTCGTGCCGCTGAAGCTGCCCTACGCCACGCTCGACCGGAAGGCGCGCTACTATCGCCTGCTGAAGACGCTTGCGCGCACGGCTGATCACATCGTCACGGTCTCCGAATGCAGCCATCGGGACATCCTTTCGATGCTGCCGGTGGCGCCGGAGAAGGTCACCAACACCTATCAGAGCGTCTGGATCCCGGACACGCTGCTCTCGAAGGACTGGTCGGACGTCGATATCGAACTCGCCAACGCGTTCCACGCGCCCCTCGGCGAGGCGGCGAACACGGCGCCCGGCAATGTCGACGCGCTGCGCCGGGACGGCTTCTACCTTTTCGTCGGCGCGATCGAGCCGAAGAAGAACCTGCGCCGGATTATCGAGGCCTTCCTCGCCTCCGGCGTGCCGGAGCCGCTGGTCGTGGTCGGGCGGCAGGGCTGGCAGTACAAGGAGGAGGTGAAGATGATGGCGCGGTCGCCGCGCATCATTTACCTCGACTACCTTCCCTTCTCGCAGATGATCACGCTGATGCGCTCGGCCCGCGCGCTGCTCTGGCCCTCGCTCTATGAGGGCTTCGGGCTGCCGATCCTCGAGGCGTTCCTCTGCGGCACGCCCGTCGTCACCGCCGGGATCAGCTCGACGGGCGAGATCGCGGGCGACGCCGCGCTGCTGGTCGACCCCTACGACACCCGCGAGATCCGCGACGCGATCCGAAGGCTCAGCGCGCCGGACAGCGAGGGCTTGCGCCGCGAGATGTCCGAGAAGGGGCGCCGCCGCGCGGAGGCGTTCTCCGAGGAGCGCATCGCCCGACTGCTCGACGACTGCTATCGCGGCATCATGGCGGCCTGACGCTTCTGTCGCATGGGGCCTGTGCTTTCCTGCACAACCGCCCCCTCTTCCGTCTGTTAACGCTTGGTCCTGCGGGCGGCTTTCGGCGTCGTCCGGCGCCGTGCGGGCGCCGGATGTGCGAAGGAGCCGATCAGGCGGCGGCCGCATGCGGTCCGCCGCCTCATGAGGACCGGCGGGTTCGGGCCAGCGTTCCGCGCTCCGACGGGTCGACGGCACCGCGCTGCGACGCGCGCAACAGGATTGGGGAAGACCATGGCGACATTCACGGTGACCACCGGCGCCGACACGACCGACGCGAACGACGGTCAGCTCTCGCTGCGTGAAGCGCTCGCGCTCGCCGCAGACACCACCGAGGCCGATCGCATCGTCTTCGAAACATCCGTCCAGCGGGTCGGCTTGGAGAGCTTCCTCCAGGTCGTCGAAGGCTCCGACGTCACGATCGACGGCGACACCGACGGCAACGGCTTCTTCGACGTGACGATCGACGGCGGCGGGTCGACCGGGCTGTTCGGGATCGCGGAGGGGGGCGCGCTCGCGCTGGAAGGGCTCCGCCTGACGGGCGGCGCGAACAGCGGAAACAACGGCGGACCCGGCGCGCCGGGAACCGGCGGCGACGGCGGAGACGGAACCGACGGCGCGATCATCTTCAACAGCGGCGCGCTGTCGCTCGAGCGCGTGCTGGTCGATGCTTCGTCCGTCACGGGCGGCGGCGCCGGTTCAGGGGGCAGCGGCGCGCGCGGTTCGAACGGCCGGGACGGGTCAGACGGCGCGGACGCGCGCCTGGCCGGCGCGTTCTCGGGCTTCCCCGCCACCCCTGGCGCGAACGGCCGAGACGCCTTCAGCGGTGGCCGTGGCGGTGACGGCGGAGACGCCGGAGACGCCGGCGTCATCGTGAACGGCGGCGACCTGACGCTCAGGGATGTCGGTTTCGGCGAGGGGATCAGCGTCGTCGCGGCGAATGGCGGCCGTGGCGGAAATGGCGGCGCCGGCGGGACCGGCGGCGACGGCGGCGACGGTGGAAACGGGCTTTTCGTCGCTTTTGGACAGGACGGGTTCCGGAACGAGGACGGCGGGGATTCGGGCGACGGCGGCCCGGGCGGAAGCGGCGGTGACGGCGGTGACGGCGGCGACGCCGCGCTCGTTCTGAACGAAGGCACCGTCACGGCGTCGACGCCGATCGCGGTCGTCGACGAAGAGGTGAACGTCGACGCCGGAGCGCGCGGGGGGGCCGGCTCGGGCGGGGCCGGCGGATCGGCCGGATCGCCGGGCGCCGGCGGTGACGCAGGCGCCGTCATCGGCGGGAACGGCGACGCCGGCGCGCGCGGCGCGAACGGCGGGAGCGGCCAGAACGGTCGGGTCGGCGCCGACGGCGAAGCGTCGCCGGGCCTGCTGAACCAGGGCGAGGGGACGGGCGAGGACTTCGAGACGGTCGACACGCTGTTCTTCGCGCACGCGGAGGCCGAGCAGGTCGACGAGGGCGAGGAGCTGCGCTTCACCGTCTCCCGCCTCGGGTCGCGCGGCAATGTGAACGTCGACTACATGATCGCGGGCCTCACTGCGGCGGACCTCGCCTCCGGCTCGCTCATGGGGACGGTGAGCTTCACCGCCGGTGATGCGGATGTGCAGACCGTCTCGCTCATGCTCGCCGACGACGAGACGACGGAGGCGTCGGAGACGGCGACCTTCTCGCTGTCCGCGCCCTCCTTCACCTCGGCCAGCGACGACACCGCCGCGCTCGGCACCGACAGCGTCGAGACGATCGTCAACGACACCTCGGTCGCGGAGGGCGATGCGCCCGGCGCCGTGGCCACGGATGGCACCGACGGCGACGACGTGCTGCGGGGCACGGACGGCCCCGACATGGTCGAGGCCCGCGGCGGCGCCGACGACGTCGCGACCGGCGACGGCGACGACGGCATCGACGGCGGAAGCGGCGAAGACTCGCTCGTCTCCGGCGACGGCGATGACACGGTGGACGGCGGGACCGGCGACGACACGATCAAGTCCGGCGACGGGAACGACGAGATCGACGGCGGCGACGGCAACGACGTCATCCTCGGCGGAAACGGCGACGATCTGATCATCGGCGGCCCCGGCGACGACAACATCAAGCCGGGCCGCGGCAACGACACCGTCATCGGCGGCGACGGCGACGACGTGGTGGCGGGCTTCCGCGGCGACGAGCGCTTCGAAGGGGGCGAGGGCAACGACCGCCTGCTCGGCTCGGTCGACGACGACACGCTGATCGGCGGCTCGGGCGACGACCGGCTCTGGGGCGGCCCGGGCTTCGACGTGTTCGTCTTCGAGCAGCTCGATTTCGGCGACGACACCCTGCCGCTCGACGTGCGCGTCGGCTCGGACGTCCTCGACTTCACCGCGATCGACGGCCTGACCCGCGCCGACTTCACCATCACCCAGGTGGGGTCGAACGTGGTGCTGGAGGTCGACGGCGGCGGATCGCTGGTGATGAACGGCGTGCGCTTCGGCGGGCTCTTCGCCGAGGACATCGAGGCGAACTTCGACGAGTTCATCCTGCTGTAAGCCCGCCCCGCTCCGCGCCCTCCGGCGTTCGGAGGGCGAGGAAGACCTTTGCGTCGCCATCAATTTCGGGTGAAGATTCCCGCCGCACCGACGTGCGGCGGGATCATCGTCGGCGACACGCCGCAGCTCCGCCGGGCGCATCACCTTCAGGAGCGCGACCATGGCGACGTTCACCGTGACGACCGGCGACGACATCGAGAGCGACGACGACGGCGTCCTCTCGCTGCGCGAAGCCCTCGCCGCGGCGCGGGCCTCCGAGGGGCCGGACCGGATCGTGTTCGACGCCGCCGTGACCACCGTCGCGCTCGACCCCGCCCGCCAGTTCGTCCGCGTCGTCGCCCAGGGCGGGCCGGTCGTGATCGACGGCGACACGGATGGCGACGGCGCGCCCGACGTGACCATCGACGCGACCGGCGGCGGCGAGCCCGGCGCGGATTTCAGTGTCCATTTCGGCGTCGAGGAAGGGGCGGACCTGACCCTGGCGGGCCTCCGCCTCGTCGGCGGCGCGGCGCCGCGCAACCCCGAGCTCGGCGAGGCGCCGCGCACCGCCTCGATCTTCAACAGCGGGACGACCCGGCTGGAGCGGGTGGTGTTCGAGAACAACGAGGCCGCCGGCGCGGACGGCGCGGCGGGCG
>AACY020305858.1_pt1 | contig 20986 bp, 20 predicted proteins | sample 267378 | NCBI WGS metagenome assembly AACY02 (sample SAMN02954345, study PRJNA13694) | marine metagenome | biome: aquatic; feature: ocean; material: water; isolation source: isolated as part of a large dataset composed predominantly from surface... | reverse complement strand
GTTCATCCCGATCCCAGCGGCGCTCGTCGTAGGCATCGGGGCGGTCATCAAACCGGGCAGCGGGCTGCTCGGGGAACGGCTCCGGAAGGTCGTCGAGGTAGCGCTGGCGCGGAGCCCGTTCAACGCGACGCTCCTCCAGCTCCACGTAGTCGAGTTCCTCTTCCATGGCCAGAGGTTCGGCCGTGGAGGCCTGAAGCCGGCGTTGCTCCTGTTCGCTTGGCTGGCCTGAGCTGAGTTGATTTTCCACCGGCACCACGTTGACCCGATACCGCTCCCGCTCCTGTTCTTCCCAGCTGGGTCCGCCCACGCCAAGCTTTTCGAGAAAGCCGCTGTTGAGTTGTTTGAGCTTCTCCTCCGCGCCCTCGTACACGATGATTCGATCAGCGCCGCTGCTGACGATTTCATCCACGGGAATCTCCCAGGTGCTCAGCACCCCTTCGCCCAACAGGGGAACGCCCAGGGCACCCATCACCAGGGTGGTGAGTTCGCCGGTTTCGATATCGAAGGAAAATCCGAGCACCCGGCCCAGTTGCTGGCCGGATTCCGTGATCACCTGGCAGTTGATCACGCGGCTGTAGCGCTCCGGGTTGAAGGATTCACTCAGCGAATCGACGGAATCCACCAGGATCACGTCGCCCACCTGGCGGATCCGATCGAGCAGCATCCATCGGGGAAGGCCCGGCAGGAAGCGGGTTAAGGGGTTGTCGCGCAGGCCGAGCGCCACCACTTCCCGCCCGTCGATGTCGACGATCACTTCGCCCACCACACCGAGGCGGCGGCCCGTGTCGCGGGTGATCACCTGGGTGCCCATCAGCTCGGAGCGGAGCCACAGCCTGTCGCTCGGCACCGTGGCCAGGGGGTCGTTCGGGGATGGGGACGCGCTCAAATCCTGGCCCAGCCGTGGCTTGCAATCCAACCATTTTGACGCAAGGCGCCGCTTGCAGGTGTTCAGGCTGCGTCCGGTAGACCCACCACCTGGGTGTGGGCACCGCGGGCCTGGGTCACGCCGATCGTGCGCTGGGAGGCGCCGATCATCGGTCGGCGGTGACTGACCACCAGAAACTGCGCCTGTTCCGCCTGGCGAGCGATCAGGGTGGCGAGCCGTTCCACGTTCACGCCATCGAGAAAACTGTCGACCTCATCAAGGGCATAAAAGGGTGACGGCCGAAACCGCTGCAGCGCAAACAGGAAGCTGAGCGCAGTGAGGGATTTTTCTCCCCCCGACATCGCCGCCAGGCGGCGCACCGCCTTGCCCTTCGGGTGGGCCACCAGGGTCAGGCCTCCCTCGAGCGGATCCTCGGGGTTGTCGAGCTGCAGGTGGCCATCGCCATCAGAGAGGCTGGCGAAGATCTCACGGAAATGACCGTCCACGGCGGTGAAGGCTTCCATGAAGGCCTCCTGTCGCAGGGTGGTGACGGTTTCGATCCGCAACAGGAGTTCCTCCCGCTCCTGGCTGAGCACATCCAGCCGTTCCCCCAGGTCGCCGAGGCGTTGCTCCAGCTCGGCGAGCTCCTCCAGCGCCAGCATGTTGACCGGCTCGAGCGCTTCCATGCGCTGTTGAAGCTGCTGCAGGCTGGCCTGAAGCGCCTCCAGTCCGGCGGCGCGCAGCGCATCGGGGATCTCGGGCCTGGGTTCCGGCAGGGCGGCCTCCAGTTCCTGCAGGCGGATCGTGCCGCTGCGCAGTTGTTCCGCCAGGGTCTGTTGCTCCTCCTGGAGCCGCTCCAGCTCCCAGCGGGCCTGTTGCAGGCGTTGGCGCCGTTCCGCCACCGCGGCTTCCGCTTCATCGCGGGCCCGGCGCTGTTCCCCGAAGCGGGTCTGCAGCTCCTGTTGGCGCTGTTCCAGCACCTGGCGGCGCTCCTGGAGCGCCTGTTGGTCGCCCTTCCAGCGCTGGTGGGTCTCCTGCAGGGCCTGCACCGCCTCCTGCAGCCGTTGTCCCTCAGCCGCCAGCACCTGCTCCTGATCGGCCAGCCGTTCGATCGCGAGCTGGCGTTCCCGTTGCTGTTGCAGCAGGCCATCCCGCCGCTGTCGTGCCGCCGCCAGTGCCGCATCGGCTGCCTCCAGGTCGTGTTGCAACTGCTGCCAGTTGCCGGCGTCACCCTGGCTCTGGGCTTCCTGTTCCAGCTGGAGGAGCCTGTCCAGTTCCTCCTGCAGGGGTGTGATCGTGGCCTGCAGAACGCCAAGCCGTTCCTGAAGCCCGGCCTGGTTGCTGCGCAGCGTCTCCAGGCGCTGGTGACGCTGACGGGTGCGTTCCAGCAGGGGGGCATGGGCACGTCGGGCGGCGCTTCGCTCCGCCTCGAGCGCGGCCTGGCGTTGTTCCCGTTCGCGGAGCTGGGGTCTGGCGCTCTCCAGGGCCGCCACCAGCCGCTGCTCCTCCCGCTGGCTGGCCACCTGAGCTTCACCGAGCTCGAGCAGGCGTTGCCGCAGGGGAGCGGCGTCGTCGCTGTCGCTGCTCACACCGAAACTGAGGCCGCCGCTGCGCTGGGAGACGCTGCCACCCGTCATGGCGCCACTCTTTTCCAGCAGCTCGCCATCCAGCGTCACGGCGCGTTGCCGCCCGAGCTGCTGGCGGGCGCTGGTCAGGTCGGAGAACACCTGCGTGTCGCCGAACACATAGGCGAACACATCGGCATAGATCGGCTCGAAGCGCACCAGCTCCACGGCCCGGCCGATCAGGCCAGCTCCCCCCAGGGCGCCATCGGGGCGGCGGGCCCGGGCCATCGCTGCTCCACCGCTGCCGCCGCCAGGAGCACGGATTTTGTTGAGGGGCAGGAAGGTGAGTCGCCCGGCCCGGCGACTCTTGAGCAGGTCGATGGCGCGGGCGGCGATCCGATCGTCATCCACCACCACCTGGCCGAGCCGGGCGCCGGCGGCCACCTCCAGAGCCAGCCGGTGCCGCTCCTCCACCTCCCCCAGCTGCGCCACCGGTCCGTGGATGCCATCGAGGCCCGCCTCCAGCAACAGGCGCAGGGCGCCGGTGCCGCGGCTCTCCTGCAGGGCTTCCCGGCGGCTGTCCAGTCGGGCGATCTCCCGTTCGAGCCTGCCCTGTTCCTGTTCGAGCCGCCCGCGGGTGCGTTGTTGCACCGCCAGCGCATCCACCAGGGTCTGCACCTGCTGTTGGCCCGCCTGCAGGTCCTGAAGCAGGGCCTGCCATTCCCGATCCAGCTGCTCCAGGGCGTCCTGCACCCGCTGGTCTTCGGCGCCATCGCTGTCCAGCTCTGCCTGCAGTTCGATCAGCCGCTCCTCGTCCTGGAGCGAGCGCTCCAGCAGTTGTTGCTGCTCCCGCTGCAGGGGCGTGAGCTGGTTCTGCAGCTCCAGGCGACGTCCACTGCGTTGCCGCTGCTCCTCGATCCAGTGTCCGGACCGCCCGGCCACATCACCGAGGCGTCGACGCGACACCTCCACCGCCGCTTCCGCATCGCGACACACCTGTTCGGCCTCGTCCAGGGCCTGTGCGTCGGTCCCCTCGGAGGCCTCTCTGGCGTCGTCCTGCAGGCGCTGGCGTCGATTGGCGAGGTCATGACGCAGGCCCTGCAGCCGTTCCCCCTCCTGTTGCTGCTGCTGCGCTTGTCGCTCCAGCTCCCGGGCGGTGGTCTCCAGACCTGCCAGCTCCGCCTGCACACCGAGCAACTGGTCTTCCCCCAGCGCCTTGACGCTCTCCTGAAGGGTCTGCAGAGCACTGGCGGCCTCCTGCAGCTCGGCCTCACCGCGTTCCAGGGCCTCGCGGTCGCGGATCAGCTGCTCTCCGAGCTGCTGCTGCCGTTCCCGTTGCTGCTCCAGGTCCTGCTTTGACGCCTCAAAGCTGAGCACCTGTTCCTGTTGGCGTCCGAGCTGGAGTTGCTGGCGCAGCGACTGATAGGTGCGGGCCTTGGCGCAATCCCTTTCGAGGCGCTGGCGGGCGCTCAGCAGTTCCTGCTCCACGATCCGGCAGCGGTCCTGCCGTTCCTGCACATCGTCGAGTTTGCGGCGGGTCTGTTCGATCCGATTGTCGAAGAGGGCGACGCCGGCCAGCTCATCGATCAGGCCGCGGCGCTCGCGGTTGCTCATCGACACGATGCGGGTCACATCGCCCTGCATCACCACATTGCTCCCTTCCGGATCGATCCGCAGGCGGCGCAGTTGGGTCTGCAGCTGCTGGAGATTGCAGGGTTCCCCGTCGGCGCTGTAGCTGCTGCTGTAGGAACCGCCCGGCATCACGCGCAGTTTGCGCGTCACGGTCCATTCCCTCTGATCCGCACGGATCCAGGGACCCTCGGCCGGAGGCTCCAGCCCCTCTTCGGCGGCATCGGGCTGCCAGTCGGAGAGGTCAAAGCGCACGCTGACGCTGGTTTCAGCCGATTTGCCGGCTTTGAGCACGCCGCTGTTGACCAGATCGGGCAGGCGGTCGGCACGCATGCCGCGACTGGTGGCGAGGCCGAGGCAGAAGAGCACCCCGTCCAGGATGTTGCTCTTCCCCGAACCGTTCGGACCGGTCACCACCGTGAACCCCGGTTCCAGGGGGATCGACATCGTCCCCCCGAAGGACTTGAAGTGCGTCAACCCGACCTGATTGATGTGAACCAACAGGACAACAGGGCTGTCAGCGATTCAAAAGTAGCGGACCCCTGAAAAAGCTCAAGACCGTTCCATCACCCCTATCCTGCGGGCGACGCGAGGGACAACGATGGAATCGTCAGACGCCACCGCACAGAATTCGAGCTCTCAGGCCCCGGCACCGGATGCCGCGGAGTCGCCGACGTCGCAGGAGAGCCTGGCGCAACGCTTCCGCGATCGCTTCGACAGTTTGATGCCGGAGATCCAGCGGCGCTGGCCTGAGGTGGCCAGCCATGCGCTCGAAGCCACACGGGGCAGCCTGGATGAGGCGGTGCGGGTGATTGCGGAGCAAACCGGTCGGGCCACCTCCGTGGTGAGGCCCCAGCTTGAGGAGATGCTGCATGTGGCCGGTGAGCGTGGCCGCAATCTGGCCGACAGCCTGGAGCCCCTCGAACGTCAGCTGGAACAGCTGCTCGACGAGTTGAATCAGACCCTTCGTCCTCGGATTGAGCGTCCCGTGCGTGAGCGGCCCCTGCTCGCCCTGGCGGTCGCTGCCGGTGTCGGCATGCTGCTGGGCTCCCTGCTCACCGGTGGTCGACGCTCGGCATGACCTCGTTTCCAGCCGATGGTGGTGGCTCCGCCACCGACAGCCCCCGCTCCAGACGTCTCGGTGCGGCCGCCCGCGTCACAGCTCTCGCTGGCTCCCTGCTCGATCTGCATGTGCGGATCGCCTTGAAGGAGGTGGATCGCGAAAAACGGCGCCTGATCATCGGGCTGGTGTTGCTTGCCGCTGGTCTGGCCTCCCTGCTCACCGCTCTGGTGTCGGCTGAGATCGCGTTGCTGCTGTGGTTGGTGTTGGTGCAGGGATGGACTTGGGTGTCCGCCATGCTCGCTTTCGCGGCAGCCAATCTGGTGATCAGCGGCGTGTTGCTCCGGTTGGGTGGGGTTTATACCAAGGGGCCCTATCTCCAGGAAACGATGGCTGGTCTCATGAAGACCACTCGGGCCTTGGTGGGCCGTTGAGCCATCGACAGATCGGGGGCAGCGTCAGGCCCTGCAGCAGCAGATTCAGGATCACGGCGATGAACACGATGCTCTGACAGTTCTGGGCCAGCTGAACGGCCAGATCGGGATCCAGTCCTTTGAGGTTGGGAATCGCATTGGCCACATTGAAAGAGAGCGCGAGGGGCACGGCACCGCGCAGGCCGCACCAGGCGATCAGGCTTGATTCACGCAGGTTGAACGGGGAGAAACGCTGAAAACAGAACACACTCAGCGGGCGTGCCAGCAGCATCAGGGCGGTCGCGGCGGCCACTCCCGCCGGCAGGCTTGGCACCAGATCGGCCGGATTCACGAGCAAGCCAAAGAGAAGAAAGATGCTGATCTCCGTCATCGTGTTGAACGGCAGCAGCACCTCCTGGATGCTCTGGTGATTGATCTGTGCGTCGTGGTAGTGAAGATTGGCCATGAACACCCCGGTCACATAGACCGACACGAATCCCGATCCGCCCAGGAAATGGGAACAGCCGTAATCCACGAAAGCGATCGACATGGCAACGATCAACAGTTGTTCTTTGTCGATGACGAACCGATCGATCACCAGCTTGGCCAGATAGCCGAAACCCACACCCACCAGCAGTCCTGACCCCAGCTTCTGCAACAGGTTGCTGGTCGCGGTGAGGGCCAGGCTGTGCCAGGAGTCAGGCGGCCCTGAGGTGACCGTGAACACCCCCAGACAGATGCTGAAGATGATCAGGGCGGAGGGATCATTCACCGAGGATTCGAATTCGAGCAGATGCCGCACCCGTTCAGGCACCTGACGCTGCACCTGTCGCAGCACGCTGAGGGTGGCGCCGGCATCGGTGGAGCCGAGGCAGGCGGCAATCAGAAAGGCTGCGCCCAGAGGCATGGTGTCCGACAGTCCTGGGGCCAGACCCGTGCCGGTGGAGGAGCTGAGCCACAGGATGGCGGCACCGAGCAGAGCGGTGGAGATCGCCACGCCTCCGACGGCGAGGAGCAGCCCGTATTCCAGGAAGCCCCGGATCGATTGCAGATCCGTTTTCAGGCCCGCGTAGAAAAGCAACAGGGCCAGGGCGAAGGTGTGAATGCTCTCCACTTCCTCATGGCTCACATCCAGGATGTGGATGTTGATCACGAGCCCCAGGGCGAGCACACCCAGGATGGCCGGAATGCCGATCCGGATCGAGAACCGACTCACGATCAGGGTGCCGAGAAACACCACGCCGATGAACAGCACCCGTGCTTCCAGGGGCACGGCCTCCAGTGAGGCTTCGGCGGCTTCGAGCGGTTCCACGCTGCCGGCGATCGGGATCAGCAGGTTGGGAAGTGGAGGCATCCAAGCGCCGGCACACCGGACGCATTCTCGGCGGTCAGCGGAGGGTCTCAGCGAATGGCGTAGTGCAACCAGCGGCAGTCGAGCCCGCCGTTGCTGATCGGAATCCGCCGCGAGGCCTTCATGCGGAGAGCGCCGGTGAGTTGCGGGTTTCCGCTCAACAACCAGAGCTCCCAGCCGGAGGCGTCCCGTTTCACCACCTGACCAAGGTCGGCATACAGGCTGTCCAGATCCTCATCAGCGCCGATGCGTTCGCCGTAGGGCGGATTGCACACCAGCGTCCCAGGCCCCGGCGGGAGGGACAGCGCACGGAAATCACCGGTGTGGATGCGGATCGACGCCTCGAGACCGGCGGCAGCCACGTTGCTGCGGGCCTGCTCGGCAATGGCGGCATCCTGTTCCCAGCCGAGGATGGGTGCGAGTGGCTGCTGGGGCTGGCTGCGCCTCCGGGCCCGCTCGCATTCGTCGCGCCAGAGCTCAGCATCGAAATCGGCCCAGCCCTCGAGGGCAAAGCTGCGGTTCAGCCCCGGAGCCTGTTGCAGGGCCAGGCACGCGGCTTCGATCAGCAGGGTTCCGGACCCACAGAGCGGATCCACCAGGGGCGTGGTGCCGTCCCAGCCCGTGAGCCGGATCAGCCCAGCGGCCAGGTTTTCCTTGAGCGGTGCGGCACCCATGGCCGCCCGGTAGCCACGCCTGTGCAGGCTGCCGCCGCAGCCATCGAGGCTGAGCACCGCGTCGCCCCTGCCGAGGTGCAGGTGGAGATGGAGGTCGGGCTCCTCCAGATCGATGGAGGAGCGTTCGCCCCACAACTCCCGTTGGCGATCCACGATCGCGTTCTTCACTTGCAGGGCGCTGTAGTGGCTGTGGTTGAGCCCTTGGGCGCTGCCGGTGGCATCCACCCGGAAGCTCATGGAGGGATGCAGCCAGCGCTCCCAGTCGACGCTGTTCTGAACGCCGTGATAGAGCGAGTCGCGGCCATCACAAGGGAAGCGGCTCAGCTCTCGAAGCAGCCTGAAGGGCAGGCGACACTGCAGGTGCAGCCGATAGAGGCAGGCCAACTCGGCTTCGAAGGCTGCGGCGCGGCGCAGCGGTCTCACGGCCTTGGCCCCCAGGTCGATCAGCTCCTGGGCTCCCGCTTCCTCGAGTCCCTGGGGCAGCACCGCCACGGCGGGGATCCTCTGGTGTCCAGGACGGTTCTCCCTCCCCACGATCCTGTGCTCTCCGTCACCACTGCTGTCACAATGACAAGGTCCGGTCTTGATCGGACTAGGTGATCCACACCAGTGTTTCGGACAGCGGTTCGATTCCGCTCAGCTCCATTCCCACTTCCCGGGGCTGCAATGGTTTCGACGGGGCATGAGGAGGGTGACTGAAGCCTGCTCGGTCAGAGCAAACCCGTAACTGCGAACAACATCGTTCGTTTCTCCCGTCAGACCGCCCCTGTGGCTGCCTGACCCTTTCAAGGGAGATGGGGTGAAGTCAGCCTTATCACCCAAATGACTCGCGGGGGCTGGAAGGCCCCCTCAACTCTTGGATCGGTAACGGCAGGCACCGCTGGGTTGGGCCCGGTTCTGCAGATTCGATGAGTCGGTTTCGCGTCGATCCCCATGAGCCCTTTGTTCCGCTGCCTGATCTGCGGCAAGGACATCGAGCGCTCCACCCGCAGCTTCTGGCGCAACAAGGGCCATCTGCTCTGCTCGAGCTGCAAAGACCAGTTGGAAGCGGGCGAGTCCAAGGCGCTGCGCTCGCCCGGCGATCCGCTCAGATGAAGCGACCGATGAACACGTCGCCGAAGTTCTGCTCGAAGATCTTGTTGCCCATGGCGGTGATCTCCTCATCGCTCATGCCGGCCATGTTGTGCAGGTTGTGACGCACCACCGTGGCGTGATGCAGCGCATGGCCATGGTCGGCGGCCACCTGGATCAGTTCCTCCGGTGTTCTGGCCGCCTGCACCTTGGCGGTGAGGCTGGGATCAGCGGCGGCCTGCTTCAGAAAACGGTCCAGATTCTGCTGACTCATGACGATGCCCACAAACGGGTTGGAACTCCATCTTTGGGGCTTCAGCTAAAGGATGCGTTATCCCCGGATGGCTCAGGGTTGGCTCGGCTGGCTGATCCAGAGTTCCAACTCCTCCAGGCTCTGCACGCCTTCGCGCCGTTCTCCACTGGGCAGGATCCAGGTGGGATAGGCCCGGATGTCGGCGGCGACGCAGGCCTTCGCCTGATCCGGCAGCTCCTTCGGCTTGGCGCATTCCACATAGGGCAGGCTTGGAGCCGCTTCCTCGCCGAACAGCCGCGTCTGGGCCTGACAGGCCGGACAGCGCCAGGAGCCGTAGTACACCACCTTGGCTTCGCTCAGACGCTCCGCCAGGGTGACTGGATCGGGACCCGCCGGGTTGGAGGCTGCCAGCGCAGGAGCCAGCATCAGCGCCAGTCCGCCGAGGCCGGAGAAGAGCACAGTGCGCATCAGGCCAGCGTGAGAGGGCTGAATCGTAAGCAGGCGACTGTGGCGTTCGGGCTTCCCTCCATCGGTGCCTGCCCTGCACATCATGTTTCCTGAGACGATGAGAGACACGTCAGGCCAAGGGCCATTGGAACCGTCATGGCCGGCAGTGGCTACCGCGATTACTTCAAGGTGCTCGGGGTTGATCGCAGCGCCGATGCCGATGCGATCAAGCGGGCGTTTCGCAAATTGGCGCGTCAGTATCACCCGGATGTGAATCCCGGTGACGCAACGGCTGAGGCCAAATTCAAGGAGGTGAGCGAGGCCTACGAGGTGCTCTCCGACCCGGAGAAACGGCGCCGCTATGAGCAGTTCGGCCAGTACTGGAATCAGGTTGGCGGTGGTGGCCCCGGTGCCGGCGGGGCTGGTTTTGATGTGGATTTCGGCCGTTACGGCAACTTCGACGATTTCATCAATGACCTGCTCGGTCGTTTCGGAGGTGCTGGTGGCGGCGCTGGCTTTCCCGGTGGGTTCGGCGGCGGCTCGGGCTTCCCCGGTGGTGGCTTTCCAGGAGGTGGCTTTCCTCGCGGCGCCCAACAGCGTCAGCCGATCAACCTCGATGCCGAAGCCAGCGTCAAAGTGAGCTTTGCTGAAGCGTTCCGCGGCAGTGAGCGCACCCTGTCGGTGAATGACGAGCGCGTGCAGGTGCGGATTCCGGCGGGTGTGAAAAACGGCTCGCGTCTGCGTCTCAAGGGCAAGGGCAACTCGCAGCCGGGCACCGGGCGACGCGGTGATCTCTACCTCAATCTTGAGGTCCAGCCCCATCCGGTGTGGCGGCTCGATGGCGACCAGTTGCGCGCTGAGCTTCCGGTTGCCTTGGATGAGCTGACCCTCGGTGGCTCGATCACCGTGATGACCCCGGATGGCGAGGCGGACGTGACCATTCCCGCCGGCACCGCCCCAGGGCGCAGTCTGCGCTTGAAGGGCAAGGGCTGGCCCCTGAAATCAGGCCGCGGCGATCTGCTGCTGACCCTCAGCCTGCAGTGGCCGGACTCCTGGTCGGCCGAGGAGCGGCAGCTGCTCGAGCAACTGCGCCAGGCCCGCGCTCAGGATCCGCGTCGGAACTGGTTGTCGTCGGCGCGCCTCTGAGCCAGGTCGCGGTCGAGGCAGGGCCTAACCTTTCAGCCCCCGTCCACCGCGCCTCGATGGATCTCCCCTACCGCCCGCGCCGTCTGCGCCGCACCCCGGCTCTGCGCGCCATGGTGCGTGAACATCATCTGCAGGCGGCTGATTTCATCTATCCCCTGTTTGTGCATGAAGGCACGCAGGTGGAGCCGATCGGCGCCATGCCGGGGGCCAATCGCTGGAGTCTCGATCAGCTCACCGGGGAGGTGCAGCGGGCCTGGGATCTGGGCATCCGCTGCGTGGTGCTGTTCCCCAAGGTGGCCGAGGGGCTCAAAACAGAGGATGGCGCCGAGTGCTTCAACGACCATGGCCTGATTCCGCGGGCCATTCGCCAGCTCAAGCAGGAGCTCCCCGAGATGGCGATCATGACCGACGTGGCCCTCGATCCCTATTCCTGCGATGGCCATGACGGCATTGTCAGTGCCGAAGGCGTGGTGCTGAATGATGAAACGATTGAGCAGCTCTGCAAGCAGGCTGTGATGCAGGCCGAGGCCGGGGCTGATCTGATCGGACCCAGCGACATGATGGATGGGCGGGTCGGCGCGATCCGGGAAGCTCTGGACGATGCCGGATTCGCCCACGTGGGCATCATCAGCTACACGGCTAAATACTCCTCGGCCTATTACGGACCGTTCCGCGAAGCCCTGGATTCAGCGCCGCGGGCGTCCAGCGGCAAGCCGATCCCCAACGACAAAGCCACCTATCAGATGGATCCGGCCAATGCCCGTGAGGCGATCACGGAGGCCCAGCTCGATGAGCAGGAAGGCGCCGACATCATGATGGTGAAACCAGGCCTGGCCTATCTCGACATCATCCAGCGCCTGCGCCAGGAGAGCGAGCTGCCGATCGCGGCTTACAACGTGAGCGGTGAATACGCGATGGTGAAGGCGGCGGCGGAGCGGGGCTGGATCGATGAGCGTGCCGTGGTGCTCGAGACGCTGCTCAGTTTCAAACGCGCCGGTGCTGATCTGATCCTCACCTATCACGCCTGCGATGCCGCCAACTGGTTGCGTCAGGGCTGAGGTCCACGTCCTTCCGGCTTGGCAGCCGTCGGGTTCGCTGTCATCCTGCAGCATCGCTGGCATCTGAGGCCTGTCCATGGCGCGCTATCTCCTGCTCTGGGTGCATGGCCCCTGGATTGCCTCCGGTCTGATGCTGGTGCTGGCCTTCCGTCTTCTCCTCCTGGAAGACTTCTCCATGCATGGTCATGGCTGGGGCTTGCTCGGCAGTGCTTCGATCTGTTTTTCGATCGGCTGTGTCTGCAAAGTGTCCTGGGTGCTGTCTCAGCTGAACAGTCGCCGCAGTGCCGCCAAGCGCCAGATCGAACACCTGATGCTGCATTGAGGTTCGAGACGTGTCGCGCTCCTCTGTGATCCTGATCATCGGCCTGCCCTGGGCGGCGGCCGTGGCTGTGCTGCTGATGGTGACCCGCTTGCATGGTGACGCCAAGCGGGTGCACTGGGGCCTGGTGGGCAGTGCCTGCATCTGCTTTTCGATTGGTTGTCTCGCTCGCACCAGCGTTGGCCTGCATGACATGGCGCAACGGGCCAAGCGGCTGCGGGCTGCCCAGGACCAGCAGCATCGGTCATGAGGTTGTTGCGTCCGCGGCCCAGGGCCCTGGCAGTGGCTGCCATCGTCGCCGCCGCTGCACCGACGGCGCTGCCCCGGCTGGCGGCCCAACCGACGGGGACGCTGCCTCCGTCCCCCGGGTTGTTGCGCTCGCTGGAAGCCTTTGATCGCGATCTGCTCCTGCTCGATGGCGCCTTACGGGGCACGGCCGCACAGCCGCAGGCGGTCGATGCGAGTGATGGGCCACAGCCGGCCCTGCAGGCACCGGCGCCCCAGGCCCGGCCCTCGCTCCGCAGCGAAGACCCACCCGAGCGGGTGCGGCTCAGCCTGGTTCAGGCGGTGGCGGTGGCGGTGGCCAACAACCCGGAGCTGGCGGAGCAGCGGGCCCGTATCCAGCAACGGCAGGGGGTGGTGCGGGCAGTCGAGGGGCGTTTCTGGCCGCGTCTCGGCCTGAGCGTTGGTGGTGCCTTCTCTCAGGCCAGTGTCTACAACAAAGTGCTGGAGGGCAATCTTGGCCTTTATCCGGTCGACTCTCCTTTTCTGGTGGAGACCGACAGCTGGAACCGGATTCAAGCCAACCTCGGCATGGCCTGGGCCGGCATGGATCTGGGCTGGGAGCTGATCAGTTTTGAACGGGGTGCGGAACTCGCGGAGGAGGATCAGCAGCTGCAGGCGGTGCGGCAGGCCTACGCCAATGGGCTGCGTGGGCTGCAACTGGCCGTGAGTGAGGCCTATTACAACCTTCAGCTCGCTGGACAGTTGCAACGGATCCGAGCGGCGGTGGTGCGCAACGATCAGTTGCTGCTGGAGCAGGTCGAGGCCTTGAAGCGTTCAGGGCTCGTGCCGCGTCTGGATCTGTTGCGGGCTCAGGCCTCACTGCAACAGAGTCGGTTCCGCCTGGAGCAGGCCGAAGCCCGCCAGCTCAGCCGTCAGCAGGCGCTGATCAGTCTGCTCAATGTGCGCTTCAACACGGAGCTGGCGGCCGCCGTGCAGGTGGAGCTGCAACCGGCCTGGCCCCTGGATCTGGAGCGCACGGTTGTGGCAGGCCTCACCGACAATCCGGCACTCGAGGCCCTGGCCTCGGAGCGGCAGGCCCTGCTTAACCAGGCGGATCGCCATCAGGCCCGGCTGTTGCCGCGATTGGAACTGTTCGCGTCAGCCGGTGGTGCCACCGACCAACTCACCAAACCCGTGATTGATCTTCAGGGGTGCTGCAAGGCGATGAACACCCGCCAGATGGCGAGTCAGCGGGCCGATTGGATCGCCGGCCTGCGACTGCACTGGCGTTTCTTCGATGCGGGAACGGCCGCAGCGGAGGCCTCAGCCAGCCGGGCTGCCGCTGAGGCGGTGCTGCAACGCTTGGCAGCGGAACGCAACCGGATTCGCCAGAGCCTGGAGACCGCCTTTTTCGAGTACCGCGCCTCCCTGAGCCAGCTCGCCGCCGCCGAGGCGGCCTATGCAGCCGCGCGGGAAGCCTTTCGGGATGCCCGTGCTCGCTATGAGCTCGGTCTTGCTGATTACACCGATGTCAGCGACACGATCACGCTGCTGACGGCGTCGATGGAGGGGATTGCGGAATCGATGACCCTCTCCAACATCAGCTACGCGCGCATGTTGCGTCAGCTGCAGCCGGGACCTGCAGACGTGGGCCCCGAGGCCCCGGCTCCGGTCATCACTCTGCCGAGCCGCTCTGATGATGCTGCCGTGCAGCCTCTTTCTGGGCGTCGACCCGTTGTTTCCGTCGCTCGGCCATCTGGCGCAGCCGGGTCCGGTAGCGGAGGCTGAGGCTGCGCCAGCTGAGCAGCACCACCAGGGCAATGAACCAGAACCACACTTCTGGCGCATCAGCTTGAAGCAAGACCAGGAGCAGCAGCAGCTCCAGGGCCAGAAAGGGCCATTCCCGTTTCATGGCAGCGTCTCCTTCTGGCGGCGATCCGGTTGATCCTGCTGCTGATCCAGGCCGGGGGTGCGATAAGTGCCGGTGAGATCGCGCAGGATCGGCAGCACGTAACTCACGGGAGTGCGCCATTCCACGTAGGAATGGGCCTGCAGAGTGAGCCCCTCCCGGATCGGGAAGACGCTGCTGCCGCGCGAGAGGGTCCAGCGATAGCCATCAAAGCTGGTGTTGCTGGTGCTCAGATCGATTTCGGTGCGGATCACCGGGCCCTTCGACACCAGGGATTCGGCCAGGGGCGGGTTGCCGATCGTGGTGTTGATGTCTTCCGGGGTGGCCGGCAGCAGGCTCACCTTGGCCACACGGCCTTGGATGCCGCCGAAGCGTCCCCGCTGTTGCCAGTCGGGCACCACTTCCACCCCCAGGCCCGGCTGCAGTCGCCGGGCGTCGGCGGGATGGAAGTAGGCCACAGCCCGCAGCGTCTCGGGGCCGCGCTGCGTCAGCGAGGCGTTGCTGATCGTGCCGAGGCGCTGGCCGGGTTTCACGGTCTGCCCCTGGATCACCTGGAGGTCGATCACGGTGCCATCCCGTTTGGCGATCAGCTCACCCTGATAGCGCAGGTTGGCTTTGGTGACGTCGATCTCCCGGCGCAGATTGTCGATGCGGAAGCGCCGCTGCTGTTGCTCGGTGTCGATCGCCAGCTGCACTTTGCTGAAGGCATTGATCACCTCCTTGCGCTCAATCGCCAGGTTGTCGAGCTCGACCTTGAGCTGGGTGTTGCGATCGGAGGTGGCAACCACGTCTTTGGCCAGGGGCGCCACCACGTCTTGGCGGGCCAGGTGGGCGAAATCGGCGGCTTTCTGGGCGTAGGTGGCCTGCAGCCCCTTCAGTTGCCGCTGCTCGCGCTGCAGCTTGCTCAGAGCGGTGTCGCGCACGGCTCGGGCATCCTCCAGGCGCCGGGCATCCTGACGGTCGAGATCGGCGTTGATCTGGATCAGTTCCCGCAGATCCCGCGTCTGGCGCTGCAGCTGCGTTTCCAGTGCTGGTTGATCCAGCACCATCAACACCTCACCCTCCCGGACCGTATCGCCAACCGACACGTTCAGCCGGCGGATCTGTCCCTCCGCCCGGCTGTCGATCAGGGTGGACGCGCCGGGCACGATCATCACGCCCCGCCCGGTCACTTCGGTGGGAACAGGCCAGAACAGCACCCAGAGCCCGGTGAGGCTCCAGAGGGCGATGAGGCTGAGGCGCACCTGCCCGTTCGGCTCCTGCGACTGTTCGACCAGCCACCGCTTCAGGCTGTGGGAGGTCACCAGGGTCGTTCGGCTGGCGCCATCTTCCCGCAAAACACCCTGTCGTGCAGGGCGGTGGCCCCGGAATGCGACGGCCAGGCCCGAGAATGGATCGGCGATCGTTCAGCGAGCCGATGGCTGAGAGTCCAATGGAGGCGGCGCATCGCCTCGGGCATGTGGCGGTGCGGGTCGAGGATATGGCTCGGGCCAAGGCCTTTTATCAGCAGCTCGGCTTGACGCTGAGTTGGGATGCGCCCGATTGGTGTTATCTCCAGTGGCCCGACCGATCGGCTGGAATCGCCTTGCTCAGTCCGGAGTACAGGGCCGCTGGTCCCCATTTCGCCTTCCATTTCCGCGACCGGGCGGAGGTGGATGCGGTGCACGACCGGCTCCAGGCCGCTGGCGTGTCGGTTGGCGCCGTGCATGATCACCGCGATGGCACCGCCTCCTTTTATCTGCAGGATCCCGAGGGGAACTGGCTGGAAATGCTCTACGAACCGCCGGGGGGGATCGGCCATTGAGCGGGCCTGATCGCCGCGTTGATGTGTGGCACGACACCCTGGAGCTGCTCGAGTGGCCCCGCCTCTGTCAGCACCTCGCCCAGTTCGCCAGCACGGCGGCCGGGCAACGGCGATGCCTGGATGAGCCGCTGCCATCCGACCTGCGCGAGAGCCGGGAGCGCCTGGCCCGCAGCATCGAGCTGGCAGGTCTGGATGGGGTGCTGGACGGGGGGCTCAGTTTTCAGGGTGTGCATGATCTTGAGCCGGTGCTGCTGCGTTGTTGCAAGGGGGGCACCGCGGATGGTGAGGCGCTCCTGGCGGTCGCCGACACCCTGGCGGCGGCCCGGCGCCTCCGGCGTCAGATCGATGACCCGGAGCTGCGTCCCCGCTGCACGGCGCTGCTGAAGGATGTGGCCACCCTTCCCGATCTGGAGCAGCGCCTGAAGTTTTCCCTTGAAGAGGGGGGGCGGGTGGCCGATCGGGCCAGTGCGGTGTTGGCGGGTCTGCGGGGCCAGTGGCAGACCGTGCGCCAGCAGCGTCGTGATCGGCTGCAGGAGGTGATCCGTCGTTGGGCATCCCAGCTCCAGGACACGGTGATCGCCGAGCGACATGGTCGGCCGGTGCTGGCGGTGAAGGCGGGGGCTGTGGCCCACTGCCCCGGCATGGTGCATGACAGCTCCGCCTCCGGCAGCACGGTGTTTGTGGAACCCCGCCAGGTGGTGGATCTCGGCAATCGCCTCGCCGACCTGGAGGGACGGATTCGGGAGGAGGAGCAGAGGGTGCTCGCCGAGCTCAGCGCCGCTGTCGCGGTGGAGGGGGAGGCGCTGACCCGTCTCGGTGCGGTGTTGCTGGTGCTGGACCTGAGCCTGACGCGGGCTCGCTATGGCCAGTGGCTCGGCGCCGTGCCGCCGCAGCTGGAGGCCGACCCGGAGGCGCCTCTGGTGCTCCACGACCTGCGCCATCCCCTGCTGGTGTGGCAGGAGCGCCGCGCAGGCGGTGGTGCCGTGGTGCCGATCAGCGTGGAGGTGTCGAGCCACCTGCGGGTGGTGGCGATCACAGGCCCCAACACCGGCGGCAAGACCGTCACGCTGAAGAGCATCGGCTTGGCGGCTCTGATGGCCCGAGCCGGTCTGTGGCTGCCCTGTTCCGGCCGCCCCTCGTTGCCCTGGTGCGCCCAGGTGCTGGCCGATATCGGTGATGAGCAGTCGCTGCAGCAGAGCCTGTCCACGTTCAGCGGCCACGTGAAGCGGATCGGGCGGATCCTCGAGGCGCTCCACAGCGGAGCCGCACCGGCGCTTGTGCTGCTCGATGAAGTGGGGGCCGGCACCGATCCCAGCGAAGGCACCGCCTTGGCGACCGCGCTGCTGCGCAGCCTCGCCGATCGGGCCCGTCTCACGATCGCCACCACCCACTTCGGGGAACTGAAGGCACTCAAATACAGCGATCCGCGCTTCGAGAACGCTTCGGTCGCCTTCGACAGCGACACCCTCTCACCCACGTATCGCCTCCTCTGGGGCATTCCCGGTCGCAGCAATGCCCTGGCGATCGCGACGCGCCTGGGGCTGGATGCTGACGTGATCGCGCAGGCGCGGGAGCTTCTGGCCCCTCGTGCCGAGGGGGATGTGAATGCTGTGATCCGCGGGCTGGAGGATCAGCGTCAGCGCCAGCAGGCGGCGGCGGAGGACGCGGCAGCCCTGTTGGCCCGCACGGAATTGCTGCATGAAGAGCTGCTGGCGCGCTGGGAACGGCAGCGGCAGGAGTCTTCTCAGCGCCAGGAGCAGGGCCGCCAGCGTCTGGAGACCTCGATTCGTGATGGTCAGAAGGAGGTGCGGCGGCTGATCCGGCGGCTGCGCGACGGCAAGGCCGATGGTGAAACAGCGCGGCAGGCAGGTCAACGCCTGCGGCGTCTGGAGGCCGACCACAAACCCCGCCCGGAACGGCGGGAGCATCGCGACTGGCGCCCCGAGGTGGGGGAGCGGATTCGCTTGCTGGCCCTGGGCAAAGCGGCCGAAGTGCTCGCCATTTCCGACGATGGTTGTCAGCTCAGCGTCCGCTGCGGGGTGCTGCGCAGCACAGTGGATCTGGCGGCGGTGGAAAGCCTGGATGGCCGTCGCCCCACGCCGCCACAGCCTGTGGTGAAGGTCAAGGCCCGTGCCGGGGGGGCTGGCGCCCAGGTGCGCACCTCGCGCAACACCGTGGATGTGCGCGGCATGCGCGTGCATGAAGCCGAGTCGGCGGTGGAGGAGGTGCTGCGCAGTGCCTCCGGGCCGGTCTGGGTGATCCATGGCGTCGGCAGTGGCCGCCTCAAACGTGGCCTGCGTGCCTGGCTGGGCACCGTGCCCTATGTGGAGAAGGTTTGTGATGCCGAGCAGGGAGACGGCGGTGCCGGTTGCAGTGTGGTCTGGCCTCGTTGAGGCCTCATGCCTGGGGCCTACAGCTCCGGCAGGGTGGGTTCACGGGGGGCTGGTGGGGCGGCGTCAGGCACCGGGATCGCTTCACCGTGCTGATCGAAAAGGCGCCAGCCGTTCGGATCGGGTTCGAGGTGGACCCGGCTGCCGCTGCGCACCGTCAGATCCGGATCGGCCCGCACCTGCACGAGATGCTGGCCATCGAGCAGGCGGCAGGTGAGCAGTTGTTCGTTGCCCAGCACTTCGCTGTGGCTCACATCCGCTGGCAGATTGCGATTGGTGGCCGGGGCCAGGCGCAGCTGCTCAGGACGAATGCCAGCGGAGAGGTGCTGCCCTTCCAGAGCGGGCAGGGCGCCACTGAGGGGGCCCTCGAGGCTGAGGCGACGCTCTCCCAGGAGCAAGGTGCCTGAAGCCACGCGGATCGGCAGCACATTCATGGGCGGGCTGCCGATGAACTGGGCCACGAACAGATTGGATGGCCAGCGGTAGAGCTCCATCGGGGTGCCCAGCTGCTGCAGGCGCCCCTGGTTGAGCACTGCAATCCGGTGGCCCATCGTCATCGCTTCCACCTGATCGTGGGTGACATACAGCGTGGTGGTGCCCAGTTGCCGCTGCAGATCCACGATCTGGGTGCGGGTGCTGGCGCGCAGCTTGGCATCGAGGTTGCTGAGGGGCTCATCCATCAGAAACACGGCCGGTTGGCGCGCCATCGCCCGTCCGAGCGCCACCCGTTGTTTCTGCCCGCCGGAGAGTTCCTTGGGGCGGCGATCGAGCAGAGGCTCCAGCTCCAGGGCCCGGGCCACGTCCCTGGTGCGAGCCTCGATGCGGTGTTCGCGTGGGGACGACAGCCGCAGCGGGCTGGGCAGGTGACGGGTGCTGCGATGCCCCTGATCCTGCAGTTGTTGCCAGAACGTGCGGGGGTGGCTGCGCCGCAGGCCGAAGCCGATGTTGTCGCGCACGCTGAGATGGGGGTACAGCGCGTAGCTCTGAAACACCATGGCCACATCGCGCTGCGCCGGTCTGAGCAGGCTCACCGGTCTGTCTCCGACAAGGATTTCGCCGGAGCTGGGCGTGTCGAGTCCGGCCAGCAGCCTGAGCAGGGTGCTTTTGCCACAGCCAGACGGGCCCACGAGCACCAGAAATTCACCGTCGTCGATCGCCAGATCGAGGCTGCGGATCACCGGAACCGGCGCTCCGTCGGCGCGCGCCGGGTAGGTCTTGCTGAGCGCCTCGAAGCGAACCCCGGCCACTGCTTTTGTCCCGTTCGCCGCGATCCTAGGGTTGATGGTTGGCCACGCCCGAGGCTCCCTGTGCAGTTCATCGATCAGGCGCGCATCACGGTTCGTGCGGGCCGAGGCGGCGATGGGATCGTGGCGTTCCGGCGCGAGAAGTATGTGCCGGCCGGAGGCCCCTCAGGGGGAGATGGTGGTCATGGCGGCAACGTGATGCTCGAGGCTGACGCCAACCTGCAGACCCTGCTCGATTTCAAATACAAGCGCCTCTTCCCTGCAGCGGATGGTCGCCGCGGCGGTCCGAATCGCTGCACGGGGGCCTCCGGCATGGATCTGGTGATCCGGGTGCCCTGCGGCACGGAGGTGCGCCACCTCACGACGGGCATCCTGCTCGGCGATCTCACGGACCCGGGTGAGCAGCTGGTGGTGGCCTTCGGTGGCCGTGGCGGCCTCGGCAATGCCCATTACCTGAGCAATCGCAACCGCGCCCCGGAGAAATGCACGGAGGGTCGCGATGGGGAGGAGTGGCCGCTGCAGCTCGAGCTCAAGCTGTTGGCCGAGGTGGGGATCATCGGCTTGCCGAATGCCGGCAAGAGCACCCTCATCAGTGTGCTGTCGGCCGCCAGGCCCAAGATCGCTGATTACCCCTTCACCACCCTGGTGCCCAACCTCGGCGTCGTGCGCCGCCCCACCGGTGATGGCACCGTCTTTGCCGATATTCCAGGCCTGATCGCCGGCGCGGCCCAGGGGGCGGGGCTCGGACATGATTTTCTGCGGCACATCGAGCGCACGCGATTGCTCATTCATCTGGTGGACGGTGGCTCAGAGGATCCCGTCAGCGATCTGCGGGTGGTGGAGAAGGAGCTTGCGGCCTACGGCCATGGCCTGGTGGAGCGGCCCCGACTGCTGGTGCTCAACAAACTGGAGTTGCTGGATGAGGCCGGTCGCGACGAGCAGGTGATGCGTCTGGAGCAGGCCAGCGGTCGGCCGGTGTTGCTCATCTCCGCAGCGATGGGCCAAGGGCTGGATCGTTTGCTGGATCGGGTCTGGCAGGAGCTCGGGGTCTGAGTCGGCAGCCTCCCGTGTCGGTGTTCCGGCTCACATCCCCGCTTGTGGGCCATCGTTTTCGGGGCGATAACGGGAGCAGTGAGTCCTGAACGGATGACTTTTTTCACCTGTTTCGATGCCCAGGGTGCGGTGATCGCCCGCTGTCAGACCGAAGAGCAGGTCGACGAGCTGCGCCGCATGGGGCGCCCGATTGCTGAGGTGCGTGCCATGAAAGATGAGGAGGCGGTGGTGTGTTCCCTCACCGGCAGCCCGTCTGAATTTGACGAGGAGCTCTGAGCGTCGGACCACAACAAAAGCCTGCAGGCATGACCTGCAGGCTTTGGATTCAGCGTCCGAATGCTGGTTGGCAGGGAGCCGACTCAGTCGTCGTACACCCGGCACTCGGGAGCATCCGGATTGGCGTCGCAATACATCTCCAACGACGTGGGGTCGTGATTGTCGCCGGGATGGTGCTCTTTGTACTCCTCGAGCGACTGAATTTCTTCGGTGAGATGACGGACCTTGGCTTCA
>AACY020296215.1_pt1 | contig 21005 bp, 20 predicted proteins | sample 267378 | NCBI WGS metagenome assembly AACY02 (sample SAMN02954345, study PRJNA13694) | marine metagenome | biome: aquatic; feature: ocean; material: water; isolation source: isolated as part of a large dataset composed predominantly from surface... | reverse complement strand
CGGTCAAAAAGTCGGGGAAGTTTTCCGCGACCACGACAACCTCGGACTCGAAGGTTCCCGCCGTCAGATCGACGCTGACGTTGACCGCGCCGGACTTGCTGGTGCCGTCGATGGTGTTGGCCTCGCCGAGCGCGCCGATGACCTTCTTCGCGCTGACGAAGTTGGCGGGATCGGCGTCGAAGCCGCCGAGCGTGTCGGTGCCGAGAGCGCCGGAGAAGCTCTGCCCGAAGCCCGCTACGGCGCCCTTCTGCACGAGCCCTGCCGTCTGCAGCGTCACGACCTCGCCAAGGTCGGAATAGTCGACCGTGAAGCCGTCGTCCGCGCCGGTGAGCGAGTCGCTCCCGAGCGTGCCGACGAGCGTGTCGTGCCCGCCGTTTCCGTCGAGCACGTTGTCGCCTTCATCTCCCTTGATGAGATCGTCGTTCGACGTTCCCACGACGTTCTGGAAGTTGACGACCTTGAATTCGAGGCTGCCGAACGGAAAGCCGGTGATCTCGAGGTCATTCGCGCTGAGGTCGACGATGAACGCGCCCGTTCCGGACCCGTCGGAGCCGTCGATCGTGTTGACGCCCGTCAGCGAGCCGACGATCCGTTCGACTCCGAAGATCTGGTCCTCGCCGAGCCCGCCCTTGTCGATCACGCCGCTCGCGCGAAGCGTGATGTCGGTGTCCAGGTTGCGATAGGTCACGGTGTCCGTGCCGTCGTCCCCGGCGTAGACGTCGTTCCCCTCGCCGCCGACGAAGCGGTCGTTTCCGAAGCCGCCGGCGGCGAAATCGTCGCCCTCGCCGCCGACGAGACGGTCGTCGCCGTCGCCGCCGAGCAGCGCGTCGTCGCCCTTGCCGCCTCTCAACACATCGTCGCCGTCACCGCCGAAGAGGAGGTCGTCGCCGCGGCCGCCGCGGATCGTGTCGTCGCCGCCGAAGCCGAAAATGATGTCGTTCTGCGCGGTTCCGGTCAGCTGCTCGTTCAGCGGGAAAAATGGAAAACCGAAGATGAATGCCATGATACGCGTCTCCCAGTGCGTCTTGCGCGCGGCGGATGCGCGAAGCCTCCGACGCGCATGTGCGAAGCGGTTACGCTGCGATGCAGCGCTCCCGATTTCGTGTATGCACTGTGAGAAGGGCGCAATCTATCAAAAAGTATGAAAATGTAGTTAATGTTCGCGGGAAATATTCCCACAATCAAGAAATTCAGTGCTTTCAGGTGTTGGGGCGCGATCGGCGTCTTCGCGGCATGTGCGAAAAGTCACACCAGCGTGGCGGCGCGCCTATGCATCGACACGCCCCTGGCGCTTCAGCCTACAAAGGCACGTTCGATCACGAAGTGACCCGGTCGGCTGTTCGACCCTTCTTCGAGACCGGCGTTCTCGCACAAGCTCTTCAGATCCTGCAGCATGGCCATCGATCCGCAGATCATCACGCGGTCGGCGGACGGATCCAGCGGGGCTGCGCCGATCTCCTCGAACAGCGATCCGTCCTCGATCATCGTCGTGATGCGCTTGGTGCGAACATGCGGCTCGCGGGTGGCGGCGTTTACGAGCACGAGTTTCGCCGTCGCCTCTTCGCCGACGAGCGGATCGTCTTTTGCTGACGCCGTCAGTTCCTCGCCATACTTGAGTTCTGCGACTTCGCGGCAGGTATGAGTCAAGACGACCTGTTCGAATTTTTCGTAGGTTTCGGGATCGCGGACGATGGAGGCGAAAGGCGCGATGCCGGTGCCCGTCGAGAACAGGTAGAGCCGCTTCCCGGGGAGCAGAGCATCGTTCACAAGCGTGCCAGTGGGCTTCTTCTTCATCCAAATCGTATCGCCGACCCGGATCTTCTGAAGTTCAGACGTAAGCGGACCGTCCGGAACCTTGATCGAGAAATACTCCAGCTCCTCGTCCCATGAAGGCGAGGCGATCGAATAGGCGCGCCAGACGGGGCGCTCGCCCGGCAGGCCGATCATGACGAACTCGCCGGACCTGAAGCGCAGGCTTCGCGGGCGGGTCGTGCGAAACATGAATAACCGATCAGTGTAGTGCACGACCTTGGTCACGGTCTCCGCGCTGGCGCTGGAAGGCGGTTCGAGCGCGGTCTGCGGCGCGTCGGAGGCGTCGGCCATGAGAAGTCCTCGTCTTTCGGAGCGTGGAGCGTCTGCGCGCCCCGCCTTGTCGCTGGGCCGGACCCTAGCGGTTGGGACCGGTCTTGGCCATGCGACGTCCGGCGGAGGTCACATCCACTGCGCGATCATGCGGTGGCGCACGCCGTTGTTCGAGCAATCCCGGTAGAACCGGAGCAGTTCGCGGATCGGCTCCGTGATGCGCTGGAGACCCGAGAGGAACGCGACAAGAACTCCGACCGTCGTCTCGCCTTCGATGGCGAGCCAGCCGCCGTAGAGCAGGAGGCCAAGCGGAGCCGCCGCGTTCAACAGGTTCACGAGGGTCTTCAGAAGCTGTTTCCACCAGGCGATCGCCATGCGGTTGCCGTAGAGGCGGCGCGCCAGGGGTTCCGCGCTTCCGTCCTCCGCCCCGGACGCGACGGCGTCGCCGAACGCCCGCAGGCGCTCCACCCTGGCCTCGGTCAGTCGGTTGATCCGGCGCTGGATCAGCGGCGCGATCAGGAATTGCGGGGCGAGCAGCAACAGGCTCAGCGCCGCGACCTCCGGCGCGGTCCAGAACATGTAGCCGAGAACCCCGAGCAGCAGTCCGAGGCTGCCGATCGCGTCGCTCGGGCCGGCGCCGACGAAGCCGGCGAGATGGTCGATTTCCGGTCCCGTGATCGACACGGCCTCGCCGCCGGGCCCGTCGCGCCGGCGACGCCACAACCCGAGCAGATGGCGGCGGCAATAGAGCGTCGCGCTTTCGCCGACCCACGCTTGTCCCAGTCCGAGCATGAGCTTGACGAGCCGGTGCGCCGTCAGCGCCACGGCGTAGGCGACGCCCAGCGTGAGGAGTTGCTCAAGGTCCTTCTGCATCAGCGCGTCGTCGACCATGCGGCGCTGTATCTCGATCGGAGCGAGGTTGAGTCCCGCGGAGGTGAGCGCCAGCGCCCCGAGGGCGGCCTGTCGCCACCCGCTCATCCGCCAGATGAAGCGCGCGAGGCTCGGAGCAGGCGTGTCGTCTCCTGTCCGCTCGATGTTGTCCGGTTCGACATGCAGCATGGGTGGCACGTGTTGACGATCGTCGCGGCTTCAAGTCGTGACGCAGCCGCGAGCCGATCAGTCCTCGCGCCAGGCCCGCTGGAAGAAGTCGGTCATCGGCCGCATCAGGTAGCTCATCGGCGAACGCTCGCCGGTCTGGATGAACGCGTCCACCGGCATGCCGGCGACAAGACTGAGTTCGCCCAGTTCGTTCAGAACGTCGTCGGAAATCGCAAGCTCCGCCGGATAGTAGCTGACGCCGGTCGCCTCGTCCGTCAACGCGTCGGGGGCCACGCGGAGCACGGTGGAGGCGACTTCGGGCGTGGTCCGCTGGTTGAAGGCGCTGAAGCGCAGCCGCGCCGGCTGGCCGGGATAGACCTGGTCGATATGGATCGGCTCGATCCGCGCCTCCACCACCAAAGCCTCTTCCGTCGGCACGACGTACATGATCGGCTCCGCCGGCCTGACCACGGCGCCGACCGTGAAGATCGTCTGGCCGAGCACGATCCCGGAGCGGGGGGCGCGAACCTCCAGCCTGTCCAACTGGTCGCGCAGGGACAGCCGGCGCTCGCGCAGCTCGGCTTCCGACGTGCGCAGGTCGCGGAGCTCCGTGATCGCCTCCTCCCGCCGCGTCGCCTCGCGTCCGGTGAGCTGGATGTCGATTTCGGTGATGCGTCCGCGCAGCTGCGCCGCCTGAGCGGTCAGAGTCCCGATCTCGCCCTCGAGCCGCGCCTTCTCGCGCTCCAGCGAGAGCACGCGGCTCGCCTGGGTCAGGCCGCGGTCCAGAAGGCTGCGCTGGTCGACCAGCTCCTGCTCGATGAAGCCGAGCTGGCGGTCGAGGCTCTCGCGCTGCGCTTCGGATCCGCGAATCTCCTCGCGGATCTGCGTCTGGCGCTCGCGCAGCTGCTCCGTCTCGCGCTGGATCGTCTCGAGCCGGGCGACGTGAAGACCCCGCTGGCCTTCGACCAGACGCGCCACCGCTTCGCGTTCGGTCGCAAGTTGGAGCAATTCGTCGTCGAAGAGCGGCTCCGGCGCATTGATCTGCTCGGCCTCGAGCCGACCGATACGGGCGAGAATCTCGAAGAGCTGTCCCTCCACGATGGCGAGCTCCGCGGCGATCCGGGTGGCGTCGAGGCGGACGAGGACGTCGCCCGCCTGCACTTCGTCGCCCTCGTCCACCAGCAGTTCGGAGACGACGCCGCCTTCCAGATGCTGGACGATCTGGCGCTCGCCCTCGACCTTGAGGCGTCCGGGCGCCACGACGGCCCCGGCGATGGACGCGAGCGCGGCCCAGGCGCCGAAGCCGCCCACGAGAACGAGGACGACGGCGAGGCCGGTGCGGAGCTGCCTGCCGGCGCTCCAGCGGCGCACGGCGTCGTCAGATGCGGGGCCGGGGAGGCGGAGAGCGGCGTCGGTCATGCGTCGGCGGCCTGTCGCTGTTGGGTGGCGGGCGCGGCTGCGGCGGGCTGCTGCGCGCCGCCGCGGAGAAGCTGGGGATGATTCGCCGTGGTCTGGCGCAGGACCTCCTCCTTCGGCCCGAAGGCGCGGGGCTGACCGCGGTCGAGCATCAGGAGCACGTCGCAGGCCTGGATCGCGCTCGGACGGTGCGCCATGACGATGCAGGTCCGTCCGCGCTCGCGCAGGTCCTTGATGGCGAGAACGAGGGCCTGTTCGCCCTGCGCGTCGAGGTTGGAGTTCGGCTCGTCGAGAACGACCACGGCGGGATCGCCGTAGAGCGCCCGCGCCAGCGCGATCCGCTGACGCTGCCCGCCCGAGAGCCGCGCGCCCGAGGCCCCGATCGGCGTGTCGTAACCGTTGGGGAGCCGGAGGATCATCTCATGGGCGCCGGCGCGCCGGGCGGCGAGCACCACAGCCTGCTCGTCGATGTCGGGCGACAGCCGCGCGATGTTCTCCGCCACCGTGCCGTCGAACAGCGCCACGTCCTGCGGCAGATATCCGATGTGGCTCCCGAGGTCGTCGTCCGCGTACTGATCGAGGGCCGCCCCGTCGAGCCGCACCGCTCCGGCCATCACCGGCCAGACGCCGATCATCACGCGGGCGAGGGTGGACTTGCCGGCGGCGGATGGTCCGATGACGCCGAGCGCCTGGCCCGGTTCGACGCGGAAGGAGATGTTGCGGATCGTCGGCGTCCGCGTGCCCGGCGCCGCCGCCGTGACGCCCTGGACCTCGAAGACGCCCTTTGGTTCGGGCAGCTTCATGGGCGTGGCCGCGGGCGGGGTCTTCTCCAGCAGCTCCTTCAGGTTTGACCATCCCTTCAGGGCGCGCTGCATGACCGCCCACTGGGCGATCGCCTGCTCGACCGGCGCCAGCGCGCGGCCCATCAGGATGGAGGCGGCGATCATCACGCCGGGCGTGACGACGCCCTGGATCGCCAGATACGCGCCGAGGGCGAGGATCGCCGACTGCAGGAACAGGCGCAGCGTCTTCGATGTCGTCGCGTATCCGCCGGTGGCGTCGGAGGCGGCCATCTGGGACTCGAGCGTCTTGTCTCGGAGCTTGCCCCAGCGCTCGACCGCGGCCCCGCGCATCCCGAGCGCCTTCACCGTCTCGCCCTCGCGCCGGAGGATCTCCGCGTAGCTGTCGGAGCGCACCGCGTTCTCGTTGGCTTCGCTCATCGGCTTGCGCGAACGGCGCTGGTTCAGCCACGCGATGGTGAACAGGATCAGGCCGCCGGCGACGGCGAGCAGTCCGAGAGACCAGTGAAAGAAGAAGATCGCGGCGAGGAACAGCGGCGTCCACGGCGCGTCGAAGAAGGCGAACGGGGCCGGGCCGGAGAGGGCGCGCTGGATCGACTCGAGGTCGCGCAGTCCGGTGTTGGGCGTCTCGCGCTCGTCCGGCGAGACGGAGCGGCGCAGGACGGCTTCGAACACGCGCTTGTCGAGCAGCGCCTGGAACCGGGCGCCGGCCCTCGCCAGCACGCGGGCCCGCGCCCAGTCGAGCAGCCCCATCACGAGGAACAGGCCGGCCACGAGCAGGAACAGCGTCGCGAGGGTCTCTTCCGATCGGCTCGCCAGGACGCGATCGTAGACCTGCAGCATGAACAGGGGCCCGGTGAGCATCAGCAGGTTCACGAACACGCTAAACAGCGCCACGCCGGCGAAGAGCGTGCGCGACGCGCCGAGCGCTCGCCCGAGTTCGGGCCGACCAAGTTGCTCGCGTTCCGCCATGTCCGGTTTCCACCCCAATTCCGCCACGACCCGAGGTTTCGTTATCATGGGCCGCGCCGCAGTGCGACAATGCACATCTTGTCGCCATCGGCGTCGGAATGGCGCCCCGGGCGCAACGAGCGACCGGCGTCGCGGATGGGGGGCGACAGGGGCGCTTGCGCAGGGCGTGAACCCCTCTAGGTTCGCGGCTGGTCGAAGGAGGGCGCGGGATGGCGAAACAGGGACGCATAGCGATCGCGTTCGCGGCGTTGGCGGCTGCGGGTTGCGCGACGCCGGCGCCGGAGGGCGCGCTGATCGCGGACCCGTACGAGTCGCTGAACCGCGACTTCCACGAGTTCAACAAGGGCTGGGATCTCGTGGCGCTGCGCCCGGCGACCTACATCTACCGCGAGGCCACGCCTACGCTGTTCCAGCATCTCGTCGGCAACGCTGTCGATCACCTCGCGTTGCCCGTGATCTTCTTCAATTCCGTGCTGCAGGGCGACATCGACCTCGCGCTCAACACTGCGGGACGCTTCAGCGTGAACACGCTGGTCGGGGCCGGCGGCCTGCTCGATCCCGCGACCGAGTTCGGTCTCCCCTTCGAACAGACCGACGGAGGGCTCACGCTCGCCGAATACGGCGCGAACGAGGGCCCCTACATCGTCCTGCCGCTGCTCGGCCCGTCGACCGGTCGGGATGCCGTGGGCGCCGTCTTCGACTTCGCCATCGATCCCTTCAACTTCATCAGCGTGCCCGGCGGCGCCGGCACGTCGGTCGCGACAGTCGCCGCGCCGATCATCAACGCGCGGTCCGAGAACTTCGAGCTCATCGACGACGCGCTTTACAATTCCGACGACAGCTACGTGACGGTGCGCACCGCATATGTCCTCAGCCGGCGGAACGCGGCCGCGGGTGGCACGGAAGCCGACGCGCTGCCCGACATCTTCGGAGACGATTCGCAATGATCTTCACGCGCCGACGCCTTTTCGCGACCATCGCCGCCGCGACGCTCCTCGCCGCGCCGGCCCGCGCCCTCGACCCCGCCGAAGCCGAGACTTTCGTGCGCGACACGGTCGACGGGATCATCGACATCATCCGCGACGCCGACGCGGCGGACGCGCGCGTCGACGAGATGCGAGCGCTGATCGAGCGGACCACGGCCGTCGAGGCGATCGCGCGCTTCACGATGGGCGCCACCTGGCGGCAGATGAGCGATGCGCAGCGTGACGACTTTCTGGCGGCCTTCCGCAACTACGCTGCGCGCAGCTACGTCAATCGTGTCGGCGAGTATTCCGGACAGACCGTGGAGGTGACCGGTGCGCAGGATGTCGGCCGCAAGGGCATCCTCGTCACGAGCGTGCTGAAGTCGCCGAACGCCGACGACATCCAGCTCGAATGGCTGGTGAGCGACCGCACCGGCGAGACCCAGATCGTCGATCTGATCGCCGAGGGCGTCTCGCTCTCGATTTCCCAGAGACAGGAATTCGGCGCTATGCTGGAGCGGCGCGGCGGCGACGTGGATCGCTTCATCGCCGATCTCGACACGCTCGGGTAAGCCGCGCGGGTCGCGACGGCCGCGACCCTTCCCGAACGGCGGCCGCGTCCGCCTGACGCGACCGCCAGCGCCTCAGAGCGACATTTCGGGCGTCTGATCGGGTTCGATCAGGGTGGCCGCGGTGGCTTCGCGGATGGCCTCGACCGAGACGCCCGGAGCGCGCTCGCGGAGCACGAGACCGTCCTCCGTCGGTTCGATCACGGCCAGCTCCGTCACGATGAGGCTGACGCGCCGCACGGAGGTCAGCGGCAGATCGCAGCTCTCGACGATCTTCGACGCGCCCTTGTTCGTGTGCTCCATCGCGACGATCACGCGCTTCGCCCCCGTCACGAGGTCCATCGCGCCGCCCATCCCCGGAACCCGCTTGCCGGGCACCATCCAGTTGGCGAGTTGGCCCTTCGCGTCGACCTGCAGCCCTCCGAGAATCGTCATGTCGAGGTGGCCGCCGCGGATCAATCCGAACGAGATCGACGAGTCGACCGACGCGGCGCCCGGGACGGCCATCACGAAGCCGCCGCCGGCGTCGATCAGCTCCGGGTCCTCCATGCCCTCGGGCGGCCTGTGGCCGAGGCCGATCACGCCGTTCTCCGCCTGGAAGAACACGCCCATCTCGTCGGGAACATGATTCGCGACCATGGTGGGGATGCCGATGCCGAGATTGACGAGCATCCCCGGTCGGACCTCCCGGGCGACCCGCCGCGCGATCAGCTCCTTGCTCTCAAGCGCCATCAGTGCGGCCTCCCGACGATGTGGTCCACGAGGGCGCCCGGCGTGTCGACGTCGTCGGGCGAGATCATGCCGACCGGGACGATCTCGTGCGGCTCCGCGATCACCACGTCCGCAGCCATCGCCATGATCGGATTGAAGTTTCGCGCGGACATCGTGTAGCTCAGATTGCCGACGTAGTCGCATCGCCACGCCGAGACGAGCGCGAAATCCGCACGGATCGGGCGTCCGAGAAGATACGGCTTCCCGTCGATCTCGATCGTCTCCTGGTATTCGGAGACCTTGGTGCCCACGCCGGTCGGCGTCAGGATGCCGCCGAGCCCGACGCCCGCCGCGCGCACGCGCTCGACGAAGGTGCCCTGCGGGTTCAGCTCGACCTCGATCTCGCCCGCCAGCATCTTCTGCTGGGTCTCGGGCGACTTGCCGATGTGCGAGGCGATCAGCTTCTTCACGCAGCCGTTGTGGATCAGCGGCCCGGGGCCGCGCCCCGGCACCGCGGTGTCGTTGGAAATGACCGTGAGGTTCTTCCGTCCGGATTCGGCGAGGGCGTTCACGAGGCGGTCCGGCACGCCGACCCCCATGAACCCTCCCATCATGACGCTGGCCCCATCCGGGATCAGCGCGACCGCCTCCTCGACGGTGATCGCGACCTTCATGCGCTCTCCTGTCGTCGCTGTTGCGGCGGCAGGTTAACCAAGCATCGCGGTCGGAATCGTTGCGTTGCAGCGCGTCAGACCGACGCGGCCTCGGGGTGTTCCGACAGGAAATGATTGAGCGCGGCGATCAGCTGACGCGCGTGCCGGGAGTCTCCGACCTTGATCGCGTGCCGGATGTCGTCCCGGATCATGTCGCGCACCACCCCGGCGCCCTTCGGCTTGTGAAGGAGGTAGTCGCCGAGCGCCGCCGCCGCGAGCTCAGGGATATGCTCGTGCTCTGCGATGGCGTCGATCTCCTCGGCCGTCAGCCCGCACATGGCCATGCAGTCCTCAAGGGCGATCATCGCGCCGCCTCCTTGCTCCGAGCGTTTCCTTGGTTGTCATCATACCATGATGGACGTCGTGCCGGATGTCGCTTAACCGGCAAAGTCTCGACGCCGCGTCAACCGGTTGGCACCGGAGGCCCGCGGCGGAGCGTCGCGGCTCTGCTAGCGGCGGCGCATGGGCGCCGGGGCGAGGGAGACGCCATCGCGCTCAAGCCGATCGCGAAGCGCCGCGAGATGCCCCGGACCGATCTCGCAGCATCCGCCCAGAAGCGTCGCGCCGGCGGTCGCCCAATCGAGCGCGAAATCGACGAACCGGGCCGGACTCAGGTCGTCGCGCGCCCGCATGCGCGTCACGACGCCGTCCGCCGCCTGCGGGGCGACGCTCACGAACCCGTTCGGGAGGCCTCCGAACGCTTTGCCTGCGGCGCTGAGCGGGCGCATCGCGTCTGACACGGCCTCCGGCGACGAACAGTTCACGAGCACGGCGTCCGCTCCCGCCTCCGCGGCGACGCGCGCCGCTTCGTCGACCGGGACGCCGGATCTCAGTCGCGTCCCGTCGTGATCGTCGACCGTCACGCCGGCCCAGACCGTCGCTCCGGCCCCGCGCGCGGCGCCGAGCGCGGCGGTGACTTCATTCAGGCCGGAAAGCGTCTCGCAGATGAAGAGGTCGACGTCGCGCGCCTGCGCCGCGACGATCCGGGCGTAGCTTTCCGCCATGACCTCAGGGCTCGGCGCGAGGTCCGGCCTGTAGCTCCGCACCAGGGGCGGTAGACAGCCGGCGATCGCGACGTCGGCCCCGCATCGGTCGCGCGCACGCGACGCGAGTTCGCAGGCCTTCCGCTGGAGCGTTTCGAAGCGGTCCGCTTCGCCTTCATCCGCAAGTCGCTGCGGCGTCGCCGAATAGCTGCAGACGGTGATGACCCGAGCGCCGGCTGCGATGAAGTCCGCATGCGCCGCGACGACGAGATCTGGCTCGTGGTCGATCGTGCGCGCCGACCAGAGCGGCTCCGGCGGACGTTTGCTCCGCCGCATCAACTCCTGCCCCATCCCGCCGTCGAGCAGGAGGATCGGAGCGGTCACGGCTCAGACGCTCGCAAGCCTGGCCTCGCGCGCCGCCCGGAGACGCTCGAAGTCTTCGCCCGCGTGGTAGCTCGACCGCGTCAGCGGCGTGGCGGACGCCATGAGGAAGCCCTTGGCGAAGGCCGTGCGCTCGAGCGAGGCGAATTCCTCCGGCGTCCAGAAGCGTTCGACGGCGTGATGCTTCGGCGTCGGCTGGAGGTACTGACCGACCGTCAGGAAATCCACGTCCGCGGAACGCATGTCGTCCATCACCTGAACGACTTCGCTGCGCGTCTCGCCGAGGCCGACCATCAGACCCGACTTCGTGAAGATCGTCGGGTCGATCTCCTTCACGCGTTGCAGCAGCCGCAACGAGTGGAAGTAGCGCGCGCCGGGACGCACTTCCGGGTAGAGGCCCGGCACGGTTTCGAGATTGTGGTTGAAGACGTCCGGCTTGGCCTCGACGACGGCCTCGAGCGCAGCGGACGCGCAGCGCAGGAAATCCGGCGTCAGGATCTCGATCGTGACCGCGGGCGCCTTTCGGCGGATCGCGCGGATCGTCTGCGCGAAATGCTCCGCGCCGCCGTCTTCGAGGTCGTCGCGGTCCACCGACGTGATGACGACGTGGTTGAGACCAAGTTTCGCGACCGCGTCGGCCACCCGTGCGGGTTCGAAGACGTCAAGGTCGTCGGGCCGTCCGGTCGAGACGTTGCAGAAGGTGCATCCGCGGGTGCAGACCTCGCCCATGATCATCATGGTCGCGTGGCCCTGCGCCCAGCACTCGCCAACGTTCGGGCAGCCGGCCTCCTCGCAGACCGTCGCGAGCTTGTGCTCCCGAACGATCTTCTTCGTGGCGGCGTAGCCGGCGGAACCTGGCGCGCGCACCCGGATCCAGTCCGGCTTGCGCGGGCTCGCGTTGTCCGGGCGGTGCGCCTTCTCGGGGTGGCGATGGCGCGCAGGCTTCTCGGCGACGTCTGGATCGGTCTTGTTCATGGGTCCACCATAACGGCTCGACGACGCTCTGTCCCGAGGGGGCGACGCGGCGTCGCTCAGACGCCGACACCGACGGGGCAGGTCACGCCGACGCCGCCGACGCCGCAATAGCCGCCGGGGTTCTTCGCCAGATATTGCTGATGATAGTCCTCGGCGTAGTAGAACGCCGGCGCGTCTATGATCTCGGTCGTGATCGGTCCGAAGCCGGCTGCGGCGAGGCGCGCCGCGTAGGCGTCGCGCGTCGCGGCGGCCGCTTCGCGCTGTTCGGCGTCGTGGACGTACACGCCCGAGCGATACTGGGTGCCGACGTCGTTCCCCTGGCGCATGCCCTGCGTCGGATCGTGGCCTTCCCAGAAGATCTTGAGGAGCGCCTCGTAGGACGTCTCCGACGGCCGCCACACCACCATAACGACCTCGTTATGCCCGGTGCGGCCGGTGCAGACCTCGCGGTAGGTCGGGTTCGGCGTCGGGCCGCCGGCGTAGCCGACCGCGGTGACCCAGACGCCGGGCGCTTGCCAGAACATCCGCTCCACGCCCCAGAAACAGCCCATGCCGAACATGGCGAGGCGGGCGTCCTCCGGGAACGGTCCCTTGAGGGGGCGTCCGTTGACGAAGTGCGTGTCCGCCGTCGGGATCGGCTCCGTCCGGCCGGGCAGAGCCTCGTCCGCCGACGGGATCGCAACCGGTTTGCGCTGGAAGAACATGAACGGCCTCCTCGAATGCGAGAGCGACATATGCGTCGCGATGCTGCGCCAGCAAGGCGCGCCGGCGCTCAGATCGGACCGATCGCGGTGCCGGGCCGGGGGCGGAGCGCGCCGCCGGCGAACCAGCCCGCCACGAACCCGCCGAGATGCGCCTCCCATGCGACGCCGGCCCCGCCGATCGTGGCGAGCGACAAGAGCACGTTTATCATGACGAGCGCGCCGACGGTGCTCCAGAATCGGCGCTTCGGCAGGTCGTTGCGCGACAGATACCGCCACTCCCAGCGCTTCATGGCGCCCAGGAAGCCGAAGAGCGCCCCCGAGCAGCCCACCATGGGCACGAACCGCAATCCGGTGTCGGCGATCAAGCCGAAACCGAGCGCGCCGCCCGCGGCCGTTCCGAGGAACAGCAGGATCGTCGCCGTGGCGCCGACCGCGCGGCTCAGATGCGAACCGAGCGCGAGGAAGACCACGGTGTTCATGATGAGATGGGCCATCCCGCCGTGCAGGAAGGCGTGCGTGACGAAGGACCAGAGGAACGGCAGCCCGATCCTCTGACCCGAGCGCGCCGCCTCGAAGGCGAGATCGAAGAAGGCGAAACGCTCATACGCCCAAAGGCGCAATCCAGGCCAAAGTATTCGGGCGTCCGAAAGCTGGAAGGTCAATTCCAGCGCGACGAATATCGCCGCGAAGGTCCAGATGATCGGCGGAGCGCCGGACTTCAAGACACGGCTCCGACGGGTCGCGCTTGACCCTCCGGGGAGCCATGGCGATAAGGCCGGCGCGTCAGCGAGGGGACGGGGCGATGGGCGATACGGAAAAGCATGTGACGCGCGTGTTTTCGGGGGTCCAGCCGACCGGAAACCTTCACTTGGGAAACTATCTCGGCGCCGTCAAACGCTTCGTCGAGATGCAGGAACAGGGCGCGGAGACGATCTACTGCGTCGTCGATCTGCATGCGATGACGATGCCGTTCGGGGCGGGGGAGCTGGCGGGGGCGACGCGGGAGCTGACGGCGGCGTTTCTGGCTTGTGGGCTCGATCCGGATCGGTCGGTGTTGTTCAATCAGAGCCAGGTGCCGGAGCATGCCGAATTGGCGTGGCTTTTCAACTGCGTGGCCCGGATCGGCTGGCTCAACCGGATGACGCAGTTCAAGGACAAGGCCGGCAAGAATCGTGAAAACGCGAGCGTCGGCCTTTACGTTTACCCGACGCTCATGGCCGCCGACATCCTGGCCTATCGGGCGACCCATGTGCCGGTCGGCGAGGACCAGAAACAGCATCTGGAGCTCGCCCGCGACATAGCGTCCAAGTTCAACCTCGACTTCGGCGCGCCGGATTTCTTCCCCCTTCCCGAGCCCATGATCGAGGGCGCCGCGACCCGCGTGATGAGCCTGCGCGACGGCGAGAAGAAGATGTCGAAGTCCGATCCCTCGGACCTCAGCCGCATCAACCTCACCGACGACGCCGACGCCATCGCCAAGAAGATCCGCAAGGCCCAGACCGACCCCGAGCCGCTGCCGGAGACGCCGGCCGGGCTGGAGGGGCGGGCGGGGGCCAAGAACCTCGTCAACATATACGCCGCGCTCGCCGAAATGACGGCGGATCAAGTGGTTGCGGAGTTCGCCGGCAAGCCCTTCTCCGAGTTCAAGCCGGCGCTCGCCGATCTCGCGGTCGAGAAGATCGCCCCGATCGCTGGACGGATGCGCGAGTATCTCGCCGATCCCGCCCAGATCGACCGCATCCTCGGCGCGGGCGCCGAGAAGGCTGCGGCGATCGCGGGACCCGTGATCGCCGAGGCCTACGAGGTGGTCGGCCTGCTGCGCTCGCGGCCCTGATCCGGTTGCGCGAACCGGTTCGCGTCGGCATGCTTGAGGATTATCCGGAGCCGCTGCGGAGGGCGCTTTGCGCAAATTCCTGGTGGTCGTCGACCAGACGCCCGAATGCATGAACGCGCTGCGGTTCGCGGCGCGGCGGGCGGCTAAGACGCAGGGCGGGGTGACGATGCTCTACGTCATTCCGCCGGAGGAGTTCCAGCACTGGCTCGGCGTCGCCGATATGATGAAGCGGGAGAAGCGCGCGGAGGCCGAAGCGCGGCTTTCGGCGCTGGCCGAGGAGGTGCGGGCGCTGTCCGGCGTGATGCCGGAATTCGCCATCCGTGAGGGCGAGCAGGACGACGAGGTCCTGCAACATATTGACGAAGATGAGGAAATCCGCGTCCTCGTGCTCGGCGCGGCGCCGGGAAGCGAGGGGCCGGGGCCGCTGGTCTCGGCGCTCGTGGGCAAGCGCGGCGGGCGGATGCCGATCCCGGTGACGGTCGTGCCGGGGAGCCTCGACGAGGCGGCGATCGACGAGATCGCGTGAACCTTCGTGAAGATCGGCGGGGGCCGGTTAAAGCGTCGGGCCGCGGTCTGCAAAGCGTCGGCCATGCGTCGGCTTCGCGTATGGCGCCTGAAAGACTCGGAATAGCGTCTTATGCTTTTGGTCATCCAATTCGGTGCGCGGTGGCACGGGCCTGTCGCGCGATCCGCAGCCTCCGCTCCGCGCGAGCCGGGACGGCGAGCCGCCGCTACTGGGCGGCGATCGCGGCGTCGCGCTCCGGTTCGCGCAGGCGCTCGCGGGGCCACCATTCGGGATGGTTGGCGCGCACCCAGGCCAGCATCGCCTCGCGCAGCCTCGCGTGCATGGTCCAGGCGGTCGAGGGGTCGCTGGCGGTGGCGTAGAAGCGCAGGATCTGCGCCTCGGGGCGGTGCTCGATCACCTGGAGCTTGAGGGTCTCGCCCTGCAGGACGTCGCGGTCCTCGCCCGCGATGCGCTCGAAGGCCTTTCGCAGCGCCTCGGGGTCGGCGTCGTGGTCGAGCGCGAGCGCGAAGGTCTCGGTCAGCTTCGCGTCGGTCATCGACCAGTTCTCGAAGGGCCGCGAGATCAGATGCTGCACGGGCACGATCATGCGGCGCTCGTCCCATGAGCGCAGGCGCACGAAGGTGTAGTAGATCGACTCCACGTAGCACCACTGGTCCTCGTAATAGACGCTGTCGCCGATCCGGATCGGCTTCGCGATGGCGATCTGGAGGCTAGCGAGGATGTTGCCGAGCACCGTCTGCGCCGCGAAGCCGAGGATCACGGTCAACACGCCGGCGGAGGCCACGAGCGAGAGGCCGATGTCGCCGAAGGCGTCGATCTCCCACATCACGACCCCGACGACGAACAGGAAGGCGACCAGCGTCACCAGCCGGCGCGCCGCGTAGATCGAGGTGTAGAACCGGCGCTCGTCGCGGCTCGCCCGGTCGTCGATGTCGCCGACATAGCGGTGGGTGATCCGCTCCAGCGCCGCGTCGATGATCCGCAGGATGGCGAGCATCACGGCGACGGCGACGAGAATCAGAAGGCCGGGATTGAGGATCGACGTGATCGGCGCGGAGAAGCCGAGCGCCCCCACCACGAGGAAGCGCGCCGCGAGCGCGCCCGCGAGCAACCCGAGCGGCGTGCGTGCGGCGTCGAAGCCGCTGCGCAGCCACCGATAGGGCAGGGGCCTGCGGAGGAGGCCGAGCCCGGCGCTCACGGCGCAGCCGACCCCTGTCGCCGCGACGGCGAGCAACGGCAGGGCCGCGATCTCCCAGCGCCGCACCCCGAGGCCGGTGGAGCCGCGCCACCATCGCGGCAGGCGCGTCTCGACCCAGCCGGGGCCGTAGCGGTCGAAGAGCGCGGGAATGCGCGCCGTCGTCTGCTCCGGGAACAGCCAGATCGGGTCGCCGCCCGGCGCGCGGTATCGGTTGAGGCGGATGGTCGCCGGGAAGCGCCCGTGTTCAAGCGAGGCGATGGGGACGCTGCGGCGCGGCTGGCCCGCCAGAGGATTGTTCGCGACCGTCTCGAGCGCGGCGTCGGCGCGGTCGGAGAGGCTTTCGAGGTTCAGCCAGACCTGGCGGCGGATCACTTCGGCCAGCATCCGGGCGAGCGCGGCCGGGGCGCGCTCGACGCTCTCGGCCGGACGGAGCGCGGCGGCGGCCGCGTCGAAGCGGCCGTCCTCCGCGGCGCCCAGAAAGCTGCGCATCAGGGCGCGGGGGCTCGAGCGGTCGAAATCCGCGGGCGCCGGGGCGGCGGCGGGCTCGGCGGCGTCGATCTCGTACCAGCGCGTCTCGGCGCGCTCCTGCGCGGCCGCCGGGACCGCGAAAAGGCCTAGGAGCGCGGCGCCGATGAGGCGCGGGAGAGGAGGGGCGCGGAGCAAGGTCTCAGCCGCCCGACGGCAGGAGAAACGACGCCGCGACGTAGAGAAGGACGAGCGCGACGACGCCCTTCACGACGAGCTGCGTGCGCCCCCCCGCCGCCTCCAGCAGGCGCGGCCCGAAGCGCTTCGCCAGAAAGCCGAGGCCGAAATAGCGGAGCGCCCGCGAGGCCGCCACCGCCAGCATGAAGGTCGCGACCGAGCCGCCCACGGCGCCCGCGCCGAGGGTGGCGAGCTGGAACGGGGCCGGCGTCAGCGACACGAGGAACACCGTCCAGAACAGGCTCTCGTCGCTCAGACGCTCGCGCATGGCGTCGAAGTCGCCGAGCAGCCCGAGGCGGTCGAGCGCGGGCGCTACGACGGGGTCGTAGAGCGCGAGCGCAAGAAGGTAGAAGGCGAGCGCGCCGACGAGGCATCCCGCGAAGATGGCGCCGGCGATCGTGTAGGCCCGTTTGGGATGCGCGGCCATGAGGGGGGCCACGACGGTCTCCAGCGGGATGGGGACGACGGTCGCCTCCAGAAAGGAGAGCGCCGCGAGGCGGCGCTTGCCGGATTCCTCCCGCGCGAGCGAGTCGGTGATGCGGTCGATGACGGACACGGCGCGTCTCCTTCGCTGCGCGCGGGGGTCAGAGCAGCCGGCCGAACTCGAACGGCTTCGCGTCCCGCGGGTCGCGGGCCGGCGGCGGGCCGCGGCGCGGCGTCCGCGGGTCCGGCCAGCGCGCACCGAGCAGGCGCCGCCGCGGCCAGCGCTCGACGTTGATCGAATCGCGCTGGTTCCCGCCGAGGACGTGCAGGCTGTCGTCGTCTTCGCCGACGACGAAGCCGACATGGGCTAGGCCGCTGCGGGGGTGGAGCCGCCACAGCACGACGATGGCCCCGTGCGCGACCGGGATCGGCTCGCCGAAATCGAGCCAGGGCCGGGCCTGCGCCTGGTTGGTCGGCAGATCGAGGTCGGGTCGGGCCGCGCGCAGGCAATGCGCGACGAAGAGGCCGCACCAGGGCGGCCCGATCACCGGGATCGCGGCGTCGAGCCGCTCGATCGCGCTGAGCAGCCGGCGGCCCGGCCGGTCCGCGCGCCTGCGGCGGCGAAGGCGCTCCGCCTCGAGGAGCCAGGGGGGCGGCGCTCCGCCGCCGGGCCCGGCGACGGCCTCCTCCGGATCGATGCGTTGAGCGTCGTCGGCCATGCGCCGTCAACGGCTTCTCGCCATTCCGGTTCCGCGCGAGGCCGGCGCGGCGGCGCGCGGAACGGAGCGGTCAAGCGCGCGTTCACGCCGCACCGTCGCAAAAGCGAAGATCAAGGAGCGGACATGGATGAGGCGCGGTTCGACCTGCACTGGATCGACTATGCGATCGTCGTCGTCTACTTCGTCGGCGTCATAGCCCATGGTCTCTGGGTCAGTCGGGGCAAGGAGAGCTCCGAGGATTACTTTCTCGCCGGCGGGACGCTGCCGTGGTGGCTGATCGGTTTCTCGCTCTACGCCTCGAACATGTCCGGCTCGAGTTTCGTCGGGCTGGTCGGCGGCGCCTATGACAACGGACTGGTGATCTTCAATTACGAGTGGACGGCGGCGATCGTCCTGATCTTCTTCCTGCTGTTCGTGCTGCCCTCGTTCCTGCGGGCGAAGATCTACACGGTGCCGGAGTTTCTGGAAAAGCGGTTCGACTGGCGGGCGCGGCGCGCGTTTTCCGTGTTCTCGCTGCTGGCGATCATGTTCATCGACACGGCCGGCGCGCTCTACGCCGGCGGGCTCGTGATCGCGAATCTCTCGCCCTATCTGCAGCTCTGGAGCGCCGTCGCGCTGCTTGCGGCCGTCGCCGGTCTCTACACGATCCTCGGCGGGCTCGGCGCCGTGGTCGTGACCGACACGGTTCAGGCGATCCTGCTGATGATCGGGGGCGCGGTGATCTTCGTGCTCGGCATCCAGGAGGTGGGCGGCTGGAGCGAACTCTTCGCGGATCTGGAGCCGCGCCAGAAGTCGCTGATCCTGCCGGCGGACGACGATTTCCTGCCCTGGACCGGGATCTTCGGCGTGCTGATCCTCGGGTTCTACTATTTCGGGATCAACCAGTTCGTGGTGCAGCGCACGCTCGGCGCGCGCGACCTCGACCACGGGCGGCGCGGCGCGCTGTTCGCGGGGTTCCTGAAGCTGCCGAACCTCTTCATCCTGGTGCTGCCGGGGCTGATCGCGTTGCAGCTCTACCCCGATCTCGAGTCGCCGGACCTCGCCTTTCCGTCGCTCGCCTTCGACATGCTGCCGATCGGCCTTCGCGGGCTGATGGCGGCGGCGCTGATCGCGGCGATCATGTCGAGCCTCGACAGCGCGCTGAACGCGGCCGGGACGCTGGTGGTGCGGGACTTCTTGGCGCCGTGGAACCCGGAGATGGACGAGAACGCGCAGGTGCGCTGGGGCCGGATCGTGACCGGGGTCGCGATGGTCGTCGGCGCGGTCTACGCGCCGCTGATCGCGTCCTTCGAGAGCCTGTTCCAGTATTTCCAGTCCTCGCTGTCCTACGTCGTGCCGCCGATCGTGGCGGTCTACGTGCTCGGGCTGTTCCTGCCGCGGGTGAACGGGACGGGGGCGCTTGCGGCGATCCTGCTCGGGCTGGTCGCGGGGATTCCGCTGTTCGTGGCGAAGGAGGCGACGAGCCTCTGGGCGGATGCGGGGCTTCCCGAGATCCATTTCACGGTGATGTCGAGCCTGATGCTCGTCCTCGGCGCCGCGCTCGCGCTGGTCTTCAGCGCCTTCGGCGAGCGGGAGGACCCCGAGGAGGTCGACCGGATCGACTGGAACGCGCGCGATCTGAGTGGGCTGTTCGGCGGGCTCAGCCGTCCGATGGTCGGCGACGTGAAGGTGCTCGGCGGCGTCCTGATCGTGCTGATCGGCGGCGCGGTCGCCTGGTTCTGAGCCGATGGCGGAGGAGACGCCGCCCGCCCTCGCCGCGATCGGCGAGGGCGCGACCGATCTGCGGGAGGCGGCGCTGCGCCTCCTGCCCTCGGGCGCGGAGCGGGAGGTCGTCGGCGCGGTCCTGATCGTCGGGGCCGCGCTCGCCGGCCTCGCGGCGTTCCGGCTGGCGCAAGGCCTCGCGCGGCGCGCGCTCGGCCGGGACGAGGCGATCCGCTGGCGGCTGGTGGGCCGGCGCGTGCGCGGGCCGCTGCGGCTGGTCTTCGTGATCGGGGCGCTGCTGCTCGTGGCGCCTTTCGTGGCGGACGAGACGGGGGTCTCGGCGGCGGCGCGGCGCATCGGCGGGCTCGCCGCCATCGCCCTCGCCGGCTGGTCGGTGCTCGCCGCGCTGAACGCGTACGCCGATCTCGCGGAGCGGCGCTATCGCCTCGACGTCGAGGACAATCTCGTCGCGCGCAAGCATCACACGCAGTTCCAGGTGCTGCGCCGGGCGGGGCAGATGTTCGTCGTGCTCGCCACCGCCGCGCTGATGCTCTCGACCATCCCGGCGGTGCGCGACTACGGGGCGGGGCTGTTCGCATCGGCGGGCGTCGCCGGCATCGTGATCGGCATCGCCGCGCGCCCGGTGCTCGCCAACCTGATCGCGGGGCTCCAGATCGCGATCACCCAGCCGATCCGCATCGAGGACGCGGTGGTGGTCGAGGGCGAGTGGGGCTGGATCGAGACGATCACCGCGACCTATGTCGTGATCCGGATCTGGGACTGGCGGCGGCTGGTCCTGCCGCTCTCGTATTTCATCGAGCAGCCCTTCCAGAACTGGACGCGGGAGACCGCGAACATCCTCGGCTCGGTGTTCTGGCATGTCGACTACCGGGCGCCGGTCGGGGAGATCCGCCGCAAGCTCGAGGAGGTCGTCCGGGCGCATCCGCTGTGGGACGGAAACGCGATCGTTCTGCAGGTCGTCGACGCCGACGCGGAGACGCTGCGGCTGCGCGCGCTCGTGAGCGCGCGCAATTCCCCTCAGGCCTGGGACCTGCGCTGCGCCGTGCGCGAGGAGATCGCGACCTGGCTGCGGGCGGAGCATCCGGAGGCGCTGCCCCGCACCCGCGCCGAACTCGTGCGCGCGCCGCAACTCGGCGCGGCCGAGCCGGCGGCCGGCTCCGCCGCGGGCCCCGCCGCCAGCGAGGCGCGGCTCGACGACCACTGAGAGGAAGGGCGGCGACGGCTTGGGAGGGGGATCCGCAAGCGTTGCGGTCGCGGCGTCCAAGGGCCCCCGGAGCGTGGCCAACCGTTCCGCGGAGACTTCGGCGCAAGCGTCCGCGGGACGGTGCCGCTGCGGGGGAAGGGCGGCGCCCGACCTCCGCCTCGGGATCGCGCGGCGGAACCGTCAGGCCGTTTCGTGCAGGACGACCAGACGCCCCGTCGCCCGTCGCCAACGGCTTGAAGCGTCATCATTCGCCCTTCCGCGGGGAGGGGCGCGCGCCGCGACGGCCGCACGGGCGAAATCAGTGGGCTGACCGAGACAGATCGTTCCGGCGCCGTTGTTCATCTGTCGGCTTCGCGGGACGGAGCGGC
>AACY020557868.1_pt1 | contig 21035 bp, 24 predicted proteins | sample 267378 | NCBI WGS metagenome assembly AACY02 (sample SAMN02954345, study PRJNA13694) | marine metagenome | biome: aquatic; feature: ocean; material: water; isolation source: isolated as part of a large dataset composed predominantly from surface... | reverse complement strand
TCTTGTGATACTGCTAGTAGATGTGGTTTCCAAAACAGTACGCTAATTTGTCCAATCTTCATCGTGAATATTTAGATAAAAATTTAGTGATTATTGGAACTCCCTCAAACAGCTTTGGACAGGAGTTAGCTGATGAAGAGGATGTTAAAGAGTTTTGTTTAGTTAATTATGATACTAAATTTATTATTTCTGAAATCATAGATGTGGATGGAGACGACGCCCATCCAATATATAGCTGGATGAAATCAACTTATAATGAAACTCCAAAATGGAATTTTTATAAATATCTTTTTGATGGTGAAGGAAATCTAGTTAAGAGTTGGTCTTCTATGACTAAACCTGATAGTTCAAAAATAACAAACTTAATAGATGAATTAATATAAAAAAAAGGGCGCGGTAAGCGCCCTTTTTTTAAGGAGTACTATAATTAGAATTATTTAAATTCTGGGTAGGCTTCTGTAGTTAGCTCAGCTTTATCAAGACCTGAAGCTTCAGTTTCTTCAGATACTCTTAAACCAACTGTTCCCTTTAAGATGTAGAAGAATACACCACTTAGAGGCACAACTAATACAGCTGCTGCAACTATGCCAATCAATTGTACTAAGAAGTCACCACTGCCGAAGATGCCTACAGCTAATGTTCCCCATATACCTGCTACTAAGTGAGCGGAAATCGCTCCCACAACATCATCGATTTTCATTTTGTCGAGCATTGGGATAGCTATTGTACAAAGGATACCACCTATAGCACCAATAATCATAGATAAGAAGTGGTTAGTTAAATCGGGGCCAGCTGTAATAGCAACAAGACCAGCGATAGCACCATTTAATGCAATTGATAAGTCAATCTTCTTGTACATTAATTGAGATAAGATTATTGCCGCAACAACACCACCACAAGCTGCAATATTTGTATTTACAACCACGATTGACATCGCAGATGCATCAGCAGCGCTACCTAGAGCTAATTGTGATCCACCGTTAAAACCAAACCATCCAAACCAAAGTATGAATGTACCTAAACATGCTAACGGCATATTTGCACCAGCAATCGGCGATATTTTTCCATCAGAGCCGTATTTTCCTGCTCTCGGGCCGAGGATTAAACATCCAGTTAGAGCCGCCCATCCACCAACTGAGTGAACAATTGTTGAACCTGCAAAATCAGAGAAGCCCATTTCTGTAAGCCATCCGCCACCCCAGGTCCATGCACCATAGATTGGGTATATAATTCCTGTCATAAATGCAGCAAATATCATAAAAGGCCATACTTTTATTCTCTCAGCACAAGCACCAGACACAATAGAAATTGCCGTTGCACAGAACACCATCTGGAAGAACCAATCCGATGCTAATGAGTAGCCCCCCTCTTCTGCAGCAGCAGTTAAATCATCAGCTGTGTCGTAAAAAGCACCACCTAATGATCCTATGTACCCAGAAACGTCAACATACATTAGGCTGTATCCGATCAGATAAAACATTATTCCTGCTATAGAGTATAAAGCTATATTTTTTAATAAAATTGCCGATGTGTTTTTTTTACGAACAAATCCAGCTTCTAACATGGAAAAACCTAATGCCATGAACATCACTAAGACTCCACTAAAAACAAATAAAAATGTATTAAATACAAAAGCTGTTTCAGCAGAAACTTCTGCACTTGCTACTCCGGAGAGGAACAAGGTAGGAATTAAAAAAGTTAATATTTTTTTCATACGATCTCCTTATTTAATAGCCTCAGCGCCTCGTTCTCCAGTACGTATTCGGACAACCTCTTGCACTTCAGTTACATAAATTTTTCCATCACCAATTTTTCCTGATTTAACTGCCTCAGAAATTGTAGTAATGACCTTTTCGGCGTCAGCAGAATCTACTAAAACCTCTGCTCGAGATTTAGGAAGAAAATGTACCTCATATTCTGCGCCTCGGTACAGTTCGGTATGACCCTTTTGGCGCCCATATCCTTTAGCCTCAACAATAGTTAAACCCTGAATATCAACACCTGTAAGTGCCTGTCTCAAAGCTTCTACTTTGTCTGGCTTGATAATTGCTGTTATTAGTTTCATAAATACCTCTCTATATTTTTGAGTAGTAAATTTATAAATTCTGAATCAAAAAAAAAATAATGCTAAGAAGTTAACGAAACTATGCATCTAGTGAATATCAAAAGAAATTCAATAATATCAACGATATTTCTATTATATCAAGAACTTGGAAGCGCTTTTTTAGGATCAAAGAAAGGCTTTTCTACTATGATTGCATCTCTGAGAACCCCATTTATTTCAACCGATAATTTCAGTCCTATCTCAGTAAAATTTTTATCAACCATAGCCAATGCTATATTTTTTTCTAATCGTGGTGAAAATACTGCTGAAGTTACTTTTCCAATGATTTTTTCATCACAGAATATTTCCCAAAATATTGTGTTTGGGCCTGTCAAAGAATCTCCCACTATTTCCAAACCAATTTGCTGGCGTTTTATTCCTTTTTTTTGGATTTCAATTAGTGCTTTTTTACCAATGAAATTAATATCACTATCCAAAGATACTAGTCTTTCAAGTCCCATCTCAAAGGGGTTAGTTTGTATGTCTGCGTCCGCGTGGTAAGACAACATACCTCCTTCGATACGGCGAATGCTTGATGTGTGACCAGGCTGAAGACCATATTCATTACCAGCTGTCATAATCATTTCCCATAATCTGTCTCCTTGACTTCCATCACGCAAAAATAATTCGTATCCAAGTTCTGTAGACCATCCGGTACGTGAGACAACTAACGGAATACCATCCAATTCTAATTCTTTGAGCCAGTAATATTTTAAATCTCTAATATTTTCTCCAAATAATTTTACCATGATCTCCCTTGACTTTGGTCCTTGCAACTGAAGAGGAGAAACATCTGGTTCTTCGATACTAACATTTAGTCCAGAATTTACTGCAACGCCTTGAGCCCATAGTAAGATATCGCTGTCAGATAGAGATAACCAAAAATGATTTTCACCAAGTCGTAGTAAGACAGGATCATTGAGTATTCCCCCTTTTTCATTGGTAATAAGTACATATTTACACTGCCCTATAGATAATTTGCTAAGATCGCGCGGTGTAAGTAATTGAATAAACTGGAATGCATCAGGACCGGTTATCTCAACTTGTCTTTCAACTGCTACATCACATAAAATAGCATCATTAACTAAATTCCAAAAATTTTTCTCTGGGTCGCCAAAATCCCTTGGAATATACATATGATTATAAACAGAAAAGCCAGTGGCCCCCCATCTAACTGTAGCATCAAAAAAAGGAGATTTTCTAATTTGAGTGCCAAATCCAAAATTTTTATCTGTGTTTTTACTTTGCATCAAAGAGGCTCCTTCCAATCAACTAAAAAAATTGCTTCATTTCTTCGAAGATTGGGAAGTGAGAAAGGGCCATCATATGTAGCTTTAATAGCAGAACCTATGACTTTTATATCATCTGCATTTAATTCGCTTTTTAAAATTTCTCTATGTTTGTGAAAATTTTTATCTGATGCAAAACCAGAATATCTAATTACTGCAAAATATCCTGGTTCTATCGTTGAAATATTTAATGATTTATCTGAGGGTAGAGGTATATCATTTAATTGAAATCTTTTAGGTAAGTAAAATTGCATAACAAACTGATTTTCAATTTCTGTAACATTAACAGGTGTGGTCATTTCAATTTTTTGACTTTGTTTGTTGTTACCTGAAATGTATTTAAAGAGTTTCTGAAATCCATTATTTTGATTAGAGTATTGAGTTTCTACTATTAAGCGTTCGTCATAATATCGAATTTCATAAGTGTCCGTTTGATAAACAACCTTATAAGGAGATTCAGTGTAAGCCATTAAGTTTTGTATCATGAGTAACAACAATAGTAAGTATCTAATCATTGATAAATTGTGTTTCTGTATTAGAAACACCCCACAGTCTCTTATCTATAGGTATCCAACCTTTAATCGAAGATTTTTTACCTTCTGGAATACTTATCTTTACCATTGTCTCATTAACCTCTAATAAGTTTACAATTTTCGGTGCAAGAATTAATCCTTTTTGAATAGTTAAGAGAGACTCAGGATCATAAGATTTCAAAGCATATAATTCAGTATCCTCTAAGACTAACAAAGTTCTTTTTTTAGATAACTGATTATGTGCAATCCAACCCTGTATCCCATTAAATAATTCAATACGATACCAGTCAGTATATGAACTCCAACTATTTTGAAACTCTTCGATAATCTTCACTGGCATATTTTCTTCTGTGAGAAGAAATTTCTCTGTTTGTTTACTCAAATCTTGATTTTCTGGATAATGACGTAGCCAAGACTCATCATGAGCTAAAGACTTATAATAAGGGATGTGTTTATCTGAATAAGCAATTAATGGGAATATTAATAAAAAGAGAATGAGTCTGATCATCAATTTTATCTCTGAGAATTCTGCCAGTTTGGATGAGTATAGGGTTGTAAATTAGATGGAGCTAAAAGAGGTTTTCCCAAAATATGATCTGATGCTTTTTCACCAGTCATTATGGAAGGTGCATTGAGGTTTCCATTACAGATTTGAGGAAAAATGGAGGAGTCTGCAAGGTAAAAATTTGAAAAACCCTTTACTTTACAATCATTTTGAACAACCGATGAAGGATCGTCTTCTTCTCCTATCTTGCACGTACCACATGGATGGTAAGCACTTTCACAGTTATTTTTTATAAATTCATCAAGTCCCTCATCTGATACAACATTATCTCCGGGTTGAATTTCACTTCCTTTAAAAGGAGCTAACGCATCTTGGTTAAGAATTTCTCTAGAAAGTCTGAGTGATTTTCTAAAGTTTGGAAAATCATCTTCATGAGACATATAATTAAATTTTATTAAAGGTGCCTCAAAAGGGTTGTTAGACTTTAATTTCACAAATCCTCGAGATTTTGAACGCATGGGTCCCACGTGTAATTGAAAACCATGTCCTTTACTTGGTGCTTTACCATCATATCTTATTGCAACAGGGAGAAAATGAAATTGAATATCAGGATATGGGATATTTTTATCTGAACGAATAAATCCAAGTGTTTCAAATTGGTTTGTGGAACCTGGCCCACTTTTAAGAAACATCCATTGCATTCCGATTAACAATTTAGAAAATGGGTTTAAGTACTTGTTAAGTGTTACTGGTTGTAAACACTTCACTTGAAAATAAACTTCTAAATGATCTTGTAAATTTTTACCTACACCAGGTAAGTTTTTAATAACCTTAATTCCTAAGTTATTTAAATCATTGCCCTCTCCAATTCCTGATCTTTGAAGAATCGTTGGGCTATTTATAGCGCCGGCAGATAAAACAACACCGATATTGGCATTAAAAATTTTTTTTTGGCCTTGATGAAATACTTCCACCCCTTTAGCCTTGTCTTCACTGAATATTATTTTATCGACTAAAACTTTAGTAATAAAATGTACATTTTTCTTTGCTAATGCCGGTTTTAAATAAGCTTTAGCTGTTGAAAAACGTGAACCTTTCCAAACATTCATGTCAGCAGGTCCAAATCCCTCTTGTCGAAAACCATTATAATCTTCAGTGTATGTATACCCTGCTTGTTCAGTTGCTTTTACAAAAGCGTTGTGTAAAGGATTATCTCTTTTGCCATGAGTAATGTTTAAAGGGCCAGATTTCCCTCTAAATTCAGAATTTCCTCCATGGCTTGCTTCCATTCTTTGAAAATATGGAAGAACATTAGGATAATCCCAACCTTTTGCTCCACTCTCTGCCCACTGATTATAGTCACCAGCATTTCCTCTTACATAAATCATTCCATTAATTGAAGAGGATCCTCCGATAACTTTACCCCTTGGACAGGCTAAAGACCTTCCGTTTAATGCTTGTTCTGGTTCAGCTTTATAACCCCAATCGAACTTATCCATGTTCATAGGGTAAGAAAGAGCGGCAGGCATTTGAATAAATGGACTCTTATCTAGTCCACCAAATTCCAAAACTAGAATTTTTAACTTTGGGTTCTCCCCAAGTCTGTATGCTATTGTCGATCCTGCAGATCCAGAACCAATTACAATATAATCAGGATTTTCAAACATCTAAAAAGAGTTAACAGGTTGTTTTAAAAAAAGTAAACTTCAAAAATCTATTAAAATTGTTATCTATTCTGTCTGCTACCATGTCTGATAAAAACATTTTTGGCCATCTTTTGATGCTCTGGGAGCTTCCTAATACTGAAAATTTTATCTCTGGCAAACTTTGCTGTTTTAGTGACATCGACTATTGTTTCAAGTTTAGAGTCGTTAAATAGATTTTCATTATTAGATAGTTCAGGAGGTTTAAAAAAAAAGCTGGGTGGAAAATTATTATATTCAGGTAATTGTGATTTTATAAATTTTGCCTCAGGGTCTTGATCTAAGGCTTGTTTATATGGATTATACATTCTGATAGTATTTATTCCGGTCGTTCCTGATTGCATTTGTAGCTGGCTGTAATGTATCCCAGGTTCAAAGTCAGTAAATAAGGCTGCTAGGCGAGGGCCAAAATATCTCCAATCAAGCCAAAGATTATAGGATGCGAACGAGGCTAGCATTGCCCTCATTCTAAAATTAATCCATCCATGATTTCGAAGATAAATCATACATGCATCTATAAAATGCACGCCTGTTTTGCCCTCTATCCATGCATCTAATTTTCTAAAATCTTTTTCACGTATTTGGTCATAGACTGGAATAAAACTCTCGTGCTCGATTGATGGTTGGTCCTCCAATTTTTGGATAAAATGTGATCTCCAATGTAAACGAGATAAAAAAGAATTTATAGATTTAGCGAATTTTTTATTAGTCAATTGTATCTTTTCTTTTTTTTGAGTAGCTTCTTGGAAAACTGAACGGTGCGATATCGTCCCGTAAGTCAAATGAGTCGATAATCTTGAGCAACTTTTTTCTGCACTTATAGGACTAGACATCTCAAATTGATAGTTTTCACCTCTACTGTTAAGAAAAGTGCTTAATAATTTTTCTGCCTCTTCTGAGCCCCCTTTCTGTCTATTAGGGCAAGGAGTCGAGTCGTAGAAAATTTTTGGTAAATCGTAATTTTTTAATCCTAAATTTATCGATTGTTTTATGACAGGTATATTTGGATACCTAAGAATATCCTTTCTAAAAAATTTTGCCCATTGATTTCTATCATGATGTCCGCGTCTTACACCCGGATAGACACACTCAATCCAATGAATATCATTTTGGAGAAAAAAAGATTTTAATTTTTTATCTCTTTCAAAAGTCCATTTAATTCCTGTTTCTTGTTCGCTAATAACACTATCAAAATTATGTTTATTCTTTAAAAACTTAAATATCTCTAAAGGCGTCTCCACATAAAATATTTAGATATAAATTATTTTTAATTAATTGTTGTTGAAGATCTTTTAAGCTGTCTAAAGTAAATTGCCATTGTCTTAGAGACATGTCCTTTTGTTTCCAGAGTTCAGGTTCAATTATATAAATTAAGATAGATTTTTTATCTTCATCGATTAAGATTTCGTTATCCTTATACCTTAAATTTTTTTTAAACCAGACGATCCTGTTTGACATCTGTAATTAATCTTTGATTTTAAAGCCCTTAGAGAAAATATAAATAATTGCAGTTATATTAAGTATTAAGAACGTAAATATCATGATTAGACTTGTAGTAATGCTTACATCAGCCATTTCATAAAAGCTCCATCGAAAGCCACTCACTAAATAAAGCACGGGATTTACTAGGGACACATTCTGCCAAAATTCTGGTAGCCAGTTTATGGAGTATAATGAACCCCCAAGAAAAACAAGTGGTGATAAAATAAGAGTTGGAAATATAGAGAGTTCTTCCCAATTAGTTGACAACATTCCAATCAAAAAACCAAGTAAACTAAAAGTTAAAGATGTTAAAACAAGCATCAGGATCATTGCAAATGGGTGCATTATATAAATTTCAACAAAAAATAAACCCGTTGCCAAAATTAAGCTCCCCAGAATTATAGATTTAGTGGTAGCTGCTCCAACAAAACCAATTACAATTTCTGTAGTTGATAAAGGCGCGGCATAGATTTCATTAATAGTGCCTAAAAATTTAGGAAAGAAGATTCCTGACGAAGCGTTTGAAACGCTCTGTGTAAGTAAGGCTAACATTATCATTCCTGGAACTATAAAAGATCCATATGAAATATCCTCAATCACAGGTATTCGGCTACCAATTGCTGCACCAAATACAACAAAATATAAAGAGGAAGAGATAACAGGAGAAAATATACTTTGAACTGTTGTCCTTCTCATACGGTCCATTTCATGCAAGTAAATTGCTATGATACCTGTCCAATTCATGCACTTTCCTCCAATAATTTTTCAAATATTGTCTCTAAAGATGTCTGGGAGGAATTTAAATCTTTTAGTTTAAGTCCTGCTGATTTTATATCTTGAAGCAGTGCGGTAATACCTGTTGAGGACCCCTGAGAGTCATAAGTATAGGTTAATGAAATATTATTATTCATTTTAAGATTGTACGTTCCAAGAGAAGATGGGATTTCATTAAAGGGCTCTTGGAATTCTATGGTTAAATTCTTTTGGCCCATTTTCTGCATTAAATCGTTTTTATTATCTGTAATTATTATTTCACCATTATTTATCACAGAAACTCTATCAGAAATTGCCTCTGCCTCTTCGATGTAATGTGTTGTAAGGATTATTGTTACGCCCATTTCTTTTAATTCTCTGACTGCTCTCCACATGTCTCTTCGCAAATTAATATCAACACCTGCGGTGGGTTCATCTAAAAATAATATTTTTGGTTCATGACTTAGGGCTTTCGCGATCAAAGCTCTTTTCTTCATACCCCCAGAAAGCTCTCGAAGTTTACTATCTTTTTTATCCCAAAGACTGAGGTCTCTTAAAATTTTTTCAATAAAAGCTGGATCTTTTTTCTTACCATAAAGGCCTCTGGTATAAGATACGTTTTGAAAAACTTTTTCAAAAGCCTCTAAATGAAGTTCTTGTGGCACAAGTCCAATCATAGACCTTGTTCTTCTATAATCTTTTACTACATCGTAACCATCAACTGTAATGCTACCAGAGGTTGGTAAGACTATTCCGCATATTGCATTAATGAGTGTAGTTTTTCCAGCACCATTGGGGCCCAAGAGTGCTAAAATTTCACCTCTTTGAATTTCCAAATTAACTCCCTTGAGAGCCTCTAGGCCTCCCTGAAATGATTTTTTTAAATTCTCAATTTTAATTAGAATATCTGCTGACATAATTAGATTGCGTACAGTATATTATAAGTAAATAACATCAAGATAGTTTATCTGTAACTTTTACTTTTTTACTTTTTTCAATTAAGTACGTACTTATCAAAACAGCAATCAATGCCACTATTATTTTATAAGTTATTTTTTCATCTAAAAAGAGATAGCCAAATATTAGGCCAAATATTGGGATGATGTAGGCAACTTGAGATTGAAATACTAACCCATTATTTTTAAGAATATAAAATCTCATTAGCCACGCAATCGCAGTAGCAACAATTCCCAGATAAATAAGAGAAATTGTAGCATTGAAAGAGGGTCTTAATTCAGTTGGATTTTCAAAGATAAACATAATAGGGAGTAAGATAATTACAGCCCAAATTAGAATACTAGAGGTGAGTACTTCATTTTTTATATGTTTTAGCTTAAGTGAAAACAAACCGCCAATGGTGTAACAAACTGGACCTAAAATTACCATGAATGCATAGAAGATATTTGATTGATTAATTAAAATATTATCAGAGAACAGATAAACAATCCCTAGAAAGCCAATTAAGATTCCTAGAAATTTTAAAAGATTAATTTTTTCATTTTGAATAAACAGATGACCCAATATTGTTGCTGCGATAGGGGCTGTGGACATCAAGATAGCAGCTAGATTGCTTTGAACTTTTACTATTCCAAATGAAATAAAAAAAAAAGGTAGAACTAAATTTACAAATCCTATAGTTGCATACCATAGCCAGTTTTCTCCAAATGCTTCAATAGAAATTTTTCTAATCCAGCAGTAAATAAGCATTACGATTGTAGCAAAAAAAATTCTACCAAAAGCAAGAGCCATTGGGGTATAACTTTCTGAGGCGATTTTAATATTAAAGAAGGCGCTGCCCCATATACCAGCTAATACAAATAATAGTAAAAAATCTTTAAGTGACGCTTTATGCATTATATAACAGTAAACTGAACACGCTTATTCATTTTTCCTTTACTCTCATATTTAATAAATTTAAATTCTCCAATCTCACTAGTATTGGCTACATGAGTTCCCCCACATGGCTGTAAATCAATATCTCCAATTTTAACTAAACGAATTTTATCATTTGTTCTAGGAGGTTTGACAGAAAGTGTGCGAACCAATTCAGGTTTTTGATCAAGCTCTTCATTCGTAATCCACTGATACGTAATCGAGTGGGATTGTTGAATAAATTCATTAATAATTTTGTTTAACGTTTCAAATTCAAATGTTTCTTCTCCTAAATCAAAATCCAATCGGCTTTTTTCTAATCCAATTGAACCTCCAGTAACATAATAAGGTAATGCTGCGCACAAAAGATGCATAGTGGTGTGCATCTTCATTAAACGATAACGATGATCCCAATCAATATGCCCTTTGATATCCCCTGAAAGATCACTTATTTCTGTATCAACAACATGGGCTATGCCCATTTCATGCTTAATTGTATTGATAACATTGAATTTTTGATCATTGATTTCCAATATTCCTTTATCTCCAGGTTGCCCGCCGCTTTGGGCATAAAAAGAGCTATCTTGAGTGATGATTTTGTCTTCCTCAATTAATACAATTTTCTCTTCAAATTTCTTGATGTAGCTATCTTTAAGGTAAATCATTTTTTTGCTTCTTGTATCTTATAATCAACACAGGACTCAATGCCTCCTTGGGTATTACTTTGTTTTTCACATTCTTCATAGTATTCATGGTATTCAAAAGTTGAGGAAATATATAAACCAATACCAATAATGCTAAAGACTGCAATACTATATAAAATTTTCTTACTCATCTTAAATTAATCTATCCTGGAAACCTATCAACTGATTGTTAACAATGATATCAGATTTTTTAATAGGTCTTAGAAGTTCTATACCCTCTAAACTTATACATCTACTTAATGCAACATAAAGCTGTCCTGGAGCAAAGGAACCTTGGCTCATGTCTATTATTACTTTTTCAAAGGTTTGTCCTTGGCTTTTGTGAATAGTAATTGCCCAAGCTAATCGCATTGGATACTGTTTAAAAGATCCTGTTATCTCTTCTTGAACTTCTTGTTGATCATCATCATAAGTATACTGAATGCGATCCCATTTTTCTTTTTTGACTTCAAAGATTTTGTTATCGATTTTTACTTTGATTTTTTTTTGTGCAATATCGTGAATAATACCTATTGATCCATTAACCCATCTTTTTTCAGGATCATTTTTGATCATAATTACTTGAGCCCCTTTTTTTAATTTCAAAATTTCATCTGTAGGAAATAATTCTTTGTAAAACTGACCTGTCGCCTGTCCTCGGTAGGAAAACTCTTCTTCATTCAACTGACTTAGGTATTTTTGATTAATACTACTGGCTCGAGCGTTGGTAGTAGTAAGTATTATTTTTCCCTCGTCCATCTCAATATGATCAATTAAAGAGTCATTGATATTATCTATTTGAGAGTGGGTTATAGAACCATCTCGAACAGAGTTAAGTAAATGAATAAAGTGATCATCTTTTTGACGATATATACTATATAATTCAAGGGTTTTAAATTGAGCATCCTGAAAAATATTTGAGTGAAAGAAGAAATGACCTTTCGAGTAAATACGCTGTAGAAGACCAGACTCATCCATGTTGACGACTGGTGGGAGTTGAAATAAGTCCCCAAATACAACCAACTGAACTCCTCCAAAAGGCTGCGTAAGTTTTTTGCGATGAACACGAAGACTATAATCAATTGCATCAAAGACATCAGCACGCACCATTGATACTTCATCTATAATGAGAGTTTCTAAATTTTGGAGCACTTCAATTTGTCTTACTTTCTTAATGTGCCTTGTCTGAATAACCTTGGGAGGGAAGCCAAAAAATGAATGAATAGTTTGTCCCTTGACACGGATTGCAGCGACACCTGTAGGAGCAAGAACAGCAGTATTTTTTTTTGTGATGGATCGAAAATATGCTAACAAAGTTGACTTACCACTTCCTGCTTTTCCTGTAATATAAAAATGATCTTTTGTATTTTCTAACTGTTCGATAATTGTCTCAAATTCCTCACTCAACACAAAATCATCAGGTAGCAAACTATTATAATTTCGCTTATAGCCCATTTAGTATCTCGCTTACCATTTGAAAACATTCCTTAACTGTACCCTTTTGAATTTGTGCTCTTGAGAGTCTTGGACCAAACTTTAATTGTTCAACATAAATTTTTTTTTTAAAATATACTCCTATGAAAACTAGACCTACTGGTTTTAATTTAGTTCCTCCATCTGGGCCAGCCACACCTGTTGTCGAAAACGTTAGTTGGCTTTTTGTAATTTTATGTAATTGAAAACACATCTGAGCACAGACTTGGCGACTGACAGCACCATATCTTTTGAGAGTATTGGGGGAGATTTTTAGATGTTTAATTTTTGAGTCATTTGAATATGTAATAAATCCGCTCTTATAAATTTTAGATATACCTGGCTTAGATGTAAATTTCGCTGCCAGCAAACCACCCGTACAAGACTCCGCTGTAGATAGGGTAATATTTTCATTTAAGAGATATTTGATTATCTTTGATTCTAATGTCATCAACAAGATATACTTATTATAAGGACTACAAAATAACAATGGTACTTATAGGTATCTAAAAATTGCATAAAAAAATGATTTTTACTCTAATTATCAACAGAAAAATCAACAATTTTAAAAATAATATATGCAATTATTGCATATTACTTATAAAACTTTAATCTTATTCCATGGAATCTAGGAGGTTTTAAATGGCTGACATGTTCACAGGACACTACCCTTTTATAATAATGATTATTTGGTTAATAGCCGGGATCGTGGGTTCAAAATTATAAGTTTTTTTGGGGGTGGTGAGAGCCACCCTCAATTTGTTCCAGTAAGACTCTTTCCTTTTTCTCTCAATACAAATTTTTGAATTTTGCCAGTAGAAGTTCGAGGAATGTTCTCAAAAAAATAATATTTAGGAACTTTAAATGATGCCAAGTTTTCTTCGCACCACTGTTTTGCATGTATCTCATTCCAATTTTGATCTTTCTTTAGTTCAATAAAAGCACAGGGGACTTCGCCCCACTTTTGATCAGGAATAGCTATGACTGCTGCAGCACTGACACAATCATTTTTTAAGAATACTTCCTCAATTTCAATCGATGAAATATTTTCTCCACCAGATATTATAATATCTTTTGATCGATCTTTTAGCTGGAGATAACCGTCAGGGTGCATCACTGCTAAATCTCCTGAGTGAAACCAACCACCTTCAAAAGCTTTTTGATTTGCAGATTTATTTTTTAAATAACCCTTCATCACAATATTTCCTTGAAACATAACTTCACCAATTGTTTTGCCATCGGCAGGAACCTGCTTCATAGTATCTGGGTCAAGAACTTTGAGATGTTCTAGAGGAAGGTATCGTACACCCTGCCTTGCTTTAAGTGATGCCTGTGCATTCAAGTCTAATGAATTCCATTCTTGATGCCACTCATTGATGACAGCTGGTCCATATGTTTCAGTCAAACCATAAAGATGGGTTACTAAAAATCCTGACTCTTGCATTTCTCTAAGAATATTTTCTGGTGGTGGTGCAGCTGCAGTAAAAAATTGAACCTCATGAGTTATGTTAAATCTGTTTTTTTGGTCTTGTGATAAAATAACTGACATTACGATGGGTGCCCCACATAAATGGCTAACTTTATGGTTTTTTATGCTATTCCATATTGGTTCTGCCCTAACTTGGCGCAGACAAACATGAGTTCCAATAATTGCTGACATAGTCCATGGAAAACACCAGCCGTTACAATGAAACATCGGGAGTGTCCAAAGATACACTGAATGTTTAGGCATTGAGGCAACCATTGCATTACCTTGAGCTAATAAATAAGCCCCACGATGATGAGAGACTACCCCTTTGGGATCACCGGTAGTACCAGAAGTGTATCCAACAGAAATTGCATCCCACTCATTTTCTGGCATGAGCCATTGATAATTACTATCTCCTCGATCCAAAAATTCCTCATAATCTATTACATCTAGATCAAAATTATCTAGAGATTCATAGGAATGTTCTTTATCTATAAATTCAATTAATTGGGGTTTGACTTTGCATTGACTCAAAACTTCTTTTACGGTTGCTGATAACTCTCGATCAAATAATAAAAACTGTGAGTCAGCGTGCTCAAGTTGAAAGGCAATAGTCGCGGCATCAAGACGGGTGTTGATGGCATGGATTACTCCTCCACACATTGGAATACCATAATGAGCTTCGAGCATTGGAGGTGTATTCAACAACAAAGTTGATATTGTACTTCCTCTTGTCATGCCCTGCTGAGATAAAGCTGAGGCTAATTTTTTAGAGCGAAGATAAAATTCAGCATAGGATCTTCGAAGATTACCATGAACAATTGCAGTAAACTCTGGAAATACATCTGCAGCTCTTTCTAGAAATGATAATGGGGTGAGAGGTTGATAGTTAGCAGAATTTGCATCCAAATCCTGATTATAGGGATTGACCATCTTAAGATTTTATTCTTTCCAATTTGGAGATCGTTTTTCTAAAAAAGCTTCTATTCCCTCTTTAGCATCTTGGTCCAACATGTTTTCAAGCATTACTTTTGAAGCATACTCATATGCTTCAGCTAAAGGCATTTCAATTTGTTGATAAAATGCTTTTTTACCAATTTTTAATGTGGTACCAGATTTTGAGCTGATTTTAGTTGCTTTTTCTAATATTAGGTTTTCTAGCTCTTCCTCATTAACACTCTTATTAATAAGACCTTTTTTCTCTGCCTCATCAGCAGATATTAGCTCCCCTGTAAGAAGCATTTCCATGGAATGCTTTGAGGTTGTATTTCGAGAAAGGGCTACCATTGGAGTTGAACAAAAAAGGCCAATGTTTACTCCAGGTGTAGCAAACCTTGAGTTAGAAGAGGCATAAACCAAATCACAACTTAGTGCCAATTGGCATCCTGCAGCTGTAGCAACTCCATCTACCTGGGCTATGACAGGTTTCGAATGGTTGACTATTGTTTGCATTAATCTTGAGCATTTTTTTAAAATTGATTGAAAATACTCTTTGCCCTTATCAGGATGAGAGCGAGCAGCTTTAAGTTCTTTTAGATCATGACCAGCTGAGAAAACTTTTCCTGTAGAGGATAAAATGATAACCCTACTAGGACTAGAATTGAAATGATCAAATGCAGATTGAAGCTCATCAATCATTTTTTCTGATAAGGTGTTTTGATGACTTGGATCGCTGAGGATGATTTTAAATATCCCGTTTTCCAATTCCGTGATTTTTACAAGTGATGATTGTCTATCTGTGCTCATAAACTAACTTCAAATACAACTTCATCAGCCAACGAGTTAGCAACAAAACAATATCGATGAGATCTATCATGCATGTCCTTCATATCTTGGTCACTAATCGTAAATTCTCCACTAAATGTCACAACAGGATGAAGGACTATCTTAGTCACAGCCATCTGCCCTTTGGAATTTTTGCCTAAATAAGCGTCAGCCTTATCTTCATAGGAATTTACTGGCCATTTCATTTTGGCTGCTAATGCTAAAAAAGTCATCATGTGGCAACTGCTAACTGAGGCTGCCAAGGCTTGTTCTGGATTTGTATAATCAGGGCTCCCTCCCCAATCAGGGGCAGCATCTGCAGTAATATTATAATTATCATTGAAAGAAATTTCATGAGAATTGGAGAATTTGCCTGGTACTAATTCTCCCTCTCCAAGTTTCCATTTTAAGTTTATAGATAATTCAGACATAGTTAAAAATAGTATGGAAATTTATAAACGCCATCATAAAATCTAAGAATGAAATCTAATTTGGATAGGGAAAAAACTAATATATTCGCACTTTATCTGTATTTTTTACTAAGGAACAAGAAACATAAAATCAAGGAGGATAGTTTTTCAAAAATAAACGAAGAGTATTTTTATAAATTACTTCAAAACGGTGAATACAAAGCATTTGGCCTAGAATGGGATTATGAAGGCATCTTAAAAGAGGACAGTCATTATCCTGAGTTCTATAAGAATGAATATTCTAAAGTAATGATATCTGTAATGGTTGATATTTATTTGTCAGGCTATAAGTCTTAAAAACAATCATAGACAGAATGCAAATTCAGGAATAAGATTTTTAACAATATATGAATAAACCTAATAACTTAGAACCGCTATGGATGCCTTTTACTCCCAACAAGACATTCAAAAAAGACCCTCGAATTATTGTTGGAGCCAAGGATATGCATTTTATCAGTGATGATAATAGAGAAATTTTAGATGGCACTGCAGGACTGTGGTGTGTAAACGCTGGTCATGGTCGAAAAAAAATTCAAGAAGCGGTAAATGAACAAATTGAAAATCTGGATTATTCTCCTCCATTTCAATTTGGGCATCCTAAACAATTTGAACTAGCTAATCGCTTAGCTGAAATATTTCCTGAAGGAATGAATCATGTTTTCTTTTCTAATTCAGGATCAGAGGCAGTAGATAGTGCCTTAAAAATTGCTCTTGCTTATCAGCGAGCGCGAGGACACTCTTCTAAAACAAGATTGATTGGACGTGAGAGAGGATATCACGGTGTTGGCTTCGGTGGGATATCCGTCGGGGGTATGGTGAAAAATAGAATGTACTTTGGCTCAATGCTCAATGGTGTTGATCATTTACGTCATACTCATAATCTGGAACTGAATGCTTTTTTCAAAAGGTGAACCTGAACATGGCGCTGAACTTGCAGACGACTTAGAACGTCTTGTCCAATTACATGATGCATCAACTATTGCTGCTGTAATCGTTGAGCCAATTGCTGGATCAACTGGTGCACTTCCACCTCCAAAAGGTTACCTCAAAAGACTCAGAGAACTATGCACGAAGCATGATATTTTATTAATCTTTGATGAAGTGGTAACAGCTTTTGGTCGTATGGGAAAAGCCACTGGATCAGAATTTTTTGGTGTAACTCCTGATATAATTTCATGTGCTAAAGGCATCACGAACGCGACTATTCCAATGGGCGCCACGATTGTTCAAGACTTTATCTATGAGTCGATGATGGAGAATGCAGATGCTCCAATAGAATTATTTCACGGATACACTTATTCTGGTCATCCTGTTGCGTGCGCAGCAGCTTTGGCAACACTAGATATTTATAAAGAAGAAGGGCTTTTTGATAATGCAGCTCATATAGCTCCTGTTATTGAAGAAGCTGCCCATAGTCTCAAAGGCACTAAACATATTATCGATATAAGAAATTTAGGTGTTATTGCCGCTCTAGAACTAGAACCTAAAAAAGGTGCCGTAGGTGTCAGAGGCTTTGAGACGATGAAGAAGGCTTGGGATCTTGGTCTTATGGTTAGAGCCAATGGAGATACTCTTGCATTTTCTCCCCCTTTAATCATTAACGATAGTCAAGTTGATGAAATGTTTACGAAAGTAAAAAAAGCCTTGGAACACGTAGACTAAAGACATCTCCGCTACAGCCATACCCAGTTTCAAAAATACCACTCGGTTGATAAAAACCACACAACATAATCCATCTGTATATAAAGACTATTCCCGGAACAATGATAATTGCATTAATAAGAAAAAGAGCCACTGAAATCACAACCCTCATTGCAAGGTTTGTACTCATGTATTGTTTATAAAAGATACGAATTATTAAGCCTGTAGTTACCGCTGAAAGTAATAAAAATGGGGCGTCTAAGTGTGTAACTAAAAATTCATAATACATTTCTTTTTTACTTAGCAATGATACATTAAGACTTTGTAAATGCAAAAATACATATCTGAATTTATTGGTACATTTGTTTTGCTGGTATCAATTGTAGGTTCTGGCATTGCAGGACAACAATATACAAATGATCAAATGGTAATATTATTTAGTCATGCTGTTGTCATAGGTTTCACACTAATTTTTATAATAAGAATATTTGCTAATTTTTCTGGAGCTCATTTTAATCCTATTGTTTCAATTTTGTTTTTCTTACAAAAAGAGTTGAGCTCTAAAGATCTATTTCTTTATATACTAATACAAATCGTGGCAGCTATACTAGGCACATTTTTTGCAAATTATATTTTTGGATTAAATGTAATTGAAATTTCTTCAAATATGAGAAGTGGAACAAATATATATATTTCCGAAATTTTTGCTGCAATAGGATTATTATTAGTCATACTTCTATCGAGAACTGATGGTAAAAATATTGTTGCTTTTAATGTTGGTATTTACATCACAGCTGCAATAATTTTTACATCCTCAGCAAGTTTTGCAAATCCAGCTGTAACAATAGCTAGAGTTTTTACCGAGTCATTTGCAGGGATTAATCCCTCCACCGTAATATTTTTTATAAGTTGTCAAGTCATTGGAATGTTTGCTGCCTACCTTTTGTACAATCAGTTCTTTAAAAGCAAATAATTTCAAGGGTTTTTGTAAATTATTAACAGAGACAATTCGTATTGTTGACTTAATTACAAGTTAAAATTAAATACTCTTAAAATTAATTGAGTAGGAGAGAAAAATGAGCGAAGCCAAATGCCCTGTAGCTCACGGTGCAAATTCAAACATGGAGAAGTCATCAACTGATTGGTGGCCTAAAAATCTAAATCTAGATATTCTGCATCAACATGACCAGAAAACAAAACCATTTAATGGTTCTTATAATTATCGGGAAGAAGTAAAAAAATTAGATTTTAAAGCATTAGAAGCTGATATGCATCAATTGATGAAAGAAAGTCAAGATTGGTGGCCAGCTGATTGGGGAACATACGCTGGTTTGATGGTAAGGCTTGCTTGGCATTCTGCTGGAACCTACAGAACTGCAGATGGACGTGGTGGTGGTGGAACTGGTGATCATCGATTTGCTCCATTGAACTCTTGGCCTGATAATACTAACTTAGATAAAGCCAGAAGACTTTTATGGCCCATTAAAAAAAAATATGGGAATAAAATTAGTTGGGCTGATCTGATGATCTTAGCTGGTAACATTGGTTATGAGTCAACTGGATTTAAAACTTTTGGTTTTTCTTACGGGCGAGAGGATATTTGGCATCCAAACAAAGATATTTATTGGGGACCAGAGACAGAAGCTTTAGCAACAAATAGACACTCTGACAAAGAGGATGCTTCCTCTTTAGAGAGTCCGCTAGCTGCAAACCATATGGCCTTAATTTATGTTAACCCAGAGGGATTTGAAGGTAATCCAGATCCTTTAAAAACTGCTCAACATATTAGAGAAACATTTGCAAGAATGGCTATGAATGATGAGGAAACTGTTGCTCTTACTGCGGGTGGTCACACAATTGGTAAAAGCCACGGTAATGGCAATGGAGATAATCTTGAAGCTGAACCTGAAGGTGCTGCAATTAAAGAACAAGGTCTTGGTTGGATGAATAATACCTCGCGAGGAGTGGGTAGAGATACCGTAACCTCTGGTATTGAGGGTGCATGGACAACTGAGCCAACAAAATTTGATAACGGATATTTTGATATGCTATTTAAATATGATTGGGAGCTAAAAAAAAGCCCTGCAGGAGCATGGCAGTATGAGCCCATAAATATTAAAGAAGAAGATAAGCCTGTGGATGTTGAAGATCCCTCTATTAGATATAACCCGATTATGACGGATGCTGATATGGCAATGATCAAAGATCCTATTTATTTAGAAATATCTAAAAAGTTTCGTGAAGATCATGAGTATTTTTGTGATGCGTTTGCCAGAGCTTGGTTCAAACTAACTCATAGAGATATGGGTCCAAGATCAAGATACATAGGTCATGATCTTCCAAATGAAGATTTAATTTGGCAAGATCCAGTTCCCTCTGGAGCTGCTAGCTATGATATAGAAAGCCTAAAAGAAAAAATCAAAAATAGTGATTTAACTGTTCAAGAGCTAGTCTCAACTGCGTGGGATAGCGCAAGAACATACAGAGGATCTGACTTAAGAGGTGGAGCAAACGGAGCAAGAATTAGATTTTCTCCTCAAAAAGACTGGAAGGGTAATGAACCTCAAAGATTATCAAAAGTATTAGGTGTGCTAGAACCTTTGGCAAAAGAAGCTGGAGCAAGTATTGCTGACACAATTGTATTAGCTGGAAATGTTGGTCTTGAAAAAGCTATTGAATCTGCTGGATTTACCGTACCTGTTCCTTTTAGTCCAGGAAGAGGAGATGCATCTGATGATATGACTGACTCTGAATCTTTCTCACAGCTGGAGCCAGTACATGACGGATTCAGAAATTGGCAAAAAGATAACTACGAAGTAAGAGGAGAAGAGTTGTTACTTGATCGAGCTCATTTACTTGGTCTAACTGCAGTTGAAATGACTGTGCTAGTTGGAGGAATGAGAGCTATGGGAGCTAACTATGGTGAGAATAAACATGGTGTTTTTACTAATCAGGTAGGAGCTTTAACGACTGACTTTTTTGTTAACCTAGTTGATATGGGCAACAAATGGAAAGCCTCAAATGGGCACTATGAAGTAATCGATCGCAAAACAAATGATGTTAAATGGACAGCAACCTCAACAGATCTTGTATTTGGATCAAATTCTATCCTTAGATCTTATGCGGAGGTTTACGCACAAGATGACAACAAAGAAAAATTTGTTATCGATTTTGTAAAAGCTTGGAACAAGGTGATGAATGCCGATAGATTTGAATTGAACAATAATTAATTAATGTTCAATTATGGTAATATCCAGCTCAAGGTTTGTGGTATTACAGATCAAAAATCGTTAGA